>Ga0209438_1000388_pt1 | contig 13201 bp, 13 predicted proteins | sample GraSoi_2013_20cm_FD_185825 | JGI IMG/M metagenome (GOLD analysis project Ga0209438, IMG submission 185825) | Grasslands soil microbial communities from the Angelo Coastal Reserve, California, USA - Sample 9_17_2013_20cm (SPAdes) (version 2) | ecosystem: Environmental > Terrestrial > Soil >...
CCACGCCCGCGCGCGCCAGCAGGCGTCGGAACCGCTCGCGGCCTTCGCGGTAGCTCCGTTCGTTGTGCCAGAGGGTGTCGTCACCGTCGAAGGCGATGAGGTCGAGGTGCGTTGGCATGTGGGGCCGCCGCGGTCCTTTTACACGATCACCGCGCGGGCGTCGAGGATCGGACGCGCCAGATCGATGTTGCCGCCGAGCGCGATCGATGCCGCGGCCGCATCCCGCGAGAGCGCGTTGAACAGCAGGCGCCAGGCGGTTTCGTCGCTCATCGCGATCGTGGCGGCGGGTGTCGCCGAGCCGCCTTCATCGATATCCCAGGCGTGACCCGCGCGCCGCAGCGTCCATGTCCCCGGTGCGCGACCCGTCACCTCGATGACCACGGACGCGTCTTCGCCCGGCGGCTGGACGCCGCGCCAGGCATGAGGCAGGGCGTGCATCGAGATCCGCAGGACGTCGCCGAGCCACGATGGGTGACGAAACGGGCCGGCGCCAACGGCCTCGCGAATCTGCGAGCCGTGGTGCCAGACCTCGGTGAATTCGCGGCCGATATCGAGCCACTGCGGCGAAGCGGCCTGGCCCGCCCATGACACCGGCAGCACGGCGCCGGCATGCGGGTCGAGCGTCTCGATGAACGCGGCGAGGCCGTCGCTCGCGTGCGCGTAGAGGTCGGCGAGCACCCGCGGACTGAATCGTTCGGCCGCACGAATCCACGTGGCATTGAGGTCGTTGACGAAGAGGGTGAGGTCCTGTTCCGACGTCCCGCGAGGCCCGGGCGGCGGCATCCGCCGATCGCGATGCAGCGACAGCCTGCGCAACGCCGTGTCGCACAGGTGCGCGACGACGTGACGCACGCGCCAGCTGCCGGCGAGCGTCGCGCGTTCCCAATCGTCAATCTGCAGGCCGCGAAGCAGTTTGACAATGTCGTGGCAGAGCGGGCGAAAGCGTGAACGGGTATCGGTAATCGGAAGCGGCACCTACAGGTTCGCGAGCGACAGCAGCTCGCGGTCGTACTGCCCGCGCGCCTCTCCATAGATCGGCTTCACGGCGTCGACGAACTTCTGGTGCTCCTCTGGCGTCAGCTCGACGATCGTTCCGCCCTCCTTCCCGATCTCCACCATCGCGTCTTCTTCTTCCTTGACGTGCAGCCCGCGCTGGAAGTCGACCGTGTCGCGCACGGCGGCGCGCATCTCGTCCTGCAGCGCCTTCGGCCACGCGTCGAACGCCGTCTTGTTGAAGAAGATCGGACGCGAGAGATAGAAGTGGTTCGAGGCGGTGTGGAACTTGTGGAACTTGTGGACGCCGTAGGTGGTCGTGTTCGAGAACGGGTTCTCCTGCGCGTCGAGCGTGCCCGCCTTGATCGCGGGGAGCAGCTCCGAGAGGTCCATGATCCTCGGCGTCGCGCCGAGCAGCTGGAAGGTGCGCTCCTGCACCTTGCTCGGCAGCACGCGGATCGTCATCCCCTTCATGTCCGCCGGCGTGTGAATCGGCCGCAGCCGGTTCGAGATGTGGCGGAAGCCGTTTTCGAACCAGCCGAGGATGCGGTAGTTCCCTTGCGCTTCCATCCGGTGCGCCAGCGTGGTGCCGAAGCGGCCGTCCATCGAGGCCCGCGCCGTCGCGGTGTCCGAGAAGAGAAACGGCAGGTCCGCGATGCCGAGGTCGGGAATCTGCCCGGTGAAGTAGCTGCTCGACTGGTACGCGACCGTCAGTACGCCGCTTTCGACGAGCCACGGCAGGTCCTCGCCTTTGTAGCCGAGATCGATGATGTTGTAGATGTACTTCACATCCACGTCCTTGCCGAACTTCGCCTGGATGCGGTCGCCAATCCGCTTCAACGACAGGCTGAAGCCGTTGTTGGGCGGCGCGTAGCCCGCCATGATGATGCGGACCGGCTTCGAGGCCACGAGCGCGGGCGCCTTCTGCTGCGCGAATGCTTCGTCCCCTCGGCCGAACGCTCCAGTGACCGCGCCCGCACCGATGACCGCCGACGCCTTGAGGAACTTTCGTCTCGACATGAGACGGATTGTAAGCTCTCGGGGTGTCACTTCGCATTGGAATCGATCTGGGCGGGACCAAGATTGAGGCCGTCGCGCTCGATGGCAGCCTGGAGGTCGCACGCGCCCGCGTCGACACGCCGCGCGGCGACTACGAGAACACCCTCGCCGCCATCATCGAGCTCGTCGCCGCGCTCCAGCAACGGATCCCCGATCACGGATCCCCGATCCCGACCGTCGGTCTCGGCATCCCCGGCACCATGTCCACCGCGACCGGCCTCGTCAAGAACGCCAACTCCACGTGGCTCATCGGCCGGCCCCTTCAACGCGATCTCGAAGCACGTCTCGGCCGCCCCATCCGCATCGCCAACGACGCCAACTGCTTCGCCGTCTCCGAAGCCGCCGACGGCGCCGCATCGGGCGCCGAGGTGGTCTTCGGGGTGATTGCAGGCACCGGCGTCGGCGGCGGCATCGTCGTGCACGGCCGCCTGGTCACGGGCGCCCACGGCATCGCGGGCGAATGGGGCCACAATCCGCTTCCCTGGCCCGACGCCGGCGATGCCGCGTGGCCGGCGTGCTACTGCGGCAGGCACGGATGCATCGAGACGTTCCTGTCGGGGCCCGGGTTGACGGCGGATCACGAGCGGGCGACCGGCGTACGGATGACGCCGCCCGAGATCGTCGCCGCAGCCGGGCGCGGCGATGCGGTGGCGGACGAAACGCTGGGCCGCTACGAGCGGCGCATGGCGCGTGCGCTGGCGAGCGTGATCAACGTGCTCGACCCCGACGTCATCGTGCTCGGCGGCGGGATGTCGAACATCGAGCGGTTGTACGCACACGTTCCGCGGCTGTGGGGGGAGTTCGTGTTCGCCTGTGGGACGGGCCTTTCTGAGGTCGTCAACACTCGTCTCCTTCGCGCCAGACATGGCGCCACCAGCGGCGTGCGCGGGGCGGCCTGGCTGTGGCCCGCTTGACATCATTTTCGATATATTCAAATATCTCTATGTAGTGGTTCCGTCCGGGCTGCAGGCGCTCAAGGCCGATCTCTTCCGCGCGCTGGGCCATCCCGCCCGCATCCGCATTCTCGAGCTCCTGACGTCGAAAGAGCGGACGGTGCAGGAGATGCAGGACGCCTTGGAGCTCGACCAGCCGGTCGTCTCGCAGCATCTCGCCGCGCTCCGCGCGCGTCACCTGGTCACCGCGCGCAAGCACGGCACGCTCGCGTATTACACGCTCCGCAGCCGCCTCGTCGCTGAGCTGCTGCGTGTCGCGCGCGAGCTGCTGGGCCATCGTCTCACCGAGAGCCAGTCGATGCTGCGCGCGCTGCGCCGCGAGAAGCACCGCTGACATGAAGCTGTTCCGCAAGATCCGCCAGACCGGCATTGTGACCGAACCGCTGACCGGCGACGGCGCCGATGCCGTCACGCTGGTCCGCGAGATCGATCAACGGGCGCGCGCGCTGTTCGGCCGGGCGCTCGCCATCCGGCAGGTCGATGCGGGCTCATGCAACGGCTGCGAGATCGAGATCGTCGGCTTGTCGGGCCCGGTCTACGACATGGAGCGCTTCGGGCTGCATTTCGTCGCCTCGCCCCGGCACGCGGACATGCTGCTGGTCACCGGACCGGTGACGCAGAACATGGCCGTCCCGCTGCGGATGACCTACGAGGCGACGCCGGACCCGAAGCTCGTGGTTGCCGTCGGTGATTGCGCCCGCCATTGCGGCGTATTCGCGGGCAGCTACGCGGTGGCCGGCCCGGTGGACTCGATCATTCCCGTCGACGTCCACGTTGACGGCTGCCCGCCGGAGCCGATGCAGATCCTGCAGGGCATCCTCGCGGCCGTCGGCCGGCTCGATCACACCCGGGCGCCGCGCACGTGACGTTGTCGCTGTTGTTCGATTCGATGATCGCGGCGTTCGCGCTCGGCGCGGTCGCGGCGATCGTGCTGCCGCCCGGCGCCGTCATGCGGCGCGTGGCGCTGGCCGCGGCGGCCGCCGGCTCGGCGGCTGCGCTCCTGCTCGGCGCCAGCGTGTTGCGGGCGGGCGCGACCTGGACGGGGCGATGGGAGAACCTCCTGCAGCCGCTCGGCGGCGTATCGCTTCGCCTCGATTCGCTCGGCGCGTTCTTCCTCGTCATCGTCGGCTTCACCGGCGTGCCCGCGTCGCTGTACGCGATCGGCTATCTCAGGAATCTCGACGGGCACCTGCGCGGCCGCGCCACCCACGCGCTCTTCAACGTCTTCCTCGCGAGCATGTGTCTCGTGCCGTGCGCCGACAACGCGGGCACCTTCCTGTTCGCATGGGAAGTGATGGCGCTGTCGTCGTATCTGCTCGTCGTCAGCGATCCCGAACAACAGGACGCGTCATCGGCTGGCCTCTGGTACGCGGTGATGACCCATGCCGGCTTCCTCGCGCTCCTGGCGGCCTTCGTCATCCTGGGCCAGGGGGGTTCCTGGGAATTCGTCGCGCTCCGCAATGCAGCCGCAGCGCTCACGCCTGCCGCCCGCACCCTCGTCTTCCTGTTGATGGCGGCCGCGTTCGGCTCGAAGGCCGGCCTGGTGCCGCTCCATGTGTGGCTGCCGCGCGCGCATCCGGCGGCCCCCAGTCACGTGTCTGCGCTGATGTCGGCCGCGATGGTGAACCTCGGCATATACGGACTCGCGCGTGTCGTCTTCGACCTCCTTCCGCCGGGTCCGCCCTGGTGGGGAGGACTGCTGCTCGCCGCCGGCGTCGTGACCGCGCTCACCGGCGTGCTCTACTCGGTTGCCGAGACGCATCTGAAGCGCGTGCTCGCGTACAGCACGGTCGAGAACGTCGGCCTGGTGTTCATCGGGCTGGGCTTTGCGCTCCTGATGCGGGGGTACGGATATGGACCGCTGGCGTCGATGGGGCTGGTCGCCGCGCTGCTGCACACGCTGAACCACGCCGCGTTCAAGAGCCTGTTGTTCCTGGCCGCGGGATCGGTCGTGCACGGCACGCGCAGCGCGTCGATGGAAGCGTTCGGCGGCTTGATCAAACGGATGCCGGCCACGGCCCTGCTCTCGCTGGTCGGCGCCCTCGCGCTGGCCGGACTGCCGCCCTTGAACGGATTCCCGTCCGAGTGGCTGACGTTTCAGTTGCTGGTCGCCGGCGCGCAGCATACGGCGCCAGCGCTCGCGATCCTGCTGCCGCTGGCGCTCGCGGGCGTCGCCCTGGTCGCGGGCCTCGCAGCCGTCTCGGGCGTGCGCCTCTTCGGCATCACGTTTCTCGCGCTGCCTCGATCGGATGGCGCCCGCGACGCCCACGAGGCGTCCGCGATCATGATCGCAGCGATGGCGATTCCAGCGGTGACCTGCATCGCGCTTGGCGTCGCCCCAACGCTCGTTCTCCCGCAGCTCTCACGGATTGTCAGCGACCTCGGCCAGCCGGCCGGTCCGCTGAGTGCAGGCTTCGCGCTGTCGGTGCCGCTGGTCGGCAGCCGTCTCTGGCCGGGCGCGATCGCGCTGCTCGTCGTCACCGCCGGGCTCGCTGCCGCGGTTGCGGTGCGGCTGGCCGGCCGCGTGCGCCAGGTTCGCGTCGGTCCCGCGTGGAACTGCGGGCGGATCGCTCAATCGCCCCGCAGCGAGTACACGGCCGCCGCGTTCGCCGAGCCGCTCAAGCGCGTGTTCACGGGATTCTACCGTCCGACGCAGGAGGTGACCGTCGAGGTGCATCCCGCGTCGCGCTATTTCGTTCGCGCGATCCGATTGCGCGCCGATCTCGCCCCGTGGATGGAGCAGATTCTGTACGAACCCCTCCTTCGCGCGGCGCAGGCAGCGTCGGACCGCATGCGGCGGATCCACAGCGGATCGATCCATTTCTATCTGGCCCTGCTCCCCGGCGCATTACTGGTCCTGCTGATCGTGGCGAGGTGGATCCGCTGATGCGGGACACGGTCGTCATCGCTGCGCAGACATTGCTGCTTGCGGTACTTGCGCCGGCCGTCGTCGGTTACGTCCGCTTCGCCAAGGCGCGCCTCCAGGGACGACGGGGCGCGGGCGTGCTGCAGCCCTATCGGGAGCTGCGCAAGACGTTCGGCAAAGGGATGGTGATCGCCGAGAGCGCCTCGTGGATCTTTCACGTCGCCCCCTTCGCCATCCTCGGCGCCACGCTGGCCGCCGCGTCGCTTGCGCCCGTCGTGTCGGCGGTGCAGCCGGCAGACGTGCTCGGCGACCTGTTCGTGCTCACCGCGCTGCTGATGCTCGGCACCTTCTTCCTCGCGCTTGGAGGGCTCGATCCGGGCACGGCGTTCGGCGGCATGGGCTCGAGCCGCGAGATGACCGTGGCGGCGCTGACCGAGCCGACACTCGCGATTGCGATCCTGACGCTCGCGCTGACGACGGGGTCCACGAGTCTCGGCGTGATTGCCGGTTCCGTGCTGAAGACGCCCGCCTACGCCGTTGGCCCCGGCCATGCGATGGCGTTCACCGCGTTCCTGATCGCGATGATCGCGGAGACCGGACGGCTGCCCGTGGACAATCCGTCGACGCATCTCGAGCTCACGATGATTCACGAGGCGATGATCCTCGAGTACTCGGGGCCGTACCTCGCGCTCATCGAGTGGGCCGCCTCCATCCGGCTGGCGCTGCTGCTGACGCTGGCGGCCAACCTGTTCCTCCCGTGGGGCCTGGCGGCGTCGCTTGCGCCGTCGGCGCTCGCGGCGGGCTTCGTGGCGATCCTGGTCAAGCTCGGCGTCCTTGGCCTTCTTCTCGCGCTGCTTGAAACACGCGTCGCCAAGCTGCGCCTGTTCCGCGTGCCCGAGCTGCTGGCGCTGTCCTTCACGCTCGCGCTGCTTGCGGCCGCCTCCTCTTTCTTCACGAGGTAGCGATGGACGCCACGTTTTCACGCCTGACGATGACCGCGGCGAGCGCGATGCTGCTGCTGGCGCTCGTCGTCTTGTGGCGGCGCCACGTCTCCGCGTACATCACCGCGTTCCGCACCCAGTCCGTCGTGCTCGCGTTCGTGGGAGGCGTGGTGGCGTGGTACGGCCACGTGCCGGAACTGTTCTTCGTCTCGGTGGTGATTCTGATCCTCAAGGGCTGGATCGTCCCGTGGGTCCTCTCGGGCATGGAGACGCGGCGCCACAGTGCGCGCGAGCTTCATCCGCTCGTCAACACCGAAACGTCGCTGCTCGTGTGCGGCGCGCTGGCGGTGGCGGCGTACGAGATCTCGAGGCCGCTGGCCGAGGTGATGAACCTCGCCACGCGCGGCGGTCTTCCCGTGGCGCTCGCCCTCATTTTCGTGAGCCTGTTCATCGTCGTGAGCCGCCGCGAGGCGATCGCGCAGATCGTCGGGTTCCTCATGCTCGAGAACGGCATCGCGCTGCTGGCGCTGCTCGGCGCCTACGGCGTGCCGCTCGTCGTCGAGATGGGCGTGTTCCTCGACGTGCTGCTCGGTGTCCTCGTCATGCAGGCCGTCGTCTATCACATCTACGAGACCTCGGCCGACTGAGAGGCGGCATCGACACGTGGATCTGATCCTCGTTCTTGCGCTCCTGACGCCGCCCTTCGCGGCGGCCCTGCTGGCGCTCGTCGTGCGCCGCGAGCCGGGACGTGTCGCATGGCTCAACGCCCTCACGATGCCGGTGTCGTTCGCCACGGCGGCAGCCATCGCCGTGCGGCTGGCCGAGGGTGGCGCGCCGGTTGTGGTGGGCGACCTCTGGCGCCTGGACGCGCTGTCGGCGTTGCTGGCGGTTCTCGTCTCCGGCGTCGCGACGCTCGCCGCCGCGCTCGGCCCCGGACTCGATCGCGGTCACCGGGTGCCAGCCGGTGAGACCCGGACGTTCCGGCTGTGGGCCAACCTGTTTGCCTTCACGATGCTCGTCGCGGTGAGCACGGGCAACCTCGGTGTGATGTGGGTGGCCATTGAGGCGACAACCGTGACGTCCGCGCTGCTCATTCCGCTGCGGCGGACGAAAGCATCGGTGGACGCCTCCTGGAAATATCTCCTCATCGGATCGGTTGGCATTGCGCTGGCCTTCACGGGAACGGTGCTCGCGTACGTCGACTTCGCGACGACCGGGGCGGACATCAACGTGGCACTACACTGGACGTCGCTTCGTGCCGCCGCGACGGCGCTGCACCCGCAGGTGGCGCGACTGGCATTCGTGTTCCTGCTGGTCGGCTTCGGCACCAAGGCCGGGCTCGCGCCGATGCACATGTGGCTGCCCGATGCGCACTCGGAAGCGCCTTCGCCGCTGTCCGCGATGATGTCCGGCGTCCTGCTTGCCGTCGCCTTGTACGCGATCGTCCGCTGGAAGACGATCGTCGATCTTGCGGTGGGCTCGGCCTTCAGCGACTCGCTGCTCATCATTGTCGGGATGACGACCGCCGCCGTCGGGAGCTTCAGCCTGCTGTCGCAGACACATTTCAAGCGTTTGCTGGCGTTCTCGAGCATCGAGCACATGGGACTGGCGTGCTTCGGTCTTGCGCTCGGACCGCTCGGGGTGTTCGCGGCGCTGTTGCATCTGAGCGCGCACGCCCTCGCCAAGAGCGCGGCGTTCCTTCTCTCAGGACGCGTGCTCGAGCGCTACGGCTCAGGGACGATCGCCGGCGCGCGAGGTCTCCTGGTGACTGCGCCGCACACGGCCGTGTTGTTCGCCGCGGGAATCTTCGCGCTCGGCGGCCTGCCGCCATTCGGCCTGTTCCTCTCGGAAATCCTGATCGTCAAGGCGGGATGGGAGGCAGGACATCCGGTGCTCACCGGTATCGTTCTGGTCCTGCTGCTCGTCGCGTTCGGATCGTTGCTCGTGCAGTTACATCGCATGTTGTTCGGGGCCGCAGCTCCCGGGGTTGTCCGGGGCGAGCGCGCGACCGTGTCCGTCGTCCTGCTGGCCATTCCCGTCATGCTGCTGGTGTGGCTTGGCGTGTCGATGCCGCCGCAGCTGCAGTCGCTCTTGAACCATGCCGTCCTGGTGGTGCGCCCATGATCGAACGCACCGACATCGCGGCAGGCGAGATTGCGAGTGTCATGCGGATGTTGCTTGCCGACCGCGGCGCGACGGTGCTCCTCGTGGCAGGGGAGGATCGACCATCGGCCAACGCGGTCTACGTGCATTACCTACTGACGCTGCGAGGCGCGCCATGGGAACTGCGGCACATCAGCGTGGCGCTGCCGCGCGAGTCGCCGTCGCTGCCGAGTCTGGCCGCCCTCTCGTTTCCGATGTCGCGCTTCGAACGCGAGATGCGCGATCTCCTGGGGATCACGCCGGAAGGACATCCCGATCCGCGGCCGCTCGTTCGCCATGGCTTCTGGCCCGAGACGTTCCATCCCCTGCGGCAGGATGCTGTCACGCCGGAGTTTGCCGATGACGGGCGTCCGTTTCCGTTCACGGCGGTCGAAGGTGACGGCGTCTACGAGATCCCGGTCGGCCCCGTGCACGCGGGCGTGATCGAGCCGGGTCACTTCCGTTTCAACGTGCTCGGTGAAACGGTTCTGAAGATGCGCGCGCGACTCTATTTCACCCACAAAGGGACGGAACGGCTGTTCGCCGGGCGCCGCATCGCCGAGGGCGTTGCCCTGGCGGAGCGCGTCTCCGGCGATACGACGGTGGGACATGCTGTGGCGTTCTGTCAGGCCGTCGAGTCGCTCGCCGGCATAGAGATTCCGGACGGGGCGAAGGCATGGCGCGTCGTGCTCCTCGAGCTCGAGCGGCTGTACAACCACATTACAGACGTCGGCGCCATCATCGCGGACACAGGTTTCCCAGTCGGTCAGGCGCACTGCATGCGGCTTCGCGAGCGCGTCCTCAGGCTCAACAAGGCGCTTACAGGCAGCCGCCTGATGCGCGGCGCAATTGTGCCGGGCGGCGTGTCAGTCCAAGCCGGCACAAGCGGCATCGCCGCTGAAATCGAGAGCGTTCTCGCGGATTTCGAGGAAGTCGTCCAAATCTGTAGTGACAACACGCTGGTGGCCGACCGGCTGGACGCCACAGGCTGGCTGGACCCCACCGTGGCGCGCGACTTCGGTGTCGTCGGATATGTCGCACGCGCGTCGGGACTGTCGCACGACGTCAGGCGCGATCTTCCGGCGGGCGCGTATCAGTGGTTCGACTTCGCGCCGATTGTGGAGGATGGCGGCGACGTTCGGGCGCGCCTCCTGGTCCGCGTCCGCGAGGCCCGCCAGGCGCTCTTCGTGATCGAGCAGGTGGAGGGGCGCGCCGCCAGGGAGAACGTGAGCGTCGAGGCAGTCACGTTACCCGCGTTCACGCCGAGTTTCGGCATTGTTGAAGCCTGGCGCGGGCGTCTCGTCCATATGGTGATGGCTGATGACCACAATCGGCTCCATCGCGTGAAAATCGTCGATCCCTCGTTTTTCAACTGGCCGGCGCTGGCTCGCGCGCTCGAGAACAACATCGTTCCGGATTTTCCCCTCTGTAATAAGTCGTTCAACCAGTCGTATTCGGGGAACGACCTCTAGGCGGTTGTTCCGACGAGAAACGGCGAGTTCTTTGCTCAAGCTCGGACGTCGGGTCTCGTAGGTCCCTCAGAACGGTTGAGGTTGGCCCAAAACCGCGGAGGTTAAGTGGAGCTCATCGTTCAGCCGGACGACGGGATCAAGCCGCTCCTGGAAGTCATCGGGAAGGCCCAGAAGTCGGTGGACCTCATGATCTTCCGCTTCGACCTGAAGCCGATGGAAAAGGAACTCGAGGCAGCGCGGTCCCGTGGCGTCATCATCCGGGCGCTCATCGCGCACCAGGGCTCACAGGGCGAAAAGAGCCTTCGCCAACTGGAGATGCGGATGCTCGAAAAGGGCATTCTCGTCGCCCGCACCGGCGACGCCTTCACGCGCTATCACGGCAAGATGATGATCATCGACCATGAAGAGCTCCATGTGCACGGGTTCAACTTCACGGCGCTCGACCTGAAGAGCCGGAGCTTCGGCATTGTCACGAGGAACAGCCGCGCGGTGAGCGAGGCAATTCGCCTTTTCGAGGCGGATACGCTGCGTCAGGAGTACGAGCCGCAGGAAGACGTGAGTTTCGTCGTCAGCCCCGAGAACGCACGGGAGATGCTGGCCACCTTCATCAAGCGCGCGCGGAAACAGCTGCTCATCTGGGACCCGAAGGTCACCGACCTCCAGATGCTCCGGCTGATCAACCTGCGCATCAAGGCCGGCGTGGACGTCCGCATCCTGGGAAAAGTCGGGAAGCGCGGCAACGCGATGCGCGTCCAGAAGATGTCGGGAACTCGCCTGCACGTCCGCGCCATGGTGCGCGACGGTGACACCGCGTTTGTCGGCAGCCAGAGCCTCCGCGCGCTCGAGCTCGACGGACGACGGGAGATCGGGCTCATGGTGAAGGAGCCCAAGACCGTCAAGCGAATGCTCGAGGTGTTCGAGAGCGACTGGGCGAAGACCGACCTCGCCGCCAAGGAAGCGAAGGAAGCGAAGAAGGAGATCAAGGAGAAGAAGGCCGAGGCGGAGCTGGCTGAAGCGGCGGCGCGCTGAAGCGGCGGGATCCGACGTCCGTTACACGGCGTTACGAACGCGCTCGACCGTCTTGCCTACATGCAGCGACGCGTAGAAGATGCGTCCCACCGAGATGCCGCCGCGCAGCTTGTGGCGGCTAATCGCCTCCAACCCCGCCGACGCGATGCACCCGCAGTTCGAGCAGTCAGGGTTTCCGCCAAACTGGCAGGGCATGATCCGGCGCTCGAGATCCGACGAATAGCATTCCGTCGTCTGCGCGAAGACGCACTGGTCCGGCGATGCCGGCGGCTTCGCGTAGACGCGCAGTATCCCATCGAGCATCTGGAGCTTGGGAACGAGCGGCATGAGCCGGCGCAGCTCCGCGATCACCTTCGCGCGGTCGGCAGGCCTGAGCCGTTCCTCCGAGATCTCACCCTTCTGCGGCGTGTACAGGCTGATCCAGATCAGGCGGGTGTGCGGGTTCGCGTTCCACAGATGGAGGAACTCCTCGAGGTACCCGTCGCGACGCACCTGCTGGCGCGTCACCGTGCAGTGCACCGTGATCTGATGCCCTTCGATGTGCTTCCGGATGCGGTCGTAGGTCGCCGGCGTGCGGCGGACATCGTGTTCGGGCTGCAGCCCGTCGATTGAGACCACCAGCTGCAGCCGCGGCAGCGCGGCCCATTCCCGCGGAATCTGACGCACCGCGCTCGTCACGAGCTGCGTGTGAATCTGGCGCTCGGCGAGCTGCGGGAGGATGCGATCGAGCTCGCGATAGCGGACGAGCGGTTCGCCGCCGACGATCGAGACGTGCAGCGGCCGATGGCGATCGACGAGCGCCATGAAGCGCGTGACGAGCTCGTCGCCCTGGTAATCGGCGAGGCCGCGAAGCGTGACGTCGCCGCCGAGATGATCCTCACCGTAGGCGTAGCATCCAGGGCAGCGCAGCGGGCACTCGCGCGTGATCTCGATCGAGATGTTCGGGCGGTAGCCCGTAAGGATGCGGCCCCATGCCTGGACCAGTTCGCGCGTACCGACGTTGCGCGTGCTCATTCGGACAGTGTATCCCTGTTATTCTGTCTCGAGATGGCAGGTGAACGCGATTTGCCCAGAATTGTGCGCCGCCGCTCGAACCTCCATGGCTGGGGCATCTTCACCCTCGACCCCATCACGAAGAACACGCGCATCATCGACTACGACGGAGAACTGATCGATCACAAGGAGAGCCTGAAGCGCGAAACCAGGTACCTGAAGAACGGGTGCATCTGGTGCTTCACGGTCAATCGCCGCTGGGTGCGCGACGCGAACGTCGGCGGCAACCTCGCGCGCTTCATCAACCACGCCTGCAGCCCGAATTGCTACAGCCACGTCGTCGGCAAGACGATCTGGATCCGCGCGTCGCGGAACATCGAGCCGGGCGAGGAGCTCACCTACAACTACTACACGGATGGCGAGAAAGAGATCCCGTGCCGATGCACGCCGGGGTGCAAGACGCGGCTATGAGCCGAATCCATTTTTCCCTCGTGTCCTTGGCGATCTTCGTGGTTATCGTCCTTCGTGGCCGTGACGCGACGCTCGCCCAGGGCGACCTGACCGAGGCCGAGCTGGCCGCGGCCAGCGTCGGCCGCACCCTCCGCATCGGTTCTACCGTTGACGGTCACGTCACGCTGATCCCGCTCGAGGTCTACGTCTCGCGCGTGCTCGCGGGAGAGGGCGATCCGAAGGCCGGCGAGGCGGCCCAGCAAGCGCTCGCGATTGCGATCCGCACCTACACGCTGAAGAACA
>Ga0209438_1000394_pt1 | contig 13128 bp, 8 predicted proteins | sample GraSoi_2013_20cm_FD_185825 | JGI IMG/M metagenome (GOLD analysis project Ga0209438, IMG submission 185825) | Grasslands soil microbial communities from the Angelo Coastal Reserve, California, USA - Sample 9_17_2013_20cm (SPAdes) (version 2) | ecosystem: Environmental > Terrestrial > Soil >...
GGTTTTGCTTTTTAAATTTCCGTGGAACGCTGTTCTGTAGTTTGCCGCCGGAGTAACATCAGCAGGAAGGCTCCTGCAGCATTGTCCTGGCCGGCAATGCGGTTACCCCCGTCACGCGCAAATTTGTCCTGGCGGTTGAGCGCGGGCATCCGATCTCGACGACGCAGCCGGACCCCGGGAAGATCGTGAAGCGGAAGCCATGCAGCCTTGCGATCGCGCCGACCAGGTTCAGGCCGAGACCCAGGCCCGAGGTGTGTCTTACCTTGTCCGACCGGTAAAAGCGCCTCAGGACGGCATCGCGCTCGTGTTCACTGATGCCGGCACCGGTATCCTTGACGCGCAGGATGGTTTCGCCGTCACCGGCAAGCAATTCGACCTCCACCTGGCCGCCGGCCGGCGTAAATTTGATGGCGTTGTCGACGAGGTTGGCGACCGCCTCGATCAGCAAGTCCCGGTCACCATGCGTGCTTAGTTCATGCGGTGAGTGGACAACGAGAGCAACGCCTTTGTCTTCGGCGATCGGCTCGTACATGTCGCTCACTTCGCCGATGAGATCGGCAAGCGCGACCTTGCCGAAGCCGGCCGACCGCTGATGTTTCTCGATTTCCGCAAGCCGCAAAATGGCGGTAATGATCGAAAGCGATTGATCGAGTCCGTCTATCGTCTTGTCTGCAACCATCTGCAGCTGCTCCAGCGTCGTGGCGCCGCTGCGACCGCGCTCGAGCGTCAGCCGGGCACGGGTGAGTGGCGTGCGCAGATCATGCGCGATGTCATTGCCGACCCCGGCGAGGGAGTGGATGAGCGTTTCCATCTCGTCGAGCATGCCGTTGACGATCACGGCGAGTTCGGAAAAGGCACCGTCGGTGTTCCGATGCGGGAGTCGTTCACGCAGATCGCCGGCGACGATGCGCTGTACCCGCGCGTTGACCTCGACGATGCGGTTACGGGCTCGAGCACTCAAGGCGACACCGACCGCAAGGCAAAGCAGCACGGCGGGAACCAGGCCAAGCGCGAGCGCCCGGCCAACGACACGTGCGATCTCCCCGACTTCATCGACGTCCCGTCCAATCGCCAGCACGTCGCCGTTCGGCAAACTTCGCACGATCAGGCGGACCGCCTGTTTCTGCCGGCCGGTTTCGTCGATCCTGTCGACGACAGCGCTCTGTACCGCATCGTCGTTCCTGAGATCAAATGGCAGGGTTTCCAGGTTACCCGCGATCCGGCGGCCGTTTGAGCTGAACAATCCCGCGAGCTGAACGCGGCTCGGATCCTGCTTCAGATGCTCATTGATCGCGTCGAGCCTGCGTTCCGGCGACAAGCCCGCAAACACGCTCATTTGCGAGGCGATCACACGGTCGGATCGCGTTGTCAGGTCGCTTTCCGTTTTCAGGTAGATAAACCCGAGCAACCCGACGATGAAAGATGCAAAGATGCCGGCCACCAAAAAGGTCCAGCGCAGCGTGGTTGAGCGCATGAACTCAGGTAGCTGCATGCGATCAATCCACCGAAAGATTACGGAAGCGTCCAGGTTTCTGCTTGCTTGGGGAAATATCTGCGAGGCTTCGATCAATGCCATGACTCGTCCCCATGGGGTCCACCCGTTAGCATTCGACTCGCTGGGCTCGTGCTCGCCCGGCTAGCCAGGGCACTTGAGGCCAGTCTAGTCCGATCAGGGCGAATTACTCGATCCTACGGAGGTTGATTCGCTACATACCTTGGTTTAGCAGCGGGAAACCTAGCGCCGCGGACGAGCTGAAAGACCGTCGCTCAGCGCGCGGCGACCGGTTATGGGCAGAACGCCAAGTTTCCCCGCCAGCCGATCAGGCGGGCGGCAGGCGCTGCTGCGTCGACGTTCACCGTGTCACGGCCCTGCTTCGCCGCGGTCTCTCTGCAGGGCGCTATCGAGGCATTTGATCAAAGTGGGTGCGGCGAAGGGCTTGGCCAGGAAAGCAATTGCCCCGGCTCTCAGCGCCCGGTCGCGGACGCTCTCATCGGGAAAGGCCGTAATGAAAATGAACGGTACGCGATAGCCCTGGGTGCGCATGAGCGTCAGCAGGTCCAGGCCGCTCAGGACAGGCATCTGCACATCCGCAATCACACAGGAGGTGCCATTCACCTGGGCCGACCGCAGGAACTCCTCGGCCGACGCAAATGTATGCACCGTGTACCCGTGCGACCTTAGAAGATTGTTGGTCGCAGCCCGCACAGATGCATCATCGTCAATGACGGATATGACCGAAAGTGTCGACAAGGCGGGCCTTTCTGACGCGGGTACCGAGCGCTTGCTGTAGCACCGCTGCCCAACGTAAAAATGGGCCGCGAATCGAGCTAGTAAAATTATACTTAGGTTTGTACGGCTAGGGCTTGCTGCGATGAATTCCAAGCGTCTCGGCCTTTCTTACCAAATCGGCCAAGGACCTCGCTCCCATTTTTTTCATGATGTGCCCGCGATGGATCTTCACCGTGATCTCGGCAAGTCCAAGCTCGGCCGCTATTTGCTTGTTCATCAGGCCGGAAGCGACCAACGCCAGTATCTCCCGCTCGCGGGAGGTCAGGGTCTCGAAAAGGGCGTTCAAATTGGCGACGACCTTCTCGACTTCCCGTCTCTTGCGATCCCGTTCAATCGCCGTCACCACAGCGTCCAGCATGTCCTGGTCGCGAAACGGCTTGGTCAGAAAATCCACCGCGCCGCCCTTCATGGCCCTCACGGTCATGGGAATATCGCCATGGCCGGTCATGAAAATGATTGGAATGTGGATGTTCGCCTTGGCCAGTTCGGTTTGAAAGTCGAGGCCGCTCAATCCGGGCAACCTGATGTCGAGGACGAGGCAGCTGGCGACGTCCGGCAGCTTGCTGCGCAGCATTTCGGGCGCTGAACCGAACACCTCGACCTTCAAGCCTACCGATTGAAAAAGATTGGTCAGCGCCCTGCGCATCGATGCGTCGTCGTCGATAACGAAGACGATCGGTTCCGTGGCGCCAGCGGGTTCACGCGATGATTTGGGGTGCTCGGTCACGGCGCATCCTCTTGATGCACGGGCAGGACGAATTGAAACGTCGCGCCGGGCCCGTCATTGCCGGAAGCTGATAGACGTCCCCCGTGAGCTTCCACGATCGAACGACAGATCGCTAGTCCCATACCCATGCCGCTGGATTTGGTGGTGAAAAAGGCGTTGAACAGCCGGTTTGCATTCTCGGCCGAGATCCCGACGCCGCAATCCGTCACACTGACGAGCACTTGTCCTGTCTCGGCCTGACGCGATCGGATCACCAACTCGCGCGGCCGTTCCGTGACCGATTGCATGGCTTCAATGCCATTCATCACCAGGTTGATGATCACCTGCTGCAACTGAACCCGGTCACCGAGAATCGTGGATGGAGTAAGTGCCAGCTCCATTCGCAACGAGACGGCATGACTGATTAGCTCACCCTGTACCAGCGCCGTGACCTCCCTGATGACCTCATTGAGGTCGAGCGCCACCCTCTCGATGCTGGTCTTTCTCGCGAGCGCGCGGACGCGCCGGATCACCTCGCTCGCCCGATTGCCATCGTCCATGATCCATCTGACCGATTGACGTGCTTCCTCCAGGTCGGGCGTTTCGCGGTCGAGCCAGCGCAGACAGGCTTCGGCGTTGGCGACGACGCCGGCGAGCGGCTGGTTCACTTCATGGGCAATCGAGGCAGTCAGCTCTCCCAATGTGGTTATCCGCATCACATGCGCCAGGTTCGCTTGCGCGTCGCGCAACGCCCCCTCGACATGCTTGCGCTCCGTCAGATCCAGCACGAAGGCGACGCCTTCATCCGGGTTCCACTCGAAAACCGCGCGGGCGACCAGCACCGGCACGCGGCTGCCATCTTTGCGAAAGTACTCTTTTTCACGCGGTTGGACTGTTCCAGCCGCCTTCAGCTCTGCGAAGGCCTGGTCGTCGACATCGCGCCATTCGGCCGGCGTCAGCTCCGTCCATCGCAGCGAGGCGAGATCTTCCCGGGCATATCCGACGATATCGAGAAAGGCCTGGTTTGTTTCGATGATCCGGCCCTGAAAATCCCAGATTACGATCCCAACGATGTTCGCGTCGACCAGACGCCGGATCCTGGCCTCCCGTTCCCGGAGATCGTTGTACAGGCGCGCGTTATCCAAAGAGATCGCCGCTTGCGATGCCAACACTTCCAATACCGAGATCCGGGCGGGGGTGAACACGTGCGATGCAAGATTGTTCTCGAGATAGAGCGCCCCGATCAGCTTGGCCTGCTTCACCAGGGGGACGCACAGTACCGACCGCACGTGCTTCTGATAGAGGTACGCATCAGCCGAGAATGGATTCTGCGCCGAGGCGTCATCAAGGATCGCGCTCTCCCGCGTCCGCATTACAGTGTGGAGCACGGATTCGGGAAGCTCGGCCGGTGAGGCGGCCGTCTGGCGCAGCGTCACCTCGACGTGGCCGCGGCCGGTCGTCGCTTCCGCCGCGATCCGTGGCCCGTCCGCCGGGAACAGGATCAGCAGGCCACGCTCGGCGCCGGCATGCTCGATCGCGATCCGCAGCAGGGTCTTGATGAGCTCATCGAGGACGATCTCGCCGGACACCGCCTGCGCGGCCTTGAGCACCGTTCCGACATCCAGATGCTCGGCGGGCGCGCCGAAGGTTGCGGTGGGCGAAGACGATTCCCCCTGCAGCCGCGGGTAACGCTGGTCGAGTTGCCGTACTTTGCCGAGCGCGCCCCACCGAAGATAGCAGTGCCGCGCGTTTCGCAGATAGGCATGGGCAATGGTCTCGAAGCCGCGCGCCGCGTAAAAGCGCGCGGCCAACTCATGGGTCAGGCCCTCGTTCTGGACGAAGCCGTGCTCGCGCGCCGAGTGGATGGCCTGTTCGTAGAGGCGCTCCGCATCCAGTTCCCGCCCTTCCAGACGCGCGAGCTCGGCGCCAACCAATGCCGCCCGGTTTGCGAACGTTGCAGGACAGTTGTCTGCCCAGATCGCTATCTGATCGAGGTGCGATATTAGCGCTTCCAGATGCTGGGGCCGCTCCTCGGCCGCGGCCGTATCGCAACGCGCCGCCCGGCCAAGTGCCGCGTAGAAATGGTACTCAGACAGCTCTACCTGCGTCGGCACGGTCCAAAGCAGCGACGCGGCTCTCGACGCAGCCGCGACGGCAGATGCGCCGTTGCCGGCGTAAACGCATGCTTGCAGTTTGCCGATCCAATAGCGGGACGCGGCGACTACCAGTCGGGGATTACTATCCAGATGGTCCTCGAAGCAGCTCTCGTCGAACTCCGCATCATTGAAGGACTCGAAGTCCGGTGTCAGTCCACGGAGCATCCGGACCAGTCTGTGCTGCGCGGTAATGACGTCGCCGATGAGACCGAACCGCACCTTCCCCACGAATTCGAGCGCGCTCTCGATCTCGTGCTCGACGTCAGCGAGTGGATCCCCGGAGGCGAGAAGATTGGTGTTCAAGTCGTAGCGGCTATAGGCTGCATAAGTAAGGTCCCCGCTGCGCTGCGCCGCGTCGAAAGCACGCCGCAGGAAAACGCGGCAGCTCGGCAGATGCTGCGTCCAGTGCGCGACGTGGACGGCGAAGACCAGGTAGACGCGGGCGCTAAGGCGATCAAGCCCGCGCTTTTCGACTAGATCAAGGCCAAGCCTGCCGAAGCGGAATCCCCTTTGGTAGTCTCCAAGGTACGTGCCGAGGATGCCGCCCAGCCACACATAGGCGAGGCATGATCCGTCACTGTTGCCATGCTCCAGGCTGAGTGCTGCCATCCGGCAGACGACGAGGCGAAAAAGATTCAAATCCGTGAACAGTGCCGGCGATGTGAGAACCGTGAGAACGTCCATCGTCGCACGCCGGTCCGGATCGTTCATCAGCGGTAACTCGAGCAGCCCCTCGATTGAGCCGGACCCCAGCCGCTGCCACAACCGATCGTATTCCGGCCGTACGTCCTGCTCCGTCGGGTGCGGCGACCACCGGCTGCTAAACCGCCGGAGATACTCCAGGCCCACCTCGACAGCGCTGTCGCTGTGGTCCAGGTTCGTATAGAGATTGATGCGCAAGCAGGTGACGGCGGCGGAATCGACGATGGTCCGTGCACGGGTTGACAGCAACGAGAGCCGGGCTTCAGCCGATGCCAGCTGTCCGGTCAGATACTCGCACTCGGCACGTTCGAGCCACAGGCTGAACGTCAAATCGTATTGGCCCTCCCAATCGCTTTCGTCGAGCAGGGCCATGCCGGCCACGACATAGACGCACGCCGACGCATAGGCCGTCGACGCCTTGGCCTTGCGCCCGGCGCGGAGCTCGATCGTCGCCACCCGCGCTTTCTCGTCCCGGTCGATCAAAAGCGTGGCGCCTCGATTGAAGTGATTTGCGACATCGAACAGATGCTCGGCGAGCTCGTCCGCCGTCATGCTCGCCAGCAGCGCGCGGCCGATGCGCAAGTGGACTTCGGCACGCTGCGCTTCAGGAATGAGCGAATAAGCCGCCTGCTGGATCCGGTCGTGCATGAATCTGCAGGCGTTGTCCTGATAAACCACGAGGCCGGCGCGGATCGCTTCCCAGAGTGCCGCGGGCATCGCCTCCTCTGTTTCGCCGTGAACCAGGGCCAGGGTAGCGATCGGGGCGACGTTGCCGAGGCAGGCGAGCTGCTTCAAGGCTTCCTGGGTGGTGGCGGACAATCGCTTCAGCTTCCCTGCCATGAGGTCGACCACGTTGTCGGCGTAACTCTTGGCCCGGATGCGATCGATGTTCCATTGCCATGCTGACGCGACTGGGTCGAATGCGAGCAGCCCCTCGTCGGCCAGCGCGATAAAGAACTGGATCGCGAAGAAAGGATTGCCGCCGGTCTTTTCCTGGACCAGCTCGGCCAACGGCCGCGCGAGTTCCGGCTTGCAGTGGAGCGCGTCGGCGACGAGCCGGCCAACGTCGTCGAGCTCGAGGGGCTCCAGCACGATCTCATGCACCCTTCCATCGGCCGACCGGACCGCCTCCAGGGTCCGCAACAGCGGGTGCGCGGGGCTGACCTCGTTGTCCCGGTAGGCGCCGACCAGCAGCAGGTGCCGTACGTCCGGGTGCGTGACCAGGTGCCCAAGCAGGTCGAGCGTCGCTGCGTCCAGCCATTGCAAATCATCGAGGAACAGCGCGAGCGGGTGCTCCTTGCGCGCGAATACGCCGAGGAAGCGCCGGAACACCATCTGGAACCGGTTCTGTGCGTCCTGCGGCGGCAGGTCCGGAACGAGCGGCTGTTTCCCAATGACCAGCTCCAGCTCGGGAACGAGATTCACCATGAGTTGACCATTCGGGCCCAGGGCATCGATCAGGGAGGCTCGCCAGCGGCCAAGCTCCTCCTCGCTTTGGGTGAGGAGCGAGCGGACAAGGCTCTGGAAGGCCTGGCCCAGCGTCGCGTATGGGATGTCGCGCTTGTACTGGTCGAACTTGCCCGACGCGAACAGGCCACGCGGCGGGACGAGCGCCTTGTGCAGCTCGTGTACTACCGAGGACTTGCCGATCCCGGAATAGCCGGACACGAGCACGAGTTCGGTGGTGCCGTGGTCCACAACTCTGTTGAAGACCGCGATCAGGGCGCCAATCTCGCGCTCCCGGCCGTAGAGCTTCTCTGGGATCAGCAGTCGGTCCGAAGCGTCGTGTGCGCCCAGCGCAAATGTCTCGATACGGCCGGTCGCCTCCCATTCAGCCAGGCAGCGCCGCAAATCGGCCTCGACGCCGGCAGCGGTTTGGTAGCGCGCCTCGGCGGTCTTGGCGAGCAGCTTCATCACAATAGCCGACAACGTCGCCGGGACGCCCCCAACCCGCTCGTTGGGCGGCATCGGTTGCCGCGCGATGTGGCAGTGTACCCACTCCATAGGATCAGCGGCGGTGAAAGGGAGCTGTCCTGTCAACATCTCGTAAAAGGTGACGCCGAGAGCATAGAGATCGCTGCGGGAGTCCACCGAGCGGTTCATTCTTCCGGTCTGTTCCGGCGCCATATAGGCCAGCGTCCCCGCGATCACCTCGGGCGGGGCGGGTGCCTGGTGCTCGCGCGGCAGACGCGAGGCAATGCCGAATCCCGTCAGCCACACGCCGCCGCTCGCCGGGTCCACGAGGATGTTTGCCGGCTTGATATCCCTATGGATAAGGCTGCGCTCATGCACATGGCGGAGCGCCCCCGCAAGCGGGAGCGCGATGCGCAGGAAATGCGACGCGTCCAGCGGCCGGCCAAGCAGTGTATCCAGCGACGCTCCGCCGGGATCCTCGAGCACTAGCGCCATGCGGCCGTTGTAGCGCGTGAGCGCGACGGGTCGCGCCGCCCAGTCAGCTTCAAGTTCGGCCTTGAGCGCAAATTCTTGTTCAAGGCGCTGGAGGGAACCGAGCGACGTTTCCTCCGCGGCAACCAGCAGGATCGGCGCCATGCCGGTGCCGAAGCCGCGGTAGAGAGCGATGTCTCCCTCCCTCAGCGGCGAGAATGCGTAGCTCAAGAGCTCGTTCACGAGGACCTCCTGCAGGAGGACGATTTTAGCAGGCTGATTAGGTTACCTTTGCCATCGGCCGTCAATCCAAAACAAGCGGGGCCAATCAGACCTCAGAATACATTCCGATTTTAGTTGGCAAGTCCGTGCGGCATCAAGATAGGCATTCGCGCTCCGCGATGTTCTCGGCAGGTTCGTGCGATGATTTGGGGCGCTCGGTCACGACGCATCCTCCTGATGCACGGGCAGGACGAATTGAAACGTCGCGCCGGGCCCCTCATTGCCAAGAGCTGAGAGATGTCCGCCGTGAGCTTCCACGATCGAACGACAGATCGAGAGGCCCATACCCAGGCCGCTGGACTTGGTGGTGAAGAAGGCGTTGAACAGCCGGTTTGCATTTTCGGCCGAGATCCCGACGCCACAATCTGTTACGCTCAGCATCACTCGGTGGGTTTCGTCCTGGCCTGATCGGATCACCAATTCGCGCGGCCGATCCGTGACCGGCTGCATTGCTTCAATGCCATTCATCACCAGGTTGATGATCACCTGCTGCAGTTGGACCCGATCGCCAAGGATCATGGGTAGAGTCGCCGCCAACTCCGTTCGCAATGACACACCGTGGCTGCTTAGCTCGCGCTGTGTCAGCGCGATGACGTCCCTGACGACGTCATTGACGTCGAGCGGCATCTTCTCAATATCGCTCTTGTTGGCGAGCGCCCGGACGCGCCGAATCACGTCGCTCGCCCGATTGCCGTCGTCGATGACCCATTCTGCCGAGCGGCGCGCGCCGGCCAGGTCAGGAATTTCGCGGTCGAGCCAGCGCAGACAGGCTTCGGCGTTGGCGACGACGGCGGCGAGCGGCTGGTTCACTTCATGGGCGATCGAGGCCGTCAGTTCGCCCAGCGTCGTCACGCGCGTTACATGTGCGAGTGCCGCCTGCGCCTCGCGCAATGCCCGTTCGGCGTGATCGGCGCGGATCGTCGCCGTAATATCGGTGGCGGTGCCGCGATAACCGAGAAAATTGCCGCGTGCGTCAAAGAGTGGCTTGCCGCTTGTTCGGACATATACCGGAGTGCCGATCGCGGATTTGGTGCTGTAAACGAAATCGCGAAATGGCTGATGTGCGTCGAGCATCGTCCGATGCCATCGCCATTTTTCGGGCTCCGATTCGACATCGGTCGCAATGTCCCAGCGAGCCACGCCAGTCAGGCGTGAGGGCGCGATGCCGACAGCATTAAGGTGCTCCGACACGCTGGTCACCAGATGGTCGGGTCCGCTCTCCCAGAGCCAGTCGGAACCGGTTTCGGCATAATCGCGAAAGCGCTGCTCGCTCTCGCGAAGGGCGACCTCGGTCCGCTTGCGGTCCTCAATGTCGGTAGACGAACCATACCATTTGACAATGTTGCCGGCCTCATCGCGCAGCGGCTCGGCGCGGAACAGGAACCAGCGATATTCACCATCGTAGCGCCGGAGCCGAGCCTCAAGCTCGCCTGGCCTGCCGGATTGCCGTATCGCGGTCCACTTCTGCAACATGCCCTTCTTGTCGTCAGGATGAAAGGCGCGAGGCCATCCCGTTTCGGCCTGGTCCAATCTGAGGCCGGTATAGTCGAGGGCTGGTTGATTGAGGAAGTCGGGCACCCCGTCCGGTCCGGCGCGCCAGACCAGGGTCGGGATCGTGTCGATGACCAATCGCAGGCGATCCTCGGACTTTTTGATTTCGTCAAAAGCGTTTTGTAGCGCCTCCTTGGCGAGGTGCTGCTCGGTGACATCGATGTGCGTGCCAACCAGCTCGAGCACTTCACCGTCGTCACCGACGAGAGGATGTCCCACCGAATGTACGTATCTTGTCGGACCGTCCGGAAGATCTATCCGAAAATCGACTTCAAAGTCCGTTTTCTCTCGCACTGCCTGCCGCGCCATTTCGATAACCAGGTCCCTGTCCTCGGGGAGAATACGATCCTGGAAGGATTGCGGTGACAGAGGGTCCTTTTCCGGATCGAACCCAAACAGGTGGTACACTTCGGGCGACCGATAAACGAATGTTTGAAGGCGCACATCCCAGGCCCAACTGCCCGTACGACTCAAACGCTGGGCTTCGGCCAGATAGGACTCGCTGCGCCGCAACCTCCGTTCCGCCTCCCTCGCGATCGTAATATCCGTTATCGCTCCGACGAACTCGATCCTGCCGGACCCATCTCTCGCCCCGCGAGCCACGGCATGGACGTGTTTCACTGCGCCATCCGGCATCAGCAATCGATATTCATGATCGAAATCCTTTCCGTCGCCGGCGGCCTGCTGGATGGTGTTTTGCACGGCAGGGCGATCTTCCGGATGGGTGCGCTGGAAAATAAATTCCAGGGTCGGCTTTGTCGTCTGGTCGCATTGGAAGATTCGAAAGGTTTGCTCTGACCAGGAGATTTCTCCGGTAGAGACATTCCATCCAAAGCTCCCGGTGCCGCTCAATTTCTGCGCTTCGGTCAGATACAACTCGCTATGCAGCAGCCGGGCTTCAATCCGCTTTTGATCCTTGATCGCTGCTTGCAGGTCATCGCCGGAGCGGCGGAGAGTTTCTGTTGCTTTTCTCTGCGCCGAAATCACGAATGCGACAATGAGAGCTGTAATGGAAAACAGGATTAGACGCGGCACCTCAGAAATACCAACAACGGATAAATTGTGCTTCCAGGCAAATGAATTGATTGGGGGCACCAGGTAATAGTGGAAAGCCAGAAGCGCGAGTGCGGTCGCCAACATCGCCGGGCCGAAACCGCCAAACCATGCGGCGAAAATAACAGCGCAAAGCATCGACGAGGCGATGGGCTCGGCGTGCAGTAAACGTGTGATAAGTTCCGCAGCAACTATCGCAACGGCGACTGAAAAGACCGCCGTTGCGTAGTAAGAGATTGTAACCGGCTTTGGCCACCGTCGAGGCGGATCAGCTTTAATCATTCTCGTTGCTCGTCCCGCTTAGGTGATGAGGCGAGGTCGACATGAAGCACCAGAGCGTCCCAGGTCTCTCCGGCGACAAGATTAGAACATTTTGCAGGAAAAATCGGCAACGGGATTGCTCCTCGGCGGTGCCCATGGACGCAGTTCCTTGTACCGAAATTGCTCGATGCCGCTACCGGCAGCAATAGCAGAGGTCGACCGCGGCGATTTGCATCGCTCGCCGCTAACGTACAGAAAGATGGGACGTAAGAGCAAATACCCCAAACCTCCGTATAACTCCCCAATCCTTTTCGATATTGGACCCTTACCCTACGTACAATTGAGCAATCTATAGCAATCGTTAGTCTCGCGGTGTGATCTGGAAGAGCCGATTGCAGGTGGCAAAAATGTCCACGACCCCGGCCGAAAAGATGGAGCCCAGCCGCGATAATCCCGACGGTCGGATTAGCGTATGTGCCCCGCCGGCAAATCATTCACGCGATGGCGAGGAAGTCCGCTGCTTCGCCTTGGGAGACGGCACATGAGAGTGAAACCCTGCGCGCGGTGTCCCTATACGCCGCAAGACTTGACAGGCCACTACGATCCCGAAGCCGCACTTCACGTGTGCGCGAAGTGCGACGGCGAGCAAGTGATGCTCACCAACCACTACCCACGCGAGACCCGCAGGAGGCGAAAATGGGCAACAGTCCCCAACATCTTCAGCATTGCGCAGCGAAGCGCTGCGCCGTCTGTGACGGAAAGTTCGGTCTGATCCGCTACTACTCCTGGCGAACGGCCCTCTGTTCAAAGAGGTGCGGTGATCGCCTGAAGGCCCGCCGGGATGCTGACCGCAGATGGTTGCGCTGCCTCCAGGCCGCCTGACAGGTAGCAGCGGGAAGCGCCGGCAGTTCAGGATTTCGCAACAAGGAGGCTGCACGTTGAACGTTCTATGCAAACTCCTCTTATGGAGCTGTCTTTGTTGCCTATTGGCGATGCCAGTCCAGGCGCAGGAAGATGGACAGGGCCACGCTGCGCGCCACCATCCTCCACAGGATCAGCTCCTGCATGAAAAGTTTTATGCACAGTGGCGCATGCCCGACAATCCTTCCGTTAGCTGTTGCAACGAGGCGGACTGCTACCCGACTGAAATCAAGTACGTTGATGGCAAGATCTACGCAAGACGCAGAGAGGACGGCAAGTACATTGCCGTTCCAGCTGAAAAGGTAGAGCACAACAGGGACAATCCCGATGGCAGGAATCACCTCTGCGCTCCGCCGCCGAGTGCCTTCCACCCATCCGATACCGTATTCTGCTTCGCACTAGGAGGCGCCACATGAGATTCATATTGGTGAACGGGAGGACGCCCCGCGCACAATCCTTGTGTGTGCTGTGCTGCCGGCCAATCGGGGGGAGCTATCTACGAGAGATCGAGACGCGGCTGTCGTACTGCGACCATCATTGCTATTCCGATCACTGCAAGAAAGCTGTGCTGGCTCTCGAGCGTCATCATATCGCACAGTGGTCCCGGGCAGGCGCCGGGCATGATTTGAGGTAACCCCTTTCTCAAGAAGCCAACTCCAATCCAATATGAACTGAAGTCAATCCAGCTAAAACTTTGTTTAATGGTGCTGCCGGTCGGCCCGACCTAGTCTAGGTCTGCGCCAAGCAGCCCGGCCGCGGTCATCCCTCACGCGTCCTGGCCGCCGAGCGGACGGCCTCGCGCAGCCTCATCCTCCTCCCTG
>Ga0209438_1000400_pt1 | contig 13078 bp, 17 predicted proteins | sample GraSoi_2013_20cm_FD_185825 | JGI IMG/M metagenome (GOLD analysis project Ga0209438, IMG submission 185825) | Grasslands soil microbial communities from the Angelo Coastal Reserve, California, USA - Sample 9_17_2013_20cm (SPAdes) (version 2) | ecosystem: Environmental > Terrestrial > Soil >...
GTCCCGCCACCATTCAAATGGACACCGTGATGGGCAGCATCATGGTCAGAGGCATGAATCGAAGGGACATCATGATCGAAGGGCGCGCCGGCGCCGGACCCGGGCCGCGCCCGCGGCGCCGTCGCGCGGACGACGAGCCGCCGCCGGCAGGATTGCGGCGTCTCACGCAGAACGGCGGGTTCAGCGTGGAAGAGGATCGGAACACCGTCTCCATCGACGTCGGGCCGCCTCGGCAGGTCGACTTCATCATCGAGGTGCCGATCCGGACGAACCTCGACCTTGAAACCGTGATGGGGTCGATCGTCGTAGACGGTATCGAAGGCGAGCTGGAGATCGAAAGCGTGAATGGCACGGTCATGCTGACCAATGTCGGTGGCTCGGTCGTCGCTCATACGGTGAACGGGAAGCTGACGGCGACCATCACGCGGGCGGCCCCGGAGCAGCCAATGGCGTTCACGTCCATGAACGGGTCGATCGACGTGACGCTGCCGGCGGCCGTGAAGGCGAACCTGAAGCTGCGCAGCGACCAGGGAGACGTCTACACGGACTTCGACCTGCAGCTGCGCCGCGGATCCTCGAATCCGAATCCGGATGTCAACATCCGGCGCAACGGACGGACGCGCGTCGTCGACGTCGACAACGCGATCTACGGTTCGGTGAACGGCGGCGGACCCGATTTCGAGATGCGGACGTTCAATGGAAACGTATACGTCAGGAAGGCCAAGTAACGGGCACCCGACCATGCAGGTCGCGCTGCATGAACCGACGCGCGAGCTGATGAAAGGGGGCGCGCGCATCCGGCTGCAGGAGCAGCCGTTCCAGATCCTCCGGCTGCTGCTCGGGCGCCGGGGCGGCGTGGTGACACGCGACGAGCTCCGCGACCGGCTCTGGCCTCACGGGACGTTCGTGGACTTCGAGCACAGCCTCAACGCCGCGATCAAGCGGCTTCGTGCGGCGCTCGGCGACGACGCGAAGGCGCCGCGCTACATCGAAACGCTACCGCGGCTCGGCTACCGCTGGATTGCCACGACGCTGCCGCTCATCGAGGACCAGATGGCGCATTCGGTGGGCGGGCGGATCCAAATCGTCTGGAGCTGAGCATCCCTTCCACGTGCTGGCGGCGCGCGCGGCTCACGCCGACCTCCGAGCCGTCGCACAGGACGAGCACCAACCCGTCGCGATCGACCAGCTCGCGCACGTGCGCGACGTTGACGACCGCGGCGCGGTGGGCGCGGACGAAACGAGCCGGGTCGAGGCGCGCTTCGAACGAGGCGAGCGAGGCGCGCAGCAGGTGGCGGCCGCGAGTCGAGTGCACCATCACGCAGTAATCCTGCGCCTCCACCCAGATCACCTCGTCCTCGCTCACGACCAGCGTGCGGTCACCCAGCTTCAGCGACAGGCGCTCGAGGTAGGGTTGGCCGCCCTCGACGATCTCGCTGGCGAGCTGACCGAGGCGGCGCTCGCGCACGCGGCGCTTGGCGCGCGCCAGCGACGCGAGCAAACGCTCGCGCGAAAACGGCTTCAGCACGTAATCGGTCGCCGCGACGTCGAACGCCTGCGTCGCATACTGGCTGTACGCCGTCGTGAACACGACGACCGGACCACCCGGCGGCAGCCCGTCGGCGAGCCGCAGCCCGTCGAGCCCCGGCATCTCGATGTCGAGGAAGACGATGTCCGGCCGATCGCGTTCGATGGCCTCGCGCGCCGCAAGCCCGTCGCCACACTCGTCGATGGCGTCGACGTCAGCGTCGGACTTCACGATGCCGGCGACCGCGGCGCGTGCGAGCGGCTCGTCGTCGACGACGAGCACGCGGAATTTCGTCATCCGGCGGCCTGAATGCCCTGGTCGCTCGCGAGCGTCGCGGGTATCGCGATCTCGACGTCGGTACCTCCGCCGGGAGGTGACGCGATGGCGAGCGACGCGGCGGTCCCATAGCTCCGCTCGAGCCGCGACTGCGTGTTGCGCAGCCCCACGCCCGCGCCGGCCTGCAGGTCGAACCCCGCCGGCAGCCCCGCGCCGTCATCGCGGATCCGGATGCGAAGCCGCCCGCCGTCGACGCGCGCGGAGACGTCAATCGTGCAGGCGCCCACGCGGCGCGCGATGCCGTGGCGGAACGCGTTCTCGACGATCGGCTGCAGCAGGAGCGTCGGCACCTCGCACGCCGCGCAGCCCGGCTCGATCGCGTAGGACACGCTCAGGCGATCCATGAAGCGCACACGCTGCAGCGCGACGTAGCGCTGTACGAACGCCACCTCGGCGCCGAGCGTCGTCGTCGGGCCCGGCGTCTCGAGCGTGGAGCGCATCAGGTCGCTCAGGCCGAGAAGCATCGAGAGCGCGCGGTCGGGCGACTCGCTGCGAATGAGCGACGCGATGGAGTTCAGCGTGTTGAAGAGGAAATGCGGCTCGATCTCGAGCCGCAGCGCCTCGAGCTGCGCGCGGGCGAGATCCGCCTCGAGGCGCGATTCGCGCAGCGCGAGACGTTGCGCGCGATCAGAGGCGGCGGAGCCGTAGCCGATCAGCAGCGCAATGGAGGCGACGATGATGTCGAACATCCACTCGGACTTCGCCGCGGTGGCGAGCGCGCTCGTGAACGCATACCGTTCGACGGGCGCGAACGGCTGGACGAGGACAATCACCACGGCATCGACGCCGACGTGCGCGGCGATAAGGACCACGCCAAGGGCCGCCGTACGCTGCCATTCGCGCCGCCTGCTCCCCGCGGGGTCGGCGAAGCGGGCGCCCTGCGCGGCCAGCACGGGGGCCAAGGCAGCCCAGAACCACCAGCACGCCAGCTCCCAGAGCAGGATCGGAAGAAACGCGTGACCGTGGCCCGTCATCGACACGTACGTCTGCAGCGAGGCCGACACCGCCGCCGCGGCCGCCACCACGAACCCGCACAGCCACATCATTCGCCGGGACATATGACCGTCACATTACAGGGGCCGGCATCCGCGCGACAACGCCCGTGCAGCCAGCGGCTTCGGCCGTGCAGCGAACGGTAGTTTCGCCGGGCTGGCTGCAAAAGGGTTGTGCCGGGCGCGCGATGTCGCCAAGATACGCGCATGAGAACAATCACGGCGCTTGCCGCCCTCGTCCTGGTCACTGCCATCGTGGCGACGTCCCGTGCCCAGTCGCCGGCGTCCTCGCCGGCGACGCCGCGCTACGACAAGGACCGCGCGCTGATCCTGCCCGCCGACTACCGCCGCTGGATTCTCGCCGGCACCTCGCTCGGCCTGAGCTACGCGGAAGGGGCCGCACCCGAGCATCCGATGTTCCACGAGACGCTCATCGAGCCGACCGCCTATCAGCACTTCGTCGAGACTGGCGAGTTCCGCGAGGGGACGATGCTCGTGCTCATCGTGCACGGAGTCGAGGAAGGGTCGGTGCCGAGCAGGCACGGGCAGTATGCCGCCGCTGTCCACGGCGTGGAGATGGCCGTGAAGGACCGCGCGCGCATCCCCGCAGGGTGGGCGTACTACGCGTTCGGTGACGCGCCGCGCGCGGGCGCGGCAACCGCGCAGCCGAACACGTCGGGCAGCTGTTACGCCTGCCACTCGAAGAACGCGGCACGCGACAACGTGTTCATGCAGTTCTACTCACTGCTGTCGGCGGCCGCGCCGCCGGCACGGGCGCGGTGAGGCCGCGGAGGCGGCCATGACGTTCGCGCTGCACGAGCCGACGCGCGAGCTCATGAAAGGCGAGGCGCGCATCCGCCTGCAGGAGCAGCCGTTCCAGATCCTGCAGCTGCTGATCGCCCGCCCGGGGGAGGTCGTCACGCGCGAGGCGCTGCGCGATCGGTTGTGGCCCGGCGGCACGTTCGTCGACTTCGAGCACAGCCTGAATGCCGCCATGAAGCGCCTGCGCGCGGCGCTCGACGACGACCCGAAGGCGCCGCGGTTCATCGAGACGCTGCCGCGGCGTGGCTATCGGTGGATTGGCGGGACGCGACCGCTACTGCTCCTTGTAGCCGAGGACCGGGTCGCTCCGGAGCTCTAAGCGGCCGATTTCACACGCGTCACCAGCACGTGATCGTGCTCCGGACGGCCGATCATCGTGAAGTCGAACAGGTCGCGCTGCAGCGAGAGGACGATGTCCTCCTTCGGCCTGTAGTGGTGTTCGCCGCGCAGGCTCGCGGCGATGTCGGGATCGTTGAGGCAGTCCCAGATCGCCTGCAGGTGGTCATACCCGTCCTCGCCCTCGCCCCCGCCGGCCAGCAGATGCTCGAGGTAATCGCCGCAGCGCTCGTCTTCCACCGACGGCCGCACCCCTTCGAAGCCCATCGCGACAATCGTGACGGTGGTCTCGTGGCCGCGGGCGAGCGCGTCCACCCGCGCCCGATCGCGGATGTAGGCCGCCGTTGCCGCCGCCGTCATGTAGCTGCCGAGGATCACCTGCTCGGCATGCGCGGCGGCGGCGAGCACCCCCTGCGTGCCGGCGGACGAGCGGGCGGCGACGCGGCGGCCACGGAAAAAAGATTCCCCTTTTGAGACGATGTCGGCCGGAGAATTCCCGAGATCGAACCCCTCGACCTTCACGCCCTTCACCTCGCCGGCGACGAGATAGTCCGGATCGCGATCGCGAAACGCGAGCGCGTCCTGGGGCGTCCGCACCAGCGCGAGATCGCGGATGCCGTAGTGGAACATCAGTGCGCTGCAGCTGAAGGCGCGCAGCACGTCGATGACGATGACGACGCCATGTGCGTCGGCGGCGCCGCCGAGGAGGCTTCGGCGTTCGACGTTCATGGCGGAAACAAGCGGGTCATGGCGAGGATTGTATCGGTCCAGCTTGACGGTGCCGAAGCCCGGCGATACAAGGGAGTCCGCGGCACGTGCCGCTCAATGGCCGCCACGCCCGAAGTTGTCCTGCTCGTCGACGACATCCGCGATCATGCTGTCAACTACGAAGCCGCGCTGACGAGGCACGGCTTCACGGTCCGCGTCGCCACGAGCGGCCAGGAAGCGTTGCGTCTCGCGCGCGAAACGCCTCCCGACTGCGCGGTGATCGATCTCCGGCTGCCCGATATGTCCGGCTGGGACCTCTGCCGCGAAATCAAGAAGCCGCGGTCCGGCGACGGGCCGCCGATCATCGTGCTGACGCCAGAGGTGTCGAAGATGTGCGCGGAGGACAGCGCGAAGGCGGGATGCAACGCCTGGCTGGCGCATCCCACCGTCGCGGACGACCTGGCTCGCACCGTGCGCCGGGTGCTGAACGCCGAGAGCGCCGCGCCCGCGTCGGCAGACGAGGCACTGCTCGGCCTCACGGCGTGCCCGGTGTGCGAATCGCCGAGCATCCGCGCGACGTTGCGCGTCGGCGCCATCCAGTACTACTGCTGCAGGACATGCAGCTTCTGCTGGCGCGCCGAGGCGCTCGCCGGGAAGATGTAGCCGCGGTCTACGGGATCGCGCGCCTGCGCACGATCAGCCGGTAGAGCATCAGCAGGACCACCGCGCCGAGAAACGACATCAGGAATCCCGCCGTCTGGTTCGGCCCGTACATGCCCATCGCGCGGCCGAGGAAACCGCCGAGCAACGACCCGGCAATACCGATCAACATCGTCACGATGATGCCGCCGGGGTCGCGCCCGGGCATCACGAGCTTGGCGAGCGCGCCGACGATCAAGCCGAAGAGGATCCATCCAAGGACGCTGATCATGAGGTGCCTCCTAGAGAAATATAGGGACCTGGCGTGACGGGCGGCGGCGGATCCTGGATGGGGATCGGCGCCGGCTCGTCGAGCGGCGTGTCGGGAATCTCGTCCTCGTTCTCACGATCGTGATCGCGAGGCTGAGGCTCGGGGGGAGTACGGCTGTGGTCCGACGGCGTCTGCATATCAACGCGATATGCGATTTCGCTGCCGGACGGGTGTAACCTGTTGAGGCTTGCCACGCCGAAGGCGGGAGGACCGTGGCGTACGCCCATCACTCCTTCGCGAGGGACTATGCGGAGGATCGACAGATCTCACTCGAAGGCGACGTCGTCAGCTTCGAGTACCGAAATCCGCACGCATGGGTTTACTTCACGGCCAGCGACGGCAGCGGCGTGCTTCGCAAGTACGGCGCGGAGTGGGCGAATCCCCGCCGGCTCGAACAGCAGGGGATCGGTGCCTCCCAGATCAGGTCGGGGGATCACGTGATGATCAGCGGCGCGCCGAGCCGCAGCGCGACCACCTACAACGTGCATCTGAAGAGCATCCAGCGTCCGGCGGACGGCTGGACGTGGCCCGGGGCGCGAGGATCCCGCCGGTAGCGTCTACGCCGGCGCCACCCTGGGCGTGAACGGCACGACCGCACCGGCGGGCGTGTCGCCGCGCGGATGGGTGTGCTCGTGCACGTGGGAGTGCAGGTCGCAGATCTGCCGGTACTTGTCGTTCTCCTTGTAGAAGTTGCCGATCGAGTAGCCGCACAGCAGCGAGAAGGCGTGGCTCTCCGCCAGGTTGTTCCAGAGCACTTCCACGCGGATCGCGGCTTCGGTCTTTCCCTGCTTCCAGAGCACGTCCACTATCTCGCCGTACGCGCGGACGGGCGTGCGCTCGCGGCCGCGCAGCGTCTGCTCGATGATGCCGCCGATGCTGCGCCGGAACAGCGAGCCGACCGGCGCGTGCTCCACCATGAAGGTACCGAGAGTCTCCTCGGCGTCGAGCATGACGAGGTCGCCGAGGCGCCTGGCGGCGGGGACGTCGATGAGATGCGCTTCGAGCGTCCGCTCGATCGCGGCGCGATGAGCGGGTGTCGCGATCACGATCGCGGGCTGGCCGGCGGCAAGCCCCTCACTGAGGAACGTGCCGACTCTTTCGAGCAGCTCAGCATCGTCGCCGTAAAACTGGACGGCATGGTGGCAGGGCGTGCGGGCGTTCTCGTTCGTCACCATAGATGGTGACACCATAGCACTTCAGGTACTGGAATCGGACCTCGACCGTTGCCTGAAATCTGCGTCCGTCGGGACCTTACTCAGCAGTACGGCCGAGCTCGGTCCACACGCGGCGCGCGCTGTCGATGGCCGCGCGGCTCTCGAACCCGACGCCGTGCGGCATCCCGTGCGAAGCAAAACCGATCCTGCGGTACAGCGCGGCGAGCGACGCGATATCCACCACGGACGGCGCCTCGGCGATTTCCACCGCGTGCCGCAGCTCGTGGCCGAGCGCCGCGATCTGTTCGTCGTTGGTGAGGCCGCACGCGACGCGCACGTTCACGTAACGCCTCTCGCCGCCCGCGCCCATGAACGTCAGGCGGCCGAACAGGCGCTGCGACATCGGGCATTCGGGTTCGACGTAGACGATGACGTCGGAGCCGTCGAGGCGCGCGACGAGATCGCGGAAGGATGACGAACGCGCCATCCCCTCGTTGATCGCGGCGCGCAGCCGCGTGTCTGTCGTGCGGACGTGGCCGCCGTCGCGCGGCTCCTGCCCGCCCGCAAACGACGCGACGAACACCAATACCCCAAGTGCAAAGTCCATGTTCGTATCCTCAGTGTTCGCGGCGACGGGGGGACAACGTCCGCGCAAAATCGGTCGGCGTGAGTGATGGGGGCCGGGTCCTGTCGGACCCGGCCGAGTCTCAGAAAGCGAGGCGGAACCCGAACTGCACCATGCGCGCCTGGTAGGCGAGGTTGCTGTTGTAGGACGGCTTGCCATAGAGCGCGCTCGTCTCGGTCAGCGTGTACGACCCGTAGTTCGCGCGGTTGAACAGGTTGAACACGTCGACGATGCCCGAGAGCGTGCGATGGCCGAACGCGACCGACTTCTGCACGCGCACGTCGACACGATGAATCGGCAGTCCGACGAAGTCGTTGCGCGCGATGATTGTGCCGTTCGGACGCAGCCGCTGGGTCGCCATCAGGTTGAAGCCGACGTCGCGCACGTCGCTGCCGTACCTCGTCGCCACCCGCGAGCCCGAGCCATAGAAATACAGGCCGCTCACCTGGATGCCGAGGCCCGGGCTGTAGATGCCATTGAGGACCGCGCGATGCCGCTGGTCGGTCGCCGCGAGGCCGTAGCCGCCGTAGACGTCCGGCGCGATCGCGAAGGGGTACGGTGTGCGGGTCAACGATCCATTGACGATCGAGTACTGCTGCGGCTGGTCGGAACCGTCGCGGAAGTGGGAATAGGTATACGTGCCCTCAGCCTGCCAGCGGTGGCTGAAGCGCTTGTTGAAGCTCGTCTCGAGCCCCTTGTAGGTCGAGTAGCCCTCGAGCAGTCCCAGCGGCACAATCGCCCAGTCCTGGAACGGACGATGCGCCAGGTCGGCCGACGGGTAGTTCACACCGGTCGCGGGGTTGTACGAGAGGTTGATGTTGGTATCCACCTCCTCGCCGCGCCCGCCCGTGTAGACGTAGTCCGCCTGCACCGACATGTCGGCCCCGACCTGGCGCTCCATGCCGATCGACCCCTGTCGCGCGTACGGCATCCGCCGCCACGTGCTGTTGATTTCGTCCGTGATCGATCGGCGATAGCAGCCGGGCGCGTTGCCGCTCTGATCGCACGCATTCGCCATCACCTGCGCGTAGGTTGGCGTCGGGCCGTTGTACGGGTTGACCGCGAAGTCGGCACGGCCGTCGTAGAGCGCCTCGGCGGCCGCCTGGTGCACCGCCTCCGCGGTCTGGTGTCCCTCGTCGGTGGAGGCCTGCGAATAGAACAACCCGTAGCCGCCACGGATGACGGTCCGGTCATCGAGCGTATAGGCGAAGCCGACGCGTGGGCCGACGTTGTTCAGGTCGTAGGGAATGTCGTTGTTAATCCACGGCGCGAACACGTAGCCTTCCGAGTTGGCGCCGGCCTGCACGTCATAGCGCACGCCGAGGTTCAGCGTCAGCCTGCTCGCCACTTTCCAGTCGTCCTGCAGCCAGGCCGCGTAGAGGCTCTGCGGGATCTTGTAGTGGAAGTTCGTGTTCGACACATTCATCGTGAAGCGCCTCGAAATCGCGGAGAGCGGCGCGAGGTTCCACGTCGAGGCGTCGTTCCAGACCGGGAAGAGCGACTCGATGCTGGCCGGCACGGCGCCGTTGGTCGCGTCGAGAGTGCCCGTGCACGAGGCGCACCACAGGATGAGCGTCTGCTGCCGGATGTATTCGCCGCCGACCTTGACGTCCTGCCGTCCCAGCTTGTCGAACGAGAACGTGTAGTCATCGCGAATCGAGTAGTTGTTCTGCGTCTGGTCCTGACCGACCGCCTGCCCAATCGAATAGCTGCGGAGACTGATGACCTTCGATCCGCCGCAGCGCACGGGCGCGTCGGGGAAGCAGCCGCCCTTCCACGTCACGGCCGCATCGCGCGTGTAGTTGAAGAGCGAGGCGCCGCCCTTGATCTCGTTCACCGCGCGCGTGCCGAGCACCTGCGTCAGCGTGCTGAACAGCTCGTTGCTGTGACGCTGCTCGCGCCGGGCGGTCGATGGATGGCTCGTCGCGCCGCCCGTGCCGCTGTTCGGCAGGTCGTTGTAGTACTTCTGGAAGCGCGCCATGAGGTGCGTTTCCGCCGAGAGCTGCACGAGAAGGTCACCGTCTGCGGCTGCCGCTCCTGCTCGTAGTTGCCGAAGAAGTGGATGCGATCCTTGCGCACGGGCCCGCCGAAGGTCGTCACGATCTGCTGGTCCTGGTACGGGACGACGCGGTTCTGGATGAAGTCGGATGCGTTGAAGCGATCGCTCCGGAAGTACCCCGCCACCGTGCCCGCGTACGTGTTCGTGCCCGATTTCGTCACCGCGTTGGCGAGCATGCCCGACGAACGCCCCTGCGTCGCGTCGAAGCGGTTGGTGACGACGACGAACTCGGCGATCGCGTCCATGCTGTAGCTCGGCTGGTTCTGGTCGGTGCCCGGGATCAGGTGCGTGATCTGCTGGCCGTCGATGTTGATCTGCGAGTAGCCCTGGCGCGCCTGCGGGATGTTGCTGCTCTCGTTCTGGCGGCTGCCGGGCGCGAGCATCGCCAGGTCCATCCAGTTACGGCCGTTGATCGGCAGGTCCTGCATCTGCCGCTTGTCGATGTTGCCGCCCAGCGTCGACGAGGCCGTGTCGACGAGCGGCGCCTCGGCGCTGACGACAATCGACTCCTGCACGGTCGACACCGACATCTGCAGGTTCAGCACGGCGGTCTGGCCGACCTGCGCGGCCACGCCCCTGGTCGCCGTGCCGAAGCCCGGCAGCTCCGCGCTCACCCGGTAGTCGCCGATGCGAATCGGGATGCGGTAGCCGCCGCGTTCGTCGGTGACCGCGACGAAGTCGTTGCCGGACGCCGTGTGAACGGCGGTGATGGTGACGCCCGGCAGCACGCCGCCGCTGCTGTCGGTGATGGTGCCGGTCAGCACCGCCTCCTGCGCGAAGGCGGCGCGCGGCACCGTGAAGAGCGCGCAAAGCATCAAGGCACGAGTGATCACACGTCCACTGTTCACGTCTCTGGCTCCTTGTCGGGATCCGGGATCCCGGGTGCGGGGTCCGCGGAGTCGTGGATGCGGGCGAAACAGCAAGCGGCGGTCCACCCGCGCGAACACGCGTGTCTGCTGAATGTTTTCAGCGATTGCGGCGGCGCGCGGCGCCGGCATTCGCGATCATCCGCGACGAATCACACAGCTTTGTGGAGACTCGAACGACAGGAGGCACAACTTGGTGCAGGAGCGTGGGGACGAGACGAATGCGACGCGACAAAGGTGTACCGCGCGCGGGCGCGCGCGACACTAATGCGTCGTTGCTCGAAGCGACGAGGGGATCGCGCTGATCACCGCCCGATGCATCGCCACGATGCCCGGGTCGGCCTTCAGCACCGCGTCGTAATGCTGGCGGAAGCCGCCGGGCGCGTCGCCGGCCGTGAGCAGCTCGCGCGTCTCGAGCAGCAGGATCTGCGCTTCCGCGCTGACTTGAACGGGTGTCATCGCGGGGCGCGCGGCGGTGGGACGCCGCCGATCGTTGGCGTTGCTGATGAGCTCGTCCACGCGCACGATCAATTCCGAGATCGGGTGAAGCCACGAGAACGCCGAGTCGCGAATGAGCAGCTGCAGCATCTCGCCGGGCGTGACAGCGCCGTGTCCCTTTTCGTAGGCGGCGCGCTCGCGTTCGATCAAAGCCTTGTGGAGCTCCAGGAGCGTTCGGCGGACCTGGCTGAGGCTTTCCTGAGGAAACACTGGTGTAGTTTAATCTGTTCCGTGCGCGCCGCAGCTCTGCTACTCACGCTGGCACTAGCTGCATGCGCGTCGCGTGACACGGCCATCGGCCTGGCCGCGCCTCCGGATCCGATCCCCTCTCGAGCCCGGGAGATCGATCGACTCGTCGAACGTGGGTGCTACCGCTGTCTCGAGCAGGCGCACGAGGCCGCCGCCGCTGCCGCCGATCCCGTCCGCACGTTCGAGACGGCGCTGCTCCTGGCCGCGCGCTCCAAGGAGCTCGGACTTCCGTTCGCGCCATGGATCGATCGAGCGCGCGCGGCCACGCCGTCCGGCCCCGACTGGTCCGATTACCTCGCGATCGTCGACGCGCTGCGCATCGATCCGCTCGCGGACGATCGCGACGTGACGCTGCTCGACACGCTGAAGAACCGCGCGTCGGCCGACAAGGTCGCTGGCTGGCGGACAGACCTGGCCACGGGCGCCGGCTCGCCGCTGCTGCGGACCTATCTCGAGCTCTCGCTGATCTGCCAGTACATCGTCGAGGACCGCAACGTGACGATTGCCGCGGCGGTGCAGCGGTTTCACGACGTGCCGCTCGTCGAGTACCGCGCGGGCGCGTGCGGGCCGGCGCAGGCGCCGCATCTGGCCGCGGTGCGGGACGCCGTGCCGGAATTCGTCGACGTCGATTTTGCGCTCGGACGATACGCGATGGACATTCCGCAGCAGCCGGACCAGGACGAAGCGCTTCGCCGTTTCACCGCCGCGCGTGCCGCCTTTCCCGCCTCGCCCGCCATCGTCGCGAGCCTCGCGGCGGTTCGCCGCGACCGCGAAGAATGGGCGGACGCGCTCGACGCGTACGACGCGACGCTGGCGCTGGTCCCCACGCATCGCGACGCGCTGCTCGGCCGCGTGGTGACGCTCTCGCACCTGTCGCGCCACGAAGACGCCGTCGCGACCGCCACGCACATCCTCGACCTCGGCAACTGGTTCACGGGCGAAGCCTACTACTGGCGCGCGTGGAACGAATATCACCTCGCGCGGATAGACGAGTCGCGCGCGGATACCGACAAGGCCAAGGGACTGATGCACAACGCCCCCGTGCTGGTGCTCTCCGGGATGATCGAATGGCACGAGCACCGGCTCGACGAAAGCGAGGCGGAGCTGCAGGACGCGCTGACGCTCGACGCAGGCCAGTGCGAGGCGGCGTTCCTGCTCGGTTCCGTGCGCGCCGAGCGGCGTCAGTGGACGTCGGGCGCGGCCGCCTTCGAGCTCGCGCAACGGTGCTACGACCTGTCGGTGACGCTGCGAAGCGAAGCGATCGCCCGCATTACCGCAGGACCGGGCAGCGAAGAAGGGAAGGCACGGCTGATCGCACGCCAGCAGCGCGCGATGACCGAGGAAGCGCAGCACCGCGACGAGGCGGCCCAGAACGTCGCGCAATTGCAGAAACGCGGCGGCGTGTAGGCGCCATCCGCAGGACCACAAAGGAGCCGTGATGAACAAGTGGCTGCCGATTGCCCTGTGGAACATCGCTCCGTGCGGCCAGCCGTCGGCGATGGACATGGACAAGGCGCGCGTCGGGCAATGAGCCCTTCGCTGGGGTATTTGGTCGTGTTCCTCGGCGGCGGGCTTGGGGCGGCGGCGCGTCACTGGGTGAATCGCACCGCGATGAACATCGTCGGACCCGACTACCCGGCCGGCACGCTGGCCGTGAACGTCGTGGGATCGATGGCGATGGGGATGCTCGCCGCGTGGTTCGCGTTCCGCGGCGAAACGACGACGGCGGCCGAGCGGCTGTTTCTCACGACCGGGGTGCTCGGCGGCTTCACGACGTTCTCGGCCTTCGCGCTCGACACGACGCTGATGTGGGAGCGCCATGACTGGGCGGCCGCACTCGTGTACGCCGGCTCGTCCGTCTTCCTCTCGATCGCGGGACTGATTGCGGGTATGTTTATCGTTCGGGTTCCGCTGTCGTAACCAGTCCGGCGGGTC
>Ga0209438_1000403_pt1 | contig 13056 bp, 14 predicted proteins | sample GraSoi_2013_20cm_FD_185825 | JGI IMG/M metagenome (GOLD analysis project Ga0209438, IMG submission 185825) | Grasslands soil microbial communities from the Angelo Coastal Reserve, California, USA - Sample 9_17_2013_20cm (SPAdes) (version 2) | ecosystem: Environmental > Terrestrial > Soil >...
GGTTCAGCGAACAGACGGGGGGATTGTATGGGTTCAATGGGTTCCAGTTCGATGGGTTCGGGTTCGATGGGTTCGGGCTGAGCCTCCACCGCTTCAAACGTCGGCGTCGGCTCGGCCCGGTAGATCGGTTCGTACCGCGCAACGGGCTCGTCCGCTTCATACGCCGGCATCGGCTCGGCGCGGTACACCGGTTCGACGTGTGCCACCGGCTGGGCCGCTTCGAACGTCGGCATCGATTCGACCGGTTCGAACCCCCCCGACGCGTCGAATCGCTCCGCGGGCTCCGCCTGCAGGTCGTAGTGATCGGCCGGCTCCGAGATGTCCTGGAGAAAGGGCGTGAGATCGACGTCGTCGGCCTCCTGGCCGGAGACGACCTCCCGGGCGAGCAGCGGCTCCGTGAGTGTCTCGCGGAACGCGATGGCCGGCGCAGGCGGCGCTGCCGTGGCGACCTGGCGCTGCCGGGCGCGATGGAGGTACTGGCCGACCTGCTCGGCAAAGAGCGCGGGGTCGCATCCCACCGGCATCACCGGGTTCGCGCGTTCCTTCCGGAACATCCCGCGGACGCCGCGGTGCGCCGCGGCGGGCATCGAGAAGATGGGGATCGTCAGCGTCTGCACGTGCGCGCCGGCGTCGCCGAGCGCGCGGAGGTAATCCGAGAGGACGGCCTCGTCCCGGTGCGGCAGCAGCGGCGCCGTCAACACGATGTCGGGCACGCGGTGATCGAGCGCGGCCACCGCGCGGTCGCCGGACTCGGCCATCACGAGCTCGGCGTGCAGGTGATTGCGCGCAATCGACGCGAGTTGGGCCGCGTGGCGCGAGTCGGGTTCGACGACCAGTATCAAGGACATGGTGCCTTAGGTCCGAAGCATGAAGACGAACAGGACCCCGCCGGCGATCACGAGCGCCGTCAATGCGCCCTTTTCGACGACGAGATTGCGGGCCGAGAGCGTCGCCGCCTGCACCTGGGTGGTGCCTTCCGCGACGCTGTGCGAGACCCCGCGCGCACTGACACCGCTCACCCGCTCGCGCACTCGATCGTCAGCGAGCGCGAGGAGCGCGACGAGCACCGCGAGGGCGGCCACCGACAGCACGAGGTCCCGGAGTTTCACCGCAAGCCCTTTTGGCAATTGCCGTTCCGGTTCGCGCGCGGATCGGATCGCGTGCGTTCCCGTGTGTTTTCACGCCTTCGCGCGGCTGCCGCGATCGACGGCCAGGCGCCGCGCGCACGAAACGAGGGGGTGCCGTTACGAAGCTGCATCGGCGCGCCGTGAAGACCTGCGCAGCGCCTTCGGGCCGCGTCCCGCTTCGAAACACCCACCTACCAACAATTTCCGCGACGCGTTTTACGAATCTGAATCGCGGCACCCCGATTGGCACCGGTTGACCCGGGCGCGCGGCCGACCCGACTGAGCAGAAAACCCCCGGAGAACAGCGGCTTATCTGCGCTTGCGCGGGTGCCGTTCGCACGCGTGGCACAGCCGTTGCCCTTGCTAGGGGGCGTCGTCGCGGTTGCGCCGATGCGTGATCGCAAATCGCACACACACACAACGCGACGCGTCGAGGAGACGCGTGGAGGAAACCATGAACTTTCTGATTACCCGTCTACGTGGGCTCAAGCGCGACATGTCCGGCCAGGACCTGCTCGAGTACGCGCTGCTCGTGGCGCTCATCGCGCTCGTCGCCTACGGTGCAGTGGAGTTGACCGGCACGAACGTCAACAAGATCTTCTCGAGCATCGCTGGCAAGCTCGGCACCGCGGCATCGGCGGGAGCGTAAAGGAGGAACCCATGCATCTGCTGATTACTCGTCTTCGCGCGCTTCGCAGTGACGCGTCCGGCCAGGACCTGCTGGAGTACGCGCTGCTGGTGGCGCTGATCGCGCTCGTGGCGTACGGCGCGGTCGAATTGACCGGAACCAACGTCAACGCGATCTTCTCCGCCGTGGCCGGGAAGGTCGGCGCCGCGGCGACTGCAGCGGGTGCCTAGCGGAATCGCGGTGCAGAGGGCAGCAGGCAGCCGGGTGCATATGTCACTCGCCGCCTGCTGCCATCTTTCAGTGGAGAACATGACATGGTGCCCAGTCCAGCAGTGGTGACAACGGTGGCGGTTTCGGTCTGCAGCCTCACGGCCGCGGCGATCGATCTCCGCACGCGCACGGTGCCGAACGCCCTCACGGGCGCGGCGGCGGCGGCCGGCCTCACCATGGCGCTGACGGGAACCGGCCAGGTGGGGATCGCAGGCGCGATCCTCGGCGGCGTCATCGGCCTGACGCTGATGCTTCCTGGATACCTGTTCGGCGCGACCGGCGGCGGGGACGTGAAGCTGCTCGCCGCGGTCGGCACCTTCCTCGGACCAGACCGCGTGTTGATCGCGTTTTTCGGCATGGCGATCGGAGGCGGCCTGCTGGCGCTCGCCACCGCAGTCGCGCGCCGCCGTTTCGTCAACCAGACGTTTGCCTACGCGCCGGCCATTGCGATCGGCGCGCTGTTCGCGGTGTTCAAGTGAGAGGAACGCTCATGACCCGCACCTTCTTCTTCCGGTTGCGCCGCGACACCAGGGGCGCGGCGCTGCTCGAGATGGCGCTCACGCTGCCGATGATGCTGCTGATTGCCTCGGGCATCTTCGAGTTCGGCCGCGCCTATCAGACGTGGCAGATCATCACCAACGCCGCGCGCGAAGGCGCGCGCATCGCCGTGCTGCCGGGCACGACCGACAGCATGGTGACCGACCGCGTGAAGACCTACATGTCCGACGGCCAGCTCTCCGATTCCGCGGCGGCCACGGTGGCGATCCAGCGGAACGCCACGATTGCGATGGGCGCGGGCACGGCGACGGCGTCGCGCATCACGATCAGCTACCCGTTCACGTTCGTGGTGCTGCAGCCCATCTCGAAACTGATCAACCCGAGTTCAACGCTCGGCGCCCCGCTCACGATGAGTGTCTCCGCGCTGATGCGCAACGAAACGTAAACAGTCAGCCTGAACGGATCAACCCATGGCACGCATTCGACTTTTCGCCGTCTTCGCCATCGCGATCGTCGCGGGCGGCACCTTCGCCTTCGCCACGTATCGCTACATCCAGGATCGCCCCGCCGCGGTCGCCCAGATGCAGACGCGTCCGGTCGTCGTGGCCGCGGCCAATCTCGACCTCGCCGCCGAGCTGCACCGCGAGGACATGAAGGTCATCGACTGGCCGGCCGGCTCGGTGCCCGCGGGCTCCTTCTCGAACCCGCAGGAGCTGGTCGGCCGCGGCCTGATTCAGCCGGTCATCCAGAACGCGCCGATCCTCGAGGGCGCGATGCCGCCGAAAGACGCGGGCGCCGGTCTTACGCCGGTCATTCCCGAGGGGATGCGCGCGCTCTCCGTTCGCGTCAACGACGTGATCGGCGTCGCCGGCTACGTGCTGCCCGGCACGCGCGTTGACGTCGTCGTGACGATCAGCCCGACGGACCAGCACCCCGACACGACGTCGAAGGTCATTCTCACGAACGTGAAGGTGCTCACCGCGGGCACGAAGATCGAGCGCGACACCGTGGACCACAAGCCGGTCACGGTCAACGTGGTGACGCTGATCGTCGATCCGCAGCAGGCCGAACGGCTGACGCTCGCAGGCACCGAAGGAAAGATTCAGCTCGCCCTGCGCAATCCACTCGACAAGACCGCGCCGCAGACGCCTGGCATCAGGGCCGCCGCGCTGCTCGGCTACGCGCCGCCCGCGCGGATGGCGGTCATCACCCGGCGTGTCCTCGTGGACTCCGGGCCGAGGCTGGATCCGCCGCCCACCGTTGAAATGATTCGCGGCGACAAGCGCGCGCAGGAAGTCGTCCGCTAGGAGTAGCCATGAAGGGTCCCAAGACGTTTCTGTTCATTCTGCTGATCGCGGTGTTCCACCCGGGGTGGCTGATGGCGCAGGCCGCGCCGGAGCTGTCCGCCGTAGGGCTCAGCGCGAAGGCGGACGCCTCGATGCCGATGGCCGTGCGGATTCTCGCCGGCCGCTCGGCGATCGTCGATACGGGCACCCCGATTACGCGCGTCTCGCTGACGAGCGCGGACATCGCGGACGCGCTCGTCACCTCGTCCCAGCAGCTGCTGGTGCACGGCAAGACGCCGGGGACCATCTCGATGTTCGTCTGGAGCCGCGCCGGCGGGGTGCAGCGCTACGAGATCTCCGTGCAGCGTGACGTCGCGCGCGTGTCCGAGCAGATTCGCACCCTCTTCCCGAAGGAAACGATTGCCGTCGAGAGCAACGGCCGCAACATCGTCCTCGCGGGGACGGTGCCGACGAAGGAAATCGCGGACCGCGCCGTCGACGTGGCCGCCGGCTTCGTCGACAAGCGGGACGAAGTCGTCTCGCTGCTGCAGGTCGCGCCGGTGGCCGGAGTCACCAACCAGGTGATGCTCCGGGTGCGCTTCGCCGAGGTGTCCCGCAGCGCGCTGACCGAAGCGGGCGTCTCGTTCTTCACGAGCCCGACGGGCGTGCAGAACACGATAGGGCGCGTGACGACGCAGCAGTTTCCTGCGCCGGGCTTCGAAGATCTCAAGCACAGCAAGGACAGCGCCGACTTCGGCGCGCCGGTGAAGAGCGCCGAAGGGAAGGCGTCCTTCAGCGACTTCCTCAACCTGTTCCTGTTCAGCGAGAAGTACGACCTCGGCCTGATGATCAAGGCGCTGCAGTCGAGGGGCCTGTTTCAGAGCCTCGCGGAACCGAACCTGGTTGCCGAGAGCGGGAAAGAAGCCAGCTTCCTCGCGGGCGGCGAGTTCCCGATTCCCGTCTGGCAGGGTGGGGCCAACGGCGGCATCAGCGTGACGTTCAAGGAGTTCGGCATCCGCCTGAACTTCACGCCGACGGTCGTCGAGGGTGACCGCGTGCACCTGAAGGTGCGTCCCGAGGTCAGCACCCTCGACTTCGCCAACGGCGTCGTCCTCCAGGGCTTCCGGATTCCCGCGCTCTCGACGCGCCGGACCGAGACCGAGCTCGAGCTGCGCAACGGCCAGACGTTCGCTATTGCCGGGCTGCTCAACAACACGCTGAACTCCACGCTGCAGAAAATCCCGGGCATCGGCGACATCCCGATCCTGGGGCAGTTGTTCCGCAGCAAGGCGGCGCAGAAGGATCGCACCGAGCTGGTCGTGATGATCACGCCGGAGATCCTGCGGACCGAATCGCCGGGCGTCACCAACGCGCTGCCCAGGATGAACGAGCCGTACCTGTCGCCGACGCCGCAGAACCAGTCGATCGCGCCTCCCCCGCCCGCGTTCCAGACGCCGTCGAGGTGAGCCATGTGGAAGAAATTCGTCAACCTGCGCCGGGACGAGCGCGGCATGTCGTTCGTCTTCATCGGCCTCGGCTTCATGGCGTTCGTGGCCGCGTCGACCCTCGCGATCGATGTGGGCATGTTCATGACGGCCCGGTCCCAGGCGCAGAACGCCGCTGACGCGGGCGCACTGGCCGGGGCGACCGCGCTGGCGTTCAACGACTTCGACGATCGAACCACGGGCGGGCCCGCGGTGCAGAGCGCCATCAACACCGCGCTGGGCAACAGCGTGATCGGCGCGTCGCCGTCCACCACTCCCGCCGACGTGACGTTCCCGGCGGGGCCGACGGGGAACAACCGCGTCCGCATCAACGTGTTTCGCACCGGCACGCGCAGCAACGCGATCCCGACGCTGATCGGCCCGCTCTTCGGCGTGCCCATGGTGGACATCGATGCCACGGCGACCGCGGAAGCGTCGCCCGCCAACGCGATGACGTGCGTCAAGCCGTTTGCGATTCCGGATAAATGGATCGAAAACAAGAATCCGCCCTGGACGACGGGCAGTACGTTCGATCGCTACGACAACAAAGGCAAACTGCTTCTCAACCCCGACGTCTACATCCCGGCGGACCAGCCGGGATACGCCGGATACAACCCGACGCGGGACAAGGGGACGCTGCTCACGCTGCGCGCCGGCACCGGCAACAACATCGAACCCAGCATGTATTACTCGTGGGCGATGCCGAGCTACGTGGGCGCGAGCGACTACGACCTCAACATCAGCGGATGCAACCCCACGGTCGTGCACTGGGACGATCCGATGACGCAGGAACCCGGTGACATGACGGGTCCCACGAACCAGGGGATCGACGCCCTGATTGCCCAGGACCCGAACGCGTACTGGGACACGACGAAGAACGAAGTGCACACGTCGATGAACCCGAGCCCGCGCGTGTTCCCGATTCCGCTCTACGACCCGGATTACTACCAGGCCGGGAAGGTGAACGGCCGGAACGCGACGCTGAAGGTCGCGAACTGGATTGGCTTCTTCGTCGTCGAGCGCAACGGCAACCAGGTGACCGGCCGCATCACGCCCATCCTCGGCGTCATCGACAACAACGCAGGGCCGGCACCCACCGGTGTCTTCCCCAGGGCAATCCGGTTGGTGCAATAACCATGGCCACGGCAAGACTCACTGGAACGATCCTCACCGAAGACGACATCTTCCGGGCCAAGCTCGTCGAGCTGCTGCGCGCCGGCACGGTCCGCGTCAGCATCGTCGACGAACGGCTCGCGCGCGGGGCAACGGCGCCCGACGTCGCCATCGTCGACGGCTGCCGCAACGCCGCCGACGCGATGGCGACCATCGAGCGGCTGCGCTCGACCAACGCCGCCGCCGCGATCTTCATGGTCGCCGCGGAAGCGAGCCCCGACCTGATTCTCCAATCGATGCGCGCGGGCGCGAACGAGTTCTTCGCGTGGCCGCCGCAGGAACCCGCGTTTCACGAGGCCGTCTCGCGAACCGCCGCCCGCGTGCAATCCTCGTCCACGACGCGCGCGCAGGCCTACGTCCTGATGTTCCTCGGGGCGAAGGGCGGCGTCGGCACGACGACGCTTGCGGTCAACACCGCCGTCGACCTGGCGCGTCTCAGCGGCCGGTCGACCGTCATCGTCGATCTCAAGCCGGGGATCGGCGAGGTGTCGCTCTTCCTCGGCGTCCGCTCGCGTTACACACTGCTCGACGCGCTCGACAACCTGCACCGGCTCGACGGCGAGTTCCTGCGCGAGCTGGTCGGCAAGCACAAGTCGGGCGTGGACCTCCTCGGCGGCTCGGATCAGTTCGATCGTCCCGGCCCCAACGACGGCCCCGGGGTGGAAGAAGTGATCCGCATCCTGTCGTCGCAGTACGACTTCGTCGTCATCGACGCGGGCACGCAGCTCACCGCGACGAACACCGCGCCGTTGTACGCGGCGGACACGATTTGCCTGGTCGCCAACCCCGACGTCGCCTCGGTCCGCAATACGCAGCGCGTCCTCGATCGGATTCGCCAGCTTGGTCCGTCGGCCGATCGCATCCGCCTGCTGCTGAACCGCGCCGCGGAGCCGTACCCGATTCCGCCGGCCCAGATCGAGGCCGCGCTCGGCCATCCGATTCACCAGCGTTTCCCGAGCGACTACCGCACGGTCGCGATGGCGCTCAATTCGGGCGTGCCGTTGACGCTCGCCGGCAACAGCGACCTGGCCACGCAGTTCGAGCGCCTCACGCGCGCGTTCCTGCCGGGCGCGACCGAACAACCCGAGGCCGCGCCGGCGCGCCGGCCCGCTTCCATGCTGGGCTTTGATCGCCTCGCGTCCCTCTGGTGAGCTCCATGAGCACTGCTGCCGTCCCGACCCGCCCGCAGCCACAGTCGCCGCTCCGCGCGCAGTATCTCGACCTGCGCGCGAACGTGCACCGCAAGCTGCTGAACCGGCTCAACCTCGAGGCGCTCGCGCAGACCGATCGCGCGCGCGCCGAATCCGAGATTCGCGCGCTGCTCACGCACCTGCTGGCGGAGGAAGTCACGCCGCTCAGCCTCTCGGAGCGCGAAGGGCTCTTCGCCGAAGTGCTCGACGACGTGTTCGGACTGGGGCCGCTCGAGCCGCTCCTGCGCGACACGACGGTGAGCGACATCCTGGTCAACACGTACAAGCACGTCTTCGTGGAGCGCGGCGGACGGCTCGAGCGCGTGACCGCCACCTTCCAGGACGACCGGCACCTGCTTCGCGTCATCGATCGCATCGTCAGCCGCATCGGCCGCCGCGTGGACGACAGCTCGCCGATGGTGGACGCGCGGCTCGAGGACGGCTCGCGCGTCAACGCGATCATCCCGCCGCTCGCGGTGGATGGCCCGCTGCTGTCGATTCGCCGTTTTCCGGCCGAGCGCCTGAAGGCCGAGGACCTGGTCACGCTGAACGCGCTGACCGCGCCGATGCTCGAGTTCCTCTCGCACTGCGTCAGGGCGCGGATGAACTGCCTGATCAGCGGCGGCACCGGCGCCGGCAAGACGACGCTGCTCAACGTGCTGTCGTCGTTCATCGGCGACCACGAGCGCGTCGTCACCATCGAGGACGCGGCGGAGCTTCAGCTCCGCCAGGAACATGTCGCACGGCTCGAAACGCGTCCGCCCAACGTGGAAGGGAAGGGCGCCATCCGCCAGCGCGAGCTCGTCATCAATGCCCTCCGTATGCGTCCCGACCGCATCGTCGTCGGCGAGGTGCGCGGCGCCGAGGCGCTCGACATGCTCCAGGCGATGAACACCGGCCACGACGGCTCGCTGACGACCGTCCACGCCAACACGCCGCGCGACGCGCTGTCCCGTATCGAAACGATGATCGCGATGGGCGCGGTCAACCTGCCCGAAAAGGCGATGCGCCAGCAGATCACGTCGGCGATTCAGCTGGTCCTCCAGCAGACGCGCCTGAGCGACGGCACGCGCAAGGTGACGAGCGTCTCGGAGATCGTCGGGATGGAGGGCGACACGATCACGATGCAGGAAATCTTCGTGTTCGAAAAGCTCGGCATCAATCACGAGGGCAAGGTGATCGGCCGCTTCCGCGCGACCGGCGTCCGCCCGAAGGTCTGCGAGCGGCTGAAGGCCGCTGGCATCGTGCTGCCCGGCAGCATGTTCGAAGGCGTCGTGGAGATCCGCTGATGATTGCAGCCCTGATGGTCTTCGTGCTCGTGATGGGCATCGTGCTCGGCGGCTACTACGCCGCGCGCGCGATTCCCAAGGCGATGGAGGATCGGCGTCTCGAGCTGAGACTCCACGACATCACGCCGATGCTCTCCGACACCGACGAGAGCGTCCTGAAACAGGAGCCGAGCGGTCCCGTCCCGATCGTGGATCGCCTGATCGCACAATCGCCCGGAACGGCGTCGCTCAGCCGTCTCATCGCGCAGTCGGGCGTGCAGACGACGCCCGGGACGATCGTGCTCGCGAGCCTGGCCTCTGCGTTCCTGACCTTCCTCGCCATGTCGATCTACGTGCGCATGCCGTTTGTCGCGCCGGTGGCCGCGGTGGCAGGCCTCGCCTTGCCCTTCCTCTGGCTGATGCGCAAGCGGTCGACGCGCGTCGCGAAGTTCGAGGAGCAGTTCCCGGACGCGCTCGACCTCATGTCGCGCGCGATTCGCGCGGGCCACGCGTTCCAGAGCTCGCTCGGCATGGTCGCCGAGGAACTGGTCGCGCCGGTCGGCCCCGAATTCAAGAAAACGTTCGAACAGCAGAACTTCGGCCTGCCGCTGCGCGAAGCGCTGAACGGCCTGGCCGATCGCATCCCGCTGCTCGACGTCCGCTTCTTCGTCACCGCGGTGACGATCCAGCGGGAAAGCGGCGGCAACCTGTCCGAGATTCTCGAGAACCTCGCACACGTGGTGCGCGAGCGGTTCAAGATCCGCCGCCAGGTCCGGACCCACACGGCGCACGGCCGCTTCACGGGATACGTGCTGCTGGCGCTCCCGGCCGCGCTGGCGGTGATGCTGTCGCGCATCAGTCCCGACCAGATGGGGTTGCTCTTCCGCGAACCGATGGGACGCATGATGCTCGCCGGCGCCATCGTCCTGCAGACGATCGGCTACTTCTGGATCCGGCAGGTCATCAAGATCGAGGTGTAATGTGACTCTTCTCCTGCCCCTGCTCGCGTTCGTATTCGTCTCGCTGCTGGTCGCCGGCGCCGCGATGGCGTTCGCGCCCCGCACGTCGGCCGTCGTCGAGCAGCGTCTCATCGAGATTGCCAGCGGCACGGCCGCGGCGGATCGTCCGTCGTACCGCGACGCGCTGGTCGGGCGGCTCAGGCGGCTCGGCGAGATGGCGCCGAAATCGGCGTCCGAGATGAGCAAGCTGCAGCGCAAGCTGCTGGCCGCCGGCTATCGCCGTCACGAGGCGATCTGGATCTTCTTCGGCCTCCGCATCGGCGTCGCGTTCGCGTTCTTCACGATCACGACGATGCCGCTGTTCTTCCGGCCGAACCTCGCCGCCTCGCTCGGCGCCGCCGGCCTGGGCTTCCTGCTGCCGAACATGGTCCTCGGGCGCATGGCGAAGAAGCGTCAGCACCGGATTCGCCTCGCGCTGCCGGACGCGCTCGACCTGCTCGTCGTGAGCGTGGAAGCGGGCCTCGGCCTCGACCAGGCGATTCAGCGCGTCGGCGAGGAGCTGAACTTCGCGCATGCCGACCTCTCGGAGGAGCTGCGCCTGATCAACCTGGAGCTGCGCGCCGGCAGCGCGCGATCGGCCGCGCTCCACAACCTCGCGCACCGCACGGGCGTCGACGACGTGTCGTCGCTCGTCGCGATGCTGGTCCAGACGGACAAGTTCGGCACCAGCGTGGCGCAGTCGCTGCGCGTGCACTCCGAGACGCTGCGGACCAAGCGCCGGCAGCGCGCCGAGGAAGCCGCCGCGAAAACCGGCGTCAAGATGGTGTTCCCGCTGGTCTTCTGTATCTTCCCGGCCATCTGGGTCGTGACCATCGGCCCGGCCGCGATCAAGTTCGTGAAGGTCCTCTTTCCGCTGGCGCAGCAGATATGAGCACGACGGTCGCAATCACCGTCGCCCCGTTTCCGGCACCCGCGACGCTCGAGCAGACGGGCCTGGCGCCCGATCAGATCGAGATGCTGATGGTGAAGATCCTCTACGGCGGCGAGGCGACCGGCCTCGGGGTGGCGGATCGCATGCGGCTGCCGTTTCAGATCATCGAGCCGCTGCTCGAGCGCGCGCGCGCCGAGCGGCTGATCGAGGTCAAAGGCATGGCCGGCTCGGGCACCGCGTCGTATCGCTACGCGCTCACGGACCTCGGCCGCGATCGCGCCCAGCAGTACCTCGCGACCAGCCACTATTGCGGACCGGCGCCCGTGCCGCTGGCATCCTACGTTTCCTACATGCGCCAGCTCGGCGAGGCGCGCGGCTTTCTCGATCGCGAGCGGCTGCAGTCGGCGTTCGGGCACCTCATCGTCGCCGACGAGATGCTGCAGCAGCTCGGTCCCGCGGCCAACGCGGGAAAGGGAGTGTTTCTCTACGGCCCTCCTGGCAACGGGAAGACGGTGCTCGCGGAAGGCATGGGGCACGCGCTCGGCGGCGAGATGTACGTGCCCCACGCCATCGACGTCGACGGCCACGTCATCACGATGTTCGACCCGACCTGCCATCAGCCGCTCGAGGAGATGACGGATCGGTCGAGCCTGGTGGCGCTCGTGCTCGACGACCGGCGGTGGGTCCGCGTGCGCCGTCCGGTGGTCGTGGTCGGCGGCGAGCTGACGCTCGACATGCTGGACCTGCGGTTCAACTCGCTGTCGCGCTTCTACGAGGCGCCGATTCAGCTCAAGGCCAACGGCGGCGTGTTCCTCGTGGACGACTTCGGCCGGCAGCGGATGCGCCCGGAGGACCTCCTCAACCGCTGGATCGTGCCGCTCGAGAGCCGCGTGGACTACCTCACGCTCCACACCGGCAAGAAGTTCCAGGTGCCGTTCGACGTGCTGACGATGTTCGCGACGAACCTGGACCCGCTGGAGCTCGCCGACGAGGCGTTCCTGCGCCGCATCCCGTACAAGATTGCGGTCGGCGATCCGACGCTCGATCAGTTCTCGCGCATCTTCGAGTTGAACTGCCGCGCGCGCCGGATGCGCTTCCACCGCGTGATGGTCGCGTATCTCTACCGCCGGCATTACCGGCCGGTGGGCCGCGCGCTGCGCGCCTGCCACCCGCGCGACCTGCTCGACCAGATCATCGCGCTGTGCCGCTACCGCGGCATGGAGCCGGCGGTGACGCGCGAGCTGCTCGACGCGGCGTGCGCGTCGTACTTCGTCGACGGCTGCGGGACCTCGGAGCCTGTCGCCGCGGACGTGAAAGGTCCGCGCCGCTCGAATCCTGTTCACATGGAGGTGCACTGATGCGAACGGCGGTTGCGGCCTGGGTCGCGCGCATCATCGTGTGCCTGATGTTCGGCGCGCTCTGCGTGAACATCCTGCAGGAGTTCCTGCGCACGGGGCACATCACCGGCCTGATGCTGCTGGCGAGCGAATCGCTTGTCATCGTGCTGACGCTGGCGCAGCGGCGGGCGACGATCGTCGATCGCTCCGTCCCGGCCGGTATCGTCACGCTCGTGTCCGTCGCTGGTCCGCCGCTGATGCGCGCCGACCACGATCTCGTGGCGCTCGCCGCGCCCGACATGCTGACGGGCATCATCTCCCTGCTCGCGCTGATGCTGATCGTGTCAGGCAAGCTGACGCTCGGCCGCAGCTTCGGCCTCGTTCCCGCCAACCGCGGCGTCGTCGTGCAGGGCCCGTATTTGGCGGTGCGGCATCCGATCTACTCCGGATACCTCGTCGCCCACGTCGCGTTCCTCGCGGCACATCCCTCGACGTGGAACGTCGTCGTGTTCGCGATTGCCGACGGCGCGCTGATCGTCCGCGCCCTTATGGAGGAGCGCGTGCTCACCACCGATGCGGACTATCGCGAGTACTGCACGCGCGTGTCGTGGCATCTGATTCCCGGAGTGTTCTGACGTGCAATTGATCAACGAGCGGACGCGCAAGTCCGTTGCCGACATGGTGGAAGTGGCGGACACGCGCGCGGCGCGCCGCCGGGGGCTGCTTGGCCGGACGGGCCTCGACAAGGGCGCCGCGCTGATGCTGATTCCCTGCTTTGCGGTCCACACGGCGTTCATGCGCTTTCCCATCGACGTCATCTTTCTCGACGGCGATGGCTGTGTCGTGCGCACGGTGTCGCGCCTGGCGCCCTGGCGGATGGCCGTCTGTCCGCGCGCGCGTGCGGT
>Ga0209438_1000407_pt1 | contig 13032 bp, 15 predicted proteins | sample GraSoi_2013_20cm_FD_185825 | JGI IMG/M metagenome (GOLD analysis project Ga0209438, IMG submission 185825) | Grasslands soil microbial communities from the Angelo Coastal Reserve, California, USA - Sample 9_17_2013_20cm (SPAdes) (version 2) | ecosystem: Environmental > Terrestrial > Soil >...
TAGAGACAGCCGAAGCTTGCCGAGATCGCCAGCGGCGATGATCCGCCCCGTGGTGGCGACGGGAGCCGAACGTGCTTGCGCGGGAGTATAGACGATCCGATGACGCCCGGATTCCTGAACCGTGTTCCTACGTTCCCGGATCGGAGGTCAAATGGGTCGGTGCGTTGAAGATGACATGGCCGGTGACCGACACGTCCGCCGGCGTGGCCGGTGCGCCGCCGCCCCAATAGTTGCCCGTTGCGTCTACCCTGATAGCCGACGTCGCGGCGTTGGCGTTGCTGATGCTCACGTCGGGCCCGGCGTTGTTGACGAATCGATTCCGGCCTCGACTGCCGAGCGACCCGCCTCCGAGGTCCACAATCGCCGCTCCGATCGTCTTGTCCGCGGCGTGAGTCACCGTGACCGCCGCAATGGGCGTTGCGCCCGCGGGCCGGGTGAAATCAGAGAGCGATGACCCCTCGACGAGCACGGAGAGCCGTTCCACGTTGCTCGTATTCAGGATCCCCACGGCCCCGCCAAAGCCCGAGAACCTGGTATTTCTCACCGCGAGGTTGAAGGCTTTCAGGCCGCTGCTCGCGCCGCTGAAGCGGATCTGGCCGTCGAGACCGCCGGCGGGATTCGCATTGGCGAACACGGAATCGGAAATGGACAGGTTGTAGGTGCCGTTGGACGGATTCCCCGCCTCGAGGATCTTGATATTGGCGCTCGCCGGATCGTGCAGGTCGAGCCGCGTCATCTCGATGTTGAGGATGCCGTTCGACGTGCCGCGATGCTGAATCTCGATCGAGTCGCCGTTGTTGACCTCGCCGGTCATCCGTGGATTCAGCATGGTCAACCGGGACAGGCGCGCGTTGACGACGGGGGCGTTGCCTCCGGTCAGGAACACGAACCCGTCGGCCGCGAAGTTGCCCTGAGGCGCCACGTTCTCGGCAAGAAACCGGTCCATGCTGAGCGTCACGTGCGAACCGTTCAAGGCGATCAGCGTAAACGCGCGCGATCGGACGATGCCGACCTGGGGATTCAGCGATTCCGGCCTCGGCAGATCCTGGGACAGGTCCCGGACGACGGTGTCGGTGATGGTGTAGCCCGCGGCGACGCCGGTGTCGGTCAGCACCATGATGCCTTCGAGATTGCTGTCCCGAATCACGTTGTTCGCGATGACGGTCTGACCGGCGTCTGTTGCAGGCGCCACAGTGGGAGCCTGACTCGAGCAGTAGCTCGACGCCCCCGGTCCGCACGCCAGCAGCGTGATGCCGCCGAAGTGGTTGCCCTGGGACTGATAGAGCACGAAGCCCTCCGGCCAGAGCCGTTCCAGCCGCGGCAGGTCGTTCCCCTGGATCATGTTGTGCGTGATCAGGTTGCCGCGAATCTGGGCGCGCGCGGCGTTGACGCCAAAGATCCCCGAGCGCGCCGCGCCGTCGACATGAATGTTCTGGACGAGCGTGTTGGTGGCCAGCCTGATGGCATCGCCGTTGAGGCGCGCGCTGCTCGTGTTGGTGATCGTCGGGCCCGCGGTGTTCGGCGCGGCTTTCGTCACAGGATCGCCGAGCCCGATCAGGCGCTGGTTGTCCTTCAGCTGGATGCCGCCGTCGAGCGGCCGCATCGACGGGAGGACGCGGATGGTGTCGCCCGGCTGCGAAGCGGCCTCCACCCGTTCGAGCGTCGCGAACGGTCGATTGCGGCTCCCGTCGCCGCCTGCGGCGGCGTCCGCCTTCACGTACCAGGTGGACGCAGCTTCGCTCGAACCCGGCATGAGCGCCAGAACGAGCACAATCAGCGCGTGCTTCATGTGAACCTCCGGGACGCACGCACACTAGGGCGAACGGCGCGTGTGTGTCAACAGCCCTTCCGCTCCACCTTGTCCTTCGCTTTCGCCGCCGCGCTCGTTTGCCACTGCATGTTGGACGGCGCATCCGCGCCGCCGCAGGCGAGCGGCCTGACGTGATCGATCACATACCCGGGCCGCCCCCTGGCATACCCCGTCTGCCGCATGAAGGTGCGCTTCGCCGACTCGCTGCGGGCAATGCGCCCGCGGGAATCGCGAGCCACGCCAACGACTGCCGGCTTTGCGGCGGCGCGTGTATACGTACGCGCGGCTCGAACCGTCGACGTGCGGGTGCGCGGGGTCGTTGGACGAATGACAGGCGTGCGTGACGCGCGCGATGCGGAGACTCGCGACGAGCTGCGGCGCGGCCTGTAGGTGCGTGTCGTGGCACGTGGAGCAGACGAACGAACCCGTGGCGCCCGTGGTGCGTGGACGGAGCTGTGAGTCGTCGATCGACGAACGCCGCGGGAACCCTTCGCCGCGGCGTCGGACGAGGCGAGCAACGCGAGGCAGAGGACCAGGAGAGCACCGAGTGGGCGCCAATTCCGCATCGTCTTTCCGAATAAAGAGGACCGAAGTGTGAACGGGTCGATGCAGGATGCGGGACCCGCAGCCCAGGATCAATAGAGTCGGCGGGGAGTCGCCCCCCTGGCAGGAAATCTTCGCGCGGTCGCGTGCGATGACGTGCACGTCCGGAATCGCTGGATCACATCGCCGGACGTGCGCAACCGTTTCCAGAGTCGTGCAGCCACCCGTGAGCGGCGGCTATAGTTCCCGTGCGGATGACCACCGGACTACGGACGCTCTGCTGGTCACGGTTGCTCCTCCGCAGTCGCAGGATATAGTGCCGGCCTCGCTGGGCGCTTCGTCGCTGCCGCGATAAGCGTTGTTTGCCTTTATACTCACGTCGTTCTGAGCCGTGCTCTTGGCACCCGTCACGACGCATCAGCGGCGTCACCGAAAATCGCCGGAGGACTGATCATGCGGATTTTCCTCTTGTGGCTTCTCGTACCCGTTTCGCTCGTCGCGCAGCAGCCGGCCGGCCGCGGCGCCGGTCCTGCGCCGGCCTACAAGAACCTGAAGGTGCTTGCGGCGAACTCCGACGTCCCGTTCATCATGCTCGGCTTCAACGAAGCGCTGGGCGTGCAGTGCACGCACTGTCACCTGGAGGGGGACTTTGCCGCCGACGGCAATCCCAAGAAGGAGATGGCGCGCAAGATGATCGGCATGGTGCGCGTCATCGATACGAGCTTTCCGAGCGGCAACGGTGTGTTCCCTGACGGGTATCACGAAGTCGATTGCCTCACCTGCCATCGCGGCAGCGTCAAGCCCGAGACCGTGGCGCCAAAGAAGTACTACAACCGCGCCAACTCGCTCGGCGATGGGCCGTTCCCTCAGAGGGCCACCATCAGCCTGAAAGTTCTGCCTCCCAACACTCCCGTGCACGGTCCTGATTCCCTCATGGGTGATTTCCGCGATGCCTTGAGCGTAGATTGCGCCTATTGCCATGGCGGCGACAGACCGCAGGAGATCGATGTCAACCCGCGCAAAGACCTCGCACGGAAGATGATCCTGCTGGTCCGCCAGATCAACGCGAACTTCCCGGGCACGGGCGTCTTCCCGGTGGGACCGCAGGTCGTAACCTGCTATACCTGCCATCGCGGCGACCCCCACCCCGTGAGCGTGTCCAACCGGCGGTACGAGGCGCCGACGGCCAGGCCCTGATTCCAGCTGGGGGTCCGCCTTCGCGGCTACGCTGCTACGGCGAGACGGCCTTCGCATGGATCCAGGAGCGACGGCTGGAGGCGGCGGGAAGAGTGTCCCTCTCCGCAGCACACCAATGAAGACTCGCAAGAAACGGAAGGCGCCGCAGCAGCGCACCTACTCCATCTACATCATCGAACTCTCGCGCGCCTGCACGAAGCAGCCTTGTGCGCTGGCGCCCCTCTACGTCGGGCAAACTGCCCACACCGCTGAACACCGCTTCGCCCAGCACAAGGCAGGTGGGATCCTCGCCGCACCAAAGGTGCACAAGTTCGGCATCAAGCTGCGCCTGGATCTGATGAAGGGCATCGGCCCGGCCTCAACGCGGAGCGAGGCAGAGGCGATAGAGAAGGCTGTGGCGACGGCGTTGGAGAAGAGAGGCCATCGAGTGTTTTGGGGCTGACGATGGGTGCTGAAGAATCTTGAAGCGCAGGGCGTGCGGCTCGAGGACAGCGATTCACTGCGGCGTTCACGACATGCCCAAATGCGGGTCGCAGAGACGACTCAGTCTTCGCCTGCGGCGAACACGATCTCGGTTGCAAAGCGCCAATCATCGCGAGTTGACTTGCCGCGAGTCGCTTAGTCACACTGCAAACGGTCATGCGCCGACTTGTACTGCTCGCGTTGCTCCTCGTGCCATGCACGCTGGTGTCGCAAGGCGCGGCCGATGAGCCCGGCATCAGCGGCTATGTGCTCGCGCCCGGCGATGTCCCGGTATCGGGCGGAACGGTCATGTCTGCGTCAGCTTGGATGTCCGCGTCGACCACCATCGACAGGAGCGGTCGCTTCCGCATCCCTGCCGAGCGAGCTGGCGTCTTTCGCGTCACCGTCAGCGTGCAGGGCTTCGCGCCGTACCGGTTCCGCGTCACGCTACCGGCCTCGAGAACGCTGCGCCTGCCGGTGATCCATCTCGAGCCTGCGACCTATTTCCGCGTACGGTTTGTCTCTCCGGCTGGTGAGCCCATCACCGCGCCGGTCATCCGGCACCTTTCGTTCGACGGGAGCGGCGCTCCGCTCCTCGAGGCGTCGGACGCACCCACGATCGAGCCCGACGCCGACGGAGCGACACGGATCGGTCCGCTGCCGCACGGCACGACGACGCAGGCACTCGACACGCCAGGTTACGCGCAGACGCGCATCCCGAATGTCTCCGTCACTGGCGCGGAACCACTCCTCGACGGCGGAACGATCGTCGTTCAGCCGGGCTCCACGCTTCACGTTGACGTGCTCGACGGGTCAGGCAAACCGGTGCCAGATCACGTCGTGCTGCTCGAAGACCTGCTGCCTCTATCGCCGCTGCGCTTCCCGACCCTGACAACGAACGCAGAGGGACGGGTGACCTTCGAGCGGCTCGCGGCGGGACGCTATCGCGTGCGGACAGCGGCGATGGAGCGCTGCGCGACTCAGTATCTCTCGCTCGCGCGGACCATCACGGTGCCCGCCACGGGCACCGTCAACATTCGCATCGTCGTTGCGGGCACAGCGACGTTTCGGATTTCGTCGCCGACTGGCCCGGCAAAGGGAGTCGTGGTCACGGCCCAACCGGACAACCCGCCGTCCGCGTCGCCGACGATCCTGGTGGGACGGGGAATGCCGTCCCTGATCGCAGCCTCGCTGACCACGTCAAGGTGCCGCGGCACCACCGGCGCCGACGGGCGTGTCGCGCTCACGAGCTTTCCGCCAGGTCCGTCCGACATCGCGGTGCACTTCGCCAACTCGCTGTACGGGAGGCGCCTCGACGTCCCGAGGGACGGGGGAGAAATCGCCGTGTCCGTCCCCGACGGCGTCCTGCCGGTTCGCGTCGTCAATGCCGTTACGCAGGAGCCAGTGCCGCGGGCATTCATCACCTGGACGATCGAAGGCGGCGGCCGCTCCGAAGCAACGACGACGATCGTCGGGGAGGGGCTGCTCGAAGGCGTCGGCACCAAAGCGGGGATACTCACGGTGACTGCGCCTGGATTTCAGGCGGCCGAGGAGCCACTACCAGAGCCGCCTGGCGTCATTCACGACGTCGCGCTCGCGCCACTGCCCGACATGCGTCTGCGGGTCCGCGTCGTGACCGCAACGGGCGAAGGCGTACCCGGCGCCGTGGTGGAAGTCGCGCCGCAAAATCCACTGTGGGCGCCGCAGCTCGATGTGACCGATGCGAACGGAGTCGTGACATTTCCCGATGCTCCGCCGGGCATCGTAGGCGTGACGGCGTTCGCGAATGGCTACGTGGCATCGACGCTACGCATTTCCCAAGACAATCGGGCTGCCGGCGCGCTCCTGAGGCTCTCACCAGGCTATCGAGCATTGGTCAACGTCCAACTGCCGACCGCCTCGAGTCGGCTCATCGTTCATGTCCTGAATGGCATTGGACAGACGATGGACGCGCTGCTCGACGGTGCGTCGGATCGCGGCATCGAACAGCCTGGCCGACTGTCGCTCGGCCCGCTGCCGCCGGGGGACTACGTGATCGAGCTGCGCGGCGCAGGAGAACAACGACAGGAAAAGATCACGCTCGGAGAGCGCGATGTGGACGTGACCTTCAGATGAGCAGAACGTTGCAGGTCGCGGGGGGCCTCGACTCGCGCTCGACTCAGCGCTCGCTCGGGACACCACTCGACTGATGGAGGAATACGGGCTCGCCGGCGCAGCCGTCATTCATGGCCTGCCACGAGCGAGCGAACGAAGTGAGCGAGTCGAGTGGTGGAGGCGGCGGGAGTCGAAAACGAAATCGCGGCTTTCGGCAACTTCTTGACGACGCATGACTTCTGACGCGATGTCGTTGCCCTGACCCGATTTACGCCGCTCCGTTGTGTCCACTGGGGTCCACTCGGATCCGCTCAAATCGACCGAATTTCTGGAGGTATTTTGGAGGCGGCGGGAGACGCTAGACGCGGTTCCCGCCGCGTTTTTCGCGAGAGCAGGTTCCCGCCGCCTCCAAATCAAGAAAAAAATATACAAAAACTTGTATACTGAGGAGCCTGACCGATGCCGGACAAACCGCTCATCTGGCTCGGCAGCTCGCGGCGCGACCTTCGGGCGTTTCCTGCTATCGCACGGCGGCTGGCCGGCTTTCAGCTTCGGCGCGTCCAGCAGGGGCTGGATCCTGACGATTGGAAACCGATGCAAACCGTCGGACCGGGAGTCCGTGAGATCCGGATTCATATCGGCGGTGCACACCGCGTCTTCTATGTGGCAGGGCGAGCGGATGCGATCTACGTCCTTCATGCGTTCGAGAAGAAGACGCAAAGAACGAGCTCGCACGATCTGCAAATCGGCCGCGATCGATTCCGTGCACTCGGGAAATTGAGGCAGCAGCATGGCGAAGAAAAACGCAGTTAGGGTCACGCCGTCCACGGGCAACGTCTTCCGGGATCTCGGGTTCTCGAAGGAAGAGTCAGAGCACCTTCTCGTCCGCGCTGACCTGCTGATTCACGTTCAGAAAGCGATCGCGTCAAGGGGTCTGAAGCAGGCTGAAGCGGCGAAGGCGCTTCGGGTCACGCAGCCGCGCGTGAGTGATCTCCTGCGTGGACGCGTCGACTTATTCAGTACCGATTCATTAATCGATATGCTCTCCAGGCTTGGCGTTGGAGTCAGGCTCGTGGTCAAGCCAGGTAGGCCCAGGAAGGTCGCGTGAAGAGGCGAAGCAGGTGAGATATTTCGCGTTGAGGCTTCAACCGCGGGGTTAGGCCTCAGGTCTACGCGATCTCCCCCAAGCGAGCCATGCAAGTCCAGCCACAATCGTCCACGCGACCGCAAGACCGGTGTCTCGTGCCACTCGGAGTAACGGCAGATGCTCCGCTATCGCATAGTCGATGTTCGGCACAAGTTGGAGGCGCGGATTGCACACGGCGAGCTGCGGAGCCGGTGTGAACACGTCGAGCGAAATGCGGAGCCGTTCGAATGGATATATCGCGATGGCCCCGAGACCGTACTCCAACCTTTCGGCAGTTCCGGACTCCCAGAGCTTGGCCCCAGGGGACAACGGCTCATTGGTGGTGTAGTACCAATTTCGCACGAAGCGATCGTACTGCAGTCCTGACTCCAGCCGGCCAATCGCCGAGACGCGGACTCTTAGCGGAGAGTTGGCCTTCACGTCACATAAGGCGACCGCCGAGCGGTTCACAAGGAGAGAGAGCTTCGCCTCACCTTCTCGATACCGCCAACGCTCCACGGGGACATCCCATGTGATGAGGTGAGAGGAGGCCAAATCCAGTGGATTACTTAACAGGGTCTCCCGCCCGAGCGAGACCTGCTTTTCAAGCGGCGCAAGGATGGTCGCTCGCGTGAAAATCAGGAGTCCCACAAGGAGCAATGCACCGACAACAACGAACACTCTGCGAGCCAGTTCCATCGATCCGATGTATGCCTAACGTCATCGAACTGACCCGCGGCGCACGCGTTTTGGTGCGTCGGGTCCAGTTCGTGTTAGCCGGCGCCTTGATTGTCGGCCGTAAAACGATAGCTCGATTTCGATGCCATGCCTGCCGGCATGCTGAACCAGAGCAACCGGAAGGCGATACGACGGCCAAGGCCTTTCCGTCGTAGAGCGATCGTACAGGCCGAAGTCCAGCGTCATGCTGCCGAATCCTTTGCAGAGCCTGAGCCGTCGAAGTCCCGCGTCATGTCGTTTGAGAAACCTAATGGCATCGCGAGCCTGCTCCTCGATTCCGTCGTCTGATCCGCTGACGTCGACGTTGAACCCAGACGTACGGCTCTTAACAGCAGCACCAGGAAAACGCGGCTGGCCTTTGCGATGAACGACGATCGGACGAAGTCCCGAAGCTTCGACGAGCACCTCGACCTTCGTCGTGGCTGACTGCACACGCAAAACACAACCTGGCATTGTCGGCAATTCAGTCCGGCTAACGTCATGCCGCTCAGCCGCGAGCGGCGAATCAGCAACTCGGTCCGGACCGAGTTGAATGTTGGCACAACATCGGTGGCGCTCGTCGGCTGTTAGCCGGCCTCGCTCGAAAGCCGCACGACGGCAACCTTAGCGTTCGCGCCAGAGAGCATCCGGTCCGCGCAACGCACGAGATCGCCTTGATCGAACTCCCACACTTCGTCCGGGTACTCGCTGTTGGCAGACAGAATTCGATACGCGTCAACACCAACTTTAGCCGCGGAGACTGGTCGCCACACGGGCACTCCTTCATCTCGAAGCGCCACGTAGATCGTGGTCGCCTCGGTCAGCTCGCCGACCAGCGTCTCAAGTTCTTCGGCGAACTGATCGTGGCTCTTGTGGACGTCTGCCCAACTCGCCGATTCAGAGAATAGACGCTTCGCCTCGGCTAAGCTGACGCTCTCTGCTTCATGAATTGCCTTGATGCAGCCAATCGGTGATGTTCCTGCCCGTCGGAGTTCTCCCAACGCCTCATCGCGCGAGCGCCCCTGACTGAGTAGCGAACGGAGTCGATCCGTCGGATTCACAATGATGTCCGGCTAACTGGTATTGGACCTGACCAGCGTCAGCGTCGCAAGATATCCCAGCTAGCTCAGCACCCGCGCGTGGTCGGCTCACTGCTGTGCCGCGACGTGGTCGTAGGTGCCTTGGCCGCGTTTCGCGCTGTCTTTCGAAGAGCCACTCGAGAGTCCCTGCTAGCTGTCGTACACGTAGAACTTCTGAGTACTTCCGCGCTCGCCGACGGCTCGAACCGGACGCGCAGAGAGCGCTTCCATCACGTGACCCGGCTCTTCGCTGCCCATCGACTTGACGCGCCGTATCGAGCCTGGCTGGAGCAACGGTGAGCCGACGCCCGACCGCGGTGTCGCCCACTCTCGAGCACGCGATCGAGCGGTGGCGTCGAAGGGTTGGACTGCCACTCTTTGTGGCATCGCGAGCTGCATCGCGCACCCGGGTGGGCACGCCCGGCAGAAGCGGTCGAGCCCCGGAAGGGGGAAGAAGGGGGGGAAGAGCCCAGGGGGGACACTCTTCCCCCTTCTGGCCAGCAAACGCGACGAGTCTGTGGCCGCCGAAGTAGCGGAATGTCTCCGTGCTGCCCTCCGCGTAGGCGCTGCAGGAGCACGCCTTAGGTCTGACGTTCCATTTCACCGCAGGTGAGCAGGGCGGCGTCGTATGCCGCCCGAAAGGAAGGGCGTAGGACAGCAGTCAGGGCGTGAGCGACCCCCCTTCCGTCCCCGTGACGCGGCCCCGACGACGTCCCGCGGGGGTCGCTCACGCCCAGGCTGCCGGCGTCGCTGATCGCGTGACGCGCACGCGATTCGCCATCAGAAATCGCGGCGTGTTCTCCGTAAAAACTTGCCGAGAATCGCTTCAGATCCTGTTGCCGTTTCGTCGAGTAAGTTGCGCAGTTCCCGTGGCGATTTGGAGCGACTATCGCGACCGTCGACGACCGCGTTCCGCCGCCGGCAGCGATGCGATCTTCGGTGGTCGATGCGAGGTAGTGGGTCGGTTTGAAAATAGCTGACCCGTGGCACGGCGCTCAGTCCATGCGATGATTCCTGATGTGAAAACCCTTGCCCTGAGCGTTTTGGTCGCTTTAGGCACGCTGATCGCGATGGCGGTCGTCGGGTTAGTCTTTTTCACGGGTGGTGGAATCATTTTCCCCACGATTGTGGCGTGGGTCGCGGCTTCGTTGTTCGCCTTCGAGCGTCGCCCCCGCCATTTGTGGCTGCAGGTAGCGGCGATTGGCGTACTGGTCGCGGCATTGCTCAATCTGTATTTCTTTGCGTTACCGAGGCTGTTTCCGCCGCCACCGGGCTACTTGCAGGGAGGTCCAAACGGGGTGCTGCCGCCTCCAGGGTACGTTCCACTGACGCCGCCGCAATGAATCAAGCCAGCCTCTTCCTGGCCGCTTCAAACTGACCCACTATCCGATGCGACGTGGAAAGATCGCCGTCGCTCGCTTACGACAGTCGCCGAATACGAATGCGATCCCGGCGGAATACGACGATGGCGCCGCGCGCCAGGTCGTCCGCGACGGCGGCAAGGTTCGCGAGCAGCAACGCGGCCTGATCGGACGGCCTGCGAGGCGCCCCGTGGCGGAACATGATGACCGATGGACGGCTGGCGTTCTGCAGCACGAGGAGGCTGCCGAAGTCGGTGTCCGCCGACACGACAACCCGTTCCTCCGTCGCGGCGAGATTCATCACCTCTGCATCGGTTGCTGCGGCGAGGCCTCGCTCCCGAACATGGACGGCGTCGTGTCCGGCCGCGCGAAGCAGCGCGACGACGTTCGTAGAAATAGCGTTGTCGATGAGGAACTTCACCGATCCGAAATGAGCGGCAGCTCGCGCTCGCGAACGGCTTCGGCGGCGAAGTGGAGGGCTTCCTTGATATCGGCGTTCTCGAGGTCGGGGTACGCTTGCAAGATCTCCGCGTCGGTCATCCCGTCCGCGACCATGTCGATCACGGTCGCAACCGGGATGCGCAGGTTGCGGATGCAGGGCACACCTGCCATGCGCGTCGGGTCGATGGTGATGCGGGAGAACTCCATCTCAGTTGCTCGGATTATACGCTCGCGCACGCGGCTCGTCCGTGAATCGAGCTGAAACGACGCAACAAGGTATTGACAGGAATCCTTGCGGGGTTCACGATCAACGAACCTCGCTCGTGGCCGTCCTGGCCACACCCTCCGCACCACCACCACGGTGATGTGGAGCTCTGACGGTCCCTCTCAGAGGACGTCGGCATCCTCGCTTCGTGATTGCGTGCACGGCCTCAGGCCCGGCCGCACATGCGCAGCTCCCAGGCGACGCGCTCAGCGCGCATCGCCGGACGCGCGTTGCTTTCCACCGGAGGTTGTGTATGCCGTCGCTGATCTCATTGCGTCTAGCGGCACTGCAGCGCCATCACGCGCGTCATCATCGGGCTCGCCTCGCCGTCGTCAAGGCTCTTCGCTCCGCTCCGACCCCGCTGCGCGGGGCTGACGGCCTTGACGCCGGCTGCGGCGATCCCGCGTCTCGCACTTACGTGATGGCGCGAGACACCGCGCTCCGATCGTTCGCGTCATCGCGGTGGGAGGTGCAGCGATGAGGCGCTGGAATCGTCGCACTGTGTTCGATCGAATCGAGCTGCACGAGGGACCTGATCGCGCTCCTGTCTCGGGCACGCGAGCCGTCCCGATGCTCCTGACAGTAGACGATGTCGCAGACCTGCTGCGGACAACGAGACGCGCCGTCTACGCCATGATCGAGCGCCGACAGCTGCCAGGCATCGTTCACATCGGCCGCCGCGTCCTGGTCCGCGCCGACGAGCTGCTACACTGGCTCAATCAGAAGTCGGCGTCGTCGCTGAGGAGTGAACAGCGATGAGCGTCACGATTCGTCCGTACATCAACGGCGGCTGGGAGGTCGACATCCGGATCGAGCTTCCGGATGGAACCCTCATTCGAGAACGCAAGAAGGCGCCGTCAACCAGCAAGACCGCAGCGCAGCGTTGGGCCGAAGCACGCGAGCGGGTGTTGCTGGTGCATGGCAAACCAAAGCCGGTCAAGAAAGAGGAGGTGCAGGAGAAACCCACACTCAAGGAATTCGCCCCGCGTTTCGTCGATGGATACGCGAAGGCGAATCGTCTGAAGCCGAGCGGGATTGCCTCGAAGAAATCGATTCTGGGCGTTCACCTGATTCCGCTACTCGGCGACAAGCGGCTGGATGCGATCCAGACCGAGGACGTTCAGCATCTGAAGTCGGCGCTCGGACATCGCGCCGCAAAGACCGCCAACAACGTGCTGGCGGTCCTGAGCGTGATGTTGAGAACAGCCGTCGACTGGGACGTGATCGAAGCCGTTCCCTGTTCGATCAAGATGCTGCCGACGACGAAGAGCGCCGCGAGCTTCCACGACTTCGAAGAGTACGAACGACTCGTGGAGGCAGCTCGAAGCGATTCGCAGACCTATGTCGTCGTGCTCCTTGGCGGCGAGGCGGGAATGCGGTGCGGCGAGATCATGGCGCTCGAGTGGACGGATGTAGACCTGAACAAGCGGCAGCTTTGCGTGGCCCGCTCGGAATGGAAGGGCCACGTGACAGTGCCGAAAGGTGGGCGGCTGAGGTATGTCCCGCTCACGAGGCGTCTGACGGAAGCGCTACGCCAGGCGCGGCATCTGCGAGGAGCGCGGGTTCTCTGCGACCAGCAGGGGCTACCGCTCACGCAGAAGGTGGTTCAGGTCATGATGCGGCGCGCGGCGAGACGAGCGAACGTCAGGCCGGGCGTCCACATCCTGCGGCATACGTTCTGTTCGCATCTGGCGATGCGTGGAGCGCCCGCAAGAGCGATCCAGGAACTGGCCGGGCACCAGGACCTGGACACGACGCAGCGCTACATGCACCTGAGTCCGGCGGCGCTCGATGCTGCGATCCGGTTGCTCGATGGTCCGGCCGAAGCCGGACCCCACAATCGATCGAGTCGTGGAGAAATACTGGAGGCGGCGGGAAATCAGCACTGAATTCGCTGATTCCCTGAGCAATGTTGGTGGAGGCGGCGGGAGTCGAAC
>Ga0209438_1000409_pt1 | contig 13014 bp, 10 predicted proteins | sample GraSoi_2013_20cm_FD_185825 | JGI IMG/M metagenome (GOLD analysis project Ga0209438, IMG submission 185825) | Grasslands soil microbial communities from the Angelo Coastal Reserve, California, USA - Sample 9_17_2013_20cm (SPAdes) (version 2) | ecosystem: Environmental > Terrestrial > Soil >...
CGTTGCGGCGTATGCAGGCGAGACACTGACGCTGAGCAGGGCAAGCGCGCCGAGCGCTGCCATCCGGGTCAACGCAGTGATATTCGGCTTGGTGATATCGCTTTTCATTGGGTATCCTTTTGCTGGTGCTGAAATGCGGAGTAGGCTTGGCGGCGAGCAGATTGGCGTGGAGCGTCGAGAACAACCTGTGCCCGTCATCCTGCCAACTACAGGGTCGGCACCACGCGCCGCCAGTTCAGGAACTGAATCCGGGCCGATACAGAAACTGAACTAGAAAGCTCCGCCATTGCGGCCTAGGCTTCTCGCCATACTTCCTGCGGAGGACGCTATGACGATAGGCAGCTACAGGCAGTTCTGTCCGGTCGCGATGGCGGCGGAGATATTATGCACCCGCTGGACCGTGGTTCTGCTCCGTGAACTGATTGCCGGTTCGACGCGCTTCAACGAATTGCGTCGAGGTGTTCCACGAATGTCGCCGGCGCTGCTCTCGCAGCGTCTGAAGGATCTCGAACTGGCTGGCATCGTCGCCCGCACGGCGTCGGCCTCTGATCCCAACGTCTTCGAGTATCAGTTGACAGTATCCGGACGCGAACTTGGGCCGATCGTAGAGGCCTTCGGGGTCTGGGGTCAGCGCCGGATCGAAGCGGACCTGTCGCTTGCGCATCTCGACGTGCAGCTTCTGATGTGGGATATGCGGCGAAATCTGAACACGACGCCGATGCCGGCGCGCCGCAGCGTGGTGCAGTTCATCTATCCTGAGTTGCCGAGCGCACAGCGTTGCTGGTGGTTGATCGTCGATCCCGAGACCGGCGTTGATCTGTGTTCAATCGATCCCGGCTTCGATGTTGACCTTTATGTATCCGTGGACCTGCGGACCATGACCGCAATTTGGATGGGGCTCGATACCGTGCGCGTTGCCGTTGCGAACCGGCGGATGACACTGACGGGAAGCCGGCAACTCGCAGCCGCCATGCAGACCTGGCTCGGCCTCAGTCCTTTTGCGAAGGAACGGAAGCTCGCGAGTTAGCCATGTACGGCCTCGTCGACCGGAGCACGGGCGACTTCAACGTGCAGTACAGTTCGTGAACTGGACCGCAATCGCGGATCCCTGATACCGACCCGACTAGATCATCACGAAAGGCGGAAATCATGGGCCACGTTGGAAGCTGCTTTTGCGGCGCTGTTAAACTTGAGGTCACCGGTTCACCGGAGGCAATGGGCTATTGTCATTGTAGTTCCTGCCGCTCCTGGTCGGGAGGTCCGGTAAACGCTTTCAGTCTCTGGAAAGCAGACGCTGTGCAGGTGAAATCCGGGGCTGAGCATATCGAAACGTTCGAGAAGACCTCGCTCAGCCAGCGGAAGTATTGCAAGAAATGTGGCGGGCACCTGATGACCGGTCATCAGCCTCTGGGCCTCGTCGATGTCTTCGCTGCGACAATCCCGACGCTGAACTTCGTCGCCGGCGTCCACGTTAATTACGCTGAGACGGTGCTGCCGATGAAAGACGGACTCCCCAAGCTGAAGGACTTTCCAGCCGAATTGGGCGGCTCCGGCGAATCGGTAGCGGAATGACCGCCGGCTGATCAGGCGGCCGATATCGTGGTCGTCTGGTCCGGCATGGCCGAGTGACGCTCGGCTTGCAAAGTGAACCGGGCTTTTCAAAAATCATGAACCTCGGCCTTCGTGCCGGGATTCTTGCTTTCTGTGTTGAGGCTCGAGCGGCCGCTCGATCCTTGATGGACCGAATTCGTATTATTGGTGCCTGCGGCGTGTAGAAGCCGGCGGCCAGCCGTAACTCAAAGTTTTTCGACGGCCTTGAAAGTTCCGTCGCGTTGAATCACCGTGAGAAAGACCTTGCTGGGAGCGTCGCGCATCTTCGACCCGAAGGTCATGATCGTTCCGCTGATGTCGAAACTTCCGACGTCGTTGATAACCCGGAGCATATCGGCGCGTGTCGGATTCGGTCCGGTGTTCTCCAGCGCGGAGGCAACAAGGCGTCCGGAAAGATAGCCCTCGAGAGATACAAATTCCGGCTTCATGTTTGGATCGAGCGCCTTTTCGGCGACCTGGTAATCGGCGACCACCCTCACTGACGTATCCCAGGGGAAGGGAACTACTTGGGAGACAATGACTCCCTGGCCCTCGGGGCCGAGCTCTCTCGCCAGCGCGTTGGCGCCAACAAAGGAGATATTGACGAAGATTGGATCAAAGCCGCTCTTGTGCGCAAGTTTGATGAACTCGGCGCACGGCCCGTATGTGCCGACCATGACCACTGCTTCCGGCTCGGCGCGCTTGATCGTGCGCAGTGCCGAGCCAACCGCTTTGGTATTACGCTCGAATGTACCTTCGGCCGTCAGCTCCATGCCGCGTTTTTCAAGCGCAAGCTTGACGCCGGCCAGACCGTCGCGGCCGAAAGAATCGTCCTGATAGAAGATTGCGATGTTTTTGAAACCAAGATCTTCGGTCAGGTGCTTGATCCAGGCCTCGGCCTCGGCGCGGTAGCTGGCGCGAATATTGACGACGTTATGGAGCTCCGGTGCGCGAAGGAATTCAGCTCCGGTGAATGGACCGATGACCGGCACATTCCTGGCGCTTGAAATTGGAATGGTTGCGGCAGCAGTTGGCGTGCCAACAGCGCCGATCAGCGCGAAGACCTTGTCCTCCTCGATCAGCTTTGTGGTTTGAGCAACCGACCGGTCCGGATCGTAGCCGTCATCGCGGCTGACAAGCTTGAGCTTGCGGCCGTGGACGCCGCCCTTGGCGTTGATTTCCGCAAAGGCTGCGAGGATACCTTGCCGCATGCCTTGGCCGAGGGCCGACGAGGGACCTTCGAGCGCGGCGGCCTGACCGAACAGAATGGTGTCGGAACTGACGCCAGCCTCCTCGGCCCCGGCATGCAGCGGACGAGCCACGGCAAACAGGATCGAAAGGCCGGTGAAGATCGTCAGTTGCAACTGTTTCATGGATCAGTTCTGCGAGATCAGGAAGTCATCCGCCTGCGCCGTACGGTATCCCGCCGTGATGAAGAGCTCGCTAATCTCCCGGCGTCTTGTCTGATGCAACATGAACCCGCTTGCGCCCGACGAAGCGACACGCAGGTTGCATTCTACCGATCGCGTTCAATCGTTAACTAATCCATCCATGCAGGGCGGCACTGGTCCCCGATATTTGTGAGTTTTTAACCTAAAACCATGTCCGATCACAGACGAGGGGACACCTGTTCGGTGGCCACGGTGCCATTCGAACGAAAGACGAAGATGACCGATCGAGATCCTGGCGACGATTGCCAGGGAGACATCATCGAGCGGCGGCGAATCTCTGCATCGCGGTCAAGGCTCTACGGGCCTGCGCTGGTGGCAGTAGGCATCGGCCTGATGCTGTCGCTGATCGCGGCCTACGCGGTTGGGCGGTGGGAACAGCGCGTCACCAAGGTCGAGTTCGAGGGCGTGGCCGCGACCGAATTGATCGTGATGCAGAACGGGATCAACGAATATCTCAGCCGGTTGGTCACGCTGCGCACCCTGTTCGAATCCACCAACGAGGAGGTCACCCGGAGCGAGTTCGAGGTTTTTGGCGGCCGCCTGTTTGTGGATCATCCGGGGATTCTTCGCGTCGGCTGGCTGCCGAGGGTCAACCGAAAGGAGCGTGCCGACTACGAGGCCGCAGCGGTCAATGATGGCATCGCCGGCTATCAGATCAGATCTCTCGCGCCGGATGGCGGCCTTTCTCCGGCGCCGGAGAGCAAATTCTATTTCCCGGTCTTCTTTTCCACCGAATCGAAAACTTCGATGGTTTACGGGCTGGATTATTCAACCGAGCCGATACGGTGGGCGACGCTGGAGCGCGCGCGGGATGATGACGCGGTCGCGACGCTACCCACCAAACTGGTTTACGATCCGAAAGGCGACACCCCCGGGGTGCTGGTCAGCGTGCCCGTATATGCGAAGGGAACTTCGCGCACCACGATTCCAGACCGGCGGCGCAATCTGACTGGTTTCGTGGTCGGAATATTCGATCTGGAGCAACTGCTGCAATCGATCCGAACGGCGAGCGCGGCATCTACCGCCATCACCATCAACGCCTACCCGCCTGAGCTGAGCCCCGGCGGACCGCAATATCGCTCCGTTCCCGATTATTCATCGGCACCGCAAACACAGCGATCGATGCAGGACTTCGCGACAGGGACGCACTGGTCGGGCGCGCTCAGGATCGGCGATGCCGCCTGGCAAGTGCAGGCCATCCCCACCGCCGGTGGCCGACTGATCGCGCGGTACGACCGTGCTTTGATCGTGCTGACCGCCGGACTGATCATCACCATATTCGTGGCCGTGTATCTCGGTCTCGCAAGCCGCAACTCGCGCCAGCTCGCACTGGCGAACCGGCGGGTTCTGGAGCTTGCGCAGACCGACATTCTGACCGGGCTTCCGAACCGGGCGTTCTTTCTGGAACAACTGGATGAGGCCTATTCGGACGAGCGCCAGCGCGGCGAGGCGTTTTCAATCCTCATGCTCGATCTCGATCGCTTCAAGAACGTCAACGACTCGCTCGGTCATGCCGCCGGCGACGCGTTGCTGCGGCAGGTGGCGCTTCGCTTGAAATCCGCGCTGCGCAGTACCGATGTGCTGGCGCGGCTGGGGGGCGACGAATTCGCCATCATCCAGGCGGAATGCGACGATCAACGGACCGGTTCGATCGATCTGGCGACCCGAATTTCCAAGCTCATCGCCGAGCCATTTCTGCTGCAGGGCCATCAAGTGGAAGTTGGTACCAGTATCGGTATTGCGATGGCCCCGGAGCACGGCAGCGATCAGGAGCAGCTGCTGAAAAAGGCCGACCTTGCGCTGTATCGATCGAAATCAGCCGGCCGGAACTGCTGTACCCTCTACGATGAAGCGATGTCCGCGGAACTGGAAGCCCGAAACACGCTGGAAAGCGACTTGCGGGACGCCGTCGCACGCTGTCAGTTCGAGCTGCATTATCAGCCGTTCTTCGACTTCCAGAGCGGCGAGCGGCGTGGCCTGGAAGCCCTTGTTCGTTGGCGTCATCCGACAAGAGGGCTGATACCGCCCGACCAGTTCATCCCGCTCGCCGAGGAGACCGGACTCATCGTCCCGCTTGGTGAATGGGTGCTCAAGCGAGCTTGCGACGACGCGACATCCTGGCCGGCAGACATCAAGGTCGCCGTGAACTTGTCGCCGGTCCAGCTCAAGCAGGCCGAGTTGTTCGATGTCATCCGGTCCGCGTTGCGGAGTTCCGGTCTGCCGCCGGAGCGGCTGGAAATTGAGCTCACCGAATCCGTCCTGCTGGAAAGGGCGGTTGAAAATCATGCCTTGATGGAACGACTCAAGGGTATCGGGATCTCGCTGGCGCTCGACGACTTCGGCACCGGATATTCATCGCTGAGCTGCCTGACGGCGTTCCCGTTCGACAAGATCAAGGTCGACAAGTCGTTCATTGGCAATCTCGCGAACGGTCACAAGAGTTCGGCGATCATATCGTCGATCGTGGCCCTGGCGCGCGGTCTAGGCATGTCGGTCACTGCCGAAGGTGTGGAAACCCACGAGCAATTCGAGAGGTTGAGAACGCTGGGCGTGAACTTCGCTCAGGGCTACCTGCTCGGCCGGCCGATGCCGCTCGGCGCCTCAAAGGTCAGTCTCAATCAGATCATGCGCACCTGGGTGCAGCGTTGCGCCGCCAGTCGCGGCATGGACGACTTTGGCCGCGGTTCCCTGAACGATGCAAGCCATGTCCGCGGATCATTCGCGCCCGCGCGGCATCATCCGCGGTCGCTTGCCGGGTAATTCTGGAAGTGCTGGTTCATCGGGACGAGCATGATCGGCGCAGGGCCAGACAGCGTCCGCCTACTTCCTCACACAGATCACGCGCACGACCGACGCCTTTGCCTCCGACGATCCGTCGGCCGCGTTCACGCCATTCACTTTGAGAAACTCGCGCACGGTATCCGCCGATACCAGCGCCGCCTGCGCCGCATTTGATGGCCCCGCAACGACCACCGGCTTGAGCAGCGCGATGCCGGCGAATTTGCCGTCATCATCGAACGCCGCTGCGCCGGAAAAGCCCATAGCGGGGGCCGGGGCCAGCACGAGATCGGTGCTGCTGCCGGCCAGGGCGATCGAGGCCTTGACGCTGCTCGCCGCAGCACCGCCGCCCTGGTTTTGCGGATCGGCAATACCTGTGAGCTCGACATTGGTTTTCGCCGCGCCGCTGCTCAGGCCCAGCGGCTTCAATCCGCGCGCACCATAAATGCGCAGCAGCGCGAGATCGTGGTCCTTGTCCTCGGCGACGCGATCGGCATTGCCGTGGCCGGCGATCGCGATCGCCAGGCAGCCGTCGGTGATCTGGCGGTCGGCAATGATGGCGCCATCACTCACCACAATGCCGGTGCCGTATTCGACGGTCTTGCGCGGCGGTGGGCCTGCGATCTGCGCGCCTGATGGAAACGGATTGAACGCGCTCGACATCGCGATCACCACCGGCTCGACCGTGCCTTCGGTGGCCTGGTCGTAGAGAATGGTGAGGATGCGGACTTCGTCGCCCTTGAATTGTCCGCGCACGTAGAATTTTTTCAGGCCTTGCGTGCCCGACAGCACGAAGAAGTCGGGCTTGACCACGGTGTAATCGACCTTGCGTCCGGCGGGTTCCTTCCTTTCCTGATCGGCGAGTTTGGCGGTGGCGGGGTTGGCTTCCTTGCGCCGCGCAAGCTGAATCTGGATGGTGCCGGTCGACGAACTCCATTTGGCGCCGTTGGCGTCGCTGGATTGCTGCGGCACCAGCTTGGTCGGGATACCCAGCCGTACCCCGCTGCCGGCGTCGGTGACGATTTTCCAGCCGACATTGTCCTGCCGCCGCTTGGCGGTTTCGGCGAGCACGCCGCGCTCCTGCGGATTGAGCACGCCGGTCGGCTTGCCACCCCTCGCTTTCTGAAACTCCTTGATCGCGGCCACCATGCGCTCACTGACTTCGCCCGTGATGGCGCCGTTGTAGTTGCCGACCCAGGCGAGGTCCGACTGGATCGCCTGGCGCTCCGCCTGCGCCATCGCATTGGCGGTATCGGCGGGTGTCTGCAAAGCGGGGCGGATCGGAACGGTCGTCACCGGCTTCGGCTTGACGCCCGTCACGGCAGCCGTTCCGGACATTTGAGCCTGGGCGGAAGCCCCCGCGGCCACGAATATCAATGTTGCTGTCAGCATCGATCTCATGACAAATCTCGGGTCCATTGAAGCGCGCGCAATTAAGCACATCTGCTTGGTCGGCGACAGGGATGCGATGGTTCAGGGAATGATGCATACCGTCATTCTGAGGAACGGCCGTTTGGCCGCGTCTCGAAGGATGAGATGCGTACTCACATGGTTCGAGACGCGCCAACGGGTCCGCGCGAAGCGCGGCCCGATGATAAACTCCGACGCGCGCCTCGCCATGAGGACCGACAGGACTGAGGGAATGACCTGATCATGCTGAGTCCCGAAGAACTCGAACGATACGCTCGCCACATCGTGCTGCGCGAAGTCGGCGGCCCCGGCCAGGCCGCCTTGAAGGACGCATCCGTGCTGGTGATCGGCGCCGGTGGCCTCGGCGCACCCGCGCTGATGTATCTTGCCGCGGCCGGCGTCGGCATGCTCGGCGCGGTCGATGATGACATCGTCTCGCTGTCCAATCTCCAGCGTCAGATCATTCACTCCACGCCGGACGTCGGCCGGCGCAAGGTCGACAGTGCCGCCGGGCAAATTCATGCGCTCAATCCCCATGTCAGGTTTGCGGCGCACGCCACGCGGCTCGATGCCGACAACGCGATGTCACTGATCGGCAGTTACGATCTGGTGCTCGACGGGTCGGACAATTTCGAAACCCGCTATCTGGTCTCGGATGCGTGTTTCCTTGCCGGCAAGCCGTTGATCACGGCGGCGCTTGGCGTGTTCGACGGATCGCTGACCACGATACGCGCGCATGAGACCAACGCCGAAGGAGAGTTCAATCCGACCTACCGCTGTCTGTTTCCCGAACCGCCGCCGCCGGGCACGGTGCCGGCCTGCGCCGAGGCTGGCGTGCTGGGCGCGCTTGCCGGCGTCCTGGGATCGATGATGGCGCTGGAGGCGATCCGCGAAATCGTCGGCTTCGGCGAGGGCCTGGTCGGGCGATTGTTGATGGTGGACGCGCGCGCGATGCGGTTCGAGACCCTGCGCTACCAGCGCGATTCGGCCAACCCGCTCAATGGCGACGCGCCGACGATCGTGGATTTGAGCGCGTATCTGAGCGGGGACCTCTGAAGGCCACCACCCCAACCCTGCCCGCGAGCGGGAGAGCAGGTATACCGCGTCGTGTAGCGGGCGGTATCTGTCAACACAGATGTTTGGCTGCGTCCTGCGCGGATGCCCGGGCTCACCGCGCGCGGCAAACTCCGACCGCTCCCTCTCCCGCTTGCGGGGGAGGGCCCGGGTGGGGGCGCTTCAGTCGACAACCCCTCACAACATGCTGGGCAGCACGCGGTCCGGCGGCTTGTGATTGTCGAGGAAGGTTCTGATGTTGATGATTACCTTCTCACCCATCTCGACGCGGCCTTCGATGGTCGCCGAGCCCATATGCGGCAGCAGCGTCACCTTGCCGGCCCTGGCCAGCCGCACCAGTTTCGGATTGACCGCGGGCTCGTGCTCGAACACGTCGAGGCCGGCGCCGCCGATCTCGCCGGCTTCGATCAGCTTGGTCAGCGTTTCCTCGTCGATCACCTCGCCGCGCGCGGTGTTGACGATATAGGCGTCCTTGCGGATCAGTTTCAGCCGCCGCGCCGACAGCAAATGAAACGTGGCCGGCGTGTGCGGACAATTCACCGAGATGATATCCATCCGCGCCAGCATCTGGTCGAGGCTTTCCCAATAGGTCGCGCCCAGTTCGTCGGCGATCCGCGGCGCGACGGGACGGCGGTTGTGGTAATGGATTTGCAGGCCGAAGGCACGGGCGCGGCGCGCCACCGCCTGACCGATGCGGCCCATGCCGATGATGCCGAGCCGCTTGCCGCCGATGCGATGGCCGAGCATCCAGGTCGGCGACCAGCCCGGCCAGTTCTTGCCCTCGGTGAGGATCGAGGCGCCTTCGATCAGCCGCCGCGGCACCGCCAGGATCAGCGCCATCGTCATATCGGCGGTGTCTTCGGTCAAAACCTTCGGCGTATTGGTAACGGTGATGCCGCGGGCGTGGGCTGCGATGACATCGATATTGTCGACGCCGTTGCCGAAATTGGCGATCAGCTTCAGCTTGCAGTCGGGCTGCTTGAGAAGCTCTTCGGTGATCACGTCGGTGACGGTCGGCACCAGGATATCGGCGGAGCGGACCGCGTCGGCGATTTGTTCCGGCGTCAAGGGCGTATCGTCGAGATTGAGCTGGGCGTCGAACAGCTCTCGCATCCGGGTCTCGATCGAGTCCGGCAGCTTGCGCGTCACGACAACGAGAGGCTTTTTCTTAACGGACATGTCCTGCTCTCATGAGGCTCTCGCTCGTAATGGCTGCGCCGTTCAGGCCTCATTAACCCGGTTGTTCGACACTGCGGCTGCCGCGTGGTCCCGGCGTTCCCTTTGGGTTCCCGATATCTCCCCTGGATTTCCCAAGGGGGGATTTCGGGGCTTGTCTTGGTGGTAGGCGTCCTCTCTAGCAGAAGGCCGGCCCAAGACAAGAACCCGAACTGACAGACCGAGGGGGTAATCGGGACCGGCTACAGGGGGTTCAAGGGGTCGACGTTCGCTGGTGCTTCAACTCCAGGAATTTGAGTCGGTATCCCGGCAGGAGACGAGTTGATGGCGTTGAGGCGTTTTTTTTTCTGCAGTGGTGCTCGCAGCGGTGTTGCTGGCGGCGTCGGTGAGTTCAGGATTTTCGGCAAAGGATTCGCCCGTCACCACCAGCGGCTTGCCGGTGCCGCGTTATGTCAGCCTCAAATCCGATCACGTGAATGTCAGGGCTGGTCCGACCAAGGACAACGACGTCGCCTGGGTCTATACCCGTTCGGGCCTGCCGGTTGAAATCACCGCTGAATTCGAGAACTGGCGCCGGGTCCGGGATTCGGAGGGAGCCGAGGGGTGGGTTTACCACTCGCTGCTGTCCGGTCGCCGCACCGCGGTCATCACCATGAAGACCAAGGACGAACTCGCGCCGCTCTACGAGAGCGCCGACGAAACCAGCTCGATCGCGGCCCGCCTGCAGGCCGGCGTCGTGGCGCAGGTCAAGCGCTGTGCGGCAGGCTGGTGCCGCGTCACCGGCAACGGTTTCGATGGCTGGATCGAGCAGCAGCGGCTGTGGGGCGTCTATGCCGACGAGAAGGTGGAGTGAGTAATCCTCATCCCGAGGAGCGGCCGCTTGGCCGCGTCTCGAGGGATGAACAGCCTGATGGTTCGAGACGCGCGAAGACGCGCTCCTCACCATGAGGACTACGATCAGGTCAGCAAAGATAAAATGCGGTCAGCGCTTCTTGCGCAGCCGGACCACCATGTCGACCCGGGCGATTTCGTAGCCCTCGGGCACTTCCGGCATCTTCTGCAACACCAGATGCGGATCCGGAATGTCGACCAGTTCGTGACTGTTTTCGAGGTAGAAGTGATGATGCGCGGACACGTTGGTGTCGAAATAGGTCTTGGTGCCGTCGACGCTGACCTGACGCAGCAAGCCTGCATCGGTTAGCTGGTTGAGGGTGTTGTAGACCGTGGCGAGCGACACCGGAACCTTGGCGTGGGTCGCTTCCTCGTAAAGCATTTCCGCGGTGAGATGGCGGGCGCCCTTGCCGAACAGCAGCCAGCCCAGCGCCATACGCTGACGGGTCGGACGCAGTCCGGCCGCCTGCAGCATTTCGTTGACATCGTGCCAGGGGCAGCCGGTCAGGGCCGGTTGGCGTCCCGCACTGCGAGCCACGGAGCCTGCATCGTCGGCATTCACACTCGAATCGTCGTTGCTCATGTCCACTGGTGGCACCGCACTCGCTATCTCAACACTATGGCAATGGAATATAAGAAGGAAAGGCGTTAGATGCAAGCTTTTCGCAACTAGACGGAACCCGGACGGGACGCGGCGATTTACCCCTGTCGTGGTGCTTTGCCGTCCGCGGGGCCTATGATAGAGAGCGCGCGGACTTAGCTTTGCGATCTCGGCAAAGGCAAGCGCCGCAGGAGCAATCCTGACCTGCGGTATTCGCGCCAATCCGTGGTAACTGGCGCGCTTCCTACGCGAAACGGGTCTTTTTCGCTCGAAAATACTCCATCGGGATTTTAAGAGAGGCTCAGCAGATGCTGGATCGGCGCGGCGGCTACGAATACGAGGATCTGCTGGCATGCGGCCGCGGAGAGATGTTTGGCCCGGGCAATGCACAATTGCCGCTGCCTCCGATGCTGATGTTCGACCGCATCAGCCAGATTTCCGCGACCGGCGGGGAATACGGCAGGGGCCTGATCCGCGCCGAACTCGATGTGAAGCCGGATCTTTGGTTCTTCGGTTGCCATTTCAAGGGCGATCCTGTGATGCCGGGATGCCTGGGGCTCGACGCGCTCTGGCAGATGATTGGCTTCTTTCTGGGCTGGAGCGGCGGCGAGGGCCGCGGCCGGGCGCTCGGCCTCGGCGAGCTCAAGCTTTCCGGGCAGGTGATGCCGAACGTGCGCAAGATTGTGTACAACGTCGACATCAAACGCGTGATCCGTCTAAAGCTGGTGTTAGGCATCGCCGACGGGTGGCTTTCAGCCGATGACGACATTATCTATCGCGCGAAGGATTTGAAGGTCGGCCTGTTCAAGCAGGAAGCAGCATTGCAGCTGGGAACGTAAGATACTTGCGCAGGCAGGCCGACGAAGCGGCTTTCGGTTTGACGACGGCCATCACACAAAAACGCAATGACAGGGCGAGGCGATCATGAGGCGGGTTGTCATCACGGGGATGGGTATTGTCTCATCCATCGGAAACAACACCCAGGAAGTGCTTGCGAGCCTCCATGAGGCGAAGTCCGGCATTACGCGCGCGGAGAAATATGCCGAGCTCGGTTTCCGCTCCCAGGTGCAGGGCGCCCCCACGCTCGATCCGAGCGGCGTCATCGATCGGCGAGCGATGCGCTTCCTCGGCGACGGGGCGGCGTGGAATCACGTTGCGATGGAGCAGGCGATCCAGGATGCCGGTCTTGAGCCGGCGGAAGTTTCCAACGTGCGCACCGGGATCATCATGGGCTCCGGCGGCCCGTCGGCCCGCACCATCGTGGAAGCTGCCGATATCACCCGTTCCAAGGGGCCAAAGCGGGTCGGACCTTTCGCGGTGCCAAAGGCGATGTCATCGACGGCGTCGGCGACGCTTGCCACCTGGTTCAAGATCAAGGGCGTGAACTATTCGATCTCGTCGGCCTGCGCCACGTCGAACCATTGTATCGGCAACGCCTACGAGACCATCCAGATCGGCAAGCAGGACGTTATTTTCGCAGGCGGCTGCGAAGAGCTCGACTGGACGCTGTCGGTGCTGTTCGATGCGATGGGCGCGATGTCGTCGAAATACAACGATACCCCCGCGACGGCCTCCCGTCCTTATGACGTCAGCCGCGACGGTTTTGTGATTGCAGGCGGCGCTGGCGTCGTCGTGCTGGAGGAGCTTGAGCATGCCAAGGCGCGCGGCGCGCGCATGTACGGCGAAATCGTCGGCTACGGCGCCACCTCCGACGGCTACGACATGGTCGCACCCTCCGGCGAAGGCGCGGAACGCTGCATGAAGATGGCGCTGGCAACCGTGAATAGCAAAATCGATTACATCAATCCGCATGCGACCTCGACGCCGGCCGGCGATCCGCCGGAAATGGAAGCGATTCGCAAGGTGTTCGGGACCGGCGAAAAGTGTCCGCCGATTTCCGCGACCAAGGCGCTGACCGGACATTCGCTCGGCGCCACCGGGGTGCAGGAAGCGATCTACTCGCTCTTGATGATGAACAACGGGTTTATCTGCGAAAGCGCTCACATCACCGAACTCGACCCGGTATTCGCCGACATGCCGATC
>Ga0209438_1000411_pt1 | contig 12992 bp, 16 predicted proteins | sample GraSoi_2013_20cm_FD_185825 | JGI IMG/M metagenome (GOLD analysis project Ga0209438, IMG submission 185825) | Grasslands soil microbial communities from the Angelo Coastal Reserve, California, USA - Sample 9_17_2013_20cm (SPAdes) (version 2) | ecosystem: Environmental > Terrestrial > Soil >...
GCCAACGATCCCAAACCTCCGCACTCTCCACCGCGGTGAATAGCCGCCGTTGTCGTCGTTTCGTCATCGCTCACCTCACCTCTCAATAGGTAAAGTGTTGCGTCAACCTCCTGAGACCACCACCCATAGCGGACACTCAGCCTTCGACGGATAATGATGCGATGAGCGGTCAAACCGGCAGCATAATCTTTGGCAGCGTTATCGCTCTGCTTGGCGTCGCACACATAATCAACGGCGTAATGGCGAAGCTACGAGGCGGCGGCTTTTGGTCGGCGGGGCGCAACCTCTACCTGGACGCGGAGGAGGACGGCGACCCCGTTGGCTTCAAGACAGTCGTGTGGGGGAACCTTGCGTCGGGCGTATTCATGATAGTTGTCGGAACCTACCTCGCGCTAACCGGCCATTAGCGTCCGCTTTCCATCTGTGGACGCCCCCATCAGCGCAAGTGATTTTTTGGGTAGCATTGCACGAGGTCGGATGCTGCCATCTGTCCGGCTTCTTGATGCAGCGATGATTGCTGCGAGCCTGTATGGGAGTTCGCGGACCGGATCCAAATCACCCGAAGCGTGCTTGGAACAGCACGGTGGAAAGCCCTGGTTCTTCCGGTCCCGTCTCGCCGACTGTGGTGCCATACTCTCCTTCGATCACTTACGCCTTCGACATCCTCACGAGCGCACCGGCATCATGCCGCCGCGGCCGGAGCTCGATAAGTTCCTCCCTTGGCCAGCAGCGACCAGGCGATCCGCGCCGTCTTGTTGGCCAGTGCCACCGTCACCAGCATGCGCGGCTTCCTCGCCATCATCTGCGCCAGCCACGACCCCGCTGGAGCGCCATGCCTGCTCGCCTGCATCACGACCGCGCTGCTGCCGATGATCAACAGCCGCCGGAGTGTTCGCTCACCCATTTTCGAGATGGCGCCAAGCTTCTGCTTGCCGCCGGTTGATCGCTGCAATGGCGTGAGGCCAAGCCAGGCGGCGAAGTCGCGGCCCCTGGCAAAGGTCTCGGGAGGAGGTGCCAGGGCCAGAAGAGCGGTTGCCGTGATCGGGCCGATACCCGGGATCGTCATCAGCCGGCGGGCGTCGGCATCTTCGCGCGCACGCTGTTGGATCTCACGCTCCAGCTCCCGGATCCGGCTGTCCTGCTGCTTGATGCTGTCGGCGATCATCAGGAAGGCGCCGCGGGCGCTTGAGGGCAGCGGGCAATCAGAAGCCTCGACCCGCGCCATCAGGCCCGCCATGTGGAACAGCCCCTTGGGCGCTACCCAGCCATATTCTGCAAGCAAGCTTCGCAGCGCGTTGATCGTCTGCGTGCGCTGCCTCACCAGCAGGTCGCGAGCACGAAACACCGCCGCGCTGGCCTGCTGCTCTTCACTCTTGACCAGCACGAACCGCATGCTCGGTCGCTGAGCCGCCTCGCAGATCGCTTCCGCATCGGCCGCATCATTCTTCTGCCGCTTCACGAACGGCTTCACATAAGCCGGCGCGATCAGTCGGACCTCATGGCCGAGCCGGCTCAGCTCGCGCCCCCAATGATGTGATCCGCCGCAGGCCTCCATCGCCACCACACAGCGTGGCTGAGACGCAAAGAACGACATCAGCTTCGCCCGGCTTAGCTTGCGGCTGAGCACGGCAGCGCCAGAACTGTCCGCTCCGTGTACGTGAAATACCTGCTTTGCGAGATCCAGCCCGATCGTGGTAATGCTCTCCATGGACGCCTCCTCTCAGATGGTCGTGTTAACACCACCATCTTGGCACATAGATGCCGTAGGCGGCGTCCACCCCATCACCCAAAGCGGACGTTGACGCTTACCGATCCGGCCCGCACCATGCTGCTATGAAGCGACTACTCATCACTTTGGCTTGGGCGCTGATGGCCACGGCCTGCTCTTACGGGCAGTCGAGCAGTTCCCAGTCGATAGGCAACGCAACCGCAAACACTACCGCTGCACTTCCAGCCTTGCCACTCGCGGGACGGGTCACCGATGCGGCTCACATTCTCTCTGCCGAGCAAGTGGCCAAGCTAACCGCCAAGCTGGAACAGCTTGAGGTGGCAACTCATCACCAGATGGTGATTGCGACGGTCCCGACTCTCGGCGGCAGAGATGTGGCCGATTTCACGAAAGACCTGTCGAACAGCTGGGAAATAGGCCGCAAAGGCTACAATGATGGCGTAGTGCTTCTCGTCGCGCCCAATGAACGGAAGGTGCGAATAGCTGTAGGATATGGGCTCGAGAAAACGCTCACCCACGCCGTGTGTCAGCAGATCATCGACAACGCGATGGTACCGCGGTTCCGCCACGGAGATCTGGTTGGCGGCATCGAAGCCGGGACGGATGCACTGATTGCCCGCCTAAGCTAACGTCCGCTTTCCACCCGTTCCGGCCGCAACCGACCCATTGCGGACATTAGTGCGAGCGAGTTGCGCGGGCAGTTTTTGCAAGGTCCGCCATTAGCTTGGTGCTCGAACTGCGGTCACCGAACGCGGTGTGGTGAAAAGTGATGATGAACTCATTCGCACGGATGACATTTTCCGACCAAACGACAGCTTCGCTCGTGCAGCCAATCGTCTTGATGTTCCTGAAGGTCGCCATTCGACCGGCGGCATCGGGAGGCCCTAGATAGGTGTCACTAGCGGAGTTTTCGTAGGAGAAGCCTTTGCTAGTGAGGAAAGCGACGACACGCCGATTGAACTCGTCCGCGCGTCCTGGCGGAACAGTCACGCGCAATGTCCCATCCAGTTTGCTGGCCATCATCAGGGGTTGGCATTTCATCTGCATGGGCGAGCAACCGGAACTGCCCAAGGCAATGAAAGCTGAGAATAGCATCAAGGCGGGTTTCCACATGGGAATAGCGTCCGTATTGCTTACACATACGGCATTTGTACTCACCATGGAGACAACGATCCCGTTGGTGAGCACACCATTACGGTAGACGGTCCGACCTTCAGCCAAATCCAAGCGGGTTCCTTCGCTCGTGTCGAGGGCCAGGGCCTCAATGTGGATGCGGGCGCGCAGTTCTCGGGTGACTGGCTCTTCAATGACCCCGAGGGGACGGCAGCCTTGGTCCTGGAAGATGGTGAACACTATGAGGCGACTGACATCTAGTTGGACGGCGTTTTGATGTCACGCCCTTTCTGACGGACTATCATATCCGGCGCTCAGGCCGCCGGTTGCCCAAGCGAGCTGAACGTCCCGCTGCCGTGGATAAGCGAGCTACCGGCAATGTGAGGAATGACCGCATCTTCCGATAGTCATGAGGCGCGGCCTGGTCGCCCGTCCTGATCGGCCAAAGCCGATCAGCTAGATGATGCTTGATCGATTAAAGTCGATCATAAACTTGACGGATGATCGGCTATAGTCGATCATCTGATAAGAGAACGATCGACTGGAGCCGATCATGGACATGAAAGCCCTTGGTAGAAAACACCTGGAGCGTCGCCTTGCGCCGCTGCGCGGCTTGAACTTCGCGCGCCCGCAACGCGGTTGGCTGCGCGCGATGCGCGAAGCCTTGGGCATGACAACGCGCCAACTCGCGCAACGCATGGGCAAGGTCCAATCGGCCGTCGTCGACATGGAAAAAAGCGAAGCGCGGGAGTCAATCTCGCTAACCTCCTTGCGCCAGGCCGCCGAGGCGATGGACTGCGTCCTCGTTTATGCGATCATCCCGAAAGAGCCGATCGACGACATCCTGCGCGCGCGGGCGACGAACGCCGCCGCGCAACAGCTTGCGCGCGTGAGCCATACGATGGCCCTCGAAAACCAAAGCCTCAGCCCTGCCGACCAAGAGACCGAGCGGGAACGGTTGATTGACGAACTCTTGCGTGGTCCGGCGACGCGGCTGTGGGACGACAAGCCGTGACGGACGACCTGTTTCAGGAGGAGGAAGGCGCGACCTCGCTGACACACGAAGAGAAGCTGGGGCTGCTTCCGTCCTACATCACGCAGCGCGGTGAGCTGAACGAGGTCGAGCAGATCAACATTACCGAGGGCGAACGCTGGGCCTTCAGCCGGCCCCGCGACGTGCTCGAGGTGGATTTTCTACGCGAGCTGCACAAACGCATGTTCGGCGAGGTTCGGCGCTGGGCCGGTGAATATTCCAAAGAGCGGGACCGGCGCATCGGATCAGACAACTACATGATCCCGATCGACCTGCGCGCCCTGATGGAAGAGGTGCGGTATTGGCTGGACCACGATTCCTACCCTCCAGATGAAATCGCCTTGCGCTTCCATCACCGACTGACCCAGATTCACCCGTTCCCCAACGGCAATGGGCGCTTTTCGCGCATGGCGGCCGACCTGCTGATCACCCGTCTGGGAGGGGAGCGTTTTAGCTGGGGCCGCGTCAATCTCGTCGATGCGAGCGCGACCAGGCGCGCGTATATCGATACCCTACAGGCAGCGGACAATTATACCTTGGAGCCGTTGCTGGCTTTTGCCCGGTCCTGACACGCCGCGCCTCATGTGCCCGCCGAGGCATGGACAACCCCTTCGCGTGCGAGCAGGTCGTCGACCCAGTTGCCAGCGCGGTCGAGCTCATTGCGCGCGAGAGCTTCGCGGACTGCTTGAGCGAAGCGGTCATAATATCCAATTGCTGCCTGCCGGTTGGCCTCGTCGAACTGGACGCCTGCGAGGCGCATCCGGTTCTCATCGTCCAGCTCGAAGTCGTAGAAGCGCTGGACAAGGTCGGAAATCTGGCGGTCGTCAAGCATCGGCGCACTCCTCAGAAAGCCAAATATGGCCTCGGATTGAAGGTAAAGCCGCCGCGACCTGCTCCGGGCGAGCACGACGTCATGGGTGAGCAGGCTTCTCAGAAGCTCGCCGCGTCCAATGGCGTCGCGGAGCGACATAGGGACGCGACGACGGAATCCCTGCCCTCCGGACCGTGTTCGGAGTCCCGCTCATGGCCGTACGAACCGGGCGAACGTTATGCCCGGCCGTTCAGATTGTGTAGCAAAGCTGTGTAGCAAAGCCGCGCCCCGAAGCTGTTAGGAGGTAGATTCCTCCTTGTGGTTCAACAGCTTAGGATGTGTGTTGGCTGGGGCGGCAGGATTCGAACCTGCGAATGCCGGTACCAAAAACCGGTGCCTTACCACTTGGCGACGCCCCAGCAGGCGGTCCGCATATGCGGGAAAGCGGCGCTTATAGCCACGAAGCCAGCGGTTGGAAGTGGGCGTTCGCGCTTCACGGCGCTATGATCGTGCGATGAGTGAACCGTCGATCCAGAATTTCCACGCCCACATCTATTACGACGCCGAAGAGGTCGAACGGGCCAAAGCGCTCGCCGCGGCCGCGCAGGCCAGGTTCGGCGTGCCGGTCGGGCATTTCCATCTGCGCCCCGTCGGCCCGCATCCGCGCGGAAGCTGCCAGATGACCGTGCCGACCGAGCAATTCGGCGACTTCGCCCAGTGGATCGCGCTCAATCGCGCCGGGCTGACCATCTTCGCGCACGCCACCACCGGCGAGGATCGCGCCGACCATACCGACCATGTGATCTGGTTCGGCCCGAGCGAGCCGCTCAACCTGTCGATCTTCGATTAGGCGTTCGGGATCCGCCCGTTGACCAGGTCGTGATAGTCCTCGGTCAGCTGGCGGGTCAGGTCGCCGACCTCGAAGTTCCATGGGCCGGCCGACCGGACCGGGGTGATTTCGACGGCGGTGCCGGTCAGGAACATCTGCTGGAAGCTTTCGAGCTCCTCCGGCCAGATCGCGCGCTCGACCACTTCGACCCCGCGCCGCCGCGCCAGGTCCATCACCGTGCGCCGGGTAATCCCGTCAAGGAAGCAATCGGGCGTTGGCGTGTGCAGCGCGCCGTCGGCGACGAAAAACACGTTCGCTCCGGTCGCCTCGGCCACCCGGCCACGCCAGTCGAACATCAAAGCATCGTTATAGCCGCGCTGTTCGGCAAGCTGTTTGGACAAGGTGCAGATCATGTACAGCCCGGCCGCCTTGGATTCGGTCGGCGCGGTGTAGGGCGCGGGCCTCCGCCACGGCGCGATGTCGAGCCGGATGCCGTGTTTGGCGATCTCGGGATCGTAATATTTGCCCCATTCCCACGCCGCGATCGCCAGATGCGGCTTGGTCTTGCCCGGGGCGACGCCCATCGATTCCGACCCACGCCACGCGACCGGGCGCATGTAAGCGTCGGTCCAGCCATTGGCCTTCAAGACCTCGTTGCAGGCGGCGTCGATTTCGTCCGCCGTCCACGGCAGGTCGAAGCCGAGCAGCGCGGCGCTCCGGCGCAGCCGCTCGCTATGCTCGTGAAGCTTGAAGATCACACCATTGTAGGCGCGCTGCCCCTCGAACACCGATGAGGCGTAATGGAGCGCGTGGGTCAGGACGTGGACGCGCGCGTCGCGCCACGGGACCAGTTCGCCATCGAACCAGATCCAGCCGTCGCGGTCGTCGAAAGTGCCTTGCAGCTCAGCCATGAGCAGCGCGCCTAGGACAGGCGGGCGGGCTCGGCAAGCGGGCTGGCCTTGGCTTCCTCGGCGAGTTCAGCGCCGCGCCGCGCCGCCGCCTCGATCGTCACGCCGATCAGATCGTTGAGCGCCCGGTCGAGCACGGCAAGGCCCGCTTCGGTCGTACCATTGGGGCTTGCGACTCGCTTGACCACCGAATCCATTGGCTCGCCGGTGGTCGCCGCCATCCACGACGTCCCGAGCACGGTTTCAAGCGCGATTGTCGTGGCCGTCTCGCGACTCAGGCCGCGTGCTTCTCCGGCCTTGGCCAGCGCATCGACGAACCGCGCGACATAGGCCGGCCCCGCTCCGGCAACCGAGCCAATCGCGGCGAGCTTCGCCTCGTCCGCCGTCCACATCGCCCAGCCAAGCGCGACGAACAAATCGCCGAGTTGCTGCTTCAACGCCCCGTCGGCGTCCTCGCTGTACAGCGCGGTGACACCGCGGCGGATGGCGATGGGCAGATTGGGCATCGCCCGGACGATCGCTCCGGCGGCGGGAAAGCGGGCACGCAAGCTCACGACTTCGGCCCCGGCGAGAATCGATACGATCGTCGCGCGCGACGTGATCCATGGCTTGAGCTCAGGCGCGACCTCATCGAGCTTCTGCGGCTTAATGGCCAACACCACGAGCTTGGGCGGAACGCCGGCTTCGGGCAGTGAACTGACCGTCCGCACCCCCTCGACCGCCTTGCCGCTTGGGCGAATGACCGTGACGTTCGTCAAGTCGATCCCGGCCACGCGCCAGCCGTCGACGATCGCCGACCCCATATTTCCGCAGCCGACGAACCATGTCGGCGCAGGCAGTTGCGGCGGCGCGGTCATGCTTCGCCGTGCGTATCGATCAGCGCCGCGGCGATCGCTTCGCTCGGCGCCTTGCCGCCCCACAGGACGAACTGGAACACCGGATAGAAGCGCTCGCATTCCTCAACCGCGGCCTCGGCAATGGCTTCGGCTTGCTCGAGGCTCAGCCCCTCGCCTTCGCGCGCGTCGAGGATGGTCGAATGGCGGAACACCACCAGCCCCGATCCCGACCACATTTCGAAATGGCCGAGCCACAATTGCTCGTTGATCAGGCTCAGCGCCTCGAAGATCGCGGAGCGCTTCTCGACGGCGACCTTGATGTCGGGGAAGGCGAGGAACTGCAGCACCTGGTCCTCGGGCCGCCACACGCCGCGCAGCTCGTATTGCGCCCAGCTGCCGGTCGCCGAGGCCACGATCTCACCTTCGGCAGTGCGTTCGCACGCCCAGCCGCGGGCCTCGAAATAGGCTTCGAGGACTTCGATCGGCGCGCCGTCGTCGCGCTCTTCCTGCACTTGCTCGCTCAGGACTTTGCTCCCGGTTTGGCCTTGGGTGCACGCTTGGCGGCTCCGCCGGCCTTTGCTTCCAGCGCGACGATGCGCGCCTTTAGCGCCTCATTCTCGTCGCGCGCCGCGGCGGCCATCGCCTTGACCGCCTCGAACTCGTCGCGGCCGACGAAATCACTACCAGCCATCCACTCGCGCATCTTCTCGCGCGCCGAGGATTCGGCTTCGCGGCCGACGCCGGCCATCGTCCCGGCGAACCCGTTGACCATTTTCACCAGGTCGTCGAACATCTTGTTCTCGGACTGCATCGGCATCGCTCCCATTTGGCGCGGAAATAGGGTCTTGAGTTGCATTTCGCCACCCTGGGCGTCGCGACTATCCCCAACTAGCTGAATTATCCCCAATTTTCTGGGCGGAGAGGAGAAATTCGACATTGCCTTCCGGCCCGGTGATCGGGCTCGGGGTGATGCCGATGACGGTCCAGCCTTGCGTTTCGACCCAGGCCGTGGCCTCGGCGCAGACGCGTTCATGCACCAGCGGATCGCGGACGACCCCGCCCTTGCCGACTTCCTCGCGCCCCGCCTCGAACTGCGGCTTGATCAGAGCGACCAACCTCGCCCTCGGTCTAGCGAGCCTGAGCGGCGCTTCGAGCACCTTGGCGAGCCCGATGAAGCTCGCGTCGCACACGATGATGTCGATCGGCTCGGGGATGATGCTTTCATTGAGGCTACGGGCGTTGGTCTGCTCATTGACTATGACGCGCGAGTCCTGCCGCAGCTTCCACGCCAGCTGGTTGGTGCCGACATCGACCGCATAAACCTTGGCCACCCCGCGCGAGAGCAAGACGTCGGTGAATCCGCCCGTCGAACTCCCGACATCGAGCGCCACCGCGCCGGTCACGTCGAACCCGAAATGCGTCAGCCCATGGTCAAGCTTGATCCCCCCGCGCGATACCCACGGATGGTCCTTGCCCCTGACCTCCAGCGGCGCATCCTCGGCGAGCATGTCGCCCGCCTTGCCGATCTTCTTCTCACCGCTGAACACCGCGCCGGCCATGATCAAAGCCTGCGCGCGGGTGCGACTCTCGGCCAGCGCGCGAGAGACGAGGAGCTGGTCTGTACGAACCTTACCCATGGTCAGGGATGGAGATCTGCGATGTGCGGAACGAAGATGGTCAGCCCGATGACCACTGAGACAATCGCCGCAGCCAAGACCGCGCCGGCTGCGACGTCCTTTGCGTAGCCGATGCTTTCATTTGGCTCGAGCGTGATCGCATCCGCCAGCCGTTCGATTGCGGTATTGAGCGCTTCGGACAGCCAGACGAGCGCGATGGCGAGGATGACCCAGCGCCATTCGTCGCCGGTGAGGCGAAAGTAAATCGACGCGACGATAACGGCGACGGTCGCGCCCGCATGAATCCAGCCGTTATGTTCGTACGCGGCGAAGTGCCGGAGACCTGCCCAGGCATAGCGGAAACTTTGAAGCCGCTTGTGGACGGAGAACGGCGAGCGCTCGCTCAGGCCCGCACCTCTTCGGCCCCGGCGCTGTCGACGCGCAGCGCCTTCAGGACCGTCTCGACGATCTGCGGCGCGTTCAGCCCCGCCTCGTCGTACTGCTTCTTCGGGCTGCCATGCTCCTGGAAGCGGTCGGGCAGCCGCATGGTGCGGATCTTGAGCCCGCCGTCGAGCAAGCCCTCGTCGCTCGCCAGCGTCAGCACATGCGCTCCAACGCCGCCGATCGACGCCTCTTCCACCGTAACGACGACCTCATGCGTGGTCATCAGCTTGCGGATCAGCGCGCTGTCGAGCGGCTTGGCGAAGCGTAGGTCGGCTACGGTCGTCGACAGCCCCTTCGCCTCCAATTCGTCGGCGGCCTTCTCCGCCTCCTCGAGCCGCGTGCCGAGCGACAGGATCGCGACCGTCTTGCCCTCGCGCACGATCCGCCCCTTGCCGATCTCGAGCGCCTGCGGAACCTCGGGCAGCGCCAACCCGCGCCCCTCGCCCCGCGGATAGCGCACCGCGATCGGTCCGCCATCATGCACCGCCATGGTGTGGATCATATGGGTCAACTCGACCTCGTCGGCCGCCGCCATCACGACAAAATTGGGTAAGGCGCAGAGGTAGGCGAGGTCGAACGCGCCGGCGTGCGTCGCGCCATCGGCGCCGACCAACCCGGCGCGGTCCATGGCGAAGCGCACCGGCAGATTCTGGATCGCCACGTCGTGGACGACCTGGTCGTAAGCCCTCTGAAGAAAGGTCGAATAGATCGCGCAGAACGGCCGCATGCCCTGCGCGGCCAAACCGGCAGCAAAGGTTACCGCATGCTGCTCGGCGATGCCGACGTCGAACATCCGCTCGGGGAATTGCTCGGCGACCTTATCGAGCCCGGTGCCTGACGGCATCGCGGCGGTGATCGCGACGACCCTGTCATCGCGCGCCATCTCCGCGCTCAGTGCCTTCGCAAAGATGCTCGTGTAACTCGGCGCGCCGGCCGTAGCCTTGGCCTGGACGCCCGACACGACGTCGAACTTGACCACGCCGTGATATTTGTCGGCGGCGTTCTCGGCCGGCGCGTAGCCCTTGCCCTTCTTGGTCACGACATGGACCAGCATCGGCCCGATGTCGGCGTCGCGGACATTCTCGAGCACTTCGACCAACGCGCGGACGTCGTGGCCGTCGACCGGCCCGACATAATAAAAGCCGAGTTCCTCGAACAAAGTCCCGCCGGTCAGCCAGCCGCGGGTATATTCCTCGACCTTCCTGGCCCAGTCGTGAATCCCGTCGGGCATCGCCCGGGCGATCTTCTGGGCGACCTTGCGCGGCCCGAGATATTTGTTCGACGATACCAGCCGCGCCAGCGCATTGCGCATCGACCCGACCGGCGGGGCGATCGACATGTCATTGTCGTTGAGGATCACGATCAACCGGTTGCCGGCCGCGGCGGCATTGTTCATCGCCTCATAGGCCATGCCCGCCGACAGCGCGCCGTCACCGATCACCGCGATCGCCCGGCCCGGTTCACCCGTCAGCTTGTTGGCGATGGCGAACCCGAGCGCCGAGGAGATCGAGGTCGAGCTGTGCGCCGCCCCGAACGGATCATATTCGCTCTCGCTGCGCCGGGTGAAGCCGCTGAGCCCGCCTCCCTGCCGCAGCGTGCGGATGCGGTCGCGCCGTCCGGTCAGGATCTTGTGCGGATAGGCCTGGTGGCCGACGTCCCAGATCAATTTGTCGTCGGGCGTATCGAACACATAATGGGCCGCGACGGTCAACTCGACCACGCCGAGCCCCGCGCCCAAATGCCCGCCAGTCACCGACACCGCCGAGATCACCTCCTGACGGAGCTCGTCGGCCAGCTGCGGTAGCTGCTCCTTGGACAACGCCCGCAGGTCGGCGGGCAGCTGAACCGCGTCGAGCAGCGGTGTTTCGGGACGGTCAGTCATCGCCGCGGGACTTACGCCGAACGAGCGGTTCTTGTCATCAACCAGCGGCGATTTCAGCAATTCCTCAGAAATTGCTCAGGCGTTCGCGCTGAGGACGACATCGAGCAATCCGGGGAAGCGCGCGTCAACGTCGGCTCGGCGGAGGCAATTGACGACTTTCGTCCCTTCCTTGCGGCTTTCGATCAGGCCCGAACCTCGCAACACGTTGAAATGGTTCGACACGGTCGCTCGCGGCAGCTCATCGGCGACCGCGCAATTGCAGGCGAGGCCGTCGCCCTTGAGCTCGCCGTCCTCATTGAGCCGGCGCACGATCGCGAGGCGCGTCGGGTCGGACAAAGCGTGCAGTACGCTCGCCAGCGGGACGTCCTTAAGGTTGGGATGAATGAAGCGGGCCACGCCGCTGATATAGGGATAGATTCCGATATTCCCAAAATTCCATTGTTCGGATATCTTGAACTATAGGATGCCCGAGCCCACTTTTGGGAAACCAAAACGGAGGCTCTTCATGTCCAAGCAACTTGCCAACAAGACCGCGCTTGTCACCGGCGCATCACGCGGCATCGGCCGCGCCATCGCCAAGCGGCTCGCCGCCGACGGCGCCCACGTGTTCGTTCACTACAACCGGTCAGCCGCTGAAGCGGAAGCGCTGGTCGCGGAAATCGAAAAAGGCGGCGGCTCGGCGGAAACGCTCGCCGCGAACCTGGAGGACGCTCAGTCGGTCAATCGTCTGATCTCCGAGGTCAAATCGCGTCTCGGCGACCGCAAGCTGGACGTGCTCGTCAATAATGCCGGAATCATCGATTACTGGACCCTGGGCGACAACGATCCGACGATTCTCGATCGCCTTCTGGCCCTGAACGTTCGGGCGCCCTATCAGCTCACCAATGCCTTGGTGGACCAGCTCGCGGTAGGCGGTCGCGTGCTGTTCCTAAGCTCGGTTGTCGCCGACAATCATTTCTCCGGCGCCACGGCTTATGCGATCACCAAGGGCGCGATCGACACCCTGACCCGCTACCTTGCCGCCGAGCTCGGCGAACGCGGCATCCGCGTCAACGCCATCGCCCCCGGTGCGATCGACACCGACATGGCCGCGGGCTTCATCGGCACCGATGAGGGTAAGGAACAGGTGAAGGCGATGCAGGCCCTCAAGCGGATCGGCCAGGTCGACGACATCGCGGGCGTGGCGGGGTTCCTCGCCGGACCTGACAGCGCCTGGGTCACCGGCCAGGTAATCGAAGCCTCGGGCGGCGCCAGGCTCTAGTCTGATCTAAACTGAAAGGGCGTCGCGGCCAGTCCGCGGCGCCCTTATTTTATTCGCTGTCACAATCGCCGCAGGTGCCGCGCACCTCGATCACCGGGCGCGGGGCAGAGAAACCGGCGCTCTTCGCCGCTTGCCGCACGCCGCCCGACAGGCTGTCATCGTCGATGTGCACCGCCTGCCCGCAATTGTCGCAGATCAGGAAAATGCAATCGTGCAGGCAGTCGGGGTGGGCGTTGGCGACATAGGCGTTGGCGCTTTCAACCCGGCGCGCGAGGTTGGCGCCGACGAACAGGTCGAGGATCCGGTAGACGCTGTTGGCGGCGACTCGCCGGCCCTGCTTCTTCGACACCGCTTCGGCAATGTCATAGGCGCTGCCCGGCTTGTCCGAACCCGCCAGCGCGTCAAACACCGCCGCGCGCATGTCGGTCCACTGCTCGCCGACCTGGGTCAGCCGGTCACGCGCCGCGCTCTTGAGCGATTCGCCTTCGTGAATCTGATGATCGTGCCCTGCCATGAACATGTTCGAGATA
>Ga0209438_1000412_pt1 | contig 12989 bp, 9 predicted proteins | sample GraSoi_2013_20cm_FD_185825 | JGI IMG/M metagenome (GOLD analysis project Ga0209438, IMG submission 185825) | Grasslands soil microbial communities from the Angelo Coastal Reserve, California, USA - Sample 9_17_2013_20cm (SPAdes) (version 2) | ecosystem: Environmental > Terrestrial > Soil >...
CGTCGACGTTGCGCGCGGCGCGGCCGATGGTCTGGATCAGCGAGGTCTCGCTGCGCAAAAAGCCTTCCTTGTCGGCGTCGAGGATCGCGACCAGCGCGCATTCGGGAATGTCGAGGCCCTCGCGCAACAGGTTGATGCCGACCAGGGCGTCGAACGCGCCGAGGCGCAAGTCCCTGATGATCTCGATGCGCTCGATGGTGTCGATGTCCGAGTGCATGTAGCGCACGCGAATACCCTGCTCGTGCAGATATTCGGTGAGGTCTTCCGCCATCCGCTTGGTCAGCACCGTGACGAGCGAGCGATAGCCTGCCTGCGCGGTGGCGCGGACCTCGCCGACGAGATCGTCGACCTGGGTGCGCGCCGGGCGGATGTCGACCGGCGGATCGATCAGCCCGGTCGGGCGGATCACCTGCTCGACGAACACGCCGCCGGACTCGTTCAGCTCCCACGCCGACGGCGTCGCCGACACCGCGACCGATTGCGGACGCATCATGTCCCATTCCTCGAAGCGCAGCGGGCGGTTGTCCATGCAGGAGGGCAGCCGGAAACCATATTCAGCCAGCGTCGCCTTGCGCCTGAAGTCGCCGCGGAACATGCCGCCGATCTGCGGCACGGTGACATGGCTTTCGTCGGCAAACACCAGCGCATTATCAGGGACATATTCGAACAGTGTCGGCGGCGGCTCGCCGGGGCGGCGTCCGGTGAGATAGCGCGAATAGTTCTCGATGCCGGCGCAGCTTCCCGTGGCCTCCATCATCTCGAGATCGAAGGTGGTGCGCTGCTCCAGCCGCTGCGCTTCCAGCAGGCGGCCCTGGTCGTGGAGCTGATCCAGCCGCTGCTTCAACTCGCTCTTGATCGACTTGATCGCCTGCACCAGCGTCGGCCGCGGCGTCACATAATGCGAGTTGGCGTAGATCTTGATGAATTCGAGGTCGTCCTGCTTGTGGCCGGTGAGCGGATCGAACTCCTCGATATTTTCCACGGTGTCGCCGAACAGGTTGACGCGCCAGGCGCGGTCTTCATAGTGCGCCGGAAAGATGTCGATGACGTCGCCGCGGACGCGAAAGGTGCCGCGGGCAAAGTCGGCCTGGGTGCGCTTGTATTGCAACGCCACCAGGTCTGATATCAATTGCCGCTGGTCGATGCGCTCGCCCTTTTTCAGCGCGAACGTCATCGCGGTATAGGTTTCGACCGAGCCGATACCGTAGATGCACGACACCGAGGCGACGATGATGACGTCGTCGCGCTCCAGCAGCGCCCGCGTCGCCGAGTGGCGCATGCGGTCGATCTGCTCGTTGATGGACGAGTCTTTTTCTATGTATGTGTCGGTCCTCGGCACATAGGCTTCTGGCTGATAGTAATCGTAGTACGAGACGAAATACTCCACCGCGTTGTCGGGAAAAAAACTCTTGAACTCGCCATAGAGCTGCGCCGCCAGCGTCTTGTTCGGCGCCAGGATCAAAGCGGGGCGCTGCGTGGCCTCGATCACCTTGGCCATGGTGTAGGTCTTGCCGCTTCCGGTGACGCCGAGCAGCACTTGCGTGCGGTCGTTGCGCCTGATGCCTTCGACCAGGTCGGCGATCGCGGTGGGCTGGTCGCCCTTCGGCTCGTATTCGGATTTGATGACGAACGGCTGGCCGCCTTCGGATTTTTCCGGGCGCGGCGGGCGATGCGGCGTCCAGATTTTCATCCTTCCGTCCTCGCCCTTGAACTCGGGCCGGCCCTCGCGGATCAGGGTATCCAGCGCATCCGCGGTGGCGGCGACGCCGAGCGCCTCCATCTTGTTGCGCGGCGGCCGCGCCATCGCCGCGGCGTCTTCCTCTTCCGTGGTGAAGCCGAGTTGTTTTGCCAGCTCCGGATCGAGCGCGGGGATGGTGGCCGAGGTGCCGTAATTGGCGGGCGCGAATTCGCTTTGCGATGCTTCGCCGAAACCCTCTTCTCCCCTCCCCCCGCGAAGCGGCGGGGTCCGAGGCGAGCGAAGCTCGCTCTCGAGGTCGGGGGTGGGGGGTGGCTCCGCGAGTTCTCGCTCTCCATCTGGCACCGAATTCGCCGAAGCTCCCCCCACCCCCGACCCCTCCCCGCCACGCGCTTCGCGCGCGGGAGGAGGGGAGAAGGAAGCATCATCGCGCTTTGTGACGGCATCGCGCTTTGTGACGGCATCCCGATGTGCAGCGCCCGCATCGCGCTTTGCCACGTCATCGCTGGTGCCGCGCGTCGAGGCGCGGGCGCGATGCACCGCGGCCTCGCCGCCGGAGCGGCGGTCTTTCGAATTATCCGGCGGCGGCCGCAATCCGGAATTCTTCTCTCCTCCGGCTTGCGCTCTTTCACTCCCTCCCCCCTTGCGGGGGAGGGTTGGGGAGGGGGGTGGCCCAGGCGGCAGTGCCTCTGTGGCTCCCCCCACCCCCGACCTCGAGAGCGAGCTTCGCTCGCCTCGGACCCCGCCACGCGCGATGCGCGTGGGGGGAGGGGAGAAAGACGAATCGCGCTTCGCCAAGCGCGTGCCCGTTGTCGATCCGACTCCCGCTTCGCCGCGGTTGATCGCGGGATTGAGCAGTTCCGCCAGCGCCGGCCCGATTGGCCGCACGTCGGGCCGATGCGCCTTGGATTTCGGAGTTTTGACGGGCTTTTTGGGAGGATTTGGTCTCTTCGCCATGGTGCGAATATGGGACTGTTACGGCTGACATGAAAGGGCGAAAGGCCCGTGGAATGAGACTCAAAAAAGGCCGCCGAAACAATTAGGTGGTATTGGTCGTCATTGCGAGGAGCGAAGCGACGAAGCAATCCAGCTTTCCGCTTACGGCGCTATGGATTGCTTCGCTGCGCTCGCAATGACAGCTACTGACGTTTCAGCCTAAGGGAACCTCGTGACTGCCAAAATCAATCCGCTGGCCGGCAAACCCGCCGAGCCGTCGATGCTGGTGAACATTCCGCGGCTGGTGACGGCCTATTTTGCCGGAAAGCCCGACCCGTCGTTACCGGCGCAACGGGTGGCGTTCGGCACCTCGGGGCATCGCGGCTCGGCCTTCAACAACGCCTTCAACGAGGCGCATATTTTGGCGATCAGCCAGGCGGTTTGCGATCATCGCAAGCGCCGCGGCATTACCGGCCCATTATTCGTCGGCATCGACACCCACGCGCTGGCCGAGCCGGCGCTGGCGAGCGCGCTGGAAGTATTTTCCGCCAATGGCGTCGAGGCGATGATCGACGAGCGCGACGGTTACACGCCGACGCCGGTGATTTCCCGCGCCATCCTGACCCATAATCAGGGCCGCGACAGCGGTCTTGCCGACGGCGTGGTGATTACGCCGTCGCATAATCCGCCTGATGATGGCGGCTTCAAGTATAATCCGCCCAATGGCGGCCCGGCGGATACCGATATCACTTCGGTGATCGAGCGCGCCGCCAACGGCTTTCTCGAGGACGGATTGCGGGGCATCAAACGCATCCCGTATGACCGCGCCCGCAAATCGGCTTGCGTTCACCGCCACGATTACATCGGGCCCTATGTCGCCGACCTCGCTGACGTCGTTGACATGGAGGCGATCCGCGCTTCGGGCGTCAGAATAGGGATCGATCCGCTGGGCGGCGCCGCCGTTCACTATTGGCAGCCGATCATCGAGCTCTACCGGCTTGCCGCAACCGTCGTCAGCGACGCGGTCGATCCGACGTTTCGCTTCATGACCGTGGATTGGGACGGAAAAATCCGGATGGACTGCTCCTCGCCCTATGCGATGGCGCGGCTGATCGGCATGCGCGAGAAATTCGACGTCGCCTTCGCCAACGACACCGACGCCGACCGGCACGGCATCGTGACCCGCTCGAGCGGCCTGATGAATCCGAACCATTACCTCGCCGCCGCGATTTCCTATCTGTTCGGGAACCGACCGCAATGGCGGAGCGATAGCGCGGTGGGCAAGACCATCGTCTCCAGCGCCATCATCGACCGCGTCGCGAAAAAACTCGGCCGCAGGCTGGTGGAGACGCCGGTCGGCTTCAAATGGTTCGTCGATGGGCTGATCGACGGATCGTTCGGGATCGCCGGCGAGGAAAGCGCCGGCGCCTCGTTCCTGCGGCTGAATGGATCGGTGTGGACCACCGACAAGGACGGCATCATTTTGGGACTGCTGGCCGCCGAGATGACAGCGCGAACCAGGCGGGACCCGAGCCAGTTGTTCGACGATCTGACGGCCGAACTCGGCATGCCCTTCTACGAACGGATCGACGCGCCGGCGACGCCGGCGCAGAAGAATCTGCTGAAGGCGCTGACGGGCGAGAAGCTCGCGATGACAGAACTCGCCGGCGAGCCGGTGCGGACCGTTCTCACCGCGGCTCCCGGCAACGGCCAACCGTTCGGCGGGATCAAGGTCATTGCCGAGAGCGGATGGTTTGCCGCGCGCCCCTCGGGCACCGAAGACGTCTACAAGATCTACGCGGAGAGTTTCCGCAGCGAAGCCCACCTGCGGCGAATCCAGCAGGAAGCCCAGTCCGCCATCGACAAGGCATTCAAGGGTTAGCTGAGCGGTTTGGCCGAAGGAGACGCGGCGGAAGGTTTGACGATCTCCAGATGAATCCCGCCGCACCTGGTGCACCGGAACGTCCAGTATTCGGATCCCGCCCTTCCTGCGATGATGCGCAGGATCGCGAGCGGCGCATGGCACTGCGGACAATGCGACAGCGCCGCGGCGGAAGGCGACTGGGTCGGGGCGGTTTCGGATTCCAGTATCGGAAGCGCCATTTGCAAAATCGGGTCAGAGCGTTTTCAAGCGAAGTGGGGACCGGTTCGCGTCAAGAAAACGCGTCAAATCAAGAATCCAGGGCCCCGTTTCGATTCAATCGAAACGGGAAAGGCTCTAGGCTGCCGACTGTTCCGCCTGCGTTATCCGGCCGGCTGTCGCGTAGCGCTTCAGCCTGAGCTGGTCGATCTGGGTCTTCGCGTCCGCAATCGCGGTCTCGGGGTCGTACCAAGCAAAGCCGACTTCGAGCGCGGGAAACGAAACGCCATCGATGATCACGGGGTTGAGGTCCGCCCGCCTGATACGGGCGTGCCACAGGCCTTTTCCAGCCTCGAAAGCCTCGATCTTAAAGCCGTCATGGTCGCACTGCATGTGGTGGCTCCCGCTGTTTTCCGGGTCGAGGGAAACATGAGCCGGCAAGAGCGAGTGTGAACTCGCTCACATTTCGGGGGTTATTTTCGCTGGAAGGCGGACTTTGCTGGCCGGTTGACGCAATAGCCGGAAGCGGCGATCAACGCCGCGCGGCGATGTGATCGGCGAGCACGGCGGCGTCGTCGCCGACTCCGGAGAGGAAAGAGGATTTCATCTTCGACAGCCATTGCAGGCCGAGGAAATACAGACCGGGCACGTCGGCGATGCCGCGGCGATGCACCGGCTCGCCGCGCTTGTCCAGCACCGGAATCTCGATCCAGCCGAAGTCGAGGCCGTAGCCGGTTGCCCAGATCACCGCGCCGATGCCGTCGGCGCCGAGATCGAGGCGCCGCAGCGGTTCGGTGACGCAAGGCGGGTCCGGCAGCATCGTCCGGGCGCCAGGCTCTTCCGGCAGCTTGAGGCCGTGCTTTTCGACATGTGCGTCCACCATGTCCAGGAAGATGGCGTAGGTCGCCTCGCCCTCGACCAGGCTTTTGCCGAGATCCGGGGCGATGTCGAGAACGCCGTCGTGCACCGCGCTCACGCGTCCCAGCAGCGTCACGCCATCGGCGGCGAAGCGGCGGAAGTCGATGGTGTGGCCGCCATAGGCGCCGGTGATCAGCGGCAGCAATCGCGACGGTCCGCGCGCTTCCACCGGAGTTTGATCGATCCCCATGGCGCCGAGCCACCAGATCAGATCGCGGCCGCGGTACCGGCGCGGCAGGAGGGTGTGGGCGCCGACCGAGAGATAGACGCGACGGCCGGCTCGGCACAGCTCCTCGGTGATTTGCGCGCCGGAAGCGCCGGAGCCGACCACCAGCACGGCGCCCGGCGGAAGCTCGTCTGGATTCGTGTATCGGCTGGCGTGGACCTGAAACAAGCGCGCATCATCGCGCAGCAAGTCCGGCATGACGGCGCGCTGATAGGGACCGGTGGCGACGACGACGTTGTCGGCTTCGATCTCGCCTTCGGATGTCTCCGCGACAAAACCAGACGCGCCATTGCGACGCAGCCGGGTCACCGCAACACCGCAGCGGATCGGCGGCGCCACGAAAGCGGCGTAAGCCTCGATGAATTGCACGATCTCGCCGGTGGCAGCGAAGCCGTCGGGGTCGGTGTGGGGAAAGGAAAACTCCGGCAGGCTCACCGACCAGTTGGGAAACTGAAATTTTAGCCCGTCCCAGCGTTCGCTGCGCCAGCGTTCGGCGATCCGTTGCCGTTCCAGCACGAGATGGGCGAGGCCGCGCTGCTTGAGCCGGTGGCTCATCACGAGCCCGGCCTGGCCGCCGCCGATGATCAGCGTCTCGACTTCCTCAACTGGCATCGCCGAGCCCTCGACTTCGCAGGATCATCTGCTGTAGCAAACGGCCAGCGATGTCGAAAGGCCGCTTCGGAAAACGTCGGCTATCGTCGCGCGCGCCGCGCGGCAGGTCCCGCCGCGGCGTGGATGATCCAGCGCCGGAACGCGGCGAAATCGCGCTGCCCGGTTTGAAAGCTGCGATAGACCAGATACCACCGCATGCCCTTCGGCACCGTCAGGGCAAAGGGCGCGACCAGCCGTCCGGCCGCAAGGTCGTCGTCGATGTAGGGCCGAATGCCCATCGCGACGCCGAGCCCGTCGGCCGCGGCCTGTAGCGCGTGGCCGTAATATTGAAACTCCGGCCCGCGCGCCGTCACGCGCGCGACGCCGGCGGCCTTGAGCCATAACGGCCAGTCCTCCGATGCGTGCGCAACGCGCAGCAGGCTTGGTCCGCGGAGGTCGCTGGCGCGTTTCAACTGCGCCGCCAGCCGCGGCGCGCACACTGGCAACAGATCGGCGGCGAACAAAGGTTCAGCCACCAGGCCCGGCCATTCACCGTCGCCGAGCTTGACGCCGCAGCTCCAGTCATCGCCGAACGGCGCCGCCGCGCCGCCGGTGGTGATGCGCACGTCGATGTCGGGCTCGTGTTTTCGAAAATCCGCCAGCCGCGGGATCAGCCATCTCATGGCAAAGGTCGGGCCGACGCCGATGGTCAGCACCCGCACGCCGGCCGGGGCGGTCACCTGCGCGGTCAGGCTCGCCAGCGCATCGAAGATCGGCGTCAGCCCGCTCTGGTAGGCGCGCCCCGCAGCGGTCATCGCCAGCCGGTTCGCCTTGCGCTCGAACAGCTCAACGCCGAGCCGCTGCTCCAACAGATGCACCATCCGGCTGACCGCCGCCGCCGACACGTTGAGCTCCGCGCCGGCGCCGGCAAAGCTTCCGCTCCGCGCCGCGGCCTCGAACGCCTTGATGCCGTTGAGAAACAGCAGCCGCCGCATTCCCACCCTCAGGAAAACTGATGCCAGGCCAAGATAACTCAGTTTGCGAAAGCAATACAAGCAAGGCAGAAATGTTTTCGGAGATTCGCATGACGCCGCTGATGATTGCAGCCCTCGGCCTGCTGATGGTCGCGACCGCGTTTCTGTCCGGCCTGTTCGGCATGGCCGGCGGGCTGATCCTGATCGGCGTGCTGCTCACCATCCTGCCGCTTCCCTCGGCGATGGTGCTGCATGCGATCACGCAGATGGCCTCGAATGGCTGGCGCGCCTTCCTGTGGCGCAGCCACATCCAGTGGCGGCCGGTTGCGGTCTATCTGATCGGATGCGCGCTGGCGCTTGGCGCATGGTCGATCACGCGTTACGTGCCGGACAAGCCGGTCGCGCTGCTGTTGCTCGGCTTGACGCCGTTCATGGCGCGGCTGATGCCGGCGAGCATAAAGCCAAATCCCGACAGCATCTGGCAGGGCACCGTCTACGGCTCGATCTGCATGGGGCTGATGCTGATGACCGGCGTCTCCGGGCCGCTGATGGATACCTTCTTCCTCGGCGGCAAGTTCGACCGTCGCGGCATCGTCGCGACCAAGGCCACCTGCCAGGTGGCCAGCCATTTCGTGAAACTGATCTATTTCGGCGGCATCATCGATCAGGCCGCCACGCTCGATCCCGTGCTCGCGGCGGTTGCGGTTGCGGCGTCGATGACCGGCACGACGCTGGCGCGGCGCATTCTCGAAGCGATGACGGATACGCAATTTCGCACCTGGGCGGGACGGCTGATCACGACGGTTGCCAGCTACTACATCATCTACGGAAGCTGGCTCCTGCTTGTGCGGAGCCATGCGCTGGCGTTTTGACGGATGGAGAAAGCCCGATGGCCGATACGGCAGACCCGCTGGTGCTCGATTTCGTCGAATGGATCGCCCGCGAGCCCAGGTCTTACTCCGAGGTGATCGCGACCTGGCGGACGTCCTGCCCGCGGCTGACGATCTGGGAAGATGCGGTCGATGGCGGCTATGTCGCGCGCGAAACCATCGCAGGTTTCGGCTTGATCGTGACGGTCACCGAAAACGGCGAAAAGCTGTTGCGCCAGCACGGCCGCGTCAGCTGAGCCCGGATCAATTCGCCGCGACGCCAGACGCCCGCCATTGACTTCGCCGGCTCGATGCGGTGGACTTCATGCAATCGCATCCAATTTGCAGTGCCGGTCGGCACCCGACAGCAGGACAGGAACGCGCCATGATCGACCTTTATTACTGGACCACGCCGAACGGCCACAAGATCACGATGTTTCTCGAAGAGACCGGGCTGAAATACAAGATTTTCCCGATCAACATCGGCAAGGGCGACCAGTTCAAGCCGGAGTTTTTGGCGATCGCCCCGAACAACCGCATTCCCGCGATGGTCGATCACGAGCCGAAGGGCGGCGGCAAGCCGATCTCGATCTTCGAATCCGGCGCGATGCTGTTGTATCTCGCCGAGAAGGCCGGAAAATTCCTCCCTGCCGACATCTACGGCCGTTACGACGCGATCCAGTGGACGTTCTGGCAGATGGGCGGGCTCGGCCCGATGGCGGGACAGAACCATCACTTCTCCAATTACGCCCAGGAAAAAATCAAATACGCCATCGACCGCTATGTGAACGAGACCAACCGGCTCTACGGCGTGCTCAACAAGCGTCTCTCCAATCGCGAGTTCATCGCCGGCGACTATTCGATCGCCGACATGGCCAGCTATCCCTGGGTCGTGCCCTACAAGAACCAGAACCAGAACATCGACGACTTCCCGCATCTGAAGCGCTGGCTCGAGACCATCGGCGAGCGGCCGGCGACGTTGCGCGCCTACGCGCTAGCCAAGGAGGTCAATCCGAATTACGGCCAGCCGGCGATCCGCACCGAGGAAGAGCGCAAGCTGTTGTTCGGCCAGACCGCCGCGGTGGTGAAGTAGAAGACTGCGCGCATCTCTCCGTGGCCGTCATTGCGAGCGAAGCGAAGCAATCCATAAAGCTGCAAAGGAAGGCTGGATTGCTTCGTCGCTTCGCTTCTCGCAATGACGCAGTTGCTTTGAGCGGGATTTCGATATGGCATTAAAACTCTTCGAACTGGTCGGCACGGACGAGCAGCGTCCGTTCAGCCCGTTCTGCTGGCGGACGCGGATGGCGCTGGCGCACAAGGGGCTGTCGGCAGAATCGATTCCCTGGTGCTTTACCGAGAAGGAAGCGATCACTCCGCACAATTCCGAAAAGGTGCCGGTGCTGATCGATGGCGAAACCTCGGTCGCCGATTCCTGGGCGATCGCGAACTACCTGGAAGATACCTATCCCGACCGGCCGTCGCTGTTCGGCGGCGAGGGCGGCCGCGCCATGGGGCGGATGTTGAACTGGTGGGGCGACGTCACCGTGGTCGGCGGCATGTTCCCGCTGATTGTTGCGGATATTCCCTCGCATCTGAAGCCGGTCGACGCGGTGTATTTCCGGAAAACGCGCGAGGCGCGCTTCGGCAAGCCGCTGGAAGAAGTCGTTGCCGGACGTGAAAAATCCGTCGAGGGCTTTCGCCGGACGCTCGAGCCGATGCGGCTGACCTTGAAAACGCAAGCCTATCTCGGCGGCGAAAAGCCGAACTATGCCGACTACATCGTGTTCGGTGCATTCCAGTGGGCGCGCGTCGTCAGCCCGTTCAAACTGCTCGCCGAGAACGATCCCGTGTATGCATGGCGGGAAAGACTGCTCGACGCCTTCGACGGCATGGCGCGCAAATCGCCGGGACATCAGGTGTAGCGACTCGGGATCCTGTCAGATGGTGAGGATGTGCAACGCTCGCAGGATTTCGGCGTCATCCTCGCGAACGCGAGGACCCATAACCCCAGGCCTCGCCACTGAGGCTCGGAGCTATCGCCGCGGCTCGATTGAACATCGGTGGTTATGGGTCCCGGCGCGCGCTGCGCTTGGCCGGGACGACATCTGGTGAGAAATACGTGACACGCGCGCGTCTCAGGAAGGAGAATGAGCGCCGGCGTTCATTGCCATCTTCCGCAGGCAATCGCGGCACAGGCAATCGCCGCCATCTGATGGCATCGGCAGCCGCGCCACTTCCTCGGCGCACCAGCACGATCCCGCCAGGCCGCAGGTGAATTCCGTTCCGCAGCCGGAGCAAGCCAGCCGGCGCGATGGTGGATTTTCTAACCGATTTGTCATGAATCGAACCGAATCGTGCCCACGCTTTTCATGTCGGGTTCATGTCGAACGGCGGTATAACTCGCAACCGCATATACGCCCAGCAAAATCCAGGGGAAGTATAAAGGGAAATCCGATGGCCCGCGATTCGCAAGCCGCTCTGGTCGCGCTCAATCGCTTCGGATTTGGCGCGCGCGGCGGGGCAGCGGGCGATTTCGTCAACGCGGCCTCCGATCCGCGCGGCTTTGTCAAAGCCGAACTAAATCGTCCCAATGGCGTGCTGCTCGAGGTACCCGGACTGTCATCGACCCCGGCATTGGCGAGCGCGGTATTTGCGTATCAGCTGGAGGTCCAGCAAGCGCGCGCCGCGGCGGCGAAATCAGGCGTGCCTGCGCCAGAGACCGCACCGCCATCGCCTGATGCCAGGGCGCAAAAACGCAATCTTTCGCCCAACAGCATCGCGATCGACATGTCGGCAAAAGAAGGCGCGATGCAGGGAAAAGAAAACGGCAGTGCCAGTGCAGCGATGGCGCCCTGCGAGCCAATGCAGCCGAACGCCGCGCAGCCCAACGCACCAAAAACCCCGCCGCAGCCGCTCAACGTCATTCAGAGAACCTACCGCGCCGAGGGGCTGGCGCGGCTGCAACGCGCGATTATCGCCGATTGCGGATTCGTCGAGCGGTTGGTGGCGTTCTGGTCCAACCATTTCTGCATTTCCGCCAACAAGGGCGAGCTGGCGCGGATCTGGGCCGGCTCGTTTGAGCGCGAGGCGATCCGGCCCCATGTGCTCGGACGATTCGGCGACATGCTCAAGGCGGTCGAGCAGCATCCGGCGATGCTGTTTTTTCTCGACAACCAGCAATCGCTCGGTCCGGATTCCCGCGCCGGACAAAACCGCAAGCGGGGCTTGAACGAAAATCTCGCCCGCGAAATCATGGAGCTGCATACGCTCGGGGTCGGCGGCGGCTACACCCAGGACGACGTGACGTCGCTGGCGCGCATCATCACCGGCTGGACCTTTGCCGGACGGCAAGGACAACTGGGCGTGCCCGGCAGCTTCGTCTTCAACGCCAACGCGCATCAGCCGGGCGCGCAGCGGCTGCTCGGCAAGATCTACGAGGACAACGGCGTCGCGCAGGGCGAAGCGGCGTTGGCCGATATCGCGCGCCATCCCTCCACTGCGAAATTCATCGCGGCCAAATTCGCGCGCCACTTCGTGGCCGACGATCCGCCGCCGGCGCTGGTGGCGCGGCTGCAGGACGTGTTCCGCAAATCCGACGGCGACCTGCGGGCGCTGACCGTAGCCCTTCTGGACTCCGACGAGGCCTGGCAGGCGCCGCTGACCAAGCTGCGCAGCCCCTACGAGTTCCTGGTGGCGACCGGCCGGCTGCTGGCGCAAATTCCGGAAGACCCCACCCGCTATCTCGGCGGCCTGAATGTGTTGGGCCAGCCGCTGTGGTCTCCGGCCGGACCGAATGGATTTCCCGACAGCAATGCGGCGTGGGCGGCTCCGGAGGGAATGAAGCTGCGGCTGGACATCTCCGCGCAAATTGCCTCCCGTCTCGCCGCCAACGTCGACCCCCGCGATCTCCTGCAACTCGCCGCCGCCGATGCGGCCTCGCCGGAAACGCGGCGCACCATCGAGCTTGCGGAATCGCGGCAGCAGGCGCTGGCGCTTTTGTTGATGTCGCCGGAATTCCAGAGGAGATGACGATGGAATGCTGCGAAAGCCTGAGATCACCGGCAACATCGCGACGCGCGCTGCTGCTCGGCGGCGCCTCGTTCGCCGCCTGGGCCTATTTGCCGAAATTCGCGCGCGCCGCCGACGGACGCGACCCGCGGCTGATCGTAGTGATTCTGCGCGGCGCGCTGGACGGCCTCGCCACCGTCGCTCCAACAGGCGATCCCGATTACGCCGGCCTGCACGGTTCGATTGCGCTCAGTCCCGATGGCCCGCACGCGGCGATGATGCTGGATTCCTTCTTTGCGCTGCATCCCGCGATGCCGGAGTTTGCGCGGATGTATCGAGAGAAGCACGCCGCCATCGTTCACGCGGTAGCGACGTCCTACCGCGACCGTTCGCATTTCGACGGCCAGGACGTGCTCGAAAGCGGCTTCGCCGGTCCGGGCCGGGTGCAATCCGGCTGGCTCAACCGCGCGCTGGAAGCGCTGCCGAAGGGTGAGCGCGTGATGAGCGGCCTTGCCATCGGCCCGACCGCGCCGCTGGTGCTGCGCGGCGCGGCGCCGACAGTCGGCTGGGCGCCAGTGGCGCTGCCGCAAGCCGACGACGATACCGCATTGCGCCTCGTCGACCTCTATAATCATCGCGATCCCGCGCTGGCGTCGGCGCTGTCGCAGGGCCTGCGGCTCGACAAGACCGC
>Ga0209438_1000415_pt1 | contig 12969 bp, 12 predicted proteins | sample GraSoi_2013_20cm_FD_185825 | JGI IMG/M metagenome (GOLD analysis project Ga0209438, IMG submission 185825) | Grasslands soil microbial communities from the Angelo Coastal Reserve, California, USA - Sample 9_17_2013_20cm (SPAdes) (version 2) | ecosystem: Environmental > Terrestrial > Soil >...
GGTGTTCCGTGAAAACGCCATCGCCAAGCGCGAGACCGAGGATGAGTTGCGCAGCTCGAAAGAGAAAGCCGAGGGCGCGCTGTTTGAGTTGAACGCCGCCCAGCAAAACCTGATCGACGCCGAACGTCTGGCCGCGCTCGGCGGCCTGGTCGCCGGCGTTGCCCATGAAGTGAACAACCCGATCGGCATCAGCCTGACGGTGGCGTCGAGTTTCGCCCGCCGCGCCGAAATGTTCGACGCCGAGCTGAGATCCGACGGCCAGCTACGCCGGTCCCAACTCGAGGAATTCGTCCGGACCTCGCGCGACGCATCCCAGCAACTGGTGTCGAACCTGCATCGCGCCGGCGAATTGATCCAGTCGTTCAAGCAGGTCGCGGTCGACCGCTCGCATGCGGAGCGCCGGCAATTCAGCCTGAGCGAGGCGACCGACCAGATCATCGCCAGCTTGCGGCCGGTCTTGAAGAGGGCGCCGATCGCGCTGTCGGTCGACGTGCCGGAAGGCCTGGTGATCGACGGCTACCCCGGTTCGTACGGCCAGATTCTGACCAACCTGTTCCTCAACGCCGTAAATCATGCATTTGCCGACGGGCGTTCCGGGGCGATATCGATTTCGGCGAGGCCCCGCGGCCATGACGATGTCGAGATCATTTTTGCCGACAATGGGGCCGGAATGACGCCGGACGTCCAGCGGCAGGCGTTTGACCCGTTCTTTACCACGCGGCGCAACGAGGGTGGCACCGGGCTCGGCCTGCACATCGTTTATAACCTGGTTACCCAGCAGCTCGGAGGCCGCATGATGCTGGATTCAAGGCTGGGACAAGGCACCACATTTCGCATTATTATACCGAAGGCCGCCAAAGGCGGCTCCGCCACCGCAGACCCAGCAAGCGACGGAACCCCTCAATGGCCGAACAGGACGATGTCCTCCACCTGATCGACGATACCGGAACCGCTCCGGAAACGTCGACCGCGCGCAAATGGAAGATCGCCGTGATCGACGACGATCAGGCCGTCCATGAAGGCACGCGGTTTGCGCTGAGCGACTACGTTCTCCATGGCCAGACCCTGGAAATCCTGTCGGCCTATTCGGCGGCCGAGGGCCGGGCCTTGATGCGCGCGCATCCCGACATCGCCGCCGTGCTGCTCGACGTCATCATGGAAACCGACGCTGCAGGCCTCGATCTCGTCGAATACATCCGCAACGACATCAAGAACGAGACGGTGCGCATCATCCTGCGCACCGGGCAGCCCGGCCAGGCGCCCGAACGGCGCGTCATCGTGCAGTACGACATCAACGACTACAAGGCGAAGACCGAGCTGACCGCGGACAAGCTGTTTACCTCGCTGACCGCGGCGTTGCGCAGCTATCAGCAGCTCGAGCGCATGGTTCAGACCCGGCGCGGACTGGAAATCATCATCGACGCCGCCTCGACGCTGTATGACTTCAAATCGATGCAGCGCCTGGCCGAGGGCGTGCTGACGCAAATCGCCTCGCTGCTCAACGTCGATTGCGCCGGCATCCTGGTGCTGCGGGACGGCGGCGCGGTCGGGGATGACTTTTTCGTGCTGGCGGGTTCGGGCTGCTATAGCCGCTACATCGGCGCCGCCGGATCCAAATCGCTCGATCCCGACCTGCGCACGATGGTGGAAGCCGCCTTCAAGCGGCGCAAGCACGAGTTTTTCGATCAGCGCTCGGTTCTCTACGTTCGCACCGGCAGTGGACGCGAAGTCGTCGTACTGCTGCAAGCCGAGCGTCAGCTCTCCGAGACCGACCGCTCACTGGTCGAGATTTTCGGCAGCCGGCTTTCGATCGCGTTCGACAACGTCATTCTTTATCAACAGCTGCAGGAGGCCAATACCCAGCTCGAGGACCGCGTTGCCCAGCGCACCCGCGCCCTGATGCAGGCCAACCGCAGGCTTTCGTCGCAATGGCTGCGGCTGCAGCGCGCCAACGGCTTCAAGAACGAAATTCTCGGCACCGTGGCCCACGATCTGAAGAATCCGCTCGGGGTGATCCTCGGCCGTACTGAAATGCTGACGGAACTGATCAGCGCCGGCTCTTCAAGGGACAGCGTCACCGCCCAGGTCGAACATATCCGCGATGCCACCAAGCGCCTGACCCTGATGGTCGATCATCTGATTTCCGACGCGATGGCCGACGCCTTCGACATCACCATTCGCCGCGAGCCGGTCGATATCGCAGGCCTGGTCGGCGAAGTTGCCGACGCCAATCAGCCGCTGGCTACAAACAAGCAGCAGACCATCACAGTATCGGGGCCGCCGAATTTCGTCACCATGTGCGACGCCGACCGGATGCGGGAGGCGATCGACAATCTGGTCAGCAACGCCATCAAATACAGCCCGATCGGCGGCAAGATCGCGGTAGCGGTGAGTCGCGAGCATACCAACAGCATCATCCGCATCACCGACGAAGGCGCGGGACTGTCTCCCGAGGATCTCGGCCGATTGTTCGGCCGTTTCCAGCGGCTATCGGCAAAGCCCACCGCCGGCGAAAGCTCGACCGGCCTCGGGCTTTCCATCGTCAAGCGCATCATCGACATGCATGGCGGCCAGGTGACCGCCAAGAGCGCTGGTCCCGGACAGGGATCGACCTTCACCGTCATCTTGCCGGCGACAGAGATGTCATGACCCAGAGCCAGCACATCATCATCGTCGATGACGAGGCGCCGGCCCGCGAGATGGTCGGCGATTATCTGAAGATGCACGGCTTTACCGTGACGCTGTGCGACGGCGGCAAGAGCCTGCGCGGCGCGATCGAAACGAGCGTGCCCGATCTGGTGGTGCTCGATCTCAATATGCCGGAGGAAGACGGGCTTTCCATCATCCGCGATCTGAAGAGCCGCATCAATGTCCCGGTCATCATGCTGACGGCCACCGCCAGCCCGATCGACCGCGTCGTCGGGCTGGAACTCGGCGCCGACGATTACGTCGCAAAGCCCTGCGAATTGCGCGAATTGATGGCGCGGATCCGCTCGGTGCTGCGGCGCAGCTCCCCGGCAAAGGCGGCAGCGCCGGAGGGCGCGGGAGCGAAAGCGGCGAAAGAGCGCCTGGTGCGGTTCGGAACGAAATGGCTCGATCTCGAGGCGCAGGCGCTGCGCGACGACGAGGGCAATGAGCATCCGCTGACCGCTTCCGAATTCGGCCTGCTCAAGGTTTTTGCGGCCAATCCGAAGCGGGTGCTCTCACGCGAGCGCCTGCTGGAATTGGCCAATGCGCGCGACAGCGAGGCCTTCGATCGCGCGGTCGATCTGCGGATCATGCGAATCCGGCGCAAGATCGAACCTGACCCGAGCAAGCCCGCGGTGATCCGCACCATCAGGGGCGGCGGATATCTGTTCTCGCCCGCCGGCGAAAAGGCCTGATTGTCCAAATTGATGTGTTATCGCGCGTAAAGTTTCTTTTCGCGATGCATCGTCATGCCCGGCCTTGTGCCGGGCATCCACGTCTTTCTTAAAGACATGGATGGCCGGGACGAAGCCCGGCCATGACCGATAGAATCAGCGCCTTTCAGCAACCCGTCCAATTTTACAGGCATTGAAATTATTCCCATTTCGGCCCCGAATGTTTCGTCGCGGGCGCCGCGACGAAACAATTCTCTTACGTTTGAAACCATTTTCCGCTTGGCGTGCAGACATCCCGAAACGTTCGCTGGCTATCAATTCGCCCAACGAAGCGCCAAAGCGCAATCACCGGGAGCCTGTCATGCAGAACGTCATCGCCATCAACGCCGCAGCCCGCCAAGGCATCATCGCTGCCCAGGCGACCTCGGATGAAATGCTGCTGGAAAGCATTGCCGACGGCGGCCGGGCCGCGATGCATATCCTTTACTCCCGCCACAATGTGCGGGTTTACCGCTTCATCCTCCGCATCGTGCGCGATTCCACGATGGCGGAAGACCTCGTCAGCCAGGTTTTCCTGGACGTGTGGCGCACCGCCCGGCAGTTCGAAGGCCGTTCCCAGGTTTCCACCTGGCTGTTGTCGATCGCGCGCTTCAAGGCGCTGACCGCGCTGCGTCAGCGCAAGTACGAGGACGTCGACCAGGAGGACGTGCTTGAAATCGCCGACGAGGCCGACACGCCCGAGGCCTCGCTCGACCGCAGCAACACCAGCGCCATTCTGCGCGCCTGCGTCGCCAAACTGTCGCCGGCGCATCGCGAGATCATCAACCTCGTCTATTACGATGAGAAGTCTGTGGAAGAGGTCGGCGCCATCATCGGCATTCCCCAGAGCACGGTGAAGACCCGGATGTTCTATGCCCGCAAGCAACTCTCCGATCTACTTAAGGGAGCCGGTGTCGACAGTCTGGCGGCGTGAGGCAAACGGCAATCAATTCAATTGGTTGCACGTATTGTGGGCCGCAAAACTCGCATAAGTTTCTGCCGGAATATTAATTCCGGCGAAACAATTGAAACAATTGGCGACATCACGCGGAAAAACTCTCTGATTATACAGACAATCACCAACGAAGCCGAACAGGAGTGGGAGAAATGCTGAAGCCGTCTTTTCGCCTTTTCATCATTCCGCTCGGCGCGATCTGCACGCTCGCCTCGCTGTCCAGCCAGAACGTAACGCCGCGCGTTCAACGCGACTCCGGCCCAAGCTTTGCGCGCCAGCAGGTGGTCGATTGCAGCAGCAAGAGTCCATCGGAGGTCTGCGTGATCTCCTTCGACAGCGAGACCAGCGCCCGCTGATTTAGTTTTCCTCCCAAGCGCCTCCAACGACCCGGACGGGATGCCCCCCTCCGGGTCGCTCTGTTTTTGTCGCCGTTGCATTGAGCAGCCTCACGAACACGTGACGCAGCCCAGATACCGGCCAAGTAACGCTGGCCCTCGCGTACCGAAGGACGATGGAGAGCTCGCGCATGCCCGCGAAAGCCCGTGGTTCAATGGACCCTACCTAATGCTCAACCTGGTTCTTGCACTGCTGGCCGGCGTGGTCACCGTGGCGGCGCCCTGTACGCTGCCGATGCTGCCTATTCTGCTTGGCGCATCGGTCGGACAGACCGGCAAAATACGACCGGCGATGATCGCGCTCGGTTTTGTCATATCATTTTCCGCCGCCGCATTGGCTCTGAGCGCGATCACCCGCGTGTTCGACTTTGACCCCAACAGCCTGCGGACCGGCGCGGCGATCCTGCTGCTCGGGTTTGGACTCCTGATGATCTGGCCGACGCCATTTAAGTGGCTGTCGATCCGCATCAGCGGACTGACGAATGTCGGCTCCGCCGGCGCCGCATCCCGTCAAGGCACCATCGGCGGCTTTGTGCTCGGCACCACGCTTGGTCTGGTCTGGACGCCCTGCGCCGGCCCGGTGCTCGGTTCAATCCTCACCGTGGTCGCGACATCCAGGGACACCGCATGGGCGAGTGTGCTGCTTGTGGTCTATACCATCGGCGCTGCGCTTCCGATGCTGGCGATCGCCTATGGCGGGCAGGCCGTCACCACCCGCGTGCGCAGCATCGCGCGCATCTCCCCAAAACTGCAGCAGGGATTCGGCGTCGTGGTGATCGCCTTCGCGATCGCATCCTATTTTCAATACGACACGCAGATCGTGGCCTGGCTGACCGCATTCTACCCGACCGGCCAGATCGGCCTGTAATCAACCCGCCACCGCAGGAGATTTTCATGACGATACGATCGTTCGCCGCAGCCGCTTCGGTTCTTGCCCTGTGCCTGATCGGTGCAACCTCTCCCGGCATCAGCGGTGAAACGGCGCGCGACCAGACCGCGCCGTTCGCGGTCGCCGCGGTGCAGGGTACAGCGCCGAACTTCGCCGGCATCAGCCACTGGTTCAATTCCGCGCCGCTCAACCTAGCTGACTTGCGCGGCAGGGTGGTGCTGGTGGATTTCTGGACCTATGGCTGCGTCAACTGCGTCAACACGTTGCCTCACGTCACCGAGCTCTATGCCAAATACAAAGACCGCGGCCTGGTGGTCGTTGGCGTCCACACGCCGGAATTCCCGTTCGAGCGGTCCGCGTCCAACGTGCAGGCCGCGCTGAAACGGCACGGCATCACCTATCCGGTGGCGCAGGACAACGAGTCGCAGACCTGGAACGCCTACCGCAACCAATATTGGCCCGCGCAATACATCATCGATCAGAGTGGAAAAATCGTGTTCCAGCATGACGGCGAAGGCCGGTACGAAGAGATCGACCGCACCATCGCGCGCCTGCTCAACGCATCCAGCTGAGCAGGACCCTGCGCTATCAAGCTGCAACAGCGAGACAGCGCCCGCTGATTTTATTTTTGATTTCCAAACACCTGCGACGACCCGGAGGGCATGCCCTTCCGGGCGCCCTGCCTTTGTGGCCTTTTGCGGCGTTGAGCAGCCTCACGAACACGTGACGCGCAAGTGCTGACTGAACAACGCACCGCCCTAGCTTCCATTGATGAACGCCCTACTTGTCGGGCCGACTCTCTGCTCCCCTCCCCCTTGCGGGGTCGACGCGGGCGGGGCTCGCGCTAAGGCTCAGGTGGAGCGGTTCATCCCACTTCGATGCTTGGATGCCGCAATAATTCCATCGCAACGACGGGCGTGGTAAAAGCGCTTACTGACAACAACGGATGATGCCGATGTTCGAGGGCTGGGATGCCGTGGTGCTGGCCAGGGCGCAGTTCGCATTCACGATGTCGTTTCACATCGTTTTTCCCGCCTTCTCGATCGGGCTTGCAAGCTATCTCGCGGTGCTGGAAGCGCTGTGGCTGTGGACCGGGCGCGAGGTCTTCATCAACCTGTTCAACTACTGGCTGAAAATCTTCGCGGTCGCGTTCGGCATGGGCGTGGTGTCGGGCATCGTCATGTCCTACCAGTTCGGCACCAACTGGGCGGCGTTCTCCGACAAGGCCGGCCCCGTTGTCGGCCCGCTGATGGGGTATGAGGTGCTCACCGCGTTTTTCCTCGAATCCGGTTTCCTCGGCGTGATGCTGTTCGGCCTGAAGCGGGTCGGCCCCAGGCTGCATTTCCTCGCCACCGTGATGGTCGCGATCGGCACGCTGATCTCGGCGTTCTGGATCCTCTCCGCCAATTCCTGGATGCAGACCCCGGCCGGCTATGCCGTCAATGCCGACGGGCAATTCGTCGCCGCCGACTGGCTCAAGGTGATCTTCAATCCGTCGTTTCCCTTCCGTCTCGTGCACATGGTGCTGGCGGCCTACCTGACGACCGCGCTGGTGGTCGGCGCCGTCGGCGCCTACCATCTGCTGCGCGACCAGCATCTCGCGGGCCCGCGGGTGATGTTCTCGATGGCGATGTGGATGGCCACGCTGGTGGCGCCGATCCAGATTCTTGCCGGCGATCAGCACGGCCTCAACACGCTCGAGCATCAGCCCGTCAAGATCATGGCGATGGAGGGTCACTTCGACAGCCATCCGAACGGCGCGCCGCTGATCTTGTTCGGCCTGCCGGATGAGGCGGCGGCCAAAGTCAAATACGCGATCGAAATCCCAAAGATGGGGTCGCTGATTCTCAAACATTCTCCGAATGCCCCGATCGCCGGCCTCGACACCGTGCCGCGCGAAAACTGGCCGCCGGTGCCGATCACCTTCTGGTCGTTCCGGACCATGGTCGGGATGGGATTCTTGATGCTGGGCCTTGGCTTGTTCAGCCTGTGGACGCGCTGGCGCGGCACGCTGTACCAAACCCGGTTGCTGCACATCTTTGCGATGGCGATGGGCCCGGCTGGCTTTATCGCGGTGATTGCGGGTTGGGTCACTACCGAAACCGGGCGCCAACCCTTTACGGTCTATGGACTGCTCCGCACCGTCGATTCCGCCTCGCCCCTGGCCGCGCCTGCGGTGGGTTCGTCGCTACTCGCCTTCGTCATCGTCTATTTCATCGTCTATGCGGCAGGCTTGACCTATCTGTTTCGGCTGATGGCGGCGGCGCCGCATCCCGGCGAACAGGGACCAAGCGGCGAAACGCCGAGCCACGCCGCGGGCATTACCCCCGCGGTCGGCGCGACAGCCCATGGAGCCGCCGAATGACCGCCGCCATCGACCTCGCAACCATCTGGGCGTTCATCATCGCGTTCGCGGTGTTCGTCTATATCGTGATGGACGGCTTCGATCTCGGCCTCGGTATCCTCTATCCGCTGTTTCCAAACAAAACCGACCGCGATGTAATCATGAACAGCGTCGCGCCGGTGTGGGACGGCAACGAGACCTGGCTGGTGCTCGGCGGCGGCGGATTGATGGCGGCGTTTCCACTGGCCTATGCCGTGCTGATGCCGGCGCTGTATACGCCCATGATCGCGATGCTGGTGGGCCTGATCTTTCGCGGCGTCGCCTTCGAATTCCGCTGGCGGACGACGCGGAGCGAGCGCAATCCCTGGGATTTGGCGTTTACGGGTGGGTCGCTGCTGGCGGCGCTGGCGCAAGGGATTGCGCTTGGCGCCATCCTGCAGGGCGTGCACGTCGAGGGACGGCACTACGGCGGCGGCTGGTGGGACTGGCTGACGCCGTTCAGCATTTTGACCGGGCTCGCGCTGGTCGTCGGCTATGCGCTGCTGGGTGCAACATGGTTGATCATGAAGACCGAAGGCGAGCTTCGCGACAAGGCCTATCACCTGGGCTGGTATCTGCTGTTCGCGATGTTGGGCGCGATCGGCGCCGTCAGCATTGCGACGCCGTTCCTGAACATCCAATACACCCAGCGCTGGCTCTCCTGGCCCAACATCGTCTTGACCGCGCCGGTACCGATCGCGGTCGCCGGCGTTACCGTTCTGTTGCTGCGCGCCCTCGCCAACAGATGGGACTATCAGCCGTTCTTTCTGTCGCTGGCGCTGTTCGCGCTGTCCTATGCCGGGCTCGGCATCAGCATGTATCCCTATATCGTGCCGCAGAGCATGGCCATCTGGCAGGCGGCGGCGCCTGAGAGCAGCCTGCGCTTCCTGTTGATCGGGGTTGCGGTGCTGATACCGCTGATTCTCAGCTACACGGCCTGGGCCTATTGGGTATTCCGCAGCAAGGTGAGACCCGAGAGCGGCTATCATTGATGCCCGGGCAGCCAAAACTGCGGCCGCTGGCGCAGCGGCTGTTGTGGTTCGCAGCCCTCTGGCTCGGCGGTGTCGGCACCGTGGCCATTGTGGCCTATGGCCTTCGGCTGTGGCTCGCGGCGAAATGAGCCCTCCAGGCGTTGCTCCCGAAAATTGAAAGCATTCCAGGGGGATATCCGGATTGCTTGCCATCGCCCTACCCTTGCAATTTGATGGTTCCAGGGAGTTGGCAAACCATGTACATACGCGGGCGGCGCCAAACGGAGGGAGAATCCTGGATGACGAAATTTCGGCACCTGATCTGGATGGTGATTGCCGCTGTTGGACTGACGCTTTCAGCCTCGCAGGGCCATGCCCAGCAGCCGGACGTCGGCGACCAGCCGGGACTTCTGCCCGATGATTCCGTGGAACTGGATCCGGAATTCAGGAAGCAGGCGGTGTACTACCGTACGTCGGAAGCGCCCGGCACCATCATCATCTCAACCGCGGAGCGCCATCTTTATCTGATCCAGGGCAACGGCCGCGCGATACGCTATGGCATCGGCGTCGGCCGCGAAGGATTCCAGTGGCAGGGGCTTCTCAACATCTCGCGCAAAGCCGAATGGCCGGACTGGACGCCGCCGCCGGAGATGATCGCCCGCCAGCCTTATCTGCCGCGCTTCATGGCCGGCGGACCCGGCAACCCGCTCGGCGCCCGCGCGATGTATCTCGGCGCCACCGTCTATCGCATCCACGGCACCAACCGGCCGGATACGATCGGCACCGCGGTGTCGTCCGGTTGCTTCCGGCTGGTCAATGCCGACGTCACCGACCTCTACAACCGCGTTCCGGTCGGCACCAAGGTTATCGTGCGGCAGAGGCCGGAATTGTAACCCCCACGGCTGCATGCACAGCCGCTCCTTTTCCCATTCTCGCGAGAGACATATGAAGTGGACATTCCGAGGCGGCCTCCTGATCGGGCTGGCGGTCGCAGTCGCGGTCGCGGCCACAGCCATCGCCTATGAACGATATGACACGCGCACCCTGAAGCGGACGGTCCGGCGCGGCGAAGTGCTGTGCGGCGTCAACGCCGGCCTGCCCGGCTTCTCGATTCCCGACGACAAGGGCAACTGGACCGGCTTCGATGTCGATTTTTGCCGCGCGGTCGCGGCGGCGATCTTCGACGATCCGAAAAAGGCAAAATTCGTTCCGCTGGACGCCAGCGAGCGCTTCAAGGAGCTGCAGAGCCGGAAAGTGGACATTCTTTCGCGCAATTCGACATGGAGCATGTCGCGCGAGACCTCCTACGACCTGTATTTTCCGGCGGTGGCCTATTACGACGGCGAGGGCTTCATGCTGCCGCGGGCGCGCAACATCGATTCGGCGCTGGACCTCGATAACAGCAAGGTATGCGTGCAGTCGGAAACCACCACGCAGCTCAACCTTGCCGATTATTTCCGCGCCAACAACATGAAATACCAGGAGATGAAATTCGCCAAGCTGGACGACGTCATCAAGGCCTACGATTCCGGCCAGTGCGACACGCTCACCGCCGACGTCTCCCAGCTTTACGCGCTGCGGCTGAACCTTGGCAAACCGGGCGACCATATCATCCTGCCCGACGTCATCTCCAAGGAACCGCTCGCGCCGGTGGTGCGGCAGCGCGACGACGACTGGATGATGATCGTGAAATGGACCCTGTATGCGATGATCAACGCCGAAGAGCTCGGGATTTCCTCGAAGAACATCGATGAGGCGCTGAAGTCGAAGAAACCGGACGTGATGCGGCTGGTCGGCACCGAAGGCGCCTACGGCGAGGCGCTCGGGCTGACCAGGGATTGGGCCGTCCGCATCATCCGCCACGTCGGCAATTACGGCGAAATCTACGAGCGCAATGTCGGAAGCGGATCGAAGCTGAAGATTCCGCGCGGGCTCAATCAGCTCTGGAGCGCCGGCGGCATCCAATACGCGCCGCCGATCAGGTGACGGCCTTCAGGCCGTCATTCCGGGATGCGCCACTTGGCGCAGGCCCGGAATCCATACTCCCGATCGTGGTTGTGGATTCCGGGTTCGCGCTAACGCGCGCCCCGGAATGACGACCAAATTCAATAACTCTTCATCCGCGCCAGCTGGTCGGCGTGAAAATTGCTATCACCGAACAATTCCTCGCAGACCCGGGCCCGCTTCATGAAGAAGCCGATGTCGAACTGGTCGGTCATGCCCATGCCGCCATGCATCTGCACGCCCTCCTGAACCGCAAGCGTCGCGGTCGAGCCCGCGCGCGCCTTCGCCACCGCCACCGCCGCGCCGGCATTTTCAAAATCCCCATCCAGCGTCTGCAGCGCCTTCAGCACCGCCGCGCGGGTGATTTCGATGTCGATATAGAGTTGCGCGGCGCGATGCTGCAGCGCCTGGAATTCGCCGATCGCCTTGCCGAACTGCTTGCGCTCCTTGAGGTAGCCGACCGTGCGGCCGAACACCTCCTCGCTGAGCCCGACCATTTCGGAAGCCACCGCGCCCCGGCCGATATTGAGCACGCCGTCCAGGAGCTGATGGCCCTGGTCGACCTCGCCGAGCACGCCGTCGGCATTGACCTCGACATTGTCGAAGGTGATCCGCGCCGCGTTGTGCGAATCGACCATGACGGTGCGTTCGGTCTCGATGCCTTTTGTCTTTGGATCGACCAGGAACAGCGTCAGCCCATCGCGCTCGCCGGCCGTGCCCGCGGTGCGGGCCGCCACGATCAGGAGATCCGCGACATGGCCGTCGACCACCAGGGCCTTGTCGCCCTTGAGCCTGAAACCGTTGCCGGAGCGCACCGCCTGCATCCTTGTCATCAAGGGGCGATGCTTTGTCCCTTCGTCGATCGCGAGCGCGGCAAGCAGCGAGCCATTTGTGATTTTCGGCAGATGCTCGGATTTTTGCGCGGCGCTGCCGCCGCGGGACAGCGCGGAAGCTGCGAGTACGGCGGTTGCAAGAAACGGCGACGGCATCAAATTGCGCCCGATTTCCTCCATCACCACGCCGGCCTCGACGCAGCCGAGCCCGCTGCCGCCGAATTTTTCGGGCACCAGCAGGCCGGAAAATCCCATCTCGGCGAACGCCTTCCACAACTCGCGGGAAAATCCCGTCGCGTCCTTCGCATCGCGCAGCTGCCGCAGATGCGACACCGACGCCCTGTCGCTGATGAGACCGCGCGCGCTGTCGCGCAGCATCGACTGTTCTTCGTTGAGGACGAGGGCCATTGGAGGGGTTCCGGTTAGAGGACCAAGTGTATTGAAATCGTCATTCCGGGATGGTCCGAAGGACCAGACCCGGAATCTCGAGATTCCGGGTTCGCGCTTCGCGCGCCCCGGAATGACGTCATGCCCTAAGCCCCCGGCAGATCGAGAATCCGTTTTGCGACGATGCCGAGCATGACCTCGCTGGTGCCGCCCTCGATCGAGTTGGCCTTGGTGCGGAGCCAGCCGCGCGGCCGGGCACCACCCTTCGAGCGCTCGCTTTCCCATTCCAGCGCGTCGATGCCGCCCGCGGACATCAGGATCTCGTAGCGGCGCTTGTTCAACTCGGTGCCGTAATATTTCATCGCCGAGGAAAACGCCGGATGCGATTGTCCCGCTTTCGCCAGATCGACCGCGCGCTCGGCGGCAGCCGCCAGCGCCGCCTCGTCGATCTCGAACGCCGCGATCTGTCCGCGCAGCATCGGGTCTTCCAGGCGGCCCTGCGCATCGGCACCGACGGAATCGGCGGCGACCTGCCCGAGCGGCCGGCCGACGCCGCGCTCGCCCATGCCGGAGATCATCGCGCGCTCATGCTGCAGCAGATATTTTGCCACGTCCCAGCCGCGATTGACGGTGCCGACCACATTGGCCTTGGGCACCCGGACGCTGTCGAAGAACGTTTCGCAGAACGGCGACCGGCCGGAGATCAAAAGGATCGGTTTTGTGGATACGCCCTTCGATGCCATGTCGAACA
>Ga0209438_1000417_pt1 | contig 12958 bp, 11 predicted proteins | sample GraSoi_2013_20cm_FD_185825 | JGI IMG/M metagenome (GOLD analysis project Ga0209438, IMG submission 185825) | Grasslands soil microbial communities from the Angelo Coastal Reserve, California, USA - Sample 9_17_2013_20cm (SPAdes) (version 2) | ecosystem: Environmental > Terrestrial > Soil >...
GATGGTGAAGCCGGCGTCCTTGAAGCGCGGATGGAACTTGTAGACGGCGCGCTGCAGCAGCGTCTCCGGCTTGCGCGCGGGCCAGTACATCGGGTTGCAGGTGACACCGTTGTAGATCCAGCAGGACGGGTCGCGCTGAAACAGCGTGTTCGGCACGGGCGGGACGAGGAAGTCGGTGCCGTCGTACGCCTCGGCGAGCATGGACGACAACTCGCCTTTGGGCACGTCGAGAATGGCGATGCCGCCGATCAGGTGTTCGGCCAGCTTGGCGACGGGCATCTCGTCGAGCCAGCCACGCAGCACCGGAGCGATGCCGAGGCCGACGTCGTTCACGGTGATGCGCCGGTCGAGCACCCAGGCGCGCGCCTGCGGATTGGCCAGCGTTTCCGCCAGCAGGTCGTGGAGATCCAGGACGTCGACGCCGCGCTCCTGCATTTTCAGCACGAAGTCGTAATGGTCCTTCTGTGCCTCGTGCACCCAGAGCACGTCGTCGAACAGCAGCTCGGCGCGGTTGCCTGGCGTCAGGCGCTGGTGCGCGAGCCCCGGGCGGCACACCATGACCGTCCGCAGCGTGCCGACTTCGCTGTACACGCCTGGCGACGCCATGGCCCGCTCCCGGGAAGTGGGCTGCTCGGCCGCGGGCGCGATGCCGGTCATGCCGCCGCACCGGACGCCGCGACGGCGATTCGAAGAGCGATCGCGGTTGCTGGCCGCGACTTCTGCGACCAGCGACCGCGACGGATCCCGGTGTACCCGCTCCGCGCAGCGGAGGACAAGAGCGGCGCGGGCGAGCCGGCCGGGACCCGAGATCGCGAAGCGCAATTGCGCTTCGACATGGGGCGCGTGGCGGTAACGGCCCGTGTCACAACAGTCATGCCGGGGCACTACGCAGCCGGCGTGCCGAACGTGGTCGCGCCGGGACGCCGGTGGGCATGCGCGATTCGCGCGCCACCCGGCGGCTCGCGCCACCGCGCGCCGTCAGGCGTCACCGTTCGCCGTCAGCATCGGCCTTGAGGCATTGAACGTAGTACGTGCCCCCGCGGTTCTCGACGCCGTGCGTGTCGTGCCCGAAGCCGGGGAAGCGACTGTCCCAGAGGGAGAGGGCGCGCAGGTAGCTCAGATAGGGACCGTTGGCGGCTCCGGTCGCTTCGCCCGGCATCAGCATCGGGATGCCTGGCGGATAGGGGACGACGCTCGTCGCGAGCACCCGGTCGGCGAGCCGATCGAGCGGCACGTGCTCGATCCGGTCCCGTACGAGCCGTTGATACGCGGCGGCCGGCGTCATCACCGGCGCCGGCAGCGTCGAGAAGGCTTCCGCGAGCCAGTGCGTCTGCCGCGTGTCGCGCAGCTGCGCGAACATCTCCTGGGCGAGGTCGCGAAGCCCCAGGCCCCTGTACACGTCGGGACCCGCAGCGAGGATTTCGGGAAGTACTTCGGCCAGCGCCGTGTTGCGATCGTAGTCACGCTTGAAGTCGAGCAGCGCGTTGAGGAGCGTGCCCCACTTGCCCTTGGTGATGCCGATCGAGAACAGGAAGAGCAGCGTGAAGTCGGTCGTCTTCTCGACTTCTATGCCGCGGCGGTGGAGGTACGCGGTCACGAGCGTCGCGGGGATGCCGCTCGTCCCGAGGCCGCCTTCCTCCTTCACGCCGGGCGTCACGACCGAGACCTTGATCGGATCCAGCATGCAGTAGCCGTCCTCGATGTCGCCGAAGCCGTGCCAGCTCTCGCCCGGATGCAGCACCCACGCGTCGGGGTTGGTGGCGAGCTCGTGCGCGTCGGCCTCCTCGAGTCGATCGGGATTCCAGGTGTTGAAGAACCAATCGCCCTTTTCGACGAACTGCCGGTGCACGCGCCCCATCGTCTGGCGGAACGCGACCGCCTCCTCGATCGACTCGCCGGTGAGCGCCGGTCCGCCCGGCCCGTCCATCATCGCCGTCGTCACGTCGTTCGAGACGATGATCGGATAGAACGGCGACGTGGAGGCGTGCATCATGAACGACTCGTTGAAGCGTGCGTGCGGAATCGGGCTGCGTCCGTCGCGGACGTGCAGCATCGAGGCCTGCGAGAGCGCCGCCAGCAGCTTGTGCGTCGAGTGGGTGGCGAAGACGGTCGGCCCCTGGTGATCCACGGGGTCGCCGTGCATCGCGTGGCGATCGCGGTAGATCGGGTTGAAGCGCGCGTACGCGTACCACGCCTCGTCGAAGTGAATGCGATCGACGCTCGGATCGAGCAGTTCCTGCACACGCCGCGCGTTGTAGCAGAGGCCGTCGTAGGTCGAGTTCGTAATCACCGAATAGACCGGCCGCCGCTCGATGCCGGCGCCGACGAGCGGGTTGGCCCCGATGGCCGCGTCGATCGCTGTCTTCGCGAGCCGCGACGGTGGAATGGGTCCGATGATGCCGTAGCGGTTGCGCAGCGGCACGAGGTAGGTCGGCACGCCGCCCGTCAGCACGAGGCCGTGCTCGATCGACTTGTGGCAATTGCGATCGCACAGCGCGATCTGGTCCCGCGCCACCGCCGCCGTCATGATGAGCCGGTTCGAGGTGGATGTGCCGTTGGTCACGCAGTACGTACGGTGCGCGCCGAACACCCGGGCGGCATACTTCTCGTGCTCGCCGATCGGGCCCGTGTGGTCGAGCAATGAGCCGAGCGCGCCGACGCTGACCGAGAGATCCGACCGCAGCAGGTTCTCGCCGAAATAGTCGAAGAAGACCCGTCCGACCGGCGACTTCAGGAACGCCGTCCCGCCGGTGTGACCGGGCGTGTGCCAGGAGTATTCGTACTCCTGCGTGAACTTCATCAGCGCCGCCGCGAGCGGCGGCATCATCACCTCCAGGTACCGCTTGCTCGCGGCCGCGACCCGGCCGCCGACAAACGCCGCGGTGTCCTCGAGCGTCCAGATGAACTCGTCCACCTGCTCCATGACGGACGTCGGAATGGACGAGGCCTCGCCGCGCTCCGCCATCAGGAAGATCGGGATCTTGTCGTTGCGCGAGCGCACGAAGTCGAGGAGCGAGGTGGCGTTGGCGTGATCGTGATCGCCGCCGAGCGTCCAGTCCATCAGGATGGCGTGGAGCGCGGAATCGGACAGGATGACCGAGTGGCCGTCCTCGGCCGACGCCGCCTCGACGACGTCCATCGAGCGCCCCTTCAGCTCGTGGACGAGCGCCCGGGCCGCGCGTCCTTCGGCCGTCAGGCTGGTCAGTTCGTCGTCGACGACGAGCGCCCGCAGGTGGAGCCGCTTGGTGCTGCGCTGAATCATGGCGTCTACTCCGGAAGCGTGTTCTGGCGGAAGAACGTCAGCGCGCTCTCGTCGGGCTCGCCGAACGCATTCGTGTACAGATCGCCAATCTCGCCGGACCGGTAGACCTTCGAGAGGGCGCGATCCACGAGGAGGCGGAAGTCTTCGTCGCCGCGCGGCAGCGCCAGTGCCAGCGGCTCGTAGGTGAAGAGGCGGTCGAGCACGACGAGGCCGCGTCCCCGGCGCTTGACGGAGTCGAGCAGGATGGCGCGCTCGCCGAACAGGACGTCCGACTGCCGGTCGACCAGCCGCTGCACGCCGTTTCCGTAGCTGTTGACCGGCGCCACCGCGGCGACGATGTCCAGGTCCTTCATCCGGCCGGCGAGCCAGGTTTCAGCCGTCGTCCCCGTGACCACCGAGAAGTCGCGCGACTGGAGCAGCCGCGTGGCCGACGCGCGCCAGACCGGTTGGAACGCCTGGCCGCGTCCTTCCAGGACATCCCGCAGCCGGGCGGATGTGTCGGACCGGACGAGTGCGGCGATGCCGCCTGGAAAGATCGGGATCGAGAAGGCCACTTCCGCGCGCCTTCCCAGCGTGACGGTGTCCCCACCGCACAGCAGATCGATCTGTCCGTCCTGCAGCGCGCGGAACCGGCTCGTCCCCTCCACCGGGACCCAGCGGACCATCAGCGCCGGAAACTGGAGGTCGGCCTTCGCCTGGTCGGCGATCTTCTGGCAGAGCGCAATTGAATACCCGGCGGCATTGCCGGCGTCGTCCTTGAACGAGAACGGACGCGCGTCGGCGCGATAGCCGATGGTGAGCCGGCCGGTTTCCCGGATGCGCGAGATCGCGCCGCCCGGCACCGGCGCGGCGTCAAGGAACACGAGCTGCGCCGTCGTGAACAGCACGACGGCGGCCACCGCGAGCGCACGTAGACGAGGCATGGTCCTTCTCCTTTACGCCGCGGGGCGCATCGCGACCGGTTCCGCTCTGGCGAAGCGCGGCGCGATGAAGCCCCAGATCACATAGCCCAGGCCCGTGACCAGCATGGCGCCAAGCACCGCGTCCTTCCCGGAGGCGTAGATGGCGTACACGCTGTAGAGCATGGCAATGACGGCGACCGTCACGGTGCGCCGGTACTTCTGGCCGCGAACCCCCGCCATCTGCATCATCAGCGGGAGCGCGGAGAGCGAGATCACGTACGGGACGACGTTGGTGACGACGGCCAGATTCACCAGCACGGCGAACTGCTCGCTGAGCGACGGCGACATGGTCGACAGCGCCATCAGCGACTGGACGATCGCCATCACGATCATCCCGACGATGGGTGCATCCATCCGGTTGACCCTGGCGAACCACGCGGGGAACATCCGCTCGTCGGCGGCGGATTTGCCCGTCTGCGCGATGGTGAACTGCCATCCGAGCAGCGACCCGAGGCACGCCAGCACCGCGAGCCCCATGACGATCGAGCCGACCGTCGGGTTGAACATGTGGGAGTACGCCAGCCCGAACGGGCCGGTCGATTTCGCGAGCTCGTCGTTCGGCACGATGCCCTGGATCGCGGTGGTCGACAGGATGTAGATGAACGCAGCGCCGAGTGTGCCGAACATGCACGCCAGCGGGACGTTGCGCTTCGGGTTCTCCACGGCGGCGGAATTCTGCGCGGCCGACTCCATGCCGAGGAACGCCCACAGCGTGAGCGCGATGCTCGAGCCCATCCCCTGCACGAGGCTCAGCCCATTCGGGTTCCACGCCACGGCGAACGTGTCGGGCTTGAACCAGAACCAGCCGAAGATCGAGAGCAGGCCTACCGGCAGGATCACGCCCCAGACCGTCACGGATCCGATGCGCCCGGTGACCGTGGGACCGCCGAAGTTCGCGATCGTCGTCAGCCAGATCAGCGCGATGACGCCGATGCAGGTGGCGACCGCCGTCGACGACAGCCACGGGAAGAACGCGGCGAGGTAGCCGACCGCGGAGATCGCGATCGCGACGTTGCCGATCGCCAGCGACAGGAAGTACAGGTAGAACACCATGAAATAGCCGGGCTTGCCGTACGCGTCCTCCGCGTAGGCCGACATGCCGCCCTTGCGCTGGTTGAAGAGGCCGGCCTGCGCGAACCCGTAGGCAATCGCCATCGAGCCGAGCGCGGTCACCACCCAGGACAGCAGCGAGATCGCGCCGACCTTCGCCATGTTCGTCGGCAGCATGATGATGCCCGAGCCCATCATGTTGACGGCGACGATGAAGGTCAGCTGCACGAGCGTCATCTTCTTCTGGTTGCCCATGTGTGCGGGCAGGTGCACCGCGCCTGCCACGGATTGGCGGAGCGGCCTCCGGCCATTCCCGCTCGAGCCGACCTGTGATGCCAGCGGCTGGTTAGACGGTCACGACGGACGGTGAACGCGCCGCTTCACGCGGAGCTGCGCGAGCGACCGCGCCAGCGACGCGTTCACGGTCGCCACTTCCTCGTCGGAGATCTTGTCCCGCAGGCGCGCCTCGGCCCGCTGCCGCGCCGCCTCGATGCGCGCTTCGTCGATGTGCTCCGCCGCGATCGCCATGTCGGTGACGATCGCGACCTGGCTCGCGGTGATCTCGACCAATCCCTTGCCGACGGCGAGGAAGTCGTCGCGCCCGTCCTTGCGCACGATGATCTCGCCCGGCACGATGCGCGTCAGCAGCGGCACATGCTGCGGGTAGATGCCGATCTGCCCGTCGACGGCCGGGAGCGTGACCATCTCGACGTCGTTCGAATAGGCGACGGCGGAGGGGGTCACGATTTCGAGCTTCAGCGTTCCGGCCATCTCAGGCCTCCGTCGCGGTCACCTCGTCGATGCCGCCCTTCATGTAGAAGTTGTCCTCCGGCACCGCGTCGTGCCGGCCTTCCAGGATTTCCTTGAAGCCGCGGACGGTCTCGGCGACGGGCACCTGCCGGCCTTCGCGCCCCGTGAACACCTGCGCGACGCTGAACGGCTGGCTGAGGAACCGCTGGATTTTCCGCGCGCGAAACACCGTCTGCTTGTCCTCGGGGGACAGCTCGTCGATGCCGAGAATCGCGATGATGTCCTGCAGGTCCTTGAAGCGCTGCAGCACCTTCTGGACACCGCGGGCGACCGTGTAGTGCTCCGCGCCGACAATCTCGGGCGCCAGCGCCCGCGACGTGGACGCCAGCGGCTCGACCGCGGGATAGATGCCGAGCTCCGCGATCGCGCGCTCGAGCACGATCGTCGCGTCGAGGTGCCCGAAGGTCGTCGCCGGCGCGGGGTCGGTCAGGTCGTCGGCGGGCACATATACCGCCTGGAACGACGTGATCGAGCCGTTCGCGGTCGACGTGATCCGCTCCTGCAGCATCCCCATCTCCGAGGCGAGCGTCGGCTGGTAGCCGACGGCGCTCGCGGTGCGGCCGAGCAGCGCCGACACTTCGGAGCCGGCCTGCGAGAAGCGGAAGATGTTGTCGATGAAGAGCAGCACATCCTGGTGCTTCACGTCGCGGAAGTACTCCGTCAGGGCGAGGCCGGCGAGCGCGACGCGGAGCCGCGCCCCCGGCGGCTCGTTCATCTGCCCGTAGACCAGCGCGATCTTCGACGCGCTCAGGTTCTTCTCGTCGATGACGCCGGCCTGCGTCATCTCGTGGTACAGGTCGTTCCCCTCGCGCGTCCGCTCGCCGACGCCCGTGAAGACCGACACGCCGCCATGGAGCTTCGCGATGTTGTTGATGAGCTCCATGATCACGACCGTCTTGCCGACGCCGGCGCCGCCGAACGCGCCGACCTTGCCGCCCTTCAGGAACGGGCAGATGAGATCGATCACCTTGATGCCGGTGGCGAGCACTTTCGGCGAGGTTGACTGGTCCTTGAGCGGCGGCGGCGGCCGGTGAATCGGCACGTAGTCGACGGCGTCAACGGGCCCCCGCTCGTCGATCGGCGCGCCGGTGACGTCGAAGACGCGCCCCATGACGCCGGGGCCGACCGGCATGTGAATCGACCGGCCGGTGTCCCGGACTTCGTAGCCGCGCTTGAGGCCTTCGGTCGCCGCCATCGCGACCGTACGGACGCGCCGATCGCCGAGGTGCTGCTGCACCTCGAGCGTCACGCGCATCGGCTTTTTCTGCACCGTGCAGACCACCGACAGCGCGTTGTAGATGGCCGGAAGGGCGCCCGGAAATTCCACGTCCACGACCGGACCGTTGACCTGGACAATCGTGCCTGTGTTCATACATCCCCCAGGCGGACCTGAAGGTCCGCCTCTACGTCCGATAGAGGTGACGTAGGGGCCGACCTTCAGGTCGGCCCTACATTGCCGCGCCGCCGGCGATCTCGAGCAGCTCCTGCGTGATGCGCCCCTGCCGCAGCTTGTTGTATTCGAGCGTCAGCTCCCGGATCATCGCGGTCGCGCTGTCGGTCGCGCCCTGCATCGACACCATCCGCGCGCTCTGCTCGCTCGCCTTCGCGTTCAGCAGGACCAGGTGCACGAAGACGTTGACGTAGTGGCCAATCGCGTAGCCGACGATGTCGCCGGCGTCTGGCTCGAAGACGAATTCCGACACGCCGGCATCGAGCGGGGGCGGCATTCCCGGCACTTCGAGCCCCTTCAGGTCGCCGAGCGGGAGGAACGGCACGGCGACCGGCTGCTGCACGAGGGTGTTGACGAAGCGCGCGGCCACCACGTCCACCGCGTCGACCTCGCCCTTCTCGAACAGCTCGCGCGCCAGCGTGGCAATCGCCTTCGATTCAGCGAACTGCGGCGTGTCGCCGTAGGGAAACTCGGCGAGGAGCCGGCGCCGCGTCTGCGCGACGAACTGCGAGGCCCTGCGGAAGACGTTGCCGTTGAGCGCGCCGCACAGCCCCTTGTCCGCGGCCACGAGGATGACCGCCCGCGTCTGGACCGGCCGCGACTCGAGCAGCGGGTGCGTGAAGTCGTGGGCGTGGATCGCCGCCGCGCGCTGGATGCGATAGAAGAGGCGCACGAATGGCCGCGCCTCGATGGCCAGCTGCTGCGCCTTGCGCATCTTCGAGGCCGCCACCATCTGCATGGCCCTCGTGATCTGTGCCGTGCTGGCAATCGAACGAATGCGGCGCCGCAGCTCGCGTGAACCCGGCACGGATCACGTCCACGTCGTGGCAAACGTGTCGCACGTCATCTTCAGCGACACGGCCAGGTCGTCGCGGAGCGCGCGCTCCTTCGCAATCCGCGCGAGGACGTCGGCTCCCGACGAGGTGAGGTACTCGGTCAGCCGGCGCTGGTACTCCTTCACGCGCGCGATCGGAACCGGGTCGAAGTAGCCGTGCTGCACGGCCCACAGGATCGCGACCTGGACCTCGAACGGCACGGGGTCGTGCTGCGGCTGGTTGAACAGCTCGACGATCCGCCGGCCGCGATCGATCTTCGCCTGCGTCGAGGCATCGAGCTCGGAGCCGAACTGCGCGAAGGCGGCCAGCTCGCGGAACTGCGCGAGGTCGCCCTTCAGCCGGCCGGCCACCTGCTTCATCGCCTTGAGCTGCGCCGCCGACCCGACGCGCGAAACGGACAGGCCCACGGAAATCGCCGGCCGCGTCCCCTGGTAGAACAGATCCGTCTCCAGGTAGATCTGCCCGTCCGTGATCGAGATCACGTTCGTCGGGATGTACGCGGAGACGTCGCCGGCCTGCGTTTCGATGATCGGCAGCGCGGTGAGCGAGCCGTTGCCGTGCTGCTCGCCGACGCGCGCGGCACGCTCCAGCAGGCGGCTGTGGAGGTAGAACACGTCGCCCGGATACGCTTCGCGGCCCGACGGCCGTTTCAGCACGAGCGACACCTGGCGGTAGGCGACGGCATGCTTCGACAGGTCGTCGTAGACGATGAGCGCGTCCCTGCCGTTGGCCATGAACCACTCGCCCATCGCCGCGCCGGCAAACGGTGCCAGGTACTGGCTCGTCGCCGAATCCGCCGCCGGCGCCGCGACGACGATGGTGTACGGCATCGCCTCGGCAGCCTCGAGCACCGAGATCAGCTGCGCGATCGTCGACTGCTTCTGCCCGATCGCGACGTAGATGCAGTACAGCCGGCGGTACTCCCCGTCGCCGCGGGCGTCCGCCTCGCTGTTGAGCCGGGCCTGGTTGATGATGGTGTCGATGCAGATGGTGGTCTTGCCGGTGGCGCGGTCGCCGATGATCAGCTCGCGCTGGCCGCGGCCGATCGGGATCATCGCGTCGATCGCCATGATGCCGGTCTGCACCGGCTGACTGACGGGACGGCGCTTCATGATGCCGGGCGCCATGGCCTCCACCGGGTAGACGCAGTCGCTCGCGATGGGACCCTTGCCGTCGAGCGGTTCGCCGAGCGTGTTGACGACCCGTCCGAGCAGCCCCTTGCCCACCGGCACCTGCAGGAGCTTGCCGGTTCCGCGAACCTCTCCACCCTCCTCCAGACGCGTGTCGTCGCCGAGGACGATGACGCCGACGTCGTTCTCCTCGAGGCTCAAGGCGATGCCCGTCACGCCATTGCCGAGGTCGAGCATCTCGTTGAGCATGACGTCGCGCAGCCCTTCGACACGCGCGACGCCATCGCCGACTTCGCGGATGACGCCGACGCTCTGGCGCGTCAGTGCCGCGGCGGGACCTGCGATGCTGGCTTCGAGTTCCTGTAACAGCGTGCTCATGTGTGGTCCTCGGTCGGGATTCAGAAGCGCGCCGCGAGGGCAGAGAGCCTGCCGCGGATGCTGCCGTCGTAGACGTCGCTGCCGACGGTCAGCCGCATGCCGCCAATCAACGCTGGTTCGACCGCGAACGTCGTCTCGACGGCGCTGCCGTACCGCCGCGCCAGCCCTTCCTCGATCGCGTTCCGCTCGCCGGTCTCGAGCGCGGCGACGCTTTCGACGCGCGCGGAAAACCGCGCCTCCTCGAGCCTCAACAGCCTGAGCAGGTGCGACAGGATCACCGCCTGGCGCGCGCCGCCGGCGTCCACCAGGCGACTGACGACCAGCCTGACCCGCCCACCATCCGCCCGTCCGTTCACGCGGCACAAACGCCACAGGCGCGTGGCGTCACGCCTGGCTTGTCGCGCGGTGCGCATCGGTCTCTCCTGCGCGGCGGTCAGGCCGCCTTCAACTCCCGCGTCGTCTCCTGGACGAGGCGCCGCTGATCGTCCTCGGTCAGCACTCGTCCCGCGACCGACGCGGTCGTTTCGACGACAAGGTGGCCGACCTCGCGCCTGAGCTCCGCGAGCATCCGATCGTGCTGATGCCTGGTCTGCTCACGCGCGCGAAGGACGATCCGGTCGGCGGCGCCGCGCGCCCGCTCCGCTTCCTGTTCCTTCACGCGTCCGGCGACGGCCCGCGCCTCGTCCACAATCCGCGTGGCCTCCTGGTGTGCGGCGGAGATGATGTCCTGCCGCTGGGCGTCGATGGCCGCGAGCGCCGCGTTGATCTTCTCGGTGTTCTCCAGCCCCTGCGCAATCTGCCGGCGCCTGGCCTCCAGCATCTGGAGCACCGGCGTGTAGGCGAGCCAGTAGAGGAGCGCGCAGACGATCGAGAAACTGACGATTTGCGCGGAGAGGTGAGGCCAGTCCACTCCGAACGTCTGCGCGACCTGCCCCACGTCTACCTCACGAGGAAAAGGACGTAAAAGACGATGGCTTCGGCGAAGGCGATCGACAGGATCGACTGCACCATGACCGGCGTGGCCGAGCCGGGGTTGCGACCCACGGCCGCCGCGGCGGACGCACCGATCAGACCGACGGCCAGGGCCGAACCCATCGCCGCGATGCCGATATACAACTCAGCCATGTGACTCCTCGCGTTTCGCGTGCTGGCACATCAGCAGCGTGAACACCGCCGTCAACAGCATGAAGACGAGCGCCTGCACCAGGCCCACCATCAACTCCAGGAAATAAAAGGGAATCTGCACGAGCCAGCCGATGTGCGGCACGCGCGCCATCGTCTCGAGCATCGTCTCGCCGGCGAAGATGTTGCCGTAGAGCCGGAAGCTGAGCGAGACCGGCCGGAACAGGATCGAGACGATCTCGAGGCAGCCCGCCGCGAAGAAGACGACGGCCATCAACACCTTCAGCACGCCGGTGTTCTCGCCCTTCGGCCAGAAGAGCTCCTTGAAGAATCCGCCGACGCCAAGTTCCCGGAGGCTCCAGATGATCCAGCACGCGAAGAAGACGAGCGCCATCGCGAGCGTCATGTTCACGTCGGCGTTCGCGCCGCGAAACAGCGGCTCCTCCACCCTGAACTCGCCGTCAGCGTAGTGGCCCCAGCCGATCGAGCCGACGCCCGGAACGAGACCGATCCAGTTCGAGGCGAGGATGAACAGGAAGATCGTCGCGAAGAACCAGAACGTCCGTTGAACCAGGTGTTCGCCGAGGATCCCTCTCAGAAAACCATACAGGCCGTCGAGGAGCCATTCGAGCAGGTTCTGCGCACCGGCAGGTACCTGCGTCATCCTCCGCGTGGCGGCCTGGGCAAACAGCATCAGCGCCGCCGCCACGATCCAGGTCACGACCATCGAATTGGTCACTGGGAAACCGAAAGGATGCGCAATGTCGACGGCCTTCTGCGACAAGGCGTGCTGCGCGGCGGACGCTGACACGGGGCGGCTCGGAGCACGACATATGCCACGGCGGCTGACGCCTTCCCGTGCGGCGCGTCGGAGCCGCGACGTGGCGTGCGCTCACCGATCGTCGTGAGCGCACTCACAGGTGTTGGTGAGCAGCGCCGGACATCGGTCGAGCGATGCGTCGTTGCACGCCGGATTGGCGCCGGATCGGTCCTTGCGCCCGGGGCGCGCCGTGGCCACGCACCGAGCCGGCACGTGCCTCGTCATCGCAGCCGCTGCCTTTACTCTGGGAACTGCCTGCCGGAAGGCGCCGCCACCGGCGGCCGCGCCCCCCGAGGTCTACGTCACGAGCGTGGCGGTCAAGGACGTCCCCGTCTACCTGGAACTGGCGGGGCAGACCGAGGGCTTCGAGGACGTCGACATCCGCGCGCGCGTCGAGGGGTTCCTCGAAAGCGTGGACTTCCGCGAGGGATCGTTCGTCCGCAAGGGCGACCTCCTGTACCGCATCGATCCGAAGCCCTTCGAGGCGTCGCTTGCCGGCTCGAAGGCGGATCTCGCCACCGCCGAAGCACGACTCGACAAGGCCGCCAATGACGTGAAGCGGTATGCGCCGCTCGCAGCGCTGCGCGCCGTCAGCCAGCAGGAGCTCGACGACGCGCGGTCGGCGCAGGAGGCGGCGCGGTCGCAGGTGGACGCGGCGCGCGCCGCGGTCGAAACCTCCACGCTCAATCTCGGGTACACGCGCGTCACGTCACCGATCGCCGGCCTGGTGGGCACGACGCAGGTGAAGCCGGGCAACCTCGTGGGACGCGGTGAGCCGACGCTGCTCACGACGGTGTCGCGCATCGACCCGGTGATCTTCAAGGTGGGCGTGACCGAGGCCGACTATCTCCGCGTCGTCAGGAGTCAGCCGGGACAGACCGGAAAGGATCCGCGAGCCGGGGGCATCGAGCTGACGCTCGCCGATGGCACCGTGCATCGGTACCCGGGACACGTCAGCGCCGTCGAACGTCAGGTGAATGCCGCCACCGGCACCATCGGCATCCAGATCGTCCTTCCGAATCCGCAGTACGTCCTGCGCCCCGGCCAGTTCGGGCGAGCACGGATCCTGCTCGACACGAAGAAGAACGCGCTGCTCGTCCCGCAGCGCGCGGTGCAGGAGCTCCAGAGCATCTACAGC
>Ga0209438_1000421_pt1 | contig 12888 bp, 9 predicted proteins | sample GraSoi_2013_20cm_FD_185825 | JGI IMG/M metagenome (GOLD analysis project Ga0209438, IMG submission 185825) | Grasslands soil microbial communities from the Angelo Coastal Reserve, California, USA - Sample 9_17_2013_20cm (SPAdes) (version 2) | ecosystem: Environmental > Terrestrial > Soil >...
CGCGACCGACGACATCCTGCTCTACGGCCTGATCGCGCGACACAAGGCGCAGGACAAATTTCGCGTCACCGGCGAATATCTGTCCTACGATCCTTACGGCATCATGTTCCGCAAGGGCGAGCCGCAACTGACCGCCGTGGTGGAACGGACCTTTCGCAAATTGGGTTCGAATCGCGACCTGATCCCGCTCTATAACAAATGGTTTGTCGCGCGCCTGCCCACCGGTGAGAAACTCAACGTCGCGATCTCGCCGCAACTCGAGGAAAGCTTCAGGGTACTCGACGATACGCAGGGCAACAGCAACAACTAGCATGATCCGGAAATGTGGGTACCGGTTTTCCGAAAAGATCATGCTCAAACAAAAAGATAGAGCGGGATGACGATTCGAAGAAAAGTCATCCCGCTCTAGCATGATTTCGATCCTCATGGTGAGGAGCGCATCTTTGCGCGTCTCGAACCATGAGGCCGCCTCATCCTTCGAGACGCGGCCAAGAGGCCGCTCCTCCAGCGATAACGGCGAAGCCGTTGAGCAGGGATGAGGTACAGTACCGCCCGACTTCATCAGAAGAACTTCAAATCTTCCGCGTGACCGCCCCGCGCGACGGTGGCGTATTCGACCGCCAGGAATAATCCGCCGGCCACATATATCTTGCGCTTTTGCGATATGGCGAGGCTGTGGCCAACCGCCACGGCGTCCTCGATGGTTGCGGCGATCTGGATGGTGGCTTCCGGATTGGCCTTCCGTGCCGCGGCGGCGATGCCGTCGGCGTCCGCGCCCTTGTGGCGCGCCGCGGTGCATATGATCGTGTCGAATGACGGCGCCAGCGCGCCCACGATTTCGTCGGCTTTCTTGTCGCGCGAGACGCCCACCACGAGAATCCAGTCCTCCGCGCCATAAGCCGCCTTGAGGCTTGCGAGCGATTGTCTGATGCCGTCGGGGGTGTGGCCGACGTCGATCACGGTGAGCGGGTCCTGATTGATCACCTCGAGGCGGCCGGGCCAGCTGATATCGCGCAGGCCCGATCGGACGGCGGCTTCGATCCCGGCCGCGGCCTCTGTTGGCTGCGTGTGTCGCAGCCAGAGCAGGAACAGGGCGACCGCGATGGCGGCATTGTTGAACTGGAACACACCCCGCAGGCTCATTTCGAGCCGACGAAAATCGTAACCCTCGAATTCAAGATCGAAGCGCTGCCCCGATGCTGCGACGGATTCACCGCCGAGCCTGATCTCGTCGCGGGCGAACAGGGATGCGACCTTGCGGTAGCGATTATATTCGATGATGTGCGGCCGCAGGCTTCGGCAATTTTCGCCATAGACGATGGCGCCGCCCGACGCACAGGCGTCGCTCTTGTCGGAAGCGATCAGTTGCAGCGAGTTACCCAGCAGTTCGACATGTTCGTAATCGACCGAGGTCACGCAAGTGAAGCGCGTGCCGACCAGGCGCACCGGGTCGTAGCGGCCGCCGATGCCGGCCTCGAACACCGCGAAATCGCATCCTTGCTCCTCGAAATACAGGCAGGCCAGCGCGAACAAGGCTTCGAACGCGCCGAACTGTTCATGGCTCCGCCGTGAAAGCCCGGTGATGGCGGTCTCGATCCGCAAGACGAGACGCGCCAGGTCCGCATCGCCGATGGGAGCGCCATCGACCTGAAACCGTTCGTTAAAACGATAAAGATGCGGCGAGGTGAACAGTCCGGTTCGCAAGCCATAAGCGTGGGCGATGCCGGCGCAGAATGCCGCCGTGCTGCCCTTGCCGTTGGACCCCGTCACAACGACCGAAATGCGCGAGAGTCGTTCCCGATCTACCGCGACAGCATCGAGCAACTCGGCGACCCGTGCCAGGCAAACGCCATCGCCGTATTTCGGAAGGTCAAACACCAAGCAATCCCATGGCGGAAAACGTGTGATGCCAGATTTTCAGGATCAGATCGCTTCGGCCGGATTGCTCCAGCAGCCGGATCGACGGATTTGAGTTGACCTCGATCACTCGCATGGCTTCCGGATCTCCGCCGATATCGGTAAACATGTCCACCGCAGCAACGCGAAGTCCAAGCGCACGGGCGGCCTTCCTCGCCAGTGCGAGTGCGGCATCGGAAGAAGGAGCCTCGAGAACCATCGTTCCCCCCGCGCTCAGATTCATCCGTCCGGGAATGTCCCAACGCTTGCCTTTGGGCAGCACGACGTCCAGCGAAGGGTCGCGGCCCGCGCTCACGGCAACCGGCGAAAGTCCCCGGGATCGCAAAGCCGCGTTGTGCGCGGTCAAGAGATCGCCGATGGTGCGTACGCCGTCGCCCAGAATTGAGGGCGGATATTTCCGCGCCGTATAGACAATCTCATCATCGAGCAGAAAAACCCGGTATTCGGTTCCCGAGACGATGCGCTGGATCAATATCGAGTCGTAGGATTGCGCGACTTCATCGAGATAGCTGCGGAATGACGCCTCTCCGTGGATGGCCTGTGCGAAATCGCCGCGCGACCCCAGCAGCGGTTTGACGAAAGCCGATGCATCCAGCTTTCTGAAATGTTCGAGCGCGTCTTCGCGCTCATGTCCCGCGGGGCGATGGGCACGATGCCGATCGTGCAGGAAGAAATATTCGCCGCCGAGCGTGGGCGCGCCGGCGCTTTCAAGAATGATGTTGGTGAAGTATTTGTCCGATGCCAGCGTTGAGGCTGTGGCATTGTTTTGCGGATACCATGAACATCGCCCGGCGCCGAAATGAATGGTCATGGTCTTTGAGGCGACGCTGAACACAAGTCCGGTTCCGTCGTCGATGTCCTGGAATGTCAGCCCGAACTCAGCGCAGGCGTACTCGGCGCAGACCGATTGGTCCGGATAGGAACTCGGTTTTCCCGATCGAAAATCTTCAAGACTTCGCATGCAATTTCCGACGGTCTACTAGTTCGAATTGCGTGTCTCAGCTTTAACGAAATATCCGAGCGCGCGCGGCAATTAATGGCCGGTACAATGACAGATTCAGCAAGTTAATTTCGCATTCCCGGGCGTATCCGATGAAGATGCTATGAACCGATCCTTAGGATAATCCGACTGCTATTTTGAACCGGCAATTGCGCATCAGCGCTGGTTGACTATCTTTGATATTCGACTACGCCATACGCTAAATCGTCAATCGTTTCAGGGGTTTTCGCCTCCAGCGAGCCGAACAACTCAATCGTTCTACAGCAACGCAATCGGAAAAACTAAAACACATGAGCGTATTCCATAGAGAGAAAGTTCTTTCTGTCCGGCACTGGACCGATACACTTTTCAGCTTCACCGCCACCCGCAATTCCGGCTTTCGATTTCTCAACGGGCAGTTCGCGATGATCGGCCTTGAGGTCGATGGACGTCCGCTGCTGCGCGCCTACAGCATGGCGAGCGCCAATCACGAGGAATCCCTCGAATTCTTCAGCATCAAGGTCGCCGATGGACCGCTGACATCCAGGCTTCAGCAGATCAGGGAGGGCGATACCATCCTGGTCGGGCGCAAGGCGACCGGCACGCTGATTGCCGACAATCTGATCCCGGGTCAGCGCCTGCTGTTGCTGTCGACCGGTACGGGGCTGGCGCCGTTCGCGAGCCTGATCAAGGATCCTGAGGTGTACGACCGGTTTGAAAGCATCGTTCTGGTTCACGGCTGCCGGCAAGTCTCCGAACTTGCTTATGGCGAAGAGCTGGTGGCGAAGCTGCGGGATGACGAATTTCTCGGGCCGCTGCTGACCGAAAAGCTGCTGTATTATCCGACCGTGACGCGCGAGCCGTTCCGCAACCGCGGCCGCATCACCGATCTGATCACGTCGGAGCAATTGTTCAACGACATCGGCCTGCCGCCGCTGAATATCGACACCGACCGGATCATGATGTGCGGCAGCCCGGGCATGCTTGAAGAGCTGCGCCAGACCTTTGAGGGGCGCGGTTTTATCGAGGGCAGCCACAGCGAGCCCGGCCATTTCGTGATCGAGAAGGCGTTCGTCGAGCGCTGAGCCCCGCGTCCCTGGGCACGGCGTTCTCCCGACGATGCGAAGCATCGTCCGGCCCGCGATGCGAAGCATCGTCCGCAAGGCGTCACGCTGCACGGCAGGTGGTCAGGAACACCGTCGTGCGGGGCCATGATTGGTAATCCGATGCCGCCACAAGCTGCCTGTTTTGGCGATGTGCATCCCATTGTGCAGACAACCACTGCGTAAGCTGGTTGATCGATGCCACCACCGCCCAACTGGTTGGGCGGGTACGGCGACAGAGCGTGTTGTGCTCCCCGCCGCGAAATCGGACGGGTACGCCATGCCCCGATCAATGCAGCTGGTCCGGCAACTCCGGCATTCGTCTCCGCTGCCCTGGATTGGCGGAATCGCCATCAGTCTCCTGCTCTGGTCATTGATCATCTGGGGGATCTTCGTCGCCGTATCGTGATTCCGGACGTGGTCTCATCGCAAGAGCGCGGGCGCGGCTATCCTGATCCCATTCGAGACGCGCCTGTTATCCTCCGGCGCTACGCAACATCCGGGCGCGGATCGTCCCTGCCGATCGAACCGACTTTTGTCGGTGGCGCGGCGTGCGCGCCGGCTGCTATAAATCCCGCCGAACGTCGCGTGGTCTTTCGCCAACGCGTCGAGTACGGGAGCGACCAAGGCCTTGTCCGTAGCGAACCGTGCTGGCCCCACGAAAACGGCCTTTGTCTTCGCGGGCGGCGGCAGCTTTGGCGCGATTCAGGTGGGCATGATGCACTCGCTCGCCGCGCACGGGATATCAGCGGATATGGTCGTGGGCTCCAGCGTCGGCGCCTTGAACGGCGCTTATTATGCGGGGGATCCAACGCTGGAAGGCGTTCTGCGGCTCGAAACCATCTGGCGCGGATTACATCGGCATGACGTTTTCCCGATCACGTGGCGGACCCTGCTGGGGTTCATCTGGCGCCGGGATTTCCTGATTCCGCATGACGGAGTCCAGAAGCTGATCGACGATCATTTGCCCTATCGCAATCTGCAGGATGCAAAACTTCCGGTTCACATTGTCACGACCGATCTCGTCTCGGGCGACAGTGTGGTGTTGTCGGAGGGCTCGGCCGCCGAGGCGATCATCGCCTCGACCGCGATCCCCGGCGCGTTCGCTCCGATCCGCTACAAGGACTTCTATCTGGCCGACGGCGCGATCTCGTCTAACACGCCGATCCGGGTCGCGGTGGCAAAGGGGGCGAACCGCCTGATCATTCTGCCGACCGGGTATGCCTGCGCCACACATGCGCCTCCGATCGGCGCGGTCGCCAATGCGCTGCATGCGCTGACGTTGCTGATCGCGCGGCAACTGGTCAGCGAGCTGGAAGGCCTCGATCCCGGCATCGAATACTTCGTGGTGCCGCCATTATGTCCGCTGGTGGGCTCGCCCTATGATTTTTCGCGAACATCGGATCATATCGAGCGCGCGGTCCTGAGCACCGATGCGTGGCTCGCGCAAAATGGCCTGGAGCAGCGCGGGATTCCCGATGAGATGCGCCCGCACAGTCACTGAGCCATTCGAGCTCAGGCCAAGTTACGCTGCACTGCAAAACAGCGTACCACAGGCTGGATACCCGGTCATCGGACGGATTGATTCGCAGCTCGAGGATTCGCTAGCTTCGCGCAGCGGTGCGGTGTCATATCGATGACCGCTTGGCGAGATATTGTGTAGAGCGTTGATCTGATAGTTGGATTAAGCTGCGGCGGGCAAATAAGAATACGGCAGTTTCTGTCGAGAGGGGTCCCATGGAAACGCTGATGCTTCCGTTCTCGCCGCGCTTCATCGTTCTTACGATTTGCGCTGTCGTCACGGCATTGCTTCTCGGTATCGGGATCTTCGATCGCAAGGTGCTCGATCTGGTCTTGATTCCAATCGTGATCTTCGGCGGCCTGACGATCCTCGGGATTCGCGATCTCCTGCAGCAAAATCACGCGGTCCTGCGAAACTATCCGATTTCGGCCCATATCCGGTTTCTGCTGGAAGAGATCCGGCCGGAGATGCGGCAGTATTTCTTCGAGAGCGAGAAGGACGGCATGCCGTTCAGCCGCGACGCTCGCGCCCTGGTCTATCAGCGGGCGAAGATGGTGCTCGACAAGCGGCCGTTCGGTACCCAGGAAGACGTCTACCGCGACGGTTATGAATGGATGCACCATTCAGTTGCACCGAAACCTAATGCGACCGAAAAGTTTCGCGTCACCATCGGCGGGCCGGATTGCACCAAGCCGTATTCGGCCTCGGTCTTCAATATCTCGGCGATGAGCTTTGGCGCGCTCAGTCCCAACGCGGTGCGCGCGCTCAACGCTGGCGCCAAAAAGGGCGGCTTCGCGCACGACACCGGCGAGGGTGGAGTGAGCCCCTATCATCGCGAGAACGGCGGCGACCTGATCTGGGAAGTCGGCTCCGGATATTTCGGCTGCCGAAATCGCGACGGCTCGTTCAATCCGGAAGAATTCGCCCGCATCGCGACCGACGACCAGATCAAGATGGTCGAACTCAAGGTCAGCCAGGGCGCCAAACCCGGACATGGCGGTGTGCTGCCGGCGGCGAAGGTCTCCGAAGAGATTTCGCGGATCCGAGGCGTCCCCATGGACGAAGACTGCATCTCGCCGGCCACGCACCGCGCGTTTTCGACGCCGCTGGAAATGATGGCCTTTATCGGCGAGATGCGGCGGTTGTCCGGCGGCAAACCCGCCGGATTCAAGCTTTGCATCGGTCATCCCTGGGAGTTTCTGGCGATCTGCAAGGCAATGATCCAGAGCGGAATCTATCCGGATTTCATCGTGGTCGACGGCAATGAGGGCGGCACCGGCGCCGCTCCCCTGGAATTCATGGACCATCTGGGCATGCCGATGCGCGAGGGCGTCAATTTCGTCCATAACGCGCTGATCGGCATCAATGCGCGCGATCGCATCCGCATCGGCGCCGCTGGAAAGATCGCGACCGCGTTCGATATGGCGCGCGCGATGGCGATCGGCGCCGACTGGTGCAATTCCGCGCGCGGTTTCATGTTTTCGCTGGGCTGCATCCAGTCACTGAGCTGCCATACCGATCGATGTCCGACCGGCGTGACCACGCAGGATCCATCCCGCGCTCGTGCGCTGGTGGTGCCGCACAAGATCGAGCGGGTCTACAATTATCATCGCGCCACGCTGCATGCGCTGGCCGAACTCATTGCCGCCGCGGGGCTCGATCACCCGCAGCAGATCCGGTCGATCCATTTCTCGCAGCGCACATCGACCACCGAGGTGCAGTCGTTCGCGCGGCTCTATCCGTCGCTGCGCCCGGGCGAACTGATCGACGGCACCAGCGATCCGCGCTTCCGCGAGCCCTGGGCCATGGCGCAGGCGGAAACGTTTGCCGCGGCGGGGTAGGGCTACGCCCCAGTCCGCATCAACCAGCCAGCGGCGCCGCATATCCTGCGACGAGCTTGACCAGATCAGCCTGTCGCGTGGCACCGGCATCGTAGACGACGCTGATCAGATCGCTCGGCCGTTGACGATCATTGCGAATGCCCGCCGACGCAACCGGTTCAGACGCCAGTCGCAGATGCGCCGCCGTATTCATTCCAGAAACTGTTTTCATTCCAAAAAGTTCTCAGAGATGGGCACCGTTATGGAGCGAGCTGTGCTAGAGCATGATCCGGAAAAGCATGCCCTCGGGCCACGACCCGATGGGTGGGTACCGGTTTTCCCTCGCGACAAACGCGGAACGCGTTTGCGCGGAGATCATGCTCAAACAAAAAGATAGAGCGGGATGACGATTCGAAGAAAAGTCATCCGGCTCCAGGGCGAATGATCGCCCGACCGGATCGGTCGACTGCAATCCACGTCGCTCGAGCCACGGCCAGCAACGTTCCAGCTTCACCATAGGCCGCGGCCTCGGCAAAGCGTTTGCGGCCGTCGCGGCCGGTCTCCCAGGCAGTGATGACGCAGCGTTCTCCCGGGCGCGGCCGTGTCTCTATCCGTGCCGACATCCGGCCCAACAGGATCGGCGTTCGGTCGAAGCTGCCGCTCTCCCGGTCGTGACAGGAAGCATAGCCTGTGGGACAATCGAGCGCCGACCAGAGAAATTCGGGCGCGACGAAGCCGTCCTCCGCCGTCAGGGTCGGATCCGGTGTCCAGGTCGCCGCGAGCACAGCCGAAGCATTTCCGGATTGACGTACGAGCGGCCCGGCAAAAATGCGCAGGCCATCTCCCTGCGCCCTTGCAGGACCGCACACGAAACACGTCGGCAGCGGATGCTCGTGTGGCTTGACCGGCGTCAGCAGCTCGGCTGCACATGCCTCGTCGAAGCTTGCCGTCTCCATGCGCGCAAGTTCAACACTTGCCGGTCCTCCGGTGGCGACGACTGTGGCGCCATCGCGAAGCTCCCATAACCCGTCGTCCGTCGCGACGACGTCGAGCGGCTTATCCAGGGGAGGCGGTGCGCGCAGCGTTACCTCCGCGCCACCGGGAATGTGCCGGGCCAGCCGGCCGCAGACATATCCGCCGTTCCCGGAGTTCGGAGGACCGCAGTAGCGCTTGTCGATGATGACAGATGTCATCGATCCCTCCCTCTACCTTATCTTAAGGACGATTCTTCCCTGAACCGTCCGATTGGCCACGGCGCGCATCGCTTCCTTGACCTGTTCCAGGGGAAGGACGCGATCGATGTGGGGGCGAATCTTTCCCTCGGCCAACATCTGCGCCAGCGTGTCATTCATGCGCACAGCCTGCTCAGGGAATTTCTCTGCCCAGGCGCCGGTAAAGACACCGACAATGGAATAGTTCTTCAATAGCGGGAGGTTCATTGGCACCGAAGGAATCTGACCGCTGGTGAAGCCGATCGGCATCAGCCGTCCACCCCACTTCATCAGCCGCGCCATCTGCTCGAAAATCGTTCCGCCGACGTTGTCGAAGCCAACATCGACGCCTTCTCCACCGGTTATCGACTTGATCCGCTCGCGCAGGTCTTCGCTCCGATAGTTGATGACATCGCAGGCACCGTAACCGCGCACCAAGCCTGCCTTGTCGTCGGAGCCGACACCGGCGATGACGCGCAGGCCCAAATGGCGCGCGAGGTCGACGGCGGCGAGGCCAACCCCGCCTGCGGCCCCAGTGACAAACACCGTTTCACCGTGTTGCGCTCGTGCCCCCTCGACCAAGGCGTAATACGCCGTACCGTAGTTGTGCCAGACCGTGGCCGCTGTTTCGAAAGCGACGCCGACCGGCAACCGCACACTCTTCCATTCCTTGGCGATCATCCGCTCGGCATAGCCGCCGGTCCAGCTCCCACACGCCACGCGATCGCCCGGCTGAAATCTCGTGATCTTTTCGCCAACCGCGACAACGACGCCGGCCGCTTCCGTGCCGGGCACAAATGGCGTCGGCGGTCGCATCTGGTAAAGGCCCGAGACCAGCAGATGGTCCATGAAACTCACGGAGGCTGCATGGACGTCGATCAGAATCTCATCGCTGGCCGGCTTCGGCTCTTCGATCTCGCCGATGCGCAGGTCCTCCGGGCCCGTGAACGCGCTGCATAGCACTGCTCTCATCGTGATGCTCCTGTCTGGCGGTGACCGAAAATGCGCGGCAGCAGCATGGGAACGCGCCGGCGATACTGCTGGTAGGTGGTGCCGAACTCAGCGATCAAGTCCCGCTCCTCGAACTGCAGCCCGACCAGGATGTAGGCTGTGGTCATGACCGCGAACAGCAAATGGCCGGCGGTCATCTCAGGCGCGGCCCAGAATGCGAGCAGAAAGCCCAACATGAGCGGATGGCGCACGATTTTGTAGAGCAGAGGCGTCTTGAACGATTGACCCGGCATCTCGGCCCCGCGCAGCGCGAAGAAAGCCTGGCGCAGGCCGGACAGATCGAAATGATCGATCATGAAGGTCGAGGCCAGCACGATCACCCAGCCGAGCCAATAGACGCCGATCAGCAACCAAGCCGCAATTCCGTCGATCTGCCAGACTTGTATCGGGATCGGCCGCCACTGCCAGAATAGCAGCAGAAGGATCAGGCTGGAGAGCAGCACGTAGGTCGAGCGCTGGCAGGCCACCGGAAGGATCTTGGCCCACCATTGTTTGAAGGCTGGGCGCGCCATAATGCTGTGCTGGATTGCAAATATGCCGAGCAGCAGCAGGTCGACGACGATGGCCTCGCTCAAATTCGTGCGCCCGCCGACGTCGATCGACGTTGGCACGAGATAATTGCCGACGAAACCGAGCGCGTAGAGAAATGAAACAAGGAAGACGGCATAGCTCACGATGGCGTAGAACAGGATTAGGAGACGCGCGAACATGAATGTTTCCCTATTGTGCCGGCGGCGGCGGTGCCGAATGCAACAGCCTGAACCGCTCGATAGCGAGCGGGCTCATCAGGCCTGACTGTTAATACTGGACCGTCCCCTGCGCGTCCCCTGGGGCGCCGACAGGGCCAAGGGGCCAAAGGGGAGATTTCATGACTGGGTTCTCGCTTCAGACGCTCGGTTTCCCGGAGATCCACGGTGACGTCAGCCCGATCAAGCTGAACCTGCGCAAGGGTCTTGCGCTGCTGATCTATCTCGCGGAGGCTCAGGGCGCTGTTGCACGGGACGTCATTGCCACGCTGCTGTGGCCCGAGAGTGCCCGCGACACCGCCCGCGCGCGATTGCGGCGCATGCTTCATCGCATCGAGCTCACGCTCGGCCAGCATATTTTCGAGACCGACCGCACCAGCGTGCGGTGGTCTCCGGCGGTCGAACTGAAGGTCGACTCGCATCTGTTCGAGAGCGCCTGCGACGGAGGCGCTTTCGAGGAAGCCTGCCTGCGCTATCGGGGTGACTTCCTCGCCGGCTTCTCTCTGGCCGATTGTCCCGAGTTCGACGATTGGGCGTTCTTTCGCCGCGAGGCGCTCAGGGGGCGGCTGATGCATGGGCTGGAACGCCTCGTGCAGGACAAGAATGCCGCCGGCGAACATTTTGCCGCGACAGCTCACGCGGGACGCCTTGTCGAGCTCGATCCGCTGAGCGAGGTGTATTGTCGGCACTTGATCCGCAGCCTCCTGCTTGCCGGCGATCGAAGTTCGGCAGAACGGCACCACGCGGCACTGACACAGCGGCTGCGTGACGAGCTTGGGGTTGCGCCCGAAGCCGCGACCGAAGCGCTCATGGACCCCACCACGGCGCCGCTGGTCCATGCCGTTCCGACAACACTCTATGTAAAGGGCGCCGGCGTACATCTGGCGTATCAGACATACGGAAGCGGCGAGCTTGATATCCTGATCATGCCTGGCTTCGTGTCGCACGTGGAACGCGTTTGGGAGCATCCCTCGTGCCGGGCATTTCTGGTTTCATTGATGGCGCTCGGGCGGCTCATCGTGTTCGATCGTCGCGGTATCGGGCTGTCGGACCGGGTCGGATCAGCCCCGAGTGTCGAAGTCACGGCCGAGGATATCGGCACCGTGCTGCGGGCGGCGCACACGCGTCGCGTCGTCCTGTTTGGGGCGTCGGAATGTGGGCCGGCATGCATCAAGTTTGCGGTCGATGAATCCCGCCTCGTGGCTGGCCTCATTCTGTTCGGCTCATTGGCCAAGGGCTGTTGGGCGCCGGACTATCCGTACGCGTTGCAGGCAAGCCAATATGATGCCTGGCGCCAGCAGCTCGTCGGCGAATGGGGTGGCCCTGCCGGGATCGACACCTTCGCGCCGAGCCTTTCTCGTGATCTCCAGGCCAGGGCATGGTGGGCCGGGCTGCTGCGCGCGGCCTCTAGTCCCGGCGGCATTTGGGCCGTGCTCAAGGCGTTGCGCGACACCGACGTGAGACACCTCCTGCTACGGGTTTCCGTGCCCACACTGGTGCTGCACCGCCGGAACGACCGGGCCGTGCGTATTGCGGCAGGCCGCGATATGGCCAGCCAAATCGCTGGCGCTCAATTCGTTGAGCTCGACGGCAATGATCATTGGTTCTTTGCGGGCGCTCAGCAACCAGTGCTCGAGGCAATCAAACGATTCGTCAGCGCTCTGCCGCGCGACAGGAGGCCAACGCGGTAAGGCTGGCTCGACGACCTCTTGCAGCATGCCGGCGCCGCGAAGCGCGGCATGCCCTGATTGGTCGGTCGATTGGCCATTCAGGGGGTTGCCGTGCGGGCAACACCCTGCCGCTGATTGCAGCGCGTAGGATGGGTGGAGCGAAGCGATACCCATCGATTGCATTTTTTAGAGCTGATGGGTTTCGCAGGGCTCAACCCATCCTACGTACTGCCTCAACACACGCCTTGCGCTAGACGTCGGCGTCCTTCGGATCGGCGAACTTGCGGCCCGGAAGCGGGACCAGCATGGCCGCGTGCTGGCGGTAGCGGCGATACTGGTCGCCGAACTGCTGGATCAGATCGTGCTCTTCCAGCTGGATGCCGATCAGGATGTAGCCGGTGATCACCACCGAGAACAGCAGATGACCGGCGGTCATCGCGGGCGTGGCCCAGACCGCGAGCAGGATGCCGAGATAGATCGGGTGACGGACATGCCGGTAGAGCAACGGAGTGCGGAATTTCGCATCCGATGGCTGTTTGCCGAACAGGCGCGCGAACACCTGGCTGAGCCCGAACAGCTCGAAATGACTGAGCAGAAACGTGCTGGCCACCAGCACGACCCAGCCCAGCCAGAAGATGCCGTCGAGCACCGCGGCGGCGGTCGGGTTGTGCACGGTCCAGACCAGCGCGGGAACCGGCTGCCACTGCCAGTACAGGATCAGCAGCGCGAAACTGGCTGATAGCACATAGGTGCTGCGCTCGACCGAGGGCGGCACGATCCGCGTCCACCAGCGCTTGAAGCCCTGGCGCGCCATCACGCTGTGCTGGATGGCGAACAGTCCGATCAGCATCGTATCGACGATCACGCTCTGGAGAAGCGGTCCGGCCGTCCCTGAGTCGATCGACTTCG
>Ga0209438_1000422_pt1 | contig 12869 bp, 8 predicted proteins | sample GraSoi_2013_20cm_FD_185825 | JGI IMG/M metagenome (GOLD analysis project Ga0209438, IMG submission 185825) | Grasslands soil microbial communities from the Angelo Coastal Reserve, California, USA - Sample 9_17_2013_20cm (SPAdes) (version 2) | ecosystem: Environmental > Terrestrial > Soil >...
CGCCGCTCAGCACGTCGATCTGCGCCGCCTGCTTGGCCACCAGCGCCGTCTGCCGCTGCGGCAGGATCAGGATGCCGGTCGCCAGCGTGATCCGGCTGGTGACGGCCGCGAGGTACGCCATGAGCGTCAGCGCCTCGTGCACCACGGCCTCGTGCGAGTAGTTCGCCAGCGACGGGTGGGCATGGAACTTCGGGTCGGCGCCGAGGACGTGGTCGGCCACGAACAGGTGATCGTAGCCCATCGCCTCCACGCCGCGGACGAACTCGCCAATCGCGGCGACGTCGGTTCCGCACTCCGTCTGCGGAAAGATCGCGCCGACCTGCATTGCGGTTACCGCACCTTGACGAGCTTCTGGAGACTGCGCAGCCCGGCCGGCGGGGCCTGGTCCTTGTAGCGATTGCGCCAGTTGGTGAACGCGACCTCACCGACATAGATGTCGCCGCGCGAATCGACGGCGAGCCCATGCGGCGAGACGAACTGGCCCGGCTCGAGGCCGGCCGGGCGGTGCCCCAGCCGCGCCAGCATCTCGCCCTTGTGGCTGTAGATGCTGACCCGCGGGCCGATGTTCGGCATGTCGTAGTTGACGCCCATACCGCCGCCGATCTCGCCGACGTAGAAGCGCCCCGGCGCGCCGCCTTCCATGTAGAGCCCGGAAGGACGATGCATGTTGTTCCACTGCGTCTCGAACCGGCCGTTGCCGTCGAACACCTGAACGCGATGGTTCTCGCGATCGGCCACGTACACCCAACCGTCGGCGTCGCAGCAGATGTTGTGCGGAATGTTGAACTGGCCGGGGTCGGTGCCGGGCTCGCCCCACGAGCGGAGCAAGGTACCGTTCGGCGAGTACTTGTGCACGCGCGAGTTACCGTAGCCGTCGGACACGTACAGATCTCCCTGCGGCGACAGCGCGGTGTGCGTGCAGCGATGGAAGGGCTCGCCGCTCATGTAGGGCGTCGGCTTGCCGGGGATGCCAAGGGTCAACAGCACCTTGCCGTCGAGCGTGCAGTGCCGGACGGTATGGTCGCCGTCATCGGTCAGCCACAGGGTCTCGTCGGGCGCCACGTGGACGCCGTGGGCGCGATGAAAGACCCCTTCGCCCCAGGAGCGCAGGAAATTGCCGTCGCGGTCCAGCACGACCATCGGGTGCTTGCCCCGATTGAATGCGTAGACGCGATCCTGCTTGTCGATCCCGACCGCGGCGACGTCGGCGTTGAACTCCTGCCCCGGCGGCAGCTTCGCCCAGCTGTCGACGACCTCGTACCGATAGGCGCCCGTGCCCAGGATGACCGGCATTTCGTGTTCCTCCTCGACTCGCCCCTGCGACGTCGCCAGATGATGTCACATCGGAGTATCATCGCGCCAGACGCTTGACCCGGAGGGGCATCCATGCCGAGCAGCACTCAGACGGAGGCGCGCAAGATCCACGATCGCCTGAAGCACCCCGTGATCGACGCGGACGGACACTGGGCGGAGTTCGCGCCGCACATGCGCGAGGAGTTCCGGAAGATCGGCGGCGACACCGCGGTCGAGGCGCTGGCCATGGCCAGTGCGCGCATCCCGAGCTCGCTCAACATGTCCGTGACCGAGCGCCGGCGCCGCCGGATCGGCCAGGAGGCGTTCTGGTTTCTGCCGACCAAGAACACGCTCGACCGGGCGACCGCGATGATGCCGCGCCTGCTCTACGAGCGCCTCGACGACCTCGGCCTCGACTTCTGCGTCATCTATCCGACCGCGGGGCTCGGCTACTACCGGCTGCCGCCGGACAAGCTGCGCCGCGCCCTCTGCCGCGCCTACAACGTGTTCACGGCCGAGCAGTTCCGGCCGTACAACGACCGGATCATTCCGGCCGCGATCATCCCGATGTACACGCCCGAGGAGGCGATCGAGGAGCTGGAATTCGTCTCCCGGCAGCTCGGCACCAAGGTGGCCATGCTCGGGAGCCTCATCCGCCGCCCGATCCCCGCGCTGGTCGAGGAGCACCCGGAGGCGGCGAAGTTCGTCGAGTGGTACGACCCGATCGCCATCGACAGCGAGCACGACTACGATCCGGTGTGGGCGAAGCTTCGCGAGCTGCGCATCGCGCCGAGCTTCCACAACGGCGCGCGCTCGATCCTGCTCCGGAACTCGCCGTCGAACTTCTGCTACAACCACATCGGCCACTTCGCGTCGGCCAGCGAGGCGATGGCGAAAGCCATCTTCTTCGGCGGCGTCACCCGGCGCTTCCCCGAGCTGAACTTCGCGTTCCTGGAAGGCGGCGTGGGCTGGGCGTGCTCCCTCCTCGCCGATCTCATCGGCCACTGGGAGAAGCGCAAGCCGGACGCCCTCGAGAACACCAACCCGGCGCGGCTCGACCGGGCGGAGCTCCTGGCGCTGGCCGAGAAGTACGGAAAGCCCTCCGTGGTGGAGGCGGTCCGTCGCGGCGAGGGCCTCGACGACAACGGCGACGGCACCGGCGGCGTGAAGGACCTCGACGACTACTCCCGCTGCCAGATCACCGGCAAGCAGGACTTCCACGACCTCTACGTCAAGCGCTTCTACTTCGGCTGCGAGGCCGACGATCCCATCAACGCCTGGGCCTTCAATCGCAAGGCGAACCCGATGCGCGCGCGGCTCAACGCGTTCTTCAGCTCGGACATCGGCCACTTCGACGTGCCCGACATGACCGAGGTCGTGCCCGAGGCGTACGAGCTGGTGGAGCACGGGCTGCTCGACGACGACGATTTCCGCGACTTCATGTTCACCAACGCCGTTCGCTTCTGGGGTGAGGTGAACCCCGACTTCTTCAAGGGCACCGTGATCGAGAAGCAGGCGGCGGAGGTGCTGGCCCGGAAGGCATGACGGCCGCCGGGGACGCCTTCACCGACGAGGTGGTGAAGGCTGCGGGCGTCAGCGTCCAGCTCCGCCGCGGCGGCCGCGGCGCGCCGCTCCTGATCCTGCACGGCGAGCTCGGCGTCCCCGGCTGGCTCCGCGCGTATGCGCGGCTGGCCGAGCAGTTCACGGTCTACGTGCCGTCGCTGCCGGGCTTCGGCCGGTCGGCGCGGCCGGACTGGATCGTTGGCGTGCGCGACCTCGCGGCCTGGACGACGTGGCTCGTGCGCGATCTGCAACTGTCCCAGCCTCTGCCGGTCATCGGGTTCTCGCTCGGCGGCTGGCTCGCCGCCGAGATCGCCACTGTGAACCCCGCGCTCTTCACGAAGATGGTGCTGGTGGGGGCCGCGGGCCTGCAACCGGCCGCGGGCCAGGTCTGGGACTACTTCGTCCACTCCAACCGAGAGGCGTTCGCCCGGTCGTTCTACGACGGGGCGAAGTCGCCGGAGTACGCCCAGTACTACGACCGGCCCTGGACGGCCGAGGAAGAGGCGCAGGCGGAGCAGAACCGCGAGATGGCCGCGCGCCTCTTCTGGAAGCCCTACATGCGGAGCCACACGCTGGCCGGGCTACTCGGCGGAATCGCGACGCCCACCCTCGTGGTCTGGGGGCGCGAGGACGCGATCATCCCGCTCGAGGTCTGCGACCGCTACGCGCGGGCGATTCCGGGGGCGACGGCCACGGTGCTGGACCGCTGCGGGCACATGCCCGAGATGGAGAGACCCGAGGCGTTCGTGCGCGCGGTGCTAGACTTCCTGGCGCCGTGCGCCTGAGGCGAGGCTCGTAGCGGGAGGTCCAGGATGGTCAAGGAAGTCTACTTCTTCACCGAGATGGGATTCACGGCGTACCCACAAGACGAGGCGCGCCGGCGCGGCTACAACAACCTGATGTTTCCCAACGAGCATTTCAGTCCCGAGCGCGCGCGCGAGCTCTACGCGATGTACTTCGACGAGCTTCTGTACGCGACCGAGACCGGCTTCGACGGCGTCATGATCAACGAGCACCACAACAACCCCCTCAGCATGATGCCGTCGGTCAACGTGATCGGCGCGGTCCTGGCCCGGACGACGCGAAAGGGGCGGATCGTCTTTCTCGGCAACGTGCTCCCGATCCACGACAACCCGCTCCGGGTGGCCGAGGAGGTCGCGATGATCGACATCCTCTCCGGCGGGCGGGTGGTCTGCGGCTTCGTGCGCGGCCTCGGCCAGGAAAGCATCGCGACCAACACGAACCCGATCTACAACCGCGAGCGGTTCGACGAGGCCCACGACGTGATCGTCAAGGCCTGGACCACGCCGGGTCCCTTTCGCTGGGAAGGCCGGCACTACGACTACCGGGTGGTCAACCCGTGGATCCGTCCGCTGCAACGACCGCACCCGCCGATCTGGATTCCCGGCGTGGTCAGCCCGGAGTCGGTCCGGTGGGCGGCCGAGCATCGCTACCCGTACGTGGCGCTGGCCCCGCCGCTCGGCGTCATCGACGAGATCTACGACCTCTACGACGACGTCGCCGCGCGAGCCGGATTCACCACGACGCCCGAGCATCGCGGCTACGTCATCCGGGTGAGCGTCGCCGACACCGACGAGAAGGCGTACGAGGAGGGCCGGCACTTCTTCTGGCAGCTGGGCACGTCGTTCGGCGTCGCGCCGCGCCACTGGCTTCAGCCCCCGGGGTACGTGAGCCGCGAGGCCAGGGGGAGCCGTCGCGAGCAGGCGCGGACCGGCTCGAGCAACGTGACGCCGGGGGGCCCCAGCATCAGCTACGAGGAAGCCCACGCGACGTACCAGATCGTCTCCGGGAGCCCCGACACCGTGATCAAGAAGCTGCAGCGCATCATGGACGTCGTCGATCCCGCCTACATGGTGTTCTGGGGCCGCGAGGGGCTGATGTCCCACGACGTTGCGGTTCACGGCATCGACCTGATGACCCGCGAGGTCATCCCGGCCATCAAGGCATATCAGCCCCAGCGCGAGAGCGGGCGACGCCGGGTCGCCGTGGGGACGTAGGGCGCGCGCCGTGACGACCGCGCAACCCAAGCGCCGGGTCGCTCTCATCGGCACGGGCGGGACGATCTCCTCGATCGGCCGGGGAAGCCTCGACCTCTGGGAATACATGGACGCGGGCCGCAAGGCCGAGCCCGACGAGCTGCTGCTCCGGTTCCCCGAAGTCGCCGCCGCCGCCGAGATCGTTCCGGTCCGTTTTCGCGCGCTCTCGAGCGCGGCCGTCGGACCCGCCGACTGGTTGGCGCTCCACTCGGTCGTGCACGACGCCGTCTCGCGCGAGGCGCCGCTCGACGGCCTCGTCGTCACCCACGGCACCGCCACGCTCGAGGAGACGGCGTACTTCCTGAACCTCACGCTGAAGGTCGACGCCACGGTGGTTCTCGTCGGGTCGCAGCGGCCGGCCACGGGCCTGAGCTCGGACGCGGCGCTGAATCTCGTCAACGCGGTGCGGGTGGCGGGAGCGCCCGAGGCGCGCGGCCTCGGCGTGCTCGTGCTCCTGAACGACGAGATCCAGGCGGCGCGCGAGGTCACCAAGACGTCGACGCTCCGCCTCGAGACCTTCCGGAGCCCGGACGTCGGCATGCTCGGCTACGCCGATCCGGACGGCCGCGTCGCGATCTACCGGCGGCCGGTGCGGCGTCACGCGCCGGGGACGGAGTTCGACGTGCGCGGCCGCGCCGATCTGCCGCGGGTGGACATCGCCGCGTCGTACGCCGGTGCCGACGGCACGGCCATCAGTGCCTTCGTCGCCGCGGGCGCCCGGGCCATCGTCTCGGCGTCGCTCGCCCCCGGCGTGACGACGCCGGCCGAGACGGAGGCGCTCCTGGAGGCGCGCCGGCGCGGCGTCCTGGTCGTCTTCTCGAGCCGGGCGGGCAGCGGTCGCGTGCTGCCCCGCACGGTGCTGCGCGAGCAGGGCTTCGCGGTGGCCGACAACCTCAATCCACAGAAGGCGCGCGTGCTCGCCATGCTGGCCCTCACTCGCACCGACGACGTGCGCGAGGTCCAGCGCATGTTCGACGAGTACTGAGCCACCCGCCATGGATAACGCCGGGCTCATCGTCGAGACGCTGCGGGCGGCGGGGGTGAGCCACGGCTTCGGAATCCCGAGCGGCAACGTCCTGCCCCTGCTCGAGGCGATGAGGCTCGGCCGGCTGCCGTACGTCCTCACGGCGCACGAGGGCTCGGCGGCGTTCGCGGCCGACGTCATGGGGCGCATGACGGGCGCGCCGGGTCTCTGCATCGCGACCCTGGGGCCCGGCGCCACCAACCTGACGACCGGCGTGGGTAACGCCTTCCTCGATCGCTCACCGCTGCTGGCGATCACGTGCAACCTGCCCACCTCGCAGATCGGCCGGCGCATCCAGATGGCGATCGACCATCACGCGCTCTTCCGGCCGATCACCAAGGCGAGCCTGGCGCTCCGGGAGGGCGCGGTCGCCTCGGTCCTGGCCGAGGCGCTCGAGATCGCCCTGAGCGAGCCGCTGGGCCCTGTCCATCTCGACTTGCCCGAGGACGTCGCGCTCGCCCGGGCGACCGAGTCGGTACCGCCCATCCCGGCCGGCCGGCCGCGGCCCGCCGCCCCGAAGGCGTCGATGACGCGGGCGGGAGAGCTCCTGGGAGCCGCTCGGCGGCCGGTCGCGGTGCTCGGCTCCTCGGCCATGCGTCTCAGGAATCCGCGCCTGCTCCAGGCGGTGATCGAGCGCCACCGGCTTCCCTTCGCGACGACCACGATGGCCAAAGGCCTGATCCCCGAGGATCATCCACTCGCCCTCGGCTGCATCGAGCGGGCCCGTCGCCAGGTGCAGCGCGAATTCTTGCGGTCCGCCGATCTGATCGTCGGGCTCGGCTACGACGTCGTCGAGGTCGAGTACGAGGCGTGGATCGGCAAGGTCCCGCTCCTCTCGATCGACGTCGACGCCGTCGACGCGGATCCGAGCGTGACGATCGCGCACGAGGTCGTCGGCGACCTCGACACCTCGCTCGAGTGGCTGGCCGAGCTTCCGCCGGCACGGCCGGAGTGGACGGCGGACACGGCGCCGCGTCACCGCGAGCGATTTCACCGCTCGCTGCGGCCCGAGCTGGCCGGCTTCGTGCCGCATCACGCGATCGACGTGGTTCGCGAGGTGCTCCCGCGCGACGGCATCCTGGCCTTCGACGTGGGCGCCCACACCCATCAGATCGCCTCGCAGTGGACGACCCACGCGGAGCGGACGTTCCTGATCACGAACGGCTGGTCCTCGATGGGATTCGGGCTTCCCGCCGCCATCGCCGCCAAGCTCGCCCGCCCGGATCGTCCGGTGGTCGCGCTCGTGGGAGACGGGTGCTTCCAGATGACGTGTGGCGAGGTCACCGTGGCCCGGCGTCTCGGACTCTCGCTGCCCATCGTCGTTCTGGACGACGGCTGGCTCTCCCTGATCCAGGTCAAGCAGGTCCGGCGAAGCTTCGGCCTCTACGGGACCGACCTCGGCGAACAGGCGCATGCGGACCCGCCGGCGCACTACTTCGGGGTCCCCGCGGTCGGCGCGCGCAGCGCCGCGGAGCTCGCGCATGCGCTCGAGCGCGCGCTGGCCGCCGACCACCCGACGGTGATCGAGGCCAGGGTGGATCCGGGCCACTACCTCGACACCGTGTACGACGAGCCCGCGCGCCCGTAAAAGTTGCGAGCCGAAAGTTGAGCGGCGTACACTCGGCGCGGCCCGATGCCTGAGAAGATCGGCAGGTACGAAGATCTCGCCGTGATCGGACGGGGTGGCATGGGCATGATCTACCGGGCCCGTGATCCCGTCCTGGAGCGCTCGGTGGCACTCAGGGTCATCTCGAGCTTCGAGGTCACCGCCGATCTTCGCGCGCGCTTCTTCCGCGAGGCCCGGGCCTGCGCGCGGCTCCGGGACCACCCGAACATCGTCACCATCCATGACATGGGGGAAGACGACGGGCGTCTGTTCATCGTGATGGAGCTGCTGGAGGGCGAGGAGCTCCGGCGCCTCATCGCCCGGCACGCGCCGCTCACCCTCGAGGAGAAGCTCGCCATCGTGCGCCAGATCTGTGACGGGCTGCACCACGCTCACCAGAACGGCGTCGTGCACCGCGACATCAAGCCCGCGAACATCTTCCGGCTGCCCTCGGGCCAGGTGAAGATCCTGGACTTCGGGATCGCGCAGATCGCCGCCGCCGCCACCACTCACGGGGACCTCACCAGGACCGGGATGATGATGGGGACGCCCCGCTACATGGCCCCGGAGCAGGTGCGCGGTCAGGCCGATCAGCGCTCGGACATCTTCTCGGTCGGCGCGGTGGCCTACGAGCTGTTCAGCGGTCGCCCGCCGTTCGCGGGGGACAATCCGCTGCAGATCCTCGAGCAGCTCCGGACGGCGACGCCGCCGCGCCTCTCGGAGCTCGACCCGGGCCTCCCGCCCGAGCTCTCGGACATCGTGGATCGGGCGATCCGGAAGGAGCCCGAAGAACGCTTCGCCGATCTCGGGCAGATGGGACGCGAGCTCGAGGCGGTGCAGCGCGGGCTTGGCGAAGGGCCCAAGCAGGTGCCGGCCGAACCGCCGTCGCCCCGATCCGAGGTCGATCACGCTGAATCGACCGATCGCTGGCCATCGCGGGGCGCGCCGACCGCGTGGGCCACCGGCGAGACGTCGGTCAGTCGCGCGCCGCGCATCGCGATCGCGACCGGTGTCGCCATCACGGCGATCGTCATCGCGGCTCTCTACTACTGGCAAACGCCCGCCGCGCCTCCCGGTGCCCTCGCCGACAAGCCCGCGGCGCCCGCGGCGAGCGCGGATGCGGTGAGTCTCCCGAGCCCGTCGGACGCGACGAAGACCGACCGAGAGATCAAGAAGACGGTGTCCGCGGCCCCGGCCGCGCCGGCTCCGGCGCCGCCGCCGGCGAGCAAGACGGACCGGGCGAGCCCGCCGGCGCGCGAGCGCGACAAGGCGCCGGTGGTCGCCGCGGTGCCCTCGGGGCCGCGCGAGGACGCGGAGCAAGCCCGGCGGCGGATGACCGAGGCGAAGCGCGCGGCCGAGCGCGTGGCCGCGGAGTTCTTCGCGCGCCGGCGCTTCGCCGCGGCCCAGAGCAAGGAGAGCGATGGCATCACCGCGCTCGGGAAGTCGGACTACGCGGCGGCGATCGGCCGGTTCACCGAGGCCCGGTCCGAGTACCAGGCCGCGCTGCAGGAGGCCCCGGCGGAGGAGGAGAAGGAGCGCCAGCGCTCCCTCGTGAAGAGCAACCTCGATCAGGCGCACGCGTCGGCCGCGGCACGACGCCAGGAGGCCCTTGCCGCCGAGGCGGACAAGGTCGCGAGAGATGTCTTCGACCAGGCTCAGGCGAAGCAGGTGGAGGCCGATGCCCTGGCAAACCGCAAGGACCTCGCGGCCGCGGCGCGCGCCTATCAGGAAGCCGCTGACCGCTACGGGGAATCGGCAGTCCGGGCGCGAGCGGTGCGGGGCAGGTAGGACCCCGCCGCGGCGCGCCGGCTCGACTCAGTGCGAGTCGAACACTTCCTGGTACTCGCGGAGCTTTCGACCGACCGCCTCGATCTCGCCCGCGGTCGGTCGGTCCGGGTCGGCCGCCGCCGGCATGCTGCCGAGCTTCATGAGGCACGCCATGAGAAGCAGCCGCGCCTTCGTCGCGGTCAGGTTCCGGCCGCCGATGAACGGGGCGGCGGGCGGCGGCACGAATCCCTCGGCGTTGCCGCGACCGGTGAGCGCCACGGGCATGCCGGAGAAGGCGGCCCGCCGCATGACGCGCGTGCGTACGGCCGAGGTCAGGCGCCCGTAGGGCGCCAGGCCCTCCACCACGAATCCGGCCAGCGGGTGCGCCGCGAGGTTCCGCGCGATCTGCGCGAGCAGGTCGACCTCGCGTGAGAGATCCTCGTCGTCATCGTCGGCGGTGTAGTTGCCGTCCTTCACGATCGTGACTTTGGGAACGGCCGACCCGAGCAGGTCGCCGCGTCCGTCCTTGATCGGCACGCGGATCTCGCCGCTCGCGAGGCGTCCCACGACCTCCGAGGGTAATCGCGTGAGGTTCACCGCGGACAGGTAGGTGTGCCGCGTCGCGGGCAGGTAGTTGAGCACGGCCGGGCCCTCCCAGCCGGCCGCGCCGAGGATGCCGCCGTGGCCGCCCGTGGCCACATAGCCGCCGGGTCGCGCGTCGCCCTTCTGGACGTCGCGCGCCGCGAACACCTGCTGGTCCTGCACGAGCACGACGCCGGCGCGGTTACGCCCGGACTCGTCGGCCCAGACGCGCGAGACGATGTAGTCGACGGAGTCGACGATGTTCTTGTCGCCGTCGTTGCTGAGCTGTCCGTGGGGCCGCTGCGACGCGTTGCCGCAGATCGGCAGCGTGGTGTCGACGAGAAGCTGGAGCCAGTAGACGGTCTCCTCGATGCGCGGACTGCCCTGCGTCCAGATCGCCCCGGCGTACCGTCCGCTCGCGAGCACGCGCCCCACGGCGTTGGCGATGCGCGCGAGCGCGGGCCGCGCCGGCGCGGGCCCGAGGTGATACGGACGGTACGGAAAGAAGTCGCGTCCGCGCACCTCGGCGCCAATATCACCCTCGCCCACATCGGTCCGAAGCTTCGCGGCGAGCCCCTTCGTGTAGCCGGATGACGGCATCACACGATAGAAATCGATCTCCGCCCGTCCCGAGATCTGGTTGCCGACGCCCTTGTCGCCCACGCCGAGCCGATCGATCTCCTCGAAGAGCCGCGCGCCGTCCGGATAGAAGGGTTGCCGCGCCTGCGCCTCGGGCGCCATCGGGAAGGCGCAGTCCTCTTCCCACGCCCGGCCGTCGGCCTGCCGCGCCATGTACGGAAGCGGATAGACGCCGTCCTCCGGCCCGAGCGTGATCTCGTACACGGGCCTGTCGTCGGCGCCGCGCCGCTCCTTGTGAAAGGTCCCCCGCGAGTCGACGTAGCCGTCGGGCGGGCCGTAGAGCTCCGCGGCGTCGCGCTCGAGCGGATGCGCGCTGAACTGCTCGACGTAGACCGTCACCGGCGCGGCCAGCCGCTGGGCACGGAGCGCGTCGAAGCGGAGGGGCGCGCCGCCGGCGTCGGTCAGCGGAGGCAGGCCGTACTTCGCGCGAGCCTTGTTGCTGGTGACCAGCGGCGGGCTGTTCTGGATGGTCGCGTTCGATCCGGCGAGGTGGGCGATGCGGGCCTTCGGCGGCATGGCGTGGTCTCCTTCATCGGTTCGCGCCGGGCGCTACGGGTGAGGCGGAACGCTCCGAGATCGGAACGCTGCGCTCGCCGGACGGGAGCGGCCGTCGCGTCGAGCGCAGCTCAACGCATCGGAAAGCTCGCTTATGCGGGCAGGCGCTCGTACATCCCGTGCACGTCAGCGCCATGGAAGCGCGCCACGTGGTTGGTGGGCGGCAGCGGCTCGGCGTAGAAGAACTCGGGCAGCTCGTCGTCCTTCGCCGTGAAGCCGGCCCGACGATTGAATTCGTACTCCATCCGGAGCGCCGCCTGGCCTAGCGGCTCGAAGAAGTCCTTGGTCAGGCTGGTGCCGTGGGCGGCGTTGATGGCGTTGGCGATGAACTCGGTGTTCGGGTTGGTGACGCTCATCCCGAAGATGCAGAGCCCCAGCGAGTCGTTGGCGGCGACCCGCGCCTGGTGGGCCAGGCTCTGCTCGACGATCTGCTCGGCGTTCATCTCGCGGGTCTTGAGCCGCGGCAGGTTGCCCGCGGTGTGATCGGCGCCCTGCGCCGTCGCCATCATGGTGATGCCGGTCGCCTCGACCACGCGGGGATCGTACGCGCTGATCGCCTGCTTCTTGATGACGGGCACGCGGCGGACCTTGTAGTGCTCGCCCACGCGGGCCGTGCCCTGCGCCCAGAGCCGCCCCTTCTCCGTGCCCTGACGGATCTCGGCCATGCAGTCGGCCATGAACTTCACGTCGCCGAACGCGCCGAGGCCGGCTTCCATGAGCACCGCCAGCGTGGCGCCGAGCTCGATCGTGTCCACCCCGAGGTCGTTCGCCAGGAAGTTCATCTGGGCGAGCTCGTCGGGGTCGCTCAGGCCGCAGTTGGTGCCGAGAAGACCGAGCGTCTCGTACTCGACCGGCGAGACCACTTCCTTGCCGCTGGCGTCGGCGTAGACGTTGCTGCACTGGATCACGCAGCCGGGCATGCAGGCGTGCGTGTGCTCGCCGCCGCGCGAGACGTTGAGCTGGCTGATGTGCTCGCCGCCCATCTTGAACTTCTCGCCGCTCGCCGTGTTCACCTGCTGGCCGGCGCTGAAATTCCGCACGGGCAGACCGCCGAGCGCGTTCTGGAGATCCGCCATGCCCATGGTGCCGATCTTCTGATAGAAGTTCGTGACCATGGAGTCCGCGAGCAGCATCTTCGCGTAGTCCTTGATCGCGGCGTTGACCTTCTTCGTGTCCGTGAAGGGCGGAATCTTGTCGAGGTCGACCACGACCGCCTTGACCTTCTTCGAGCCCATCACGGCGCCCACGCCGCCACGCGCCGACAGCCGCGCCGGGCGGCCGTCCTTGTCGCTGAAGGAAATGCCCCCGAGCAGGCCCTGATACTCGCCGACGGGACCGCAGAGGGCGATGGTGACCTTCTTGCCGTACTTCCGGTGCAGCATCTCCTGAGCCTCGAAGTTACCCTTGCCCAGGTAGGGCGCGGCGTCGTCGAAGTCGATCGTGCCGTCCTTCTTGAAGTGCAGAACGGCCCAGGTCGGCGAGGCCCCGTGCAGCGTGAAGCCGGCGACCTTGAGCTGACCGAGCCCGTAGCTGAAGCTGCCGCCGCCGTTGGCCTCCTTGATGCCCCCGGTGAGAGGGCTCTTGCAGCCCACGCTCGTCCGGTTGGCGTTGGAGAAGCTCGTACCGGCGAAGGGCCCGGCCGAGAAGATGAGCGGGTTGGCCGGCGACAGCGGGTCGACGGTGGCGGCGCCCAGCTCGAGAAGCGTCTTGGCGATCAGATAGCGTCCGGCCCTGACGACGTCCTCACCGTGCAGCTCACGCCTGGTGATCGAACGGCCGGTCA
>Ga0209438_1000423_pt1 | contig 12861 bp, 9 predicted proteins | sample GraSoi_2013_20cm_FD_185825 | JGI IMG/M metagenome (GOLD analysis project Ga0209438, IMG submission 185825) | Grasslands soil microbial communities from the Angelo Coastal Reserve, California, USA - Sample 9_17_2013_20cm (SPAdes) (version 2) | ecosystem: Environmental > Terrestrial > Soil >...
GCCCTTGTAGATCAGCTTGTCGCTTTGCCACGCGATCTCGATCCCATAGATCGGGAAGACGTTCGAGCTCCCCCAATAGAGATACCATCGCCCGTCATCATCCTTGAGCAGGCCCGGGTCCCACGGGCCCGGTGGCACCTCATTGGGTTTCATCAACTCCGGGTTCCGGTCATCGACCGCGCCGGGCAAGTCCGGCATCCGCCGCACGAGATAGTCGAGCTTCCCGGTCTCGGGCGCGGTTGTCACCAGGATTGGGCCGGGCCGGGTGAAGGACATGGACGGCCAGATGATCAGCCGGTCGCCGTCGGAGATGACCGCGGGCGCAACCACGCCGCCAGACGGCCACATGCTCGGCGTGATGAAGGTCCAGTCGATGAGGTCGGTCGAGCGCCAGTAACCGTCAGCGAGCGTCTGGAAGAGATAATAGGCATCCTTGTGCCGGACGATCGCCGGGTCGGCGCCGGTGCGGTAGCTGATGCCGTCGTTCGTCTGCTCCCAATTGTAGCGATAATCGATGTCGATCGGATTGATGTAGGTCCGCTTCTCGGCTTGCCCCGGGGACGCCGCGAACAGCGCCGCTCCCAACGTCAACATCCATGCCGCCTTGCCCATTGTCGTCCCTCTCAGTGGCCGCGCACGAAGAGGTTGGCGGTCAGCCGGCCCTGACGCGGGTCGCCGGTCAACGGCATGTCGGGTGGAATGATCCCCGAATGGAGCAGGCTGCCTTGAAAGATGATCATCCGGTCGGGGACGGCCTCGACTGCGCCGATCTCCTCGAAAAATTCGTCCGAGCCATGGAAGTAGCCCGAGTCCGCCGGCAGTTGCGCAGCCTGAACTTCCATGACCGGAACGACGACCGGGACATTTAATTCGGTCACTCGCTCGATACCCGTTGTGCGCTGGCGGTAAAAAGCCGTCCCCGAATTGGGCGGCGCGCGAAGGTAATGGAGCAAAGCGAGCTGCTTCTGGTCGGTCGTGTCGAAATGCGGCGCTCGCTGCGGCGGCGTCAGCTCCGTCGGGTTCAGCGTCACCATCGAGAAACTGGCTTCGAGGAGATCGAAGACGTCGATGTCGAAGGCGCCCGCGATGAACTGCGCGGCGCGCTCGCAAGCCTCTTCGGCATAGGCGTTCGCGGCCGTGTCGGCGGCCGTGAAGATGCGTCTAAGGCCTGGGTAGTAATTGGTGTGGCGAGGATAGGGCGCGAGCGCTTCCGCAATTTCGAGAATATGTTCGAGCGAGCCGCTGAAATCGTCGATGACGACAACCGGGCTGTGACTTTTGCCGACGTGCCGAAGTTCAGGCCTCACGACTCACCCTAAAACGAAAGGAGGGGGACGTTACCATCCCCCTCCCCATCCGGCACGCCGGACCTAGAACTTGTATTTGAGCCCAACCTGGAATTGCCGCTGGTCGTTGTTGATCTGGCCATTCTCGGTGAGCGGCGGCGGCTCGCCCGCACCTGCACCCCAGGTCGAGTAAGTGCGATTCAGCCAATTGAAGACGTTGAATACCGCGAAATCGACCGTGGCTTCGTGGCCCCAAGGCGTCTTGAAAGTCTTGGCGACACGGATATCGAGTTTCTTGTAGGCGATGTCCTTCTTCGGGAAGAGGGCGCCGCCAAAATTCCCGAAACAACATGCGCCCTCTGGAACCGGCCCGGTGAGGCCGTTCCACGGCGCGACGATGTGACCGAACGCCGGGCCGGAGTTTAACGAAAGCGTTCCCGACAAGATAAACCCGAGCGGCGCCCGCCAGATTCCCGAGGTTACCGACGTCCATTTCGGCACGCCGTTGACGTGGTTCCAACCGTAAGTGCCAAACGCCGGAGCATTGAACAACTCGTCGCTGTTCAGCTCCATCGGCACATTGCTTCTGGCCCGCTGCAGCGTGATCGCCTGGGTGAAGCCCCACACAGTTCGGTCGGTGAACGGCTTCTCGATCTGCAGGAACAATGCGTCGAGGCGCGCCCGGCCGTTGTTTATGCCGCGGTTGAGCTTGCCGTTGAAGCCTGTCAGCTGGCCATTGGTCGCAGAACAGTTCGGGAACGGACCGTTCGGCGTATTGTCGATGATCCACTGGTCGCCACCGTTGATGCAGCCGCCCGGCGTCAGCACCGTTGTGTACCAACCATTGTTGTAGAAGTTCGACCGCGCGAACATCGAGATGTTGTGCGATTCGACGTGGCTGTAGGTCACGGTCGCGGTAATGTCGCCAAACCGCTTGCGGACGCCAAGGTCGAACTGGTCCGAATACGGCATTTTGACCTTGTTCGGCAGCACCCAGACGGCGCCTCCGGTATCGAGACTCGCGATAAGGGCCCGGAGCGCTTCAGGATCGTGACAAAATGCTGGGGGTGAGGCGCCTGCGCATTGAGACTGGAAATCCCCCAGCACGGGCGGGGTGTTGATCTGCGTAGTGATGATCGTGTTGGCGTTCTGTTGTTGCTCGATCACGCCCTGGATGAACAGGTTGCGGTCATAATAGCGGCCAGCGCCGCCGAAGATGACCGTATCGCGGTCGCCGTGCAGGTCATAAGACACGCCGAGGCGCGGCTGGAATTCACCCCAGAACGGCTTCCGGTTGTGTCCATTCGAAATGTAGTCCTCAGGATCGATCCCGCGCGCCACCCAACCCGGATAGGCGCGGAGCGCATCGGCGATCGCCTGCGGTGTCACATAATCCTTATTGTTGGGATTGCTTTCGAAATCCCAGCGGATTCCGGCGTTGATCGTCCAATGGTCGTCGGGCTTCCACTCGTCAGAAATGTAGAGCCCTATTTGAGTGTCCTTGGCCGACATGCCCGGTGCCGGATTGACATTGATCCTGCCGGCATAGGGGTCAGCCGTCGTAATATCGAACGAGGCGCAAGTCGGCAGCAGTTGGTCGCACGGATTCAAGACATAATAGGTGCCGTTAGTGTTGCCAGCCTCAATTCGCGACAGCTTATAGAATGTAATCTGGCCTCCAGCTTTCAGCGTGTGCTGGCCCATTCGATAGGTGGCGTCGTCGCGAGCGGTCCACGCCTTCTCTGTGTCGTTCTGCTCAAAGTTGTTTGATCCCAGCCTCGCTAGGACAGAATTTACGTCGGTAGTGCGGGTGAGAATATACTCCGGCCCGTCAGATACATTGACCGCGCCCTGGTTCCCCTTGTCATAAGCGATATTCAGATAGTTCAGGAAGTTGCCCTGACTGTGCCGCCACTGAAACTGGTATCGGTCCTGATTAGTCTGGATGAAGCGACCATGCTCCGTCACGGCATCGCCGCCGAAGTCGTCGAGGTTGCTCTGGTCGCGCTTGTAGCCGATCAGGTTCACGGTATCGTTCGGTGTCGCAAACCAGGTGAGCTTGCCGAAGTAGAGGCGCTGCTTGAAGGTCTTGGGGATCGCGCTGTTGATCTCATCTTCGATATTCTGCGGGATCACGTCGACGAGGTTGTTGAAGGTCCCGGGAGGAAGCTTTTGGTTGACCCCTTCGAAGGCGAAATAAAAGCTCAGTTTCCCGGGGATGATCGGCCCGCCGATATCGCCGCCGAACTGCTTGCGGTCATAGTCCTGCTTCGGACCGGTCTGGAAATCCCCCTTCTCGATAAATGCCTTGGGCTGCCATTCGATGAATGCGTCGCCGTGGAACTTATCGCCGCCGGTCTTGGTGATCGCGGTGAGCAGCGCGGATGCGGACTGGCCGTTCTCGGCACCGAAGTTCTGCGTCTGGAGCTGGTATTCCTGGATGGCGATCTGCGGGAATGGGTTGCCTAACCCGCCGAAATTCTGCCCGACAAAGCCGCCGTGGTTGATCGGGTTTTTGAAGCTCATCCCGTCGAGCAGGATGTTGGCATTCTGCGGCGCGAGAGCGCCGGCCTGAAGCTGCTGCGCACCGCTCGGGTTGATCAAGGAGATGCCTGGCGCCAGCGCCGCAAAGCTCAGGAAGTTGCGCTGGCTCTGCGGAAGATTCTCGATCTGGGCCGGCGTGATGTTGGTTGCGACCGTCTGCGCCTGAGTCGGCTGAGAAGTGCGCCGCCCCGTCACAACGATCGCGCCACCACTGCCACTTGGTGCCGCAGCAGCAAAGTCGACCGTGACCGTCTGGCCGACCTGGACATCCGCTTCCTGTGTCTGGCCATCCGCCGTCACTTTGTAGGTCGACGGCCGCACGCCCAGAATCACATAATTGCCCCGAGCATCGGTCGTTCCGGCAAGACGCTGGCCTGTGTGGGTGTCGACCGCGACAACCTGCGCTCCGGCCTTCGCTCCATCGACGTGGCCCTGGATCGTTGAAAGTTCAGATTGCGCGTAGGCCGGTTGGGCCACACAGATTGCGACGGCAATTGCGACGGTCGAAATTCCGGACGCAAGCCTGCGCTTGTTGTTCGTCATGCTCACTGGCCCCTCATCCTGTGGCAACATGTAACCGGTTACATTTTCACATAACCGACTTCTCTCCGCCGGCGATGAAAGACCTTCGCGTGACCCATGTCAATCTGGCCTTCGGGAAAAGCCTCGCCTGCTGTGGCCATTGTGCCACGCGCTAAATCAACTTTCAGTGCGTGATGCGCTCATACTTGATCGCGAAATTGACGCTCGTGGGTTGCGCGGCGGGCTGCGGCGCACTGCTCACCGGTAGTTTCGCGACGAAGTCTCCGTGATCGGGCATCTCGTCGGACACATCGTCGATCACTTCGGCGAGGTCCTTCAAAAATCCGACCAGATCCTCGGTCTCGACAAAGCGCGTGACCGGGTCCGGAGTCATTTCGAAACCCTGACCGAGCAAAACCTGGACCCAGCTTTCCTCCGCGAACAACTCTTGCGCGCCGTGCTTGAAGAATCGCCCCGACGATCGAAACAGTTCGAGCCGTTCCGTCAGGCTGTCGGGCACGGCCATCTCGCGGACATGGTCCCAGAACGGCTCACCGCTCCGGCGCGTCACCTTGTAATGGGCGATGATGAAGTCGCGCACGTCCTCATATTCGAAGCGCGACTGGCGATTATATTCATCGATGTCAGCCTGGTTGAAACCCGTCGCCGGAAACATCGCGAGCAAGCGGTGAATGCCGGTCTGGATCAAATGAATGCTGGTCGATTCGAGCGGCTCGAGGAAGCCCGACGAGAGACCCAAAGCGACGACGTTCTTGTCCCACGCTTTCAGCCGGCGCCCGGGCGCAAAGCGGACCGGCCGCGGATCGGCCATCGCCTCGCCGTCGAGGTTGGCGAGCAAAGTTTCGGCGGCCTCCTCGTCGCTGAGCAGGCTTGAGGAATATACGTAGCCGTTGCCGATCCGGTGTTGCAACGGAATGCGCCACTGCCAGCCGGCCTTGCGCGCGGTCGAGCGCGTATAGGGCGTCAGCGGCGCGACGCTTGCGCACGGCACCGCTTGGGCGCGATCGCACAGCAGCCACTGGTTCCAATCCTCATAACCGTTGCCGAGCGCGCCGCCGATCAGCAGCGCGCGCATGCCCGAGCAGTCGACGAACAATTCGCCGCCGACTTCGCGGCCATCCTCCAGGCGAACCCGCTCGACGTAGCCGGTTTCAGGGTTCTGAATGACCTCGACGATTTTACCCTCGACGCGTTTGACCCCCCGAGCTTCGCTCTCGGTCCGCAAAAAACGCGCGAGCAGGGATGCGTCAAAATGGTAGGCATAATCGAGGTCGGCGAGCGGCGAGTTCGGTTGGCGCTTATCGGCAAACGCGAACCGGTTCTTCAGCGAAGCGGAACAGTTGAGCGAGTATCGGTCGAAATGGCCAACCGAATCCGGCGCCCGTTCGCGCGCCGCCAGCCACAATTGATGCGGGTGCAGCCACAGCATATCGCGGCCGATCTTGCCGAAGCCGTGGATGTAGCTCTCGCCCGGCGCGCCCCAATCGACGAACTGGATGCCGAGCTTGAACGTCGCTTTGCTGGCGGCAATCATCTTCAGCGGATCGACGTTGGCCAGCGCAAGGTAATTGCGGATGTGCGGAATGGTCGCCTCGCCGACCCCGATGATCCCGATTTCGTCCGACTCGATCAGCGTGACTTCGACCTTGCTCAGCCATTGCGACAGGACCGCGGCGGTCATCCAGCCGGCCGTACCGCCACCGACAATCGTCACTTTCTTGACTGGCTGATCCATGGGTCCTCCGGGCATGCGGACGCGCGGCTTAACATCTTTTTTAAGACGGGGAACCGGGCTAGGCCGAACCATGGCCAAAGCCGACCAGCTCGAAATCCCGCTGCGGATCGTGATTGAAAATCCGGTTCCCGGCGTCCTTCACAGCCTGCAATCGAAGGATGGTCATCCGCTCGATCCGAAGCGCTCGAGCGCCGGCGAGCTCCTCGCCTTCGCCTTTCCGATCCGGATCGCGCCGGGACCGAAATTCTTCGGCGACCAGGTGCGGCGCGAAGGCCCGCAGCGGCGGTTCGTCTACATTCGCGTCGGACAATCCGCCGGTGACTTGTCGTCGCCCTGGTCGCGCCGGATGAAGATCGACATCCACGACATCGACCAACGCTTGCTCGACCGCGCGGCGGCCGGCGAAGGGGTGGTGGAGATCGCCGTCAACGGAACCGCGAAGGATGGAACACCGGCGTGCGCCACCGTGCGGGCGGCGCGGCGGGAATTGGCCTAGCTTGCCAGCGCCGCGGCGCGGCGCGCCCGCTCACCAACCGCGGCAAGATCGCTTTCCCCCGCCTGTACGATCCAGCTTCCGCCGACGCACAACACCGAAGGCAGCGCCAGCCAATCGGCCGCCGTCTCGGCGCGAATCCCACCCGTCGGGCAGAAACGCGCATCGCCGAACACCGCCGAAAATCCCTTGAGCGCGGCGATCCCGCCGGATGCCTCGGCCGGGAAGAATTTGAACCGCGATAGCCCAAAGTCGAGCCCGCGCATGATGTCGGCCGCGGTTGCGACCCCCGGTAAATAAGCGGCGCCGGTCTTCGCGGCCGCCCTGGCGAGCGGCTCGGTCAGGCCGGGCGAAACGATAAACCGGCTTCCCGCCTCAAGCGCCTGTTCCAACTGCCCCTCGTTGAGCACCGTCCCCGCGCCGACGATCGCGCCCGGAACGACGGCCATCGCCTGGATCGCGTCGAGCGCGTTCGGCGTCCGCAGCGTCACCTCGATCACCGGCAGGCCCGCGCCAACCAGCGTCTCGGCCAGCGCGACCGGATCGACGCCGCCGTCGAGCACCAGCACCGGAATGACCGGCGCCGTGCGCATGATCTCGTCGATCGTCATGGATACTCCCGAGCGAATGCCGCCGCCGCGCCGTACAGGCCCGGCTGCGGATAAGTGATCAGCCGGACCGGCATATCGTCCATGCGCCGCTCGAACCGTCCCTTGGCGATGAACCGGCCGCGGAAACCCGACTTCGGCAGATAATCCGCGAGGCGCAATCCGACCCCGCCGGCGATCACCACGGCGGACGCGCCCTGGGCGAGCGCAAGGTCGCCGGCGACCGCGCCCAAGGTCAGGCACAAACGGTCGAGCGCCGCCGTCGCCAGGCTGTCGCTGCCCTCGAGCGCCGCCGGCCACAGATCCTTGTCATCGTGGAGCGTCAGGTCGCGCTTCTCGATCACTCCGAGCGCTTCGTACAGGTTGTGCAGCCCCTGTCCGGCCGCGACCCGCTCGACCGAGACGCGGCGGAAGTTCTTGCGCAATTGCTTGAGGATCTTGTCCTCGAGCGCGTCGAGCGGGGCGAAATCGATATGGCCGCCCTCGGTTTCGATCACGTCATAGCTGTCCGCCCTTTTAAGCAGCGCGGCTACGCCAAGGCCGGTGCCCGGACCGACGATCGAAATGACGCCCTCGTCGGGAAGCGCATGATCGGGGCCGCACAAATGCCGGAAATGTTCATCGCCAAGCGTCGCGACCGCATGGCCGACAGCGCCGAAATCGTTGACGATGACGAAGCGCTCGACCCCCAACCGCTCCTTCATCAAATAAGGGCGGATCACCCAGGGGTTATTGGTCAGCTTCAAGACCTCACCGCCGACCGGTCCGGCGAAGGCAATCGCCAGCTCATCGGGAAGATCGATCCCGGCGCGGCGGCCAAATTCCTGCCAGGCCAGCTGGAAGCTCGCATGGTCGGCGGTGCGGAGCGTGATCGCCTCCCCGAGCGAAACCACCGCCCCATCCGCGATCTCGGCCAGAGCGAAACGCGCGTGGGTTCCACCGATATCGGCCGCAACGATCTGTCTCACGCCAACTCCGCTTCCATTGCGGCGAGCATCGCCGATGCGCCAAGTTCGGCTTCGTCGGCATGCAGCCGCATCAGCGCGAACAGCTCGCGTCCCGTGCCCAGGGGCGGCGGCGGCGAATTGGCCGGCGCCCGGCTCGCGAGATCGACCCCGACCGCCTCGAGCTGCCCGCTATGCGCATCGAGCCGGATCATATCGCCGTCGCGCACTCGCGCCAGCGGCCCGTCGGGCAGCGCTTCGGGCGACATATGGATCGCGGCGGGCACCTTGCCGCTCGCGCCCGACATCCGCCCGTCGGTGATCAGCGCGACGCGATGGCCGCGGTCCTGGAGCACGCCGAGCGCCGGGGTCAGCTTGTGCAGCTCGGGCATGCCATTGGCGCGCGGCCCCTGGAAGCGCACGACCACCGCGACGTCGCGGTCGAGCTCGCCGGCCTTGAATGCCTCGAGCACCTCATTCTGCTCGGCAAAGCAGCGCGCCGGCGCCTCGATCAGCCAGCGGCCCTCATCGACCGCGCTGGTCTTGATGATCCCGCGCCCGAGATTGCCCTTGAGCAGCCGCATCCCGCCATCGGGGCGGAACGGCTCACCGACCGGGCGCAGCATGTCGATATCGGCGCTTTCCTCGGCCGGCTTCCAGATCAGCTCGTCGCCATGAAGTTCGGGATTGCCGATCCACGCGTCCATCGTTTCCGCGCCCGCGGTCAGCGTGTCGCCATGAATGAGCCCCTCGCGGCCCAGCGTATAGGTAACGAACGCCATCCCGCCGGCGTTCTGGAAATCGTTCACGTCGTTCGATCCGTTGGGATAAATTCGCGTGATCAGCGGCACCGCACCCGAAAGTTCGTCAAAGTCCTGCCAATCGATGCCGATCCCCGCGGCGCGTGCAATCGCCGGCAAATGAATCGCGTGATTGGTCGATCCGCCGGTCGCGAGCAGTCCGACCATCGCGTTCACGATCGCTTTCTCGTCGACCACCCGCGCCAGCGGGCGCTCGCCGCTCCGGCCGAGCTCGGCGAGGCGATGGATTGCGGCGCGGGTCAGCGCCTGGCGAAGCGGCGTGCCGGGATTGATGAACGCCGCGTTGGGAATGTGCAGCCCCATCAATTCCATCATCATCTGGTTGGAATTGGCGGTGCCGTAAAACGTGCAGGTCCCGGCCGAATGATAGGATGCGCTCTCCGCCTTCAACAGCTCCGCCTTGCCCACCTTCCCCTCGGCAAAGAGCTGGCGGACTCGCTGCTTTTCCTTGTTCGGGAGGCCCGACGGCATCGGCCCGCCGGGGATCAGCAGCGCGGGCAAATGACCGAAACGCAAAGCGCCGATCAGCAGCCCGGGAACGATCTTGTCGCAAATCCCGAGCAAGGCCATCGCGTCGAACATTCCATGGCTGAGCGCGACCACGGTCGACAGCGCGATCACGTCGCGGCTGAACAGCGACAGATCCATCCCCGGCTGGCCCTGGGTGACCCCGTCGCACATCGCCGGAACCCCGCCCGCCACTTGCGCGGTCGCGCCCACCTCACGCGCGAAAATTTTGATCTGCTCGGGATAGCGCGCGTAGGGCTGATGCGCTGACAGCATGTCATTGTACGCGGTGACGATGCCGATATTCGGCCCCGCCATGTGGCTGATCGCGGCCTTGTCCTCGCCCGAGGCGGCGAAACCGTGCGCGAAATTGCCGCAACTGAGGCGCGGCCGGTTGATCCCCCGCTCCTTCTGCTCGGCCATCAGCTCGAGATAGCGCGCCCGTGTCGGTTTCGACCGCTCGATGATCCGGTCGGTGACGTTCGCGATTGCTGGATGAAGGGCCATGGCTCCCGCTACTCGTGCCAGCTGATGCCGTCGCGCTCGGTCAGCGCGATTGCCGCCGACGGGCCCCACGTGCCCGCGGCATAGGGTCGCGGCGCAATCCCCTTCTCCGCCCAGGCGGCGCGAATGCGGTCGATCCAGACCCATTGCGCCTCGACCTCGTCGCGGCGGACGAACAAGGTCGGGTCGCCCTCGATCAGATCGAGCAGCAGCCGCTCGTAAGCGATCCGCCGGCGATATTCGCTGAACGCGTTGGCGAGCCCGATATCGAGCGGAATTTCGCGCAAGCGCATGCCGCCGCGATCGAGACCGGGGCTTTTGGCCATCAGATGAAGGCTGATCGTCTCTTCCGGCTGAAGCCCGATGATCAGCTTGTTCGGCTTCGTCGTCGCTCCGCGCGAAGCGAAGATCGAATAAGGGACGTCGCGGAACTGGATGAAAATCTCGGTGTCGCGCGCGGGCATCCGTTTGCCGGTCCGGAGATAGAACGGCACCCCCTTCCAGCGCCAATTGTCGACATGCGCCTTCATCGCGACAAACGTTTCGGCCTGGCTCTCCTTGCCGATTTCCTCGGCATAGCCGGGCACCGGCGCGCCATCGATCGCCCCGCGCATATATTGGCCGGTCACTGTGTTCGTCTCGATATCCGCCGCGGTGATTGGGCGCAGCGCCCGCAGCACCTTTACTTTCTCGTCGCGCACCGCGGTCGCGTCGAAATTGGTCGGCGGCTCCATCGCCACCAGCGCGACCAGCTGCAATATGTGGTTCTGGACCATGTCGCGGAGCGCGCCGGACTGATCGTAATAATCGCCGCGGCCCTCGACCCCGATGGTCTCGGCGACGGTAATCTGGACGTGATCGATATGTGCGCTGTTCCACAACGGCTCGAACATCGAGTTGGCGAACCGCAGCGCCAGCAGATTCTGGACCGTCTCCTTGCCGAGATAATGGTCGATGCGGAACGTGCGCTCCTCGGGGAAGGCGCCGGCGACCGCGTCGTTGATCTCGCGGCTGGATTCGAGATCGGTGCCGAGTGGCTTTTCGAGCGCCATCCGAATGGTTGGACAAGCGAGCCCCGCGCCTTCCAGCCCGTCGATGGTCGGCTTGAACAGCGAAGGCGCCGTCGACAAGAAGATCGCGACCCCGTCGCACGGATCGCCGACGGCCGTCGCCAGGCGTTCGAACCCCGCCGGGTCCTTGATGTCCAGCGGCACGTAATGGAGGCGCTTAAGGAAACGCTCGGCGACCGCCTCATCGAACGAACTGGCCGGGAAATGCTCCTTGATCGCCTCAAGCGATCGCTGTCTGAAGGCGGCATCGTCGAGATCGGTCCGGGCGGTGCCGATGACCCGCAGGTCGTCGGGCAGAAGCCCGTCCGAATCGAGCCCGAACAGTGACGGCAGGAGCATCCGCCGGGCAAGATCGCCGGTCGCTCCGAACATGAGCAGGGTCGAGGCCTTTTCGCGCATGCGGCGTTGCTAGAGGCGGCCCGCGCGCAAGCAAAGGCCGAAATTCTCACGCACCGGCGAAAAAGATCACCGCCGGTAGGGCACCCAATCGCCAAGATTGCAGCTTGGCCCGGGGATGATCGAGCCCGGCTCGAGCGCGCGAATGTGGTCGCCACGGCAATATTGTCCACCGCGGACTTCGGTGATGATCGTGCTCAAATCCCTGAGGCCGGGACAGCGGTAGCCGAGCCGGTTGATGTAAATCGTCGAGCCCGAGCCGTAGGCGAGCGTCGCCGAATCGATCGCATGCAGCCCTTCGCTACTACTGGTCGAGATGCAGCTTTGCGGTGGGCCCGCGACGCGTCCGGCCGTCACGCCGGCCGAGGCGTCGCCAGGCGGCACGACCGGCCCGGCGCATCCGGCAAGCGAGAGTCCGACGACAATGGGCAGAGTCCGCATGGGAGCCTCCATACACGCGCACGCACGGCGAGGCGATGGCGATCAGAGTCCCGTCGCGGCGAAGGTCTGCCCGCCCGGATCGAGGTCGCGCAGATCGCGGCCGCGCGTTTCCTTGCCGAACCAGGCGACCAGGATCAGCGCGCCGATCGTTGGCACGATGATGATCAGCGAAACGACGTCGAGCGCCGGCACCAACGCCAGGATCGCGAGCAGCTGGGCGAACATTCCGCCGGCCTTGGTGCAGGCCGCAACGGTGCCGGTCGTCCGGCCGCGGATGCGCAGGGGGAAGCTTTCGGCCGCATAAGGCAGCAGCATCGCGATCAGCGCGTTGGTGCCGATGATCAGCAGCGCTACCGGAAGCACCGGGCTGCCGGTGCCGGTGAATTCGAGCCACAACACCCCGGTCAGACCGGCAAGGGAGACCGCGACCGATCCGACGATGGACCATTTCGTGCTCCAGCGGCTGTAGAGATAGGCAACGATGAACACCGTCGGAAAGGCGATCAGCGCGGACTCGGCAAGCAGCTTGCTCGACAATTCCATGCTGTAACCTTTTGCGACCATGTCGGCGGGAAGCCACAGCAACAGGCCGAAGTTGATCAGCCCATAGCAGATCGCCGCGAGGCTGAGGGCGACCAGCTTGCCGAAAAAGGCGCGGCCGGTAAGCGCCACCGACGGCCCTCTGGCGAGCGCGACTTCCTCGGCGTGCGTCGCGCTTCGCGCCTGCGACCCGAACCGCTCCATCACCTGGCGCGCTTCTTCCCCGCGGCCACGCGCCAGCAGGAATTTGGCGGACTCGGGAATCAGTGCCCCGAGCAGTACCAGCGACAGGCCTGTCGGCAGGTTGAGCAGCCACAGGATGCGCCAACCGAACGTCGGTTGCAGCAGCGCGGAGAGGCCGCTCGCGGCGAAATAACCGCCGACCGCGCCAAGGCCTCCAACCAGCACCAGCGCCCAGCCGCGATGCTT
>Ga0209438_1000428_pt1 | contig 12735 bp, 11 predicted proteins | sample GraSoi_2013_20cm_FD_185825 | JGI IMG/M metagenome (GOLD analysis project Ga0209438, IMG submission 185825) | Grasslands soil microbial communities from the Angelo Coastal Reserve, California, USA - Sample 9_17_2013_20cm (SPAdes) (version 2) | ecosystem: Environmental > Terrestrial > Soil >...
GGGATTCGGGATCCGCGATTCGGCGGCCCCGACTGCTGGCTCGATCGCAGCAAGCAGCGCCAATGCCGACGCAATGAGCAACCCCGTAAAGCGATTCATGGCTACCAGGTTGGACGACAGGGCAGGGCAGGGAGTTGTCGCAGGCCGAGCCCCGCCGGGTCCGCCTGCGCGCGTCACCGGTTGCTCGGCGGAACCCGGCCTACTTGGGACTTGGGATTTGGGTTTTGGGATTTACTTCGCGACCGGCTGATCCTTGATGGCGGGCAGGTACATGTCGCGAACGTATTCCTTGACCATCCGCCGCGCGCTGAAGCGCGGCAGCACCGTCCGCATCGACTGCTTGACCACCTGCAGCCAGCGGCGCGGCGTGCCCGCGCGGTCGCGCTCGTAGAAGGCGGGTACGACCTGCTGCTCGAGAATCGCGTAGAGCGCCTGCGCGTCGGCCCAGTCCTGCGCGCCCTGGTCGTTGGGGTCGGCCGTGCCTTCGATCAGCCACCCGTTGTCGCCGGTGAATCCCTCGGCCCACCAGCCGTCGCCGATGGACAGATGCGGCGTGCCGTTGATGGCGGCTTTCATCCCGCTCGTGCCGCTGGCTTCCATCGGCTTCCGCGGGTTGTTCAACCAGACGTCGCACCCCTGGACGAGGAAGTGCGCGACATGCAGGTCGTAGTCGTCCACGAACGCGATGCGGCCGCCGTATTTCGGATCCAGCGCGCTGCGATAGATGCGCTGCAGGTGATGCTTGCCGACCTCGTCGGCCGGATGCGCCTTTCCGGCGAAGACGATCTGTACCGGCCGGCCGCTCGCGGTGAGGATGCGCGCGAGCCGATCGGGGTCGGAAAAGATCAGCTCCGCGCGCTTGTAGCTCGTGAACCGCCGCGCGTAGCCGATCGTCAGCGTGTTCTGGTCGAACATCGTCCCCGCGGCGACGACGCGCGAGGCGGCGCCCTGGGCGCTCCATCGCTGGCGCGCGCGCTCGCGGACGAAGTTGAACAGGTACGAGCGGAGCGTCTGCCGCGCGGCCCAGAGCTTCTCGTCGGGAATCGACAGGATGCGGTCGACGTATTCGGGGTCGTCGTGCCGGTCGATCCAGTCGGCGCCGAGGTATTCGTCGAAGAGGCGCTCGATTTCCGCCGACAGCCACGTCGGGACGTGCACGCCGTTGGTCACGGACCTGATTGGCAGCTTGTCGTACGGCGTGCCGGGCCAGATCGACTGCCACATCTGCTTGGTCACTTCGGCGTGCAGCTTGCTGACCGCGTTGACCGTTCCCGCCGCGCGCAGCGCGAGCGCGGTCATGTTGAACATCGGCCCGCCGCCGTTGTCGTAGTGCCCGAGCGCGAAGAACTGCTCGCGGTGGTTGCCGAGGTCGCCCCACGCGCTCGCGAGGTGCGTCTCGACCAGGTGAAACGGAAACGCGTCGTGCCCCGCGGCGACCGGCGTGTGCGTGGTGAAGACCGTCGTGCGCCGCACTTCTTCGAGCGCCGCGTCGAAGCTCCATCCCTTCTCGCAGAGATCGCGAATCCGCTGCAGCACGACGAACGCCGCGTGGCCTTCGTTGAGGTGATAGACCGCCGGATCCGATCCCATCGCCTTGAGCGCGCGCACGCCGCCGATGCCGAGCACGATTTCCTGCTGCACGCGCGTCTCGCGGTCGCCGCCGTACAGGCGCGCGGTCAGGTCGCGATCCCACGGCGCGTTCTCCTCGAGATCGGTGTCGAGCAGGTACAGCTTCACGCGCCCGAGCCGGACGCGCCAGACCGCGACGAGCACCGTGCGATTGCCGAGCGGCACCGCCGTCACGCACGGCTTGCCGTCGGGCGTCATCGCCGGCTCGATCGGGGCATCGGTCCAATTGAGCTTCTCGTAGACCTCTTCCTGCCAGCCGTCGAAGGTCACGCTCTGGCGGAAGTAGCCCTGCGGGTACATGAAGCCGACGCCGACGAGCGGCACGCCGAGGTCGCTGGCCTCCTTGCAATGGTCGCCGGCGAGGACGCCCAGGCCGCCGGCATAGATCGGCAGCGACTGGTGCAGCGCGAACTCGGCGGAGAAGTACGCGATCGCGCGCGCGCCGATCTCGGGAAAATGACTCGCGACCCACGTGTTGTGCGCGGCGCGGGCGGCATCGAGGCGCGCCAGCGCGTTGTCGTAGCTCGCCAGCCAGTCGGGGTCGTCGACGGCGCGCGCCAGCGTCTCGGGCGCGACCAGGCGGAGCATGCGCACGGGGTTGTGCGCCGTCAGCCGCCACAATGGGTAGTCGAGACGGCGGAACACGTTGCGGGCGTCGCTTCGCCAGCTCCACCACAAGTCGTAGGCGAGCTCGTTGAGACGTGAGAGGCGATCGGGCAGCTCAGTCATCGGCGCGCGTCAGAAAAGCGGAATCGTAGCATGGGTGACGAGATGGTTGAGGTGGGTGTAGTATGCTGAACGAGCATGGCCCGTAATTCCAGACCCACCGCCGCCAAGCGTGAGCGCGAGAAAGGCCTGATCGAACGCCGCCAGCAGAAGGCGGAACGTCGGCGTCAGGAGAAGGAACGGAAAGCCGGTGCGCCGGCCGCCGCGCCGTCAGGCGTCGATCCCGATATCGCCGACATCAAGCTCGGGCCGCAGCCGCTCGCCGAATGGCAGGTCGAGGAAGACTCGTAGGGTCTACGACGCCCTGCGCCTGACGGCCTCGTGCTCCGCGACCACGTCGTCGCCGAGTTGATCCCGCAGCCACAAATTTTCGATCGTCGGATACGTTGCCGCAATGGGCATCGCGAGCAGCGCGCCGACCACTCCGCCCAGCTCCGCGCCAATCGCAAACGCGATCAGGACGGCCACGTTGCTGAGCTGTAGCCGTCCTCCGTAGATCTTCGGGCCGATCAGGTAGTTCTCGATGAAGTGATACGCGCCGTAGATCGGAATCATCGCCAGCGCGAGCGCGACCGACTGGGTCGCCGCCATCACCATCGCCGGCGCGCACGAGAGGAAGAAGCCGACGACCGGGATGAAGTCGCACACGAACGCGAGCAGCGCGAGCACGAGCGTCGCCGGCACCCCCAGCACGGCCAGCCAGGTGAACGTATAGATCGCGGCGAGCATCGACGTGATGAAGTTCGCCACGATGTAGGCCGACGCCACGTCGCGCGCTTCCGACGCGGTGCGATCGAACCGCGGACGCAGGTCCGCGGGGAGGAACCCCCTCACCCAGCGATAGGTCTGGCCGGCCTCGATCAGGAGATAGAGCACCAGGATCGACGAGAGCACGAACGCCGCAACGGCCCCGAGCACCGATCGTCCCAGCGAAACCGCGTAGCCGGCGATCGTCGAGGTGTTGGGACCGCCCGAGCGCTGGAGGATCGCGGCGATGGGCCGGGGCAGCTGCTGCGCGATTTGCTGCGCCGTGCTCTCGAGGTGCGCCCCGAGCACCTGCGACTGGCCGCTGATCGAATTCCACGTGACCGCAACGAAGCCGACGATGCCGCCCGTGAGGAGGAACACGACCGTTGACGCCGCGACCCAGCGCGGCCATCGGCGACGCTCCAGCCACGCCACCGCGGGCTGCAGCCCCACGGCGATGATGATGGCGACGAGGATGAGCGTCAGGATGTACCAGATGCGGATGAGGACCGCGACGAGCGCGGCGGCCGCGGCGACCTTCAGCAGCGTCGACCAGGGAATGTGAAGGGAGAGGCGGTCATTCTCAGCCATAAACGCTGCCTGTTGAGTGTGCAAGGGTGACGCCGCCGGGTTCCGCCTTCGCGCTTCGCGCTACGGCGGACGCGCCGCCGGCTTGCCCGGCCGAAGCCGAAGGCGAAGGCGGGCCTACCAACCAGCCTGGAGCGCCCACCAGAACACGCCGCCGATGAGCGCGCCGCCGAGCAGCATCTGCAGCACGGTCGAGACGAAGTATGGATAGACCATGAACACGAGGCCGGCCGCAATGTGTGCGAGACGCTCCTGTTTCTTCCCGTACATGAACAGGAACACCCCGATGCCGCTCGGCACGAGCGACAGCATCAGGAGGGTTGGATCGAAATTAAGCTCCAAGATCCAAGCTTACCTGCTTCGCTGGTGCACCGGCTTGGTGGCGTGGCTCAGGTTGTGCGCGGTGTTGACGAGCGCGACGTGCGAGAACGCCTGCGGAAAGTTGCCCACCTGGCGGCGCAGGCGCGTGTCGTACTCCTCCGACAGCAGGCCGACGTCGTTGCGCAGCGCCAGCAGCCGCTCGAAGAGCGCGCGCGCCTCGTCCACGCGCCCGAGCATCACGTACGCGTCGGCAAGCCAGAAGCTGCACGCGAGGAACACCCCTTCCCCTGCTGGCAGGCCGTCGTCGGTGGTGCCCGTGTCGTAGCGCATCACGAAGCCGTCGCACAGCAGCTCGCGCTCGACCGCTTCGATCGTCGCCCTGACGCGGGGGTCCGACGCGGGGAGGAAACCGGTGGTCGGCAGCAGCAGGAGGCTCGCGTCGAGCTGATTCGACTCGTACGCCTGGACGAAGCAGCCACGCCGGTGGTCGAAGCCGCGCGCGCACACCTCCGCGTGTATCTGCTGCTGGACGGCGCGCCACCGCTCCACCGGTCCGTCGAGACCGAAGAGCTCGGCGGTCTTCACCGCGCGGTCGAACGCGACCCACGCCATCACCTTCGAGAAGGTGAAGTGCCGCGTCGATCCACGCACTTCCCAGATACCCTGGTCCGGCTCCGCCCAGATGCTTGCGAGGTGCTGCAGCAGCGCCTTCTGGAACGGCCACTCCGACGTGTCCCCGCTGATGCCGCCGCGCCGCGCCTGGTGCAGCGCGTCCATCACCTCGCCGAAGACGTCGAGCTGCAGCTGGTCGTGCGCGGCGTTGCCGACGCGAACCGGGCGCGACTGCTCGTACCCGGGGAGCCACGGCACCTCCCATTCGTGCAGCTGCCGCTCGCCGGCAAGCCCGTACATGATCTGCAGCTGCCGCGGCGACCCCGCGCCGGCGCGCAGCAGCCAGTCGCGCCACGCGCGTGCCTCGTCGTGATAGCCCGCGTTCATCAGCGAGAGCAGCGTCAGCGTGGCGTCCCGCAGCCAGCAGAAGCGGTAGTCCCAGTTGCGCGTGCCGCCCAGCTTCTCCGGCAGAGACGTCGTCGGCGAGGCGACGATGCCGCCGGTCGGCGCGTAGGTGAGCGCCTTGAGCACGATCAGCGACCGCTTGACCGCGTCGCACCACTCGCCGTCTTCACACGCGCGCGCGGCCCAGTCCTTCCAGAACGTCTCGGTGCCGCGGAGCGACGCGATCGGATCGATCGCCTTCGGCGCCGGCGTGTGCGAAGCGCCGTACGTCAGCACGAACGGGACCGTCTCGCCGGCCGCGACGTCGAACTCGGCGATGGTGGTCAGGTCCTTGCCCTTCACCTCCACAGGCGTGCGCAGCACCACCATGTCGGGGCCGGCAATGGCGCGCCAGGTGCCGTCGTCCAGCCGGCTGACCCACGGGACGATGGAACCGTAGTCGAAGCGCAGGACCAGCTCCATCGTCATGCGGACGCGGCCGGAGTCGCCGCGGACCAGCCGTACGAGATCCGAGTTGTGGCCGCGCGGCGGCATGAAGTCGATGAGTGTGGCGGCGCCGCCCCCCGTGTCGAAGTGTGTTTCGAGAATCAGCGAGTGATCGCGGTACGTCCGCGAGATGGCCGCCGCATCGTCAGCGGGGTGGAGGGTCCACCGGCCATGTTCCGGCCGCCCGAGCAGGGCGGCGAAACAGGCCGGTGAATCGAACCGAGGCCAGCAGAGCCAGTCGATCGACCCGTTGCGACCGACCAGCGCCGCCGTCTCGCAGTCGCCGATGAGCGCGTAGTCTTCGATGGCGGTCAGCGATTGACTTTCGCTTCGACCTTGACGCCGCCGTGCTCCTTGCACGCGTTCGCCTTGAGCGTCGCCTCGTCAGTGGTGCCGTCAACGCAGGCGTAGGTGTGCTGCACCGCATTCTTGGTCGCTTTCGCGGCCTTCTTCGTCCCCTTTGCGGTTGCCTTGCCGATGTGCTTGGCCGCATCGGCGGTGTCCTTGCCGGCTTCCTTGGTCGCCTCGCCGGCCTTCTTCGTCTCTTCCTTGGCCCCCTGGGCGAATGCCACGCTGCCCGACGCACAGAGCGTCGCGATGGCCAGCGCTGAAATGAATCGACGCATGATGGATTGTCCTCCGGGGAAAAAGTGTTTCAAACGGTTTGCCATGGGGGCATAAGGATGGGATCCGGGTGACTCAACTACACTTTCTTCTCGAGACGGGATGACGAGTGGTGTGTCGAGCCGCATGGCCTGGCTGGCGGTTTCGCTGTTGTGCGCGCGTGCCGCGAGCGCGCAGCCGCAGCCGCAGGCGCCGATGCCGACGCCGGTGCTCGTCGACCGCGACATGACGCCCGGCGCGGGCGCGACGGTCACCATTGCGGTGGGACGGCTCGTCGCGCACGCCGAGGATCGGTTCGTGCCGATCAGGCTGTTCGAGGACCGTGGCCGGCTGCGACGCGGCGCCAACGCGACGTATCGCCTCGCAAAGCTCGCCCTCTTCGACGAACCGCAGGAGAATTGGTTCCGCGTTGCCAACCACGAGGTGTTCGGCCACGGTGGCCGCCTTCGCGAATTGTTCGACGGCCACATCGGCTACCAGCTGCCGGCGCCCCCGCCGTACGGACGCGGGGGAGGCGCCACCTTTTTCGAGCTCGACCGACAGCCGACCGTCGAGGACGTGCTGGCCGTCACGGTCGGGGGCATGGAAGCGAACTACGTCGCCGCCCGCGCGCTCGCCCAGGACGCGCTGACGCAGGGGCAGTGGCACTACCGCGATGCGCGGCGCTATCTCTACGCCGAGTACGACACCATCCGCTACGTCCTCGACACGCACGGGCTCGAGAAGGAAGGGCACGACGTCGGCGACTTCATCCGCATCTACAACGACGTCGCGGAGGATGTGGGAGAGCAGCGCCTCTCGGCGCGCGCGCTGCGCCGCAGCGTGCTCGCCTCGTTCGCCAACCCGATGCTCGTCTACTCGTACTACAGCACCTTCGTCTCCTACGTCTGGAGCGGGCACACGTACGCGCCCGTGCCGATGATTCACCTCGGCGCGACGCGCTACCTGCCGATGGCGCGCTTTCACCTGACGTCGTTCGGCACCGAGTTCGTGATCGACAACACGTTCGTCCGCAACGGACGGTTCTACGACGCGACGGTCGGCATCGGCCGGACGATCGGCTCGCGCACGTGGAGCATCGGGCTCCAGGGGACGCGCCTCGCCTCCCTCAACGGATGGACGATCGACGGAGAAGGGACCATCTGGCATCGGCCGGAATGGGGTGAGGAGTTTGCGGCGACGGTGCACCGCAACGTGGTCGAGCGCGCCGGACATGCGCTCGCGCTCGTCGTCGAGGCGGGGTTCAAGACCGACGGCTACATGCCCGGCGATCGTCTGCGGCAGGGAGCGATCGTCCGGGTGGGCGCGGCGCTCATCCCCACGTTGCGCCAATCGCCGTGACGGCTTCCTGTGCCAGCGCTTCGTCCGTCTTCCAGTCCGCGCCGGCGACGCCCACGCCGCCGATGCATTCGCCGTTGACCAGGACGGGACACCCGCCTTCCATCGCGGTCCACCGCTCGGGGCCCGCGGCGAGCGCGAGCCCCAGCGCGTGCGCCGTGTCGAGCGCCTGTCCCACCGCGCCGTGAGACGTGGTCGCGCGCCGCGTCGATGCGGCGCATGCGGCCTTGGTCGTCGCGGAATGGACGGTGTGGAACTTGCCGCCCTCCATCCGCTCGAGCAGGATCAGGTGTCCGCCCGCGTCGACCACCGCGATGCTGACGGCGGCGCCGCCGGCGGCGGCCTTCGCCGTGGCGGCTTCGACCATCTTCTTCGCGCCCGCATTCGTGAGCCGCCGGCTATCTGCGATATACATGGTGCGGGATAGGATACTGTGCGCCGCGCGACGATCATCGGACTGCTGGCCTTCGCGTTCCGCTACCTGACGCTCAGCCCCCTCGAAAACGATCACTTCGTGATGCTCGCGCGCGCGCAGCAGGTGCTGTTCGGCGACTGGCCGATCCGCGACTTCGAGGATCCGGGGCAGCCGCTGTTCTACCTGCTGACGAGCGCGCTCGCGTCGCTCTCCGGTCACGTGCTGGCGACCAGCGTCCTGCTCTGCATCGGCCTGCAGGCGCTCGCGGCCTCGTGCACGTACGTGCTCGCGCGACGGGCCTCGGGCAGCACCGCGGTCGGCGTCGCCGCCGCCGTTGTCGCCATCGTCAGCTCGCCCCGGCTCTATAACACCACGAAGGTGATCGTGCCGGTCGTCACCATCCTCTTTCAGTGGCGCTATGCGGACCTGCCGACGCGCGGACGGCTGCTCGGGCTCGCCGCGTGGACCGCGGTGGCCTTCCTGCTGCGCCACGACTACGCGGTCTACATCGCGGCGTCGACATTCGTCCTGCTCGCGGTTCTGCACTGGTCGGACGCGCGGGATGCGATGGTGCGCAGCAGCCTGTACGCGGCGGCGGCGCTCGCGTGCGCGCTGCCGTGGCTGCTCTACGTGCAGTGGTACCAGGGGTTGCCGGAATATGTGAGCGCTGCACTGCGGTTCGCGCAGTCGGAAGGGCGGCGGACGGGGGGCGGAGGCCCGCAGGCGGCGTACTACGTCGTGGCGCTGATCCCGCTGAGTGGTCTCGCGCTCGCCTTTGCCAGGTCGCGGACGCCTTCGCGCGTGGAACCACGGCGCGTCGGCGACACGGGACCGCTGACGGCGGCACACCTCGCCTCGATATCCGTCTTCGTGCTGATGATGAACGCGGTCTTCCTGCGGGACGTTCTGGTCGCGCGGCTACCCGACGTGATCGCGCCAACCGCGGTGCTGGCCGCGGCGCTGATCGGCCGGACGTTCCCGCCGCGTGCGCTGCGCATCGGCGCGTTCGTGACCATTGCCGCCACGTTCGCGCTCGTCTCGGTCGGGCTCGCGAGAGCCGGCTACCGTGTGCCGACGCCGGCGGCCGTAGTCCGGCAGGCGGGGCGCATCTCGGAGCGGTTGGCGCAGGCGTCGCCGGACCTCCAGCCGAGTCCGCGATATCCGGCGCTCGTCGGGTATCTCTCGCGCTGCACCACGCCCGGCCAGCGCGTCTTCGTCGCCGGCTTCGGTCCGCAGATTCCGTTTCTCGCGGGACGCCCGTTCGCGGGCGGCCTCCCGTCGTGGATTCCCGGTTACTACGAGACGGAGGCGGATACGCGGCGCGCGCGGCGCCGGCTCGACATGGAGAACGTCTCCGCGGCGGTGCTGCTCGAAGGGGGCGCGGCGCTCGAGGGGTCGTGGCCCGCGCTGGCCGCCTGGTTCCGGGAGCACGATTTCGAGGAGCACGAGGTGCCGCGTACCGACGGCAACGTCAAGGTGTGGGTGCCGAAGCCGCAACCCGGCGCTCGCGTTGACGACGAGACCGGGCTGCCGTGCGCCTCCCGCCCGCGAACCTGACGGCGTTGCGTCGCGGCACCCGACCTACGCACTCCCCACAAATGCAGATCCGCGCCGCGTGGACGCCCGGTCGCGCGAATCCACCCTACGTACGTAGGCCGGGTCCCGCCGCGCAACGATCGCCAGGTGCGGCGGACCCGGCGGACCCAGGGTCCCGCCACGGAACGTGTCAGGTAGCGGGGGAGCCCGCGGATTCACCTATCAAGCTCGTTGCCATACACAAAGCTCCAAGTTCCAAGCTCCAAGTTCCAAGATCCAAGGCAAAAGTCGGTGTTGGAGCTTTGATTGGAGCCTGGCACCTGGCACTTGGAGCCTGGGGCTTGTGGCGTCATGGCGCATCCCTGCCGTCGTGCCACAGCGCGTGGCGCGCGCACGACCCGGCAGATGCTACTCTTGCGCGTTCAGTGTCGAAGCTGAGTTTCAGTCGTGCGCTGGTGCTGCTCCTGGCGCTGGCGTCGCTGCTGCGTCTCGTGCTCGTCGTGCAGGGAGGCCAGTTGTACTGGCCGGACGAGCGGCTCTACACGCAGGTACTCGACATCTTCGATCTCCATCGCGGGCGGCCGTTCGACATCGTCAAGGCGCTCGTCTCGACGCAGGACCACATCGGGTTTGCGCTGATCAGCGCGATTCCGGCGGCCACCCAGTTCTGGCTCGGCCACGCGCTGAGCCGATCCGGCAACGGCCTGATGATCCTGCCGGGCATCCTCCTGTCGCAGGCATCGGTGCTCTCGATCGCCATCGTCTACGCGATTGCGCGCCGCGCGGGGCGCGATCGGACCGAGGCGTTTCTGGCCGCCGCGCTGATGGCGGCGGCGACGACGATGTTCTATTACTCGAGGCACCTGCTGCCGTACGACAGCGCGCTGCTTCTCGCACTCGTGGCGCTGTGGTGCGGTGTCGGCACGTCTCCCCGCGACTCGATCGCCTGCGGCGCCGCGGCAAGCGCCGCGTTCATCACCTATAACGGCTACTGGCTGCTCGCCGGCCTCGTCATGGTTCTTCACCTCGTGCACGAGGGACGGACGACCATCAGGAGCGCCGCGATGCGCGCGTTGCTAGCGGGCGCCGGCTTCGCGATCGTGCCGCTCGTCATCGTGCTGGTTGAGCTGGCGACGGGCGCGCCGCTGCTGTTTTCCGGGATGCGGCGGCTGGCCGGAACGGTCACCGACGGCTATGCCCCCGAGGGGTTCAGCCTCCCGTGGGCGTACCTGTGGCATGCCGAGCACGTACTGCTCCTGGTGTGGCTCGCCGCCGCGCTTTTCGTCGTCCTCGATCCCACCGACTGGAACGGACCGCGACGGCGGACGGCCACAACGTGGGTGCTCGCGGCGACGTGCATCTATCTGGGTCTCGGGGCGGCATCCGCCATCCTGCACGCGTTCGTCGTCATGGGGCGCCAGTCGCGGCAGATGGTTCCCTTCCTGTGTCTTGCGACCGCGGCCGCGGCGATGGAAGTGCTCGAACGGCGGCGATGGCCGTCGTGGATGGTGACGGCGTGCGTCGCGGCGCTCGTCGTGCAGGCCGCATGGAACTTTCGACAGCCGCTGCTGCAGCGGTTCCCGAGCGACGTCATCTCGGAAATCACGTCGAAGTACGGACCGATCGATTTCGACAACACCATCCAGGGGCCGCCGCTGACCCACGACCACGTCGAGTCGCAGTGGGTGCTGTTCAACGCGCAGCACCTGTATCATCCGCGCGCGCCGCGGCCGCCGCTGCCGCCGTCGCTCATCGAGGTGATGCGATTCCGCCACCCCCTGCAGTTCCTCCCGTATCAATACGAGGGGCTCGAGCCGATGGAACGGCAGGTGCTTCGCGCCAACGACATCGCGATGCGCCTGGTCGACATCGGCGCTCCCGTCGATCGCCTGCCGTGAAGCGTACCCTGCTCGTGGTGGTCGTCAACATCGCGGTCTTCTGCATCGCGGCGGAGCTGCTGGCGCTCGGCATTTTTTATTACCAGCACGGCTGGCTCTTCTACCTGGACCCGTACCGGCCCACGATTGCGCTCATCCAGGAGCCGCCGAACCAGGGACTGACCGCCGTCGGCCTCCACCCGTACTTCGGCCCGACGCATCGCCCGGGGATTCCGTTCGATCTCCCGCCGGAGCTGCAGACGGCGGATTCGGGCCCGGTCGTGGCGACCAACAACTTCGGGTTCTCGTCGGCGCACGACTACCCGTTCACCAGGACCAACGACCGCCAGTTCGTCGTCGGCGTCTTCGGCGGATCGGTCGGCGCGTACTTCTGCCGGATTGGCGCCGCGCGGTTCGAAGAGGACCTCCGCCAGAGCTTCCTGAAGGTCCGCGAGCCGGTGACGCTCTGCTTCAGCCACGAGGGGTACAAGCAGCCGCAGCAGCTGCTCGTGCTCGCGTATTTCCTGTCGATCGGGCAGACGTTCGACGCGGTGGTCAACATCGACGGGTTCAACGAGGCGGCGCTCGGCGGCATCAACGATCGGTACGGGTGGGACGTCTCGATGCCGAGCCACGAGCATCTCGACCCGCTGATCAACGTCGTCAACCAGGCCACGCTGACGCCGGCGAAGCTCGAGCTGTTGACTCGCATCAAGCGTGACGAGCAGCGGCTGAATGCCATCGCCACGCGGAGCAACCGGACGCCGTTTGCGTCCGTCGAATTCGTGCTGCGCCACTACGACGTCCTGCTCCGCGCGCGCCATCAGCGCGAGCTGGTGGAGTTCGACGCGCTGCCGTCGAACCCGCCGTCGAACTCCGTGATTCACGTGACGCCGAAGGTGAGAGCGCGCAGCGGCGACGCGGCCTTCGAGGACATCGCGGCCAACTGGCGGGCGTCGTCGGTGCTGATGCAGCAGTTGCTCGCGGCGAGAGGCGTCCCCTACATCCACGTCCTCCAGCCCAACCAGTACTACTCGTCGCGCGCGTTCGACGATGCCCAGCGGAAGGCCGCGATCAACGACGCGTCTCCGTTCAAGCCTGGCGCCGAGCGCGGGTATCCGTTCCTCGAGAAGGCGCTCGAGCCAGGCGCGTTCAACGCGGTGCACCTCTTCGACAACGAGCGCGCGCCTGTCTATGTTGACGACTGCTGCCACTATACGGTGACCGGCAATCGCCTGCTCGCCGACTTCGTCGCGAGAGCCGTGCTGTCTGCGTTCGTGCGCAAGTAGCGTCGTGCCGGATCGGGTGACCATTCCCCGTGATCCTCGCGACCTTCCTGGGGATCGGTCCGATGCCCACCGTGTTCGATCGCGAAGCGTAGGGGGAGTATTTCGGGAGCCTCGGGCGCGTCGTACCTGGAACAGTCATTGC
>Ga0209438_1000429_pt1 | contig 12723 bp, 14 predicted proteins | sample GraSoi_2013_20cm_FD_185825 | JGI IMG/M metagenome (GOLD analysis project Ga0209438, IMG submission 185825) | Grasslands soil microbial communities from the Angelo Coastal Reserve, California, USA - Sample 9_17_2013_20cm (SPAdes) (version 2) | ecosystem: Environmental > Terrestrial > Soil >...
GTCTCGGCTTGCCCAAATGCGAGCCACCCAGTGGCGCCAACAAGGGTCATTAGACTGACGACGAATCTGATCGAGTTGTAACGCTTCTGACCTATAAACATGGTGACAAATCCGGTTGGGCTCTCTTGGGGAAACTATAACTGCAAACAAGCGAACTGCAAAACTGCCGCCTACGATCGTTCAGCCAGCGAGAGAAGTCTTTGCTCATATACCATTTGACCTATTATTTTGTCATTTTGGTTGTTTGCCATAAGAGCAGCTCGAGAACTTTTTCCGACGCGCGAAACTAATGAGTGTTTGTCCGCGTTTTCAATGGCAAATGATAGATGTCAAACGATATATGACAAATCTGCTCTGCTCATCATGCAAACCGCAATGAAAGGCTCACAAACGCGGTAACCTTTGTTCTTGCGAACGCTTGACACTCCTCCTTGCTTCTCTTAGCATGACGACTCGCTTGCTGTAGGTGGTGCTTGGGCAATGGTCTTTGATTGAACGTGCCAACAAGGTTTTAGACAGGCAATTCTGCCGGTCTTATTAGAAAACACAAGATTAGAATGCAAAGACAGGCGACAGGGCCTGTCTGATTCAGGCACGTACGTCAATGGTAGACGGCTTCCCTTACAAGGAAGAGGTTGGGGGTTCGAATCCCTCCGTGCCTACCAGTCTCAAATTTGAGATCTTAGATAATGGCTTTCTGGTCCGCATTGGCCCAGTGCCAAACTAAGTCAACGTATCTCAAATTAAGATGCGAAATTGAAAAATTAAGAGTTTTCTCGCGGAGTCGTAGTTCAGTTGGTTAGAACGCCGGCCTGTCACGTCGGAGGTCGCGGGTTCGAATCCCGTCGGCTCCGCCAATCTTTTCAATGACTTACAGTCGTTGCATACTTAGCGTCACAGTACTGTTTTCGTGCATTGTGTCACTAATTGTGCTACCAATTGTGTCTCCAAGTCAGTAAAAGAAAAGAGGGAGCTTGCGGGAATACCAAATGGCAGTGTGACGATCCCGGGTTTTACAGTGTCGATGAGACGAGCATTGTGAAGAGCGTGTTCAAAGCCGGGTTTGGTGTAGGTACACTCGCGCAGATCACGAACAAGTTGAACGTAGACCTCTCCCACGTTGATCGCCGCACCCATGAACCCACCGGAGACCGCTGCCTCCTCTGGAGTCGCGAATCGGATGTTTGACTGTCAGCTTGAGATCCTCACACATAAAGCCGTAGGGGTGACCGCCGGTCAGGCTGAGCGATCCCGCGACCGTTGCAAGGGGCGATGCCGACCAGTCCAAAGCTTGCCAGTGTGTTGACCGTGCTGGCGCGGTCGCGCGAGTTCTGTTGGTGCTTCAAGGAAGTTCGACATCTTCCACTCCTTTCAAATTGAGCAACTGAGCGAACTAAGCTCCAAGGCGTCTTGGTCCGATCACTGACCGTCCGCGTCGAAAGTTTGGCAACAGTTAGAAATTCGCCGCCAATTTTTTTGCCTCAGCTTGACCCCGGGCGATGCTCTCTTCCCCCTTCTCTTTCCCGCGCCACGTCGTTCCTTCCACCACCAGAGTATGGACCTCCTTGACCCCGATAAACTTCAGCCAGAAATCGATGTATCCCCTCTGATGGTCGAACTGGGAAGCGGGCGTCGGGGAGTTTTCCGCGTAGGTCCCGCCACGCGCATAGACCACGAAGGCGCGGGGAGTTTTCAGCAAAGGGCCGTACGCCGTGCCGTCATAGGTAAAGAGCATGTTCCGCTGGCAGGCCAGATCAATCAATTGCTTGAGCTTGTACGGGTAGGCGAAGTTCCACATAGGCACGCCGAGCAGGATGCGGTCTGCTTGCCGGAAGCGTGCCGCCAGCTCCTGGATTTTGGCCCAGACGGCGACCTCAGCCGGGTCCATCGGTTCTTTGTTTATGCCTTTGTACTTCGCGCCGATGGCCTCCTGGTCGAAGTCCGGCAGCTTTTCCTCCCACACATTCAAGGTATCGACCACGAGGCCAGGACAAGCCTGACCGTAGGCTTCGAGAAAGGCGCTGGTGACGGCGATAGACGCAGACCTGGATCCGCGCGGAGAGGTTTCGATGTCGAGTAGACGCATGATCTTAACTCGAGCTACTTCGAGACCGCACGTGCTGCACTCTCAATTACATCTGCCACTTCCTTAGGATGCGACACGTAAACCGCGTGGCTTGCGCCGGCGACCTCAACCGTGTGGCTATGCGCCCGGTTGGCGTACCATCGTTCAAGGTCGGGATTGATGGTTCTGTCTTTTGCTGCTACCAACATCCAACTTGGTTTGTTTCTCCATGCCGCCTTGGTGATAACTGCCTTGAAACTGTCGGCGGCGTTGAGTACCTGCGATCGCGCCATGAATGCGGCCTGCTCCGCAGAAAGATCAGCCGCAAAGTACTCGTGAAACTGCGCGGGGTCGAGATACGTGAAACCGTCTAGCGTCTTCTTGATCGCACCAGACTTGCTGAGGTCACTCGGGAAGCGCTTTCCGTCGTCCGCTTCATTCTCTCCAGCGTCTGGCATGTGCGCTGCGATGTACACGAGACCGGCAGCCGATGGATCCGTGCCCGCTTCCGTAATTACGGCTCCTCCATAGCTGTGAGCGACTAAAATGCACGGCCCATCTTGTTGAGCGAGTATTCGCTTCGTTGCTGCGACATCGTCTGAAAACGAAGTCAGCGGTAACTGGACAACGCTTACGCTGTACCCATCCTTTACAAGGATGTCGTATGCGCCCTTCCAACCAGAACCATCTACCCACGCACCGTGGACGAGAACAATATTTCTAACCCCACTCTTCTCGTTTTGCGCCCAGACGACACTGCAAAACAGCAATAATAGGGATAGGACACAAAACATCCGAGCCTTTCCTCGTGCTACCAGCATATTCTTCGTTGAAGTTCTCATTCTTCTTACTCCTCTATGCCGAATTGATTCGTACTCCGGCCTGTACAAAATAACGTTACTACGCTTCAAACAAAGTACTGGGTGCAGAGGGATTTATCTTTCTCACACTTGCTCGGGCTTATGGAAGTTTGCTGAGTCGAACTTTATAAAAAGAACCACACGAAACCAGCTCATTTGTCTTCGGAATGCCTTGCTCGTCCGCAGACGGAGAAACCTTCAAAATAGTTAGGCCCTTCCAAGGACAGCAATGAAAAGCAAAAATTGACAAAGAAACGAAAGAACAACACGTACGGTTGGACCTAGACTCCTTCTGCAAAAAAGGAGTGAGTGAATGTCAGTTCTAAGCGCAGAGCAAACCTTAGCGCCCGTTTCGCGTTCCTGGACCACCCGACGCGATGAGAAGCGCCGGCGGATGCAATTGATCAAACAGTGGATGGATGGATCAGTCATTCCGAGGGAAAGGATCGTCGAGGTTCTCGAAACAGTGCTGGTCAGCGGAGACAGGATTGTGATTGAGGGAGACAATCAGAAACAGGCTGATTTCCTGTCTCGATCTTTGGTCAAGATGGATCCTAACAAGGTTCATGATCTACACCTGGTTATATCGAGTATCAGTCGGCCGGAACATCTCACGCTATTTGAGTTGGGTATTGCGAAGAAAGTGGATTTTGCTTTCGCTGGTCCACAAAGCTTGCGCGTCTCGCAATTGTTGGAGGACGGCAAGCTCCACATTGGCGCTATTCATACTTACGTCGAACTATATTCCCGGCTGCTCGTGGACCTGGTTCCAAACGTGGTCTTTGTGTGCGCGGAGCAGACTGATGCTGAAGGCAACATCTACACTGGACCGAATACAGAAGACACGCCTGTTATTGTGGAGGCGGCCGCCTTCCACGACGGCATCGTCATCGTGCAGGTGAACCAGATCGTCGACAAGTTACCGCGCGTCGACATTCCTTCTTCATGGATCGATGTTGTCGTCGAAGCCGATAGGCCATTTGCAATAGAACCACTATTTACACGCGATCCGCGCCACGTCGATGAATTGCAGATTCTGATCGGCATGTTGGTAATTCGTGGCATTTACGAACGCCATCAAGTTCACTCGTTGAACCACGGCATTGGCTTCGATACTGCGGCAATCGAACTTCTTCTGCCGACCTACGGAGAGTCACTCGGACTGCGCGGAAAGATTTGCGAGCACTGGGCGCTCAACCCGCACCCCACAATGATCCCCGCTATCGAAAGCGGGTGGGTGAAGAGCATTCACTGTTTCGGCAGTGAAGTTGGAATGGACAAATACGTTGCTGCGCGCCCGGACATCTTCTTTATCGGACACGATGGCAGTCTCCGTTCAAATCGGGTGCTCTGTCAGCTTGCGGGGCAGTACGCAGTCGATGCGTTTATCGGCTCGACGCTGCAGATGGATCCGAATGGAAATTCTTCAACGGTAACAGCCGGCCGCATTGCCGGCTTCGGCGGTGCACCGAACATGGGCCATGACCCTCATGGCCGCCGCCATGCTTCACCCGCCTGGCTCGATCTAGTTACCGAGAACAAACCAATCGTTCGCGGTAGAAAGCTTGTGGTACAGACCGTGGCAACGTTTCAAAAGGGTGGTGTTCCTGCGTTCGTGGAAACTCTCGACGCAGTGGAAGTTGGCAAGCAGGCAGGAATGCCAATCGCCCCCGTGATGATCTATGGCGATGACGTCAGTCACGTCGTTACTGAAGAAGGCATCGCGTATCTCTACAAAGCAGAAGGGCAGGAGGAACGGCGTCGCGCTCTTGCAGCGGTAGCAGGTGTGAGTCCGGTTGGCATAAAGGCAAATCCCGCTGAGACTGCACAGCTTCGAAAAAGGGGGGTTGTCGCATATCCGGAAGATATCGGAGTGCATCGCCTGGAAGCGAAACGCTCGCTGTTAGCGGCCAGAAGCATTGAAGATCTAGTCGCATGGTCCGGTGGTCTATACAACCCGCCCGCACAATTCAGGAGCTGGTAAATGAGTACAGCATTCTCATCAAACACAGCTCTCAGAATTCAGTGGGTTCCTTCCGATGATCAGGCAGAGGCGAAACGACTGGCCAGCCTCGCACGCCAATCGTTAATTGCCGAAGTGGAGCTGACGCCTAAACCAGGCCTTGTCGATCGTCGCGGCGCCGGAGCCCATAGCGATCTCTCGCTTTCGATCATGAAGCGTTCGGCGGTCACGATCGAACCATACTTTCGCCAGATGGCTGCCTACTCCAAACGAGCTCATCCCAGCCAGGCGCTAAGACAACAACTTGCGTTCATTGGACGCGATGCGGAGCGAGCAATGCTCAGAGCAACCGGTGGTAGCAATTCGCATAAGGGGGCAATCTGGATTCATGGTCTGCTGGTCTCGGCGGCCGCTATGCAAGACGCGAACGAGATGCAGGCTTCCAAAATCGCAGAAACAGGCAGGCAGATTGCTTCCTTTGCCGACCGTGCAGCACCTCGACTGGTAACGCATGGTGACTTAGTAGCAAAGACTTATGGTGTCACTGGGGCGCGTGGTGAAGCTCTTCGAGGTTTCCCTCATGTCGTTGAGATAGGACTGCCAACGCTTCGCGCTAAGCGCGCAAGTGGTGCAACGGAGTGTGTGGCCCGCATCGACACGCTATTGAGCATTATGTCCAGTTTGGATGACACCTGTCTTCTTTACCGCGGAGGGCCTGGTGCTCTCAACATTGCAAAGTCAGGTGCTGCCGCTGTGGAAGGTGCCGGCGGTAGTGGAACCCCGAACGGTAAACAGAGACTAGTTCGTCTCGACCGACGACTTCTGACGTTGGGAGCGTCGCCGGGTGGCAGCGGGGATCTTTTGGCGGCAACTTTGTTTCTCGATGCAATCGAACGGAGACAAGACGAAGTCCAACCCGACGGGAGTGAAGCGGAGGATCAAGATGGAGCAACTTGAGTTCACTTATCCAGCAAAGAGAAAGGTAAATAAACGGGCCCATGTCGGTGTCGTTGGCTCAGGAGATCTCGAAGTCTTATTAGAACCTGCTGAAGGCGAATTGGCTCATGTTGTGATTCGCACCAGCGTGAATGGCTTTAGTGACACCTGGAAGGCAGTGCTGGACCGATTCTTTAGCAAGTACGACGGTGCCGTCCGTATCCAGATCAACGATGCCGGGGGAACACCCGGCAGTGTGCAGTTGCGCCTGGAGCAGGCGGTGGAGGCTAGTGAACGATGAGTGACCAGAGATATGCAAACTTCATAAATCGTCAGAGCTTTATTGAGCTCGACGCACGCGAACGGGCAGTAGCGTTACTCGATGAGGGAACAGCACGCGAGTTAGTTGGGCCATTCGATCGCGTCGAATCTCCTTGGCTGGCAATACAGGACGTCACGCCACAATCAGACGATGGCTGTGTTGTTATGAAAGGCAAGATCGCGGGAAAAGCAGCTGTCGTTGTTGCGCTTGAGGGAGCCTTTCAGGGCGGCAGCATGGGAGAGGTGTCCGGCGAAAAGATGACTGCCGCTCTCGATCTCGCATGTGCTGACAATGAGAAGGGCATTCCCACGAGCGCGGTGATTCTGCTCGAGACAGGTGGCGTACGTCTTCAGGAAGCCAACTTAGGTCTGGCCGCGATCGCCGAGCTCATGGCCTCGATTCTCGCTCTGAGAAAACACTCACCAGTGATCTGTCTTACGGCCGGAACGGTCGGCTGTTTTGGAGGGATGGCACTCGCCGCTGGGCTCGCAAGCTATGTCGTTATGACTCGAGAGGCGCGACTCGGAATGAACGGTCCCGAAGTCATTGAGCAGGAGAATGGCGTTGAGGAATTTGACTCAAGCGATCGCGCGCTCATCTGGGCCATCCATGGCGGCGAACAGCGCTTCGCTACCGGATTAGCGGACGCACTGGTGGAGGATGATACGCCACGCGTTGCAGAAGCGATCAGAAAATTAGTCTTGCAGGGTGTTCCGCCGGTCCATCGCAGCTCGCAGGTGACGCTATATCGCAAACGCATCGAGAACCTCGACAGCTCGGTGCAGTGGGACCCCAAAGAGTTCCGCTCACTCTGGCTAAAAGGCGACGCTAAGGAGGAAACAGTATGAGCGACTTTACCGGCGTTCGAGGAACTGTGTGGTTTCGTGCTCTCGCTGGTCAGGCGTCTCCCATGCCTGGTGACCCAAAATCTGTACTTACCGCCGATGCACCACTGGGCAACGACCAGGCGAGATTCCTCTGCGTTGTTCCCGATCCGCACGCACGCTTTCCTTGCGCTCGGCACGGTGAAGTAGGACTGGAGGAAGGTTATGCACTCGCCACGCGAGTTCGCGAGATCATCGAGCTCGATAAGAACACGACGAAGAGACCAATCGTCGCCATTGTCGATGTAAAGAGCCAGGCCTATGGCCGACGCGAAGAAACAGCCGCGATCTTTCTGGCTGCTTCGGCTGCAGCCGACGCTTACGGATCAGCACGTCTGGCGGGTCATCCAGTGATTACCCTGGTGGTGGGCCAAGCCTTCTCTGGTGCTTTTCTCACCCATGGATACCAGGCGAATCGCATTCTGGCGTTCGACGACGACGGCGTGATTATCCACGCGATGCACAAGGAAGCTGCAGCACGCGTAACGCTGCGGTCTGTGCAAGAGCTGGAGAAGCTTGCCAGGGAGATTGCCCCGATGTCCTACGACATTCGCGACTATGCGAAGCTAGGTCTCCTTCACAAACTGCTTCACGTCGACAATCCGGAAAACCCGACACAGCAGGAGATTCATGCCGTAAAAGGCGAACTGGTCTCAGCCATCGAAGATGCTCGCAACAGTCCCGTCGATCTTCGCAATCGACTGGAATCGAAGGGCGCGCTCGAAATGAGAAAAGCTTCCTTACGGGTGCGTTCCCTCCTCGCGGAACAATGGCTCGCAGAACAATAGGAGGAAAGGTAGGTCACGTGAGATGGTCGAGGTTCTGGCTAACGCACTTGTGCCTGTCTTCGTGGGAATGCTGTTTGGTTATGCAGCCGGGCTGCGCAAGACAGTAGATAACAAAGACGTAAAGATCCTCGTCACCTTCCTCATGAGGTTTGCGCTTCCCTGTTCCCTGTTTGTGACCATTGCAAGCACGTCGCCTCAGATGTTGTGGGATCAAGCGACGTCAGCCCTGATCCTGGCGATTGTGTATTTTCTTATCTTTGTCGCGACCTACTATGCGTCGAGGAGTCTGGGTAAAGATACTGCTTCAAACAGCGCCGTCCTCGCGCTAACACTTGGATTTCCAAATACGGCCGCTGTCGGTTTTCCTCTGATGCGCGCGGTGTATGGTCCTCGGGCATCCGTCACCGTCGCTGTTGCTCTTGCGATCGGTGCAATCACGATCACCCCGATCACGCTTGCAATTCTGAAAAGTGGAACCGCTGAGGAGCGGGAGTGGTCTCAGGCTGTCCGCATTCGCCAATCCGTGTGGGGCGCAGTGAAGAATCCCGTATTTTGGGCCCCGGTACTCGGTGCGCTTGTAGCCTTCGCTGAGATTAGTTTGCCAAATTATCTTAATACAAGTCTTTCCATCCTCGGTGGCGCTACTGAAGGCACCGCACTGTTCGTGACCGGCGTCATTGCCTCCGCACAACCTTTCAAATTTAACTGGGGAGTTGGCGGGGCGGTCGTGACCAAGAATGTGGTCCAACCGTTTCTTTGTCTCTTAGTAGTATCCCTGTTTGGTCTGCAGTTTGAACACACCAAACACGTTGTCTTACTGAGTGCGCTTCCCTGTGGCTTTTTCGGCATTCTTTTCGGCGAAAGTTTCGACGCAACCCCGGAGGTAGCAAGCTCGAGTCTTGTTGCGAGCACAGTACTGAGTATCTTCACGCTTGCGGGATGGATAATTCTTCTCAGCCATTTACATTAGGAGACCCTGTACCGACGACACTGGAAATTAGGTCGGTGCTTAACGTCATGTCATCGGCAAGGTTTAAGTCCACTTTGTTTCACTGCGACATTCATTCAGTCCGAACGCACTATTTGTTGGAGATAGACTCGAATCAGTTCATGTCTTACCAAAGATCTGTACCGGAATGGGTTGAGGAAAGCTTGCGACAAACTCCGTTTGTCGTTGTTCGCCGCGGTGCGGCGACGAACGAGACAATTTCGATCGGTGTTCGGGGAGCGGAACGAAATCAGCGTTGGCCCACTTTCTGTCATTCGAAGTTGATAAAGAGCATCTTGACGCCTCCGCAATTACTAGACCTGCTTCCCACCGCACGATTAAATGGTGCACCTGCTCTTCGCTCGTTAGACCTTCTTAAAGAACGCTGGATGGACCTCGATCATCCGTGGGGGCCTGGAGGCGGCGTTGGCTTTGAGCTTGCAACAGGCAAAGAGGTGGTAAACCCAGAGGGCGATCTGGATATCGTTATTTATGCGGAAACTCGCTTGACTGGAGAAGAGGCAAAATCTCTCTGGACCCGGGCAATGGACCTTCCTGCAGTCGTTGACATTCGTGTGGAGACGCCTGTCTGCGGCTTTTCACTGGGTGAGTTCGTTAGTCAAAGCCCTGGCGCGATCCTTCTCCGACTACCGAGCGGGTTTATGTTCGGGAGAGATCCATGGGCCAATGAAGTCGCCTTTGAAAACGAGTTGGGTTACGGAAGACGATTAAAATGAGCGTAGCATTTCTCTTTCCCGGCCAGGGCTCGCAAGCTCCTGGAATGCTGCACGGGCTTCCAGACCACCCAACTATCCCGCAGACACTCGATGAGGTGAGTGAAAGCCTTGGAGCAGATGTACGAGAGCTCGACACCGTGGAGGCTCTGAGATCAACCATCTCGGTACAACTCGCTTTGCTCGCCTCGAGCGTCGCTGTCGCGCGCGCCCTCATCAGCGAAGGCGTCGTACCTTTGGCAGTTGCGGGAATGTCGGCGGGAGCCTTCGGTGGTGCAGTCATTGCGGGAGTTATAAGCCTTGCCGATGGAGTTCGGCTCGTGAAACAGCGTGCCGAGATGATGGTAGAGCTTTATCCGGAGGGCTACGGTCTTGGAGCAATTGTTGGGTTAAATGAAAGACAGGTTTCGACCTTAGTGGAAGAAAGTTATTCTGAGCGCGCGCCAGTGTATGTGGCCAACATCAATGCTCCTTTTCAGATCGTCATCGCTGGCTCCAATGAGGGCATGAACAAGGTGTTGAAAGCCGCGTTACAAAGCGGCGCCCGCAAGGCAGTGCGTCTCAATGTATCCGAACCATCGCACTCTGCATTACTTGAACCCGTGGCCGACGCCTTGAGAGAGACCATTCTGTCGACCAAGCTGCAAACGCCGAAGCTAATCTATGTCGGCAACGTGACTGGAAGAGCATTGCGAAGCGCGGAGGCTATTTCGCAAGACCTGGCAGGCAACATCGCGCATGGTGTTCGCTGGTATGATGCGACAACTGTTCTGGTGGAGTTAGGCTGTGCTTTGTTTCTCGAGATGCCGCCGGGCCATGTTCTAAGTGAACTTGCTCGCGAAACCTTCCCAAACGTCAGAACTCTCGCAGTGGGTGAGACTTCCTTAAAGTATGCTGACCATCTAGCCGGTGAATTTCTAGCATGATCCTTCGCTCGCTGGATCGAGATCGGTGGTGATGACGCAGGTTATTATTTCAGATCGATACGAGCACTTCTAGATAGAGGTGCGGATGTGAATGGGTCCGTTGGCCCGTTCACCAACTTAAGGCGAGGCTGCGCGACCTCGCTTTTATTTATCACGGATTCGTCACTTGGTCCGTCCGATCGAGTTGACCGAAACCTTTAATCACCGGGTGAAGGCGTCACAGCCTCGCCGGGTAGCGTGAAATGGAAACTCGCGCCCCGTCCATCGTTGGCCGTCGCCCACAAACGGCCATCATGCGCCTCGATAATGGAACGACTGATGGCCAAGCCCATACCGCTGCCTTGAGGTTTAGTGGTGAAGAAGGAATTGAATATCTGATCCGTCTCATCGTCAGGTAATCCGATGCCATTATCGCTGACGGAGATGAGCAGTTGCCCCTGCTCACCTAATTGAGACTTCACCGTAAGCCGTCCACCTGTTTCCTTCATGGCCTCGATGCCGTTCAGCATCAGGTTCATAAGCACCTGCTGTAATTGCACGCGGTCCGCCGTAGTCTTGGGGAGATCGGCGCCAAGTTGAGTGCGAAGCGAAACTGCATAACGGCTGGCCTCGCTTCGCAGCAGCACGACCATTTGGCTGATAATGTCATTCACGTCGACGCGCTCCCGTTGTGGAGGCGATTTCTTATAGAGCGATTGCAAACCGTCAATGATTTCGCTGGCACGCCTCACATCTTCAATGATTCTCGTTGTCACTCTGCACGCTCGTTCCACATTCGGCTGATCGCGCTCTAGCAATCGTATGACCGTGTTGGCACTTAGGATGGCCGCTGCAATGGGCTGTTTGAGGTCGTGAGCTATGGAGGCGGCGAGCTCGCCCATGGTGCTGACCCGATTTATATGTGCGAGGTCTGACTGTAGGCGGTGCAACCTTTGGCGTTCTTCCTCCGCATGCTTGCGATCTTCAATGTCGGTTAGAGTTCCATACCATTTCAAGATTTGCCCGTGCTCATCGCGCAGGGGCACTCCGCGAACTAGAAACCAGCGGTATTCGCCGCTGCAACTGCGATGGCGGGCCTCATTTTCGAACGGCTCACCACTCCCCATCGAGCTCTGCCACTTTTTCACGTGTGTCTCAAGATCGTCTGGATGGACCACGGATCGCCAACCTGATCCTGAAATGGCTTTCGGCGACAAACCTGAGTATTCCACCCATCGCCTGTTTACCCATTGATCGCACCCGTCGGGCGAGGTAGAAAACGCCAATGCCGGCACTGTATCAACCACATCCCGCAGTTGCTTTTCCTGTCGCTGGAGGCGCCGAACGCGAAATTGATGGAATCCCCAAAGCAGTGCTAGAAAACCAGCTACACCAATCCCACGAAGCCACCACGTCTGGTACCAGGCAGGGGCCACGCTGAAGGCAAGAGTTGTCCCTTTCTTCGTTCCAGATGCCGTCGTTGTTGCAGGCTATCACGCGAGACCGGTAGTTACCCGGACGAAGATCGGTGTAGAAACCTTGACGCGTGTCCCGGCATCTTGCCATTCCGAATCGTGTCCTTCCAACCTGTAGCGAAAGCGGACCTTCTGAGGAGCGACGAAACTGAGCGCGGTGTAGTCGATCCGGAGATCACGCGTGAGAGCAGGAAGGCGGAGACCATCTCGCGGCGAATAACTTTTTCGATCGGCTATGACTTCTTCAATATGCACGGGCGGTGGCGTGTCATTTTTGTTCAGATGATTGGGATCGATCATTTGCAGAACCGATCCGTTCGTAAACCACAGTCGGCCGTCGCGCGACATGGAAGCTCTTGGCTGGGCCGCCCCAACTCCGGGTCGCACAGCTTCTGACGGACCGAAGATTGTCACAGCAATCCGACTGTCCGGTTGCTGCCACCAGTGCTCCAGTTCCGATTCTGCAATAGTCAGGAGCCCGCATTGTGTGTACAACCACAAGAAACCCCGATCGTCCTTGATCACAGCAAATATCAAAGCGCAGGGAAGGCCATTTTGAGTGCCGACGGCCTTTACTTGCCCATCCTTCCACCTGAACAGACCGTTGCTGGTTGCCGCCCAAACAGAACTGCCGGCCTCAGCTAGCAGACTGTTGACTATGAAAGATTTCTCGCTTTCCGGTAACGAGATAACTTCGAGATGTCCATCGCGATATCGGGCCAGCTTATTGTCGCTGTGAGAGCCTATCCAGATGCCAGACTCTTTACCTGCCGCAAGCCATGCAGAATATGGAATATCTGTGA
>Ga0209438_1000432_pt1 | contig 12683 bp, 9 predicted proteins | sample GraSoi_2013_20cm_FD_185825 | JGI IMG/M metagenome (GOLD analysis project Ga0209438, IMG submission 185825) | Grasslands soil microbial communities from the Angelo Coastal Reserve, California, USA - Sample 9_17_2013_20cm (SPAdes) (version 2) | ecosystem: Environmental > Terrestrial > Soil >...
CCTCGAACACCATCGGCTGCTTGCCGTTCAACAGGCGGCTCAACCAGATGGCCGCGACCCCCGCGTAGGGGTTGCTCAGGCTCTGGCGCGGGCCGTAGACGTTGAAGAACCGCGGTGCGACGGACGGGATCCCGTAGGTCTTTCCGATGAGAAGCACCATTTCTTCCTGGTGGTACTTCGTCATCGAGTAGATGTTGTCGCGGTAGAGCGCCTTGTCCTCGGGCGTCGGCACCGACCGCACGTGCGCCCCGCAGTGCGGGCAGTGCTGCTCCCAGTCGCGGATCGCCAGCTGCGCCTCCGGGCGGATGGTCGGCGCCACCGAGCCATGCGTCGCGCACTCATACGCGCCTTCTCCGTAGACGCCGATGGACGAGGCGACCAGCAGCTTCTCGACCTTGTGCTTCGTGTTGACGAGGATGTCGAGCAGCAGCGCGGTGCCGCGCGTGTTGACGTCCACGTATCGATCGACCTGATACATGCTCTGGCCGACGCTCACCGCCGCGCCGAAGTGCACGACGGCCTGCGACGCGAGGACGAGCGGCTCGAAGACCGATCGGTCGCGGACGTCGCCCTTCACGTATGTCGCCTTCGGGTTGGCGTAGCTGGGCCACGCGCCGGAACGGTGCACCTGCGGCTCGAGGTTGTCGAGCACGGTCACCTTGTAGTCGCGCCCGACGAGCGCATCGACCAGGTGCGAGCCGATGTAGCCAGCGCCGCCGGTGACCAGGATGTCGCGAATCGTCAATTCGTCAATCTCATCGAAAGTCCGAGTTGATCGAGGGCCGAGATGTCGAGCGGCGAGAAGCGGCCGCCGTCGATCGCCTGATACACGCGGCGCGCGACCTGCAGGTGCCCGTGCAGGAACCGCGCGTCCGCGAAGACCGCTGTCGTGTCGATGCCGAGCATCGGCGCCAGCCACGTCAGTGCGCCGCACGTCCCGACGAACGACGAAGCGCGGCTGGTGATGGCCGTCTGCACGGCGAGGTTGTCGCGCGGCCGCAGCGACTCGCGGACGCTGTGGATGCGCGAGGCGGCGCCGAACGAGTAGTCCTCGTGATCGTCCAGGGAAAGGCCGGTGTCGAGCATCACCACGTCGGTCTGCGCCGCCAGGCCGAGCACGATGGACTGCAGCGCGCGCCGCACGCTCTCGGTCGGTGGCAGCGACGCCGCAGTATAGAACTTCACCGCGACGAACCGCGGCGGCAGCGGCGGCAGCGCGACGTCGGGCGCGGTGATCCGGCGATAGCGCGTCCGCCTGTCGAGAAACGAGGGCGGCCGATGGCCCAGCCAGAACTGGTGGAACAGCTGATAGAGGAACGACGGGTGCAGCACCCTCACGCGGCTGCTCCCGAGGCGGCCCTGCACGTCCGCCACGATCCGCTGATCCATCGACGAGACGCCGAACTGCTTCAGCGTGCCGCGGTCCTCGACGCTGCGCTGCGCGTTGCCGGCGGCGTAGGCCTCCGGCGACATCAGGTCGAACAGTTCAACGGCGTTGGTCGTGATGTCGGAATACCACGCGGCGGCGCCACCTCGCGTGACGACGACCAGGCGCGAGGGCGGGATGCGGAACTGCGACTGCACCCATCGGACGAACGGCACCCAGTAGAGCACCTCGTAGCCGACTTCCGACAGCCACGGGCCGACGACAATCGGATCCGATCCGGAGACGACGCGTGCGATGTCGCGCTCGACCGCCCACTCCGCGCGATACGTGTCGACGCGCTTCTTCGCTTCGCCGGCCTCGCGCACCTGCTTCTGCAGGCGCAGCCGCCACCACGACGCGCGGCGCAGCTGCCTGGCGGTGATGTTCGTGAAGGCGAGACCGCTGTTGCGCAGCTTCTCGCGCAGCAGCTTGAGGCGCCGCCTGGTCTCCGCGAAGATCGCGCGCTTCGCCGTGCGCGCCTGGGCGTCGACCACGGACCACGCCGACACGATCGCCGCCGCCCACGGAGAAGGGTCCCCGTTCATACGCCCCCATCCCGCGAATCGCGGACGTCGAGCAGGCCGCCCGAGCCGATGGTCTCGAATGCCGAACGCGCCATGTCGAGGTGCTTGCGCGAAAAGCCGTCCGGGTCGCTGTAGAACGCCAGCGACTTCACGCCGTAAAACGGGGCCATGTACGAGAAGCCGCCGTAGGTGCCGACAAACGCGTCGGCGCGCGCGACGAGGGCGCTCTGCACCTGCAGGTTGTGCGACGGCGCGATCCCCTCGGGAAGATGCCGGACGCCGTACTCGTCCACGCGCACGCCGCCGTGATCGTCGATGTTCAAGCCCGTCGACAGTGCCACGACCGGCCCCCGCGCCGCGAGCGTGCGCAGGACGCCGTCAACGAACGCGCGGTTGTGCTCGGTCGCGGGAAAGCAGTCGTTGAAGTAGAACTTCACGGCGACGTAGCGCGGCGGCAAATCGGGAATGCCGGCCGGCGGCGGCGCGGGCAGCTGTGCGTACCGCACGTGGCCGCTCACCCACTCGCGCGACTGGTGTCCCCACCAGTACGGGTTCAGCACGTCGTACATCCGTGACGGGTGGAGGAGCGACCAGTCGGCGACGTGCGACTGCCGCATCCCGGATTCGACGAGCTCGCGATCGAATGCGGTGACCTGCGTCTGCTTCTGTTCTCCCAGCTCGCGGACGCGCTCGTCATGCTGGTCTCGGAACGTCTCCGCGCTCACCTGGTCGAACACGTCGACGTACCGCGCAGCGAACGGCCGGTACCACGACGCGGTGCCGCCGCGCGACATCACCACGAACCGATCCGGGTCGACGTCCAGCCACTCCGCGCACCACCGGAGAAAGGGCACCCAGTAGAGCAGCTCGAAGCCAACCTCGCCGAGCCACGGTCCCGCGACGATGGGCGCGGAACGCGCGACCATGGCGTCGAGGTCCGCCTGGAGCGACGAACTTCGCCTGCGCGCGAGGAAGTCGCTTGCTGCAAGACGAATCGTTCGCGGCACAAGGTGCCGCAAAGTCGTCATCTGGCCGCCAGGCGCCGTGTGGCTTCATTCCAGTCGTCCTCTGTGTCGATGCTGAGCGACTCGGTCGCGTCGATGAGCAGCGGCCGGCAGTCGTCGCCGTAGATGCCGCCGAACCGTTCGATGGTCGAGCGCCGGAACGCGTACACCGTGCCGTCGCGCGAATAGGCGGGCCGCGCATCCTGCCGCCGCGTGACGCCGGCCCCGTCGGGCAGGAACGGCCGCAGGCGGCCTTCCTCTATCCGCATCACGTAGTCGGGCGACAGGTGCCGCGGCACCTCCACGACTGTCACGACCGAGTCAGCGTTCGTCTCGCCCAGCATGGTGACGGCGTCGCGAATGTGATCCGGCCGCCGCAGCGGCGAGGTCGGCTGCAGCAGCACGATGACGTCGGGCGACCATCCATGATTCGCGGTCTCCGCGAGCGCGTGCTGGATGACGGGCAGCATCGGCGTGTCGTCGGCGGCCAGCGCCGCGGGGCGCATGAACGGCACCTCGAGCCCGGCGCGACGGCCGGCATCCGCGATGTCCGGAGCGTCGGTGCTGAGCATCAACCGATCGATGACACCTGAGTCGCGCGCCGCGCGCGCCGTGTACTCGAGCAGCGTGTGGCCGGCGAGCGGCCGCACGTTCTTTCCCGGCACCCCTTTCGATCCGCCGCGCGCGGGCACCAGGCCGAGCACAGTGAACGGCTTCGGGCTCACGGCTTCAGGTGAGCCGTGTTCTGCACGAACCGGACTTCGCGCAGCAGCTCGTCAACCGACGCCGCGGCCGGCATCGCGCGAAGATCCGCGGCACCCGGGCGGCACACGTAGCTGACGTGCAGGTGGTCCGCGGCGTAGTCGCTTCGGAGCACCTCGAATCCAGACCTCCTCAGGTACGCCACCATCGTCTGCTCGGTGAGGTAATAGGGGTGATCGATCTTGATGGCATCCTCGACGGACCAGTTGCGCAGGTACGCCGCGCGGAAGTCGACGATGTCGATGAAGAGCAGCCCCTCGCCGGCCAGCAGTTCCCGCACGCGTGTCAGCGTGCCGGCCACGTCGAGCAGGTGGTCGACCGTCTGGCAGATGATGACCGCGTCGAAGCGGCGCCGGCCGAAGTCGTGCTCCTCGATCAGTCCCGTCACCGTCTCGAGCCCCAGCCGCCTGGCCTCCTCGACTTCAAGCGGCGCCGGGTCGATCAGCGTCCCCTGCAGCCCGAATTCCTTCACGAAGTGCGCGGCGACGACGCCGGTCGAACCGCCGATGTCGAGCAGCGTCTTCCGCGTGGTCTTCGCCATGAAGGGACGGACGAAGCCGGCGCGGTCGATCGCGTACTCGCGCTGCTCGGCCTGGATGGTACGGGCGTCGATCAGGCGGCCGTGGAACGCACTCACCAGCGGACGGTAGATGCCGTTATAGAACCGGCCGTACGCCTCCGCCGTCATCCGCGGGTTGAGGAAGACGAGGCCGCAGCGGCGGCACGCGTGCGCCTGCGCCGGGTAGCCGTATCGATCGCGGTGCGTCAGGATGACGAACTCGGCCGCGCCGCACAGGTTGCAGGAGGTCAGCGCCTGGCTCGGCTGCGCGTCGTACTCGTAGTCGAGCGCCGTGATGCGTTCTCGACGATCAATTGACACGGTCACCATGGACTGTAGGGCGGGTCCTTTCGGACCCGCCTAATACGTCAACCTCTTCTCGATCGTCAGCTCGGCCCGCGACAGGCAGTCGGCAATCCGCTCGCCCGCCCGTCCGTCGCCATAGAGCAGATCGCATTTCGGCTTGTCGTGCTCGATGTGCGCGGCAAGCGCATTGGAGATCTCGCGCCGATCGTGCCCGACGTCCATCACGTTGTGGCCGCGCTCGCGACCGAGCTGACGGGTCCCGATGTTGACGGCCGGCACGCCGAGATACGAGCACTCGCGGATGGCGACGCTCGAATTGCCGACAATCGCGGTCGCTCCGCAGAGCAGCCGCAGGAAGTCCTCGGGGAACATGTTCCGGAAGAGGTGGAAATTCCTCGGCGCTTCCTTCTCGCGGAACATCCGGATGCCCTTCGACGTGCCGTCGGATCCCGCGTCCACGTTGGGCCAGAACCAGAGCACCGGCAGGCCGAAGTCCTTCACCGCGTAGAGCGTCTCGTCCACCTGCTGGCGCGCCTCCTCGTACTCCGTCGTCACGGGATGCTGCATGACGACGAGATACCCCTTCGACAGATCGGTGGTCGGGCCGACGCCGCCGTACTTCACGAACGGATCGAAATCCATCTCGGGGCGCGCGGCGACTTCCGCAGCGATGTCGATCGACGGGCAGCCGGTGACGTGCACGCTCGCCGGATCCTCGCCGAGCCTCTTCACGCGCTCGCCCGCCAGCTTCGTGGACACCAGGTGCAGGTTCGACAGCTTCGTCACCGAGTGACGGACCTTCTCGTCGATCGAGCCGGTCACTTCACCGCCCTGCACGTGCACGAGCGGGATGTTCATGTAGGAGGCGGCCACCGCCGTGGCGAGCGTCTCGTAGCGATCCGCCACGGTCACGACCGCATCGGGCTTGATGTTGTCGAACACCGTCGCCAGCTCCGACAGGCCGATGCCCGTCGACTTCGCGGAGGTCACGAGGTTCTCGCCTTCGAGGACCATGTAGACGCGCGCGGCAATCGCAAAGCCGTCGCGCTCGATCGACTGGATGGCGTTGCCGTACCGATCGAGGAGCGCCGACGCGGCGACGACGAGCTGCAGCTCGAGGTCGCTGTGCGCGTCAATCGCCTGGAGCGCGGTTCGAATTCGGGAGTAGCTAGGGCGTGCGGTGACGACGACGCAGATTTTTCGCTTGGTCAACGATGCGCGAGTCCTTCGATGTCTTCGGCGGCCAGCAGCTGGTCCGCGGCGACCGGCCGTGCGAGGCGGCGGCCGATGATCTCGTCGAGGCGATCCGGCGGAAGGCCGGTGCCTGGTTTCTTGATCGCGACGTGTTCACGGGCGATGACGGTGCCGGCGGGGAGATCCGCGCTGGCCACGAGGCTTCGCGTGAACAGCTTCCGCAGCGGCGCGGTTTCCTGCGCCGACGCGTTCTTGTCGATCGGGTGCGCCCGCATCCGCTCGATGAAGCGGACGCCGTCCACCAACTGGCGCAGCTCCTGGGTCGTGACCGAGGCGATCACGTCGGGCCCGAACATCTCGCGCGACAGCGCCACGTGCACCTCGAGCATGTCCATGCCGACCGCGGCGCCCGCGAGCCCCGGATAGATCGTCGCGGAGTGATCGGAAAGCCCCACCCAGCAGCCGTAGCGCTCGCGGTAGAACGGGATCAGGTTCAACCCGATCTTCTCCGGCGGACACGGATACGCGGTCGTGCACTGGAAGACCCCGACGTCCACGTTGCGCGCGCGGACGCGCGAGACGGCGTCGTCAATCTCCTCGACCGGGCTCATGCCGGTCGACAGCAGAACCGGTTTGCGCGTGTCGAGGATGCGGTCGAGGAGCATCGCGTTCGACGTCTCGCCCGAGGCAATCTTCCAGAGCGGCATGCCGACGCGTTCGAGCAGGTCCACGGCCTGGATGGAGAACGGGGAAGAGAGGAAGAGGATGCCGCGCTCGCGCGCGTGGTCGGCGAGCCCGCGCCACCCCTCTTCGGTGAATTCCATCCGCTTCCAGTAGTCGTAGCGCGTCTGGTCCTGCCGGCTGAACTTCACGCGGAACGGCTCGGACGGCGTGCTCTCGGCCGACGCGATGTGCGTCTGGAACTTCACGGCGTCGGCGCCGGCGTTGGCGATGGCGTCCACGAACGCGTGCGCGAGGCCGAGGCTGCCGTCGTGGGTGAGCGCCACCTCGCCGATGATGAGGCAGCGGCCGGAGCGGAGGATGGGCTCAGGGCTCATGGCTGATGGCTTCCCGAAGCCTGGAGCCTGAAGCCTGAAGCCGGCTGGCGAGCGACCGGATCCAGCGCTCGCAAGTCGAGCGCCGCAAAGTGGCCTGCCCCGGCGCGATGGGAGGCGCGCAGCATCACGCCGAGATGCGCGTGCAGCCACTTCGGATCGACGTAGACCGCGGATGTATTGACGCCGAGCATCGGCGCGAGCCACGCCACGCTGCCGCACGTGCCGGCAAACGCCTGCGCGCCCGCGATGATCTGCGTCTGCACGCCGAGGTTGTTGGCGGGCGTCATCCACGGCCTCGCGCTGACGACGCGTCCAGACGCGCCGAACGAATAGTCGGCATGCTCGTCGAGCACAAGTCCCGTATCCAGCAGCACCACGTTGGTCCGCTCGGCCAGGCTCTCCACAAACCACGCAAGCGTCCGCCGCACCTCCGGTGTATCGGGCAGCGACCGCGCCGCGTAGAACTTCACCGCGACGTATTCGCGCGGCAGGCGCGCCGGATCGAGCAGGCGCGGTGCCACGATCGGCTCGAACCGCGTGTGCGCGTCGAGAAAGCTCTGGGGCCGCTGGCCGGACCAGAAGAGCGAGAACAGGCGGTACATCAGCGACGGATGGAGGACCGCCACGCGCTCGCCGATGACACGCTCGACGGTCTGAACGACCTCGCGATCGAAGGCCGAAATCTCGAACTGCTTGGTGGCGCCGCGCTCACCGGTACGGCGCGCGAATTCGGCTGGGTCGACATGATCCCAGATTTCAACGTAGCGACCAGCAATCCCCTCGTACCACGACGCGACGCCGCCGCGCGAGACGGCAACCACGCGCGCGGGATCGAGCCGGAACGCCGCCTTGACCCATCGGAGGAACGGCACCCAGTACAGCGCCTCGAAGCCGACTTCCGACAGCCAGGGCCCGGCGACGATGGTCCGCCCCGCGCTGACGACAGCGTCTATCTCGCGCTCGACCACCCACGCCGCCCGCTGCCACTGCCGTTGTTCGCGCAGCTCGGCCCGATGCCGTAACGCGTCGCGGAGCGGCCGCTTAAACCTTCGTAATAAGTTCATGGTGCGGCGCGCCGAAACCGAGCCGGAGCATGTCGACCGACCTCAGATCGAGCTCGACGAAGCTCCCCTTGCGCAACCCTGAGAACACGCGCTTGGCGACTTCGAGATGATCGAAGCGGAAGCCGGTGATGTGCGAGTAGAACGTCAGCGCGTGCGTGCCCGACAGCGGCGCCACGTAGGAGAAGCCTCCGTAAGTGCCGACGTACGCCTCGGCGGCGGAGATGATGCGTGTCTGCACGTCGAGGTTCGTCGCGGGCGTCATCAGGTGGTCGATCGTGTGGATCCGTCCGCGGCTTCCTTTCGCGATGTCCTCGTGGTCGTCGAACCGCTGGCCGGTGTTCAGCAGCACGACGTCGATGTGGCGCGTCAGCTCCTCGAGATACGACGCGACGAACGCGTGATTCTCCGGCGTGTCGGGCAGCGCCGTGTTTCCGTAGAACTTCGCGGCCACGAAGCGCTCGGGCAGCGCGCTTCGCAGATCGCCCAATTCGACGGGCGGCAGCGCGCCGAACGACGTGAACGCCTCGATCAGCGTGATGGGGACGCGCTGGAACCAGAAATGATCGAACAGCCGGTACATCGTCGACGGGTGCAGCAGGCGGACGCCGCTGAGCCCGCGCTTCTCCGTCACCTTCGCGATGATCTCCCGGTCGAAGCTCGAGATCTCGACGTGCTTCAGCCGGCCGCGCTGCTCGACGATGCGCGCGTCGTTGCGCGCGCGGAACTCGTCGGGCGAGTAGAACGACAGGACGTCTTCGTAGTTCGTGGTGATGTCGCGATACCACGAGGCCGCGCCGCCGCGCGAGATGACGACGAGCTGCGACGGATCGAGGTTGCCGTACGCCTTCGCCCATGCGAGGAACGGAATCCAGTAGAGCAGCTCGAAGCCCGCTTCCGAGAGCCACGGGCCGATCAGGATGGGCCTGCCGCTGCGGCCCAGCCCGGTGACGAGCTCGCGCGTCTCCTCCGCCTCCGGCAGGTTCCAGCCGGCGAGCTTCTTCGCGGGGTCGCGTTGACGTCCCGGCTTCGGCGTCAGCGCCGAAGGGGGGCCGAGCGGCGCCGCCGTCAGCTCCTTTTCGCCGAGCTGGCTTTGCGCGAACTGTTTCAGCTTCACGAACACGCGACGGCGCCCGTCCTGGAACCACTTGCGCAACTGCAGGCGCACCCGCTTGCGCTGCGGCTGCGTCACGAGCAGCACCTGCAGCGCGCCGACGGCCGGATAGAGCGCGAGCCGCAGCAGCCCTTCGGCCATCCCCGCGCCCGTCCGCTGCGGCGCCGGCGACGCGCCAAGCGTCTCGATCGCGTCGGCGAACCGCGGCGTCGCGGCCACCGATGCGCCGAACGGGCGGATGAACCCTTCGACGAAGCGCTGCGCCTTCGCGTCGCCGCCACCGTCGCCCGCCAGCGAGTCGGCCAGCAGCCGCACGTGCTCGTCGAGCGTCCGCGCGACGCGCAGCAGGCCGCCGTTCACGTCGAGCAGGTAGTGGAAGTGGATGGTCCCTTCCTGGTTGTGCTTCGAGATCTCGTCGTCCAGTACGGCATGCACGGGCTTGCCGACGACGGCCGCCTCGAGGAACGCGCTCGTGTTCAGCCCGACGACCGCGGCGCTGTAGTACATCGAATCGAAGTAGTCGTTCTTCGCCTCGTCATCGACCGGGTGCGCGCCCCAGAACGCGATGTTCCTGAAGCCCGAGAGGTCGATCTGTTTCCACTCGTCCGGACGCGCGGGATGCGGGCGGATCAGGATGCCGATGTCCTGCAGCCGCGGATCGCCGCTCGTGCGGATCGCTTCGACCCATCTCTCGACGAACGCCGGCTCGTTCGCGGTCCCACGGAACAGCGACGAACAGAGGTAGAGGACGAACGGACGATCGGCGCGCAGCCCGACGCGCGAGCAGAAGCTCTCGCGGCTGCGCGACGGCGCGCGGCCGAACCACTGGTCGTACGGGTGCGCGCCCGTGACGACGACCCGATCGGGCGAGACGCCGTGCATCCCGACGGCTTCCTGCTTCTGGACGTCGTTCCAGACCAGTACGAGATCCGGCACGTTGCGGATGACCGCCTTGCTGGAGAGGTGATCCCAGCTCGCGACGGGAAGCGCGGTGCGGACGCCGAGCGCCCTGGCCGCGGCGAGGTGGTCCATCTGCGGCGACCCGAGCTCGATGAGCGGCGTCACGAGCACGACGTCGGGATGCTGGGCGGCGATATAGCGCTCGAGCTCCGGGCTTGGTGGAACGCCGCGTTCGAGCGCTCGCAGCACGCGCGAGAAGGTGTCGCGGCCGCGCGGGCCGAGACGTTCGGCCATCGCCACGACGGTGCGCGGTGCGCGGTCGCGCGCCCGCGCGCGCAGGTGCGGCGTCTCCGCGTACCGCGGATCGAGATAGCGCAGGTAGTCGATGCCGAGCCGCAGCCGCCGCGCGAACTCCGCCCACGCGCCGGGCGCGCGGCCCGGCGTGGCGCCGAGCGTGATGGTCGGATACTGCTCCGCGAGCCGCTCCACCATGCGCCGGCCGCCCATCGACTCTTCGCGGTCCGCCGACAGGTGCAGCTCGTGGCCGCGGCGCGCGAGCTCCGCGATGCCCGATTCGAACAGCCGCAGGTAGGAGTAGTGCCGCGCGAAGAAGAGGATCTTCATCCGGCGACTCCGGCCGCTCCGCGCGCCTGCTCCTCGTCCGCCCGGCGCTTCTTGGACGACACCTCGCGTTCGTCGAGCAGCCAGCGCCGGCCCGCGGGGACACGCTCGAGCGCGCGCAGCGTCGCGAGGCCAATCCTGCCGACGAGCGGCGCGGGCTGCGACGCTTCGGCCGGTCCGGCCGAAGCAAGCGATTCGAGCGCATCGGCCATCACCGAGGTCGCCGCGACGTCCAGGCCGCACGGCCGCACGAACGAGCGGACGAACGCCTCCTGGCGCGCCATCACCTCCGCCGGCGGCCCCTCCAGCATCGTCGCGAGCTGCGCCTCGTGCTCCTCCAACGTTCGTGACGTCGTCAGCAGGCCGCCTTCGACGAGATAGCGGAAGTGCAGCGTGCCTTCCTGGCTCGCGCTGAATTCCGGCGGGAGGATGGCGAGCACCGGCCGCTGCGCGATGCCGGCCTCGATGAACGCGCTGGTGTTGAGTCCGACGACGGCGGCGCTGTGATGGAGCGAGTCGAAGTAATCGGCGCGCGACTGGTCATCGACCGGGTTTCCGCCCCGGAACGCGACGCCAGGCACCCTCCGCCAATCGACGTCGTCCCATTCGTGGGCCCGCGACGGATGCGGGCGGATGAGGATGCGAACCTCGCGGAGGCGCGGATCGGCCGATGCGCGAAGGTGCGCCGCCCACCGCATCACGAACTCGGCCTCGGACGGACTTCCCGGGAACAGCGCCGAACAGACCCAGAGCACGGAGGGCCGGTCGTCCGGCAGGCCGACGTGACGCGCGAATTCGGCGCGGGTGCGCGAGGGCTTCCGATCGAACCAGCGATCGAAGCACTGCGCGCCGGTGACGACCACGCGGTCCGGCGGAACGCCGTGCATCTCGAGCGCCTCTCGTTTCTGCACGTCATTCCAGACGAACAGGCGGTCGGGGACGTCGCGGATGATCGCCTTGCTCGAGAGGTGGTCCCAGCTCCAGACACACACGGCCGCGGGCAGGCGCCGCGCGCGGATGCTGCGCAGCAGGTCCACCTGAGACGAGGCCACGACGCCGACAAGCGGCGTGATGATGGCGAGGTCCGGCCGCCGCTCGTCGACGAAGCGCTCGATCGCGGGGCTCGGCGGCAGCGCGCGATCGATCCGGTCGAGCAGGCGCGCGAGCGTTCGACGGCCGCCGGCCGCACGCACGCCGGGCACGCGCAGCACCCCGAGCAATCCTCGCGGCGTGCGCAGGCGGGCACGCCGCCGCAGCGCCGGCGTGTGCGCGTACTCGGGCCGCAGGTAACGGAGGTAGTCGAGCGAAAGGCGGATCTTCGACGCGAGGAAGAAATACGCCCGCTCGCGGCGCGGCATCATGCCGAAGGTCACCGTCGGGTGTCGGGCCGCGAGGCGTTCGACGATGTCGCGTCCGCCGAGCGCGGAGTCCTCCCGCTCCGCCGTCAGGTGGACGTCGTGCCTGCGGCGCGCGAGCTCGTCGACGACCGACTCGAGGTTGCGGAAGTATCCGTAGTGCAGCGACGCGAAGAGGACTCTCATCGCGTGTTGGGGCGGCCGCGCAGGCCGGCGCGATGCGTGAGCATCAGGACTTCGTAGATGACTTTGCGTGTCGCGCGACGAATCTTGGCCACCGCCATCCTGCCGCCGACGAGCGTGTAATAGACCGCGTGCCGCGCGCCCTTCTTCACCAGCTTCTTGACGAAGTGGACGTTGTCCACGCCGCGGCCGAGGCTCTTCGACGTGTCGGTCTTGCGCGTGGCGCGCCACGCGGAGGCGATCACGTAGGTGGCCACCATCGACGGCGCGACGCCCTGCGCCCGCAGCAGCACCGCGTGCTGCAGCGACGGCGGCCAGTTGAAGCGCGGCGGCGTGGCGTCCGCGAAGAGCGACGTGCGCTGCCGCGCGACGCTTGCACCATCCGACTGGCGGCGCGACCACAGCGGCTGCGGCACCTGGTGAATCTCGCCGAGCCGCGTCAGCTCCGCGATGAGCATCCGGTCGGGGTTGAGCACGGGACGAAAGATGCCGGCGGCTTCGAGCGCGCGCATCCGCATCAGGCCGTACACCATGTCGCCCGAGCCGAAGCCGTTCCAGCAGAAGCGGCGCCACCGCTCGGCGGCAGTCGTCACGCCGGAGGTGTCGAAGATCCGCG
>Ga0209438_1000434_pt1 | contig 12675 bp, 7 predicted proteins | sample GraSoi_2013_20cm_FD_185825 | JGI IMG/M metagenome (GOLD analysis project Ga0209438, IMG submission 185825) | Grasslands soil microbial communities from the Angelo Coastal Reserve, California, USA - Sample 9_17_2013_20cm (SPAdes) (version 2) | ecosystem: Environmental > Terrestrial > Soil >...
GTAATAGTTGTTGAACTGCACGTACCCGAAGTTGAACGCGCCCGACCAGTTGATGTTGCCGTCCCAGTCGTAGTTGCGGAACACCGCGCCGCCGGTTTCCGCATACCGGAAATGCTTGCCGGGTTTGCTCCAGGTCCGCCCGCCACCCAGATGCATGTTGATCAGCCCCGTGCGCGACATGAAACCCAGATCGTTCACGTCGAATCCGGGTGAGATGATGCCGAACGCCGAGTTCACGAAGGTGTTCCCCCGCTGCTTCGCGAGCGTGAAGCGCGCTGCCGTGCCGCTGAGCGACGTGGCGTTGGAATCGACACGCAGACTCGGCGCGTCGGGCCGCTGGAAATAGTGCACGGAGTTCCGCTGCACCGACGTGATACGCGCCGCCGAGCCGGCGATGCGCGAGCCCGCGACCCAGGCCGTTGTCACCCACGTCTTGGCCGAATCGAGAAAGACCCAGCCGTCCGTCCCCACGGTCATGGAATTGCTGTTCCGGACGTCGCGCAGCGTAGAATCGTCGAACGACCGGCCCGCGACCGTCGAAATGAAGCCGAGCCCCTGGCGGCCCTTGTTGAACTCCTTCTGGGCGCGGTAGACGCCGTAGGCCGCGAGCGGCTCCATCTCCTGACCCCAGCGCGCGCCGAGACTGTCCTGCAGCGTGGCGCGCTCCCGGGCCGTCACGGCAGTCAGGCCGCCGACGTTCCAGCTGCCCGCGAGTTTACCGGTCAACTTCAGCGCGCCCAGGATGTGGGCGCCGTCGGGCCCATCCACATAGCCCCGGTCGGGAGCACCCGGCACGGAGAGCGAGCGCCCGATCCGCCGGCTGTAGAAGAAGTTCGGTCCCGACCAGTTGAAGCCCCAGAAGTTGCTCTGGCCGCCGGACCCGAACCCGAACGTGGACGAGCCTTCGACGAAGAACGGCCGCTTCTCGTTGAAGAAGGTCTCGCGGTCGCTCAGGTTCACGACGGCGGGATCGACCTCGACTTGCCCGAAGTCCGGGTTGACGGTGGCGTTGAGCGTGAGATTCGAGCCGAGGCCGATCCGGGCGTCGGCACCGAACCCCGGCTCCATTTTCGAGCCGTCATTGAAGGGATTGCCGGCCGGCTGCCGCGTGAATGCGGCGCGGCTCGTCGCGTAGGGCAGAATCTCGAGTCTGCGCGGCGGCTCGATCTGTTCGATCCCGACGAGATCCGGGAACCGCGACACGAAGCCCCGGCCGTCCCGCGGCGTGTAGGCGATGTAGTCGAACTCGTTCTTGCGCGCGATGTCGCGGCGGAAATTGATGCCCCACACGTACTGGCTCTGTCTGACGAACCGGAGCTGCGAGTAGGGGATGCGCATCTCCGCGGTCCAGCCCTGAGCGTCGCGCGTCACCTTTCCTTCCCACACCCCATCCCAGGTGTCGTCGTCCCAGTCGTCGTTAAAAAGGGTGCCGTCGTACAGCGTGCCGGCGGCATTGATGCCGAAGTAGTAACCGCTGCGTTTGTCGTGATACGAATCGATGAATACCTGGAAGCGATCGGAATTCGTGCCTTCATCGCGACGCGCCAACCGGGCCACGATCGAGTCGGGATGCGCATCGTACAGGCGCGCGCCGATGTACAGTGCTGCGTCGTCGTATGTGATGTAGACGACCGTGCTCTCGGTGGGCACCGCCCCCTGCGTAGGATCGCGTTGCGTAAAAGCCGTGACCCGTTCCGCTGTCTGCCATAGCGCTTCATTGAGATTGCCGTCGATACTGACCCCCTGGCCGCCATTGAGACGCACGGCGCGGAGTTGCTGCGGCGCGGGAGGAGCCGGCGGAGGTGAATCCACGGGAACCGCGGTGGGAGGGGGCTGAGTACCCACTAGAGCCAGGAGCAACTGGAGCGTGGTCGTCATAGGCGTCCGGGAGCTGAGGTGAAGGGTGAACCCCGGTCGCGAACGCTGACGGCGAGCGCGCGGCGGTTATCGCTTCATATGACAGATTGGGACGGAAAAGGGTTGCAAATCGAACGTCAGGAACGGATCAGCAGGTAGGGGCGCAGCCTATCGATTAGTCGAGGTCTATCCGACGCAGAATGCCCTTCAGCACAACAGCGAGTTGACGGGCGACCTGCTCGCTTACCGCGAGCACCTCTGTGTGCGACAGGGCCTCTCCCGTGATCCCGGCCCCTGGATTCGTGATAATGGAAAACCCCAGGCAACGGATGCCCCGAGACCGGGCCACCAGCACCTCCGGAACTGTCGACATCCCAACGGCATCGGCGCCGAGGCGTTCGAGCATCCGCACTTCGGAGGGCGTCTCATACGACGGCCCCAGCAGGGCCGCGTACACGCCCTCTTCCATCCGTACCGCGGCTTCCCTGGCAACCGTGCGGGCGAGCGCACGCAGCGCCGCGTCGTACGGCTCGTGCATGATGGGAAAACGCTGCTCGCCCGGCTCGGCCTGACCAATCAACGGATTGCGCCACATGAGATTGATGTGGTCGGCGATCAACATCAGGGTCCCGCCTGGAAACGTTCGCCGCACGCCTCCAGCGGCGTTCGTCACGATCAGGATCTCCACCCCAAGCTCTGCAAAGACTCGCGCCGGCAGGCCGGCCACCGCGGCGGGATGCCCCTCATACAGATGAAAGCGTCCCGCTTGCACGATGACGGGGACGCCCTCCAGTGTGCCGGCAACGAGCAGGCCTTTGTGACCGGCGACGCCGGGTTCGGGGAATCCGGGGATCTTGTTGTAGGGAATTCGAATCGGATTGGTGACTTCGTCGGCGAGAAATCCCAGCCCTGAGCCTAGGACAATCGCGACGCGCGGTTTCAACGTGCCGAGGCGTTGAGCGACCGCCTCGGTGGCCTTCATCATAAGAGGATGCCTGCGAGCGTGGCCGAGAGGAAGTTCGCGAGCGTACCGGCGATCATGGCCCGGAAGCCGAGGCGCGCCAGGTCGTGCTTGCGATCGGGTGCCAGGGCGCCGATGCCGCCGATCTGAATCCCGATCGAGCTGAGATTCGCAAAACCACACAACGCGAAGGTGGCGATCGTGAACGAGACCGGGTCGAGGCTGCCTTTCATCGGGCCGAGATGCGCGAAGGCCACGAACTCATTGACCACCATCCGCTCACCAAGCAGCGAACCTACCGTGCCGCTGTCGTGCCACGGCACGCCCATCACCCACGCGATCGGCCGGAATATCCACCCGAGGACCGTTTGCAACGTTTCGGGAAACCACGGCACGAGTCCATGAATCCAGCCGAACAGGCCATTCACCAGTGCGATGAGCGCGATGAACGAGATGAGCATCGCGATCACGTTCAGCATGAGGTGCAGCCCTTCGCCCGTCCCCCGTGACGCCGCGTCGAGCACGTTCACATCGGTGCGGGGTATGTCGACTTTCACCCCGCCTAAAGTTTCGGGGACCTCAGTCTCCGGCTCCAGGATCTTGGCCATCATGATCGTCCCCGGCGCCGTCATGATGACGGCCGTCAGGAGATGGCGCGCTTCGATGCCGAACGCGATGTACGCCGCCATGATCGAGCCGGACACGTGCGCCATCCCGGCCGTCATGACGGTCATCAGCTCGGAGCGGGTCATGCGCGGCAGAAACGGCCGGATCGTGAGCGGGGCTTCGGTCTGGCCCATGAAGATCGACGCCGCGACGTTGAGACTCTCCGCGCCGCTCGCGCCCATGATCTTGTTCATCGCGATCGCGAACGCCTTTACCACAATCTGCATGATGCCGAGGTAGTACATGATCGCGAACAGCGCGGAGACGAAGATGATCGCGGGCATGATCTGGAACGCGAATACGACGCCGATGCTCGAGTGCTGTTTCCCGATCTCGCCGAATACGAACTCCGAGCCCGCGTAGGAGAAGCCGAGGATCTTTGTTACGGTCGCGCCGAGCCAACTGAAGATCTTCTGGCCAACCGGGACTCGCAGCACGAAGATCGCGAAGACCAACTGCAAACCGACGCCCCACGCGACGACGCGCCGGCTGATCGCGCGACGATTGCGCGATAAGGCGACGCCGATGCCGAGGATCAAAATGATGCCGAAGATTCCGGTGAGCCGGGAGCCCAGGGAGCGCGGCTCGGGTACGACCACCTGAGCCTTGGCGGTGTCCTGCGCGGCCGTCTGCACCGTCGCGCCGCTCAGCGTGTTGAACACAAAGCGTGGCAGCGTGAACACCACCAGCGCGCACCCCAAGGTGACCAGGAACGCGAAGAGAACGCGTCTCGCGGACATCAGAGAGCCCCCAATTCACTTTGGACACGGGACACGAGCGCCACCTTTTCGTACTCCGGCAGAAACGCACTCTCGCAGGCGTTCAACACCACGCGCTGCAGCTCGTCCGGCGAGAGACCGAGCACGGCGTGCGCCAGGAAATACTCGTCGGTCAAGGTGATGCCGTCCGTCAACGGCCCATCGGTGTTCAGCGTGACGACGACGCCCTGCTGGAGATAGCGCTTGAAGGGGTGTTCCGCCACCGAGGCGACGACGTGTGTGTGCACGTTGCTCGTGAGACACATTTCCAACGGAATACGGCGTTGAACGACTTCGTCGAGCAACTTCGTGTCTTCCAAGAGACGTGTACCGTGACCGATGCGTTGCGCTCCACACTCGTGCAGCGCCTGATCGATCGAGTGCGGCCCGTCGCCTTCGCCCGCATGACAGGTGCAGGCCATGCCGTGGGCCGCGGCGTATTCGAACGCCGCGCGGTGATCGCGCGCCGGAAACCCGCGCTCCGCGCCGGCCAGATCGAACGCCGTCACGCCGGCGGAGTGGTACTCCGCCGCCACCCGCGCCAGCTCGAGCGATTCCTCGGGCGGCTTGGTGCGCATCGCGCAGACGATGAGCCCGACTCGGGTGCCTGTCTCGGCCGCGGCGCGCCGGATCCCGGCGAGCGGCGCCTCGATGGCTTGTGCGAGCGTGAGCGCGGGGCGATGCAGCAGCGGTGAGTAGCGCACTTCCACGTAGCGGACATTCTCCGCCGCCTTGTCGAGCACGAATTCGTACGCGACCCGCTCCAGGGCCTCGGCCGTCTGCAGCACCGAGAGCGTGATTTCGTACTTCTGGAGGTACTCCTCGAGATTCTTGGCGTCGCGGACCAACATGGCCTTGGCGAGCGTGTCCGGCGTGTCCGCCGGCAGGCGGATGCCCTGCGCTCGCGCCAGCTCCAGCATGGTCGCCGGCCGCAGCGCGCCGTCGAGATGCACGTGGAGCTCGGCCTTGGGCCAGCGCCGCAGCGCGTCTTTGGTGAAACGCGGCTTGGTGCCCTGCCGCGCGGAGACGACCACGCGATAGACGGAGCCCGCCTCACCGACGGCGTCGCCGGCATCGATCGGGCGCCCCGCCGCGTCGGTGACATAGGCGGCGCCGTCGAGCAGCTGCGCAAGGCTGTCGTCGGCCTGTGCGACGGCGTCGCGCACGCGCGCGCCGCGGGGTACGTCGACTGCTCTGTCGTTGATGAAAACCCGCATCAGTGGTCGGTCCGATGGAAGCGCACATCCTCCGGCGCCTCCACGGGAGCGCGCAGCACACCCAGATAACGAGTCAGCGCGTCGACGTCGGCGACGTCGAGATCTTCTTTCGGCGAGCCGCTGAGCATGCGGAACCCGGAGCCACCCGCGGCCATGAATTCACTGACGACGAGCGTGTAGCTTCGGCCTTTGTCGAGGTCCTTGGCGTTTACCCGGACGCTGCTGATGCGTTTCCCGGGCTCCTTGCGGCCGTCGTACCACACTTCCACCCCTGCCACGTGACAGTCCGGCAGATGATCCCGTCCCGCGACGCACTGCTCCAACGCCTCCTGCAGCACCTCACCTTTGACGGTGAGGCGCTGCAAGCGGTCTTGAAACGGTTGCACCAGATAGACCTGGCCGAATGTTATTGCGCCCTCGGGAAGATCGGCGCGAATGCCGCCGTTATTCATGATCGCCACGTCGGCACGGCCGGCGGCGCGCTGCGCGTCCGCGATGAGCCGCCCCAGACCGTATTCGTCACCTTCCCGCTTCAGCGGGATCTTGAGCCGCGCGACGACCCGCTCGGTGATGTTGCGAACCGCCTGTTGCTGGCGACCGAGGGCCTCGGCCATGGGAACGTCGGCCCTGACCTGGTCCGCGTACGGCGTGACGAGCTGGACCCGCACTTCCCGCCGGCCGGCGACCCGCACGAAGTCCACGACGCCGATCGAGCGGCCACTCGACTGCGCCTCCACGATCGGGATGCCGTGGACCACCGTGTTCACACGCATGTGCGTGTGACCCGCGACGATCAAATCGACAGACCCGGAATCGAGCTGGCGTGCGACGTCCAGAATTTCGCCATGGCAGGTGGCGGGGTTCCCGGCGCCAGTGGAGTCGCAAATCGCGCCGGCATGCGCCACAACGATGACATAGTCGGCTCCCGCGCGGGCTTCCGGCAGGTAGCGCTTGATCGCTTGAGCGCCGTCCCCGAAGGCGAGACCCTGGATGTTGCGCGCTGCGGTGCTCGTCGGCGTCTCGGTGGTCGTTACGCCGATCACTGCGATCTTGATGCCGTTCTTCGTGACGAGCTTCCACGGCGTCGCCCAATCGGGCCGCCCGGTGCCCATTGTGATGTTGGCGGACAGGAAGGGATAATGCGCCTCGCTCATGCGGGCGCGCAGCGTGTCGACCGACCAGTCGAATTCGTGATTGCCGATCGCGGCGGCGTCCATGCCGAGGTTGTTGAGTGCGTCGACAGTGCCGCGCCCGAAGGTCGCATTCGACAGCGCGGTGCCTTGCATCTCGTCGCCGGCGTCGAGCCGCACCGACGTGCAGCCGCAGCCGCGCGCGAGGCTGTCGAGCCACGGCTTCATCGCGGCCACGCCGCCGACCGGCCGTCCCTGCGACCAGTCCCAGACTCTGGGCTCGAGCTGCCCGTGCAGATCGCTCGTCGTCAGCACGCGGAGCAGCGTGCTGTCCTTCACTGTGATAGTCGCGGCAGCCTGCTGCGGCGCGAACGCCGCGCGCGCAGCCGCGCGCGCCGGATCGGGAATGATCGCCCAGCTCGGCCGTAGATACGCCGTCGCCTGAATCGTGCGGACACGGCGGATTTCGTCGACGAGCAGCTCGCGAATATCCTCACCCTTGTCGTACACGACGCGCGCGGCGGCGAGCATCGTGTACCCACCGCCGCCCGCCTGGCGATAGCTGTTCAGCGCCAGGGTGAAACTGTCGGTGGGCTGGACGATCTTGCCGTTGAAGGCGAGACCGCGAATGCGCAGCCCCGCAGGCCGGGAGAGGTCGATGTTGTAGACCACTCCGCTCACGACGTCGTAGTTGTAGCCCGCGACGCTGTCGTTGAGGATCGGCTGCCCGGGCTGGTAGGTGCGGAAGTAGCGGGCCGAGTGCTCGAGGTACTCGCGCAGCTGCTGCCCCGAGATCTTGACCGCGCGGAGCGCGTTTTCGTACGGATAGATCCCGACGACGTCGCGCTGCTTGATGTCGCCCTCGGGCAGTCCCGGCTGGATGTCAAAGGCGGCCGTCGCGGACAATTGCGCGCCCGCGCGGCGGCGCTGCACCTCATTGATGAAGTCGAGCAGCGGCGTATCCTGCGCGCGCGCATAGCGCGCATCAAAGCCGGGGGTCGCGGTCCCCACCGGCGTGCTGGCCCAGAGCCGGGCTGCCTCGTGCGCGGCGCTGAGGCGCTGCGTGAAGCGTGGCGACTCGGCGACGTTCGCCAGCGGGATGAGCTCGCTCCGGACCGCTGTGACGCGGTAGCGTCGCGTCGTCGAGTCCCGCATCAAAGAGACGTGCACCACGGCGATGCTCTGCACCCAGTTCTTCGGCTGCACGAAATGCACGCCGTTGATCACGGTGTCGCGGATCTCACGGTGGGTGTGCCCCACGATCACGACGTCCGGCTTGGGCGTCACGGCGGCGAGCGCAGCGGCATCGTTTTCCGGGCCGACGCCCGTGGTGTCATAGGTCGACTCACCGAACCCGCTGTGAATCAGGACGATCTTGATGTCGGCACCGAGGCGTTCGAGTCCCGCCAGCGCCGCCGGCGCTGCCTCCGCGATTCTCCTGACCCGCGCCCGGCCCGCGAGCTGCGCCCGATCCCACAGCATCACGCCGGGTGTGGTGAAGCCCGTGATCCCCACCTTCACGGCGCCGCGCGGCAGCAGCACCGTCGGCGGAAAGAATGCCCGGCCTGAATCATCGACGATGTTGCCGGACACATACCGATACGTCGCTTCCGTCGCGACCCGCCGCAGGAAATCCACGCCGAAGTCGAAATCGTGATTGCCGGGCGTGGCAACGTCGTACTGCACCGCGTTCATCGCATTGACGATGGGCTGCGGCTGCCGTTTGTCGTAGCGGCCGAAGAACGTCGCGAACGGATTTCCCTGGAGCAGGTCACCCGCATCGACGACAACGAGGTTGCCGGGATAGCGGGCGCGCAGCGTTTCGAGCGCCGTCGCGGCGCGCGACAGCCCGCCGGGCGTCGCGGCATCACGGACATAGTCCCACCCGAATACCCGGCCGTGGACGTCGGTCGTCGCGACGATGACGATGTGGGCGGTATCGGGGGGGCTTTGGAGCGCCAGGAGTAGCGAGCAGAGGAGCCGCATAGTGCGACGTAACTTGGCGGCTCCCTTGCCGCTTCTCAACCCATCAGCAACAGTTGTGTTTCAAGCATTCGAAACGCTACCTTCCCGCCTGTTCATGGGGACCGACACCGGAGCGGTGTACCGCATCCTCGTCGTCGACGATGAGCCCGACATCACGGCGCTCGTCGCCTATCATCTCGCGAAGGAAGGCTATCGCGTCACGACCGCCGGCACGGGTTCGGACGCGCTGCGCTCGGCCAGCGAAGAGCGGCCGGATCTGATCGTCCTCGATCTGATGCTCCCGGGACACTCCGGGTTCGAAGTGCTGGCGGAGCTGCGGCGCCGGGACGAGACGCGCGACGTCGGCGTGTTGCTCCTGACGGCCCGCAAGGATGAGCCCGATCGCATCAAGGGACTCTCGCTCGGCGCTGACGATTATCTCGCCAAGCCGTTTTCCCCCAAAGAGCTCGTCCTGCGGGTGGGCGCGATCCTGCGCCGGCTCGCGGCGCCGCCCGTCGCCGCCGGCGGCCGACTCGTCGGCGGCCCCATTGTCCTCGACCGCTCCGCGCATCGTGTGACGGCCGATGGCAAGGAGGTCGAGCTGACTGCCACCGAATTCAAGCTGCTCGAGCGCTTGATTGAACGGCGTGACCGCGTGCAGTCGCGCTCGCAACTGCTCGAATCGGTGTGGCAGGCCCAGCCCGATATCCAGACCCGCACCGTCGATATGCACGTCCAGCGCCTGCGCACCAAGCTCGGCGCTGCAGGCGACTGGATCGAGACGGTGCGTGCCGTCGGCTATCGGTTCCGGGAGCCCGCCGCCACGCCGAAGCGTCCCGCCCCCGTCACGTCTCCCCGGCGGCGCCGCACGTGAAACTGGTCACGCGGCTGTTCGCGAGCATCGGGTTGCTCGTGGCTGCCGCGGTCGCGGGTTCGATCATCGCCGCCGACGTACTCCTACGCCGGCACCTCGAGCGCGACATCGCCGCGGAGCTGGAGCGCGAAGCGCGCCTCGTCGCAGCGTTGACGCCGGCCGATTCGACGCGCTGGCCCGAGTTCGCGGCGCTCGCCGGTGCACGGCTGGGCCGCCGCGTCACGCTCATCGATCCCGAAGGTCACGTCCGAGGTGACACCGAGTTCGACCGGCCGTCGCTCGCCAAGCTGGAGAATCACCGCAGTCGCCCTGAAGTGCTCGCGGTGCTCGACTCCGCCAAGAGCGTCGGGATGAACGAGCGGCTGAGTGCGTCGACCAACGAACGCCAGATGTACGTGGCGATCCGGGACGGTCCCCCGGGGGGGGGCCTCGCCGTGGTGCGCGTGTCGACGACGCTCGCCGCCGTCGATACGCAGGTCCACGCCGTCCAGCGGGCGGTCGCGATCGCCGGCCTGGCCATGCTGCTCGCCGCCTGGATCGTCGCGTGGTTGCTCGCGCGTGTGCTGGCCAGCCCCCTCGTCCGCATCGGGGAGGCGGCTCGCGACATCGCCGCCGGCCGGCCCGCAGAATTCCCGGACGTGCACGTGCCCGAGTTGGCACATCAGGTCGACGCGCTGCGCGCGATGCATCACGAGCTCGAGCGCCGGTTCGAGGACCTCCGGCGTGAGCGCGAGGAATCAGGCACGTTGCTCGAGGCGCTCTCCGATGGCGTCATGGCGGCCGACAAGCGCGGGACCGTCATTTCGACGAACTCGGCTGCCCGCCGCCTGCTGGGATATGGCGACACGGAGCCGCTCCCGCCGCTCGGGGAGCTCTTTCATGATCGCGCCCATCGCGCCCTGATGCGGGAAGTCCTGACCGGCGCCGTAGTCGAAGGACGCGAGCTCGATCTCGGCGAGCGGACCGTCGTCGTCTCGGCGCGGCCACTCGAAGACGGCGGCACGCTGCTGGTGTTGAGTGACGTAACCGACGTGCGGCGACTCGAGACGATCCGGCGTGACTTCGTCGCGAACGTGTCGCACGAACTGAAGACGCCGCTCACCGCCATCGCCGGCTACGCTGAGACGCTTGCCGCCGAGTCGTCCGACGAGCAGGCCACCGGCTTCGCACAGACGATCGTCGAGAACGCCCGCCGCATGCAGCGCCTGGTCGACGACCTGCTGGACCTCTCGCGAATCGAGTCCGGGGGGTGGCAGCCGGAACCGCGAATGGTCAACGTCGAGGGCGCCGCGCGCGAAGCGTGGATCCCATTCGCCGAGCGCGCCGCGAGCCGGGGCGTCGCATTCGAAACCGCCACGAACTCCTCGTCCCTCAACAGCGATCCCGAAGCGCTGCGGCAGATCTTCACCAACCTGTACGACAATGCGCTGCGGCACACGCCCCGAGGCGGCAAGATCCGCGTCGTCGCACAGTCCGCCGGCCCTGACACGGTCGTGCGGGTCAGCGACACCGGCTCGGGCATCCCGGCGGAGCACCTGCCGCGCATTTTCGAGCGATTCTATCGCGTCGACCCCGGCCGCTCGCGCCAGGAGGGCGGGACCGGGCTCGGCCTGGCGATCGTGAAGCATCTGGTGGAGGCCCATGGCGGGCGCGTGGAGGCCGAAAGCGAGCTAGGTCGAGGCACCGCAATCCTTTTGCACTTCCCACCTTAGGGCTCGTTACACAGCCGTAACGTTGACGTCACAGGGTGTTGACTGACCGTAGTGATCGTTGGCTCGTGCGTATTGCGCTTGTTTCAGACACCTACACGCCGCAGGTCAACGGCGTCACGACGGTGGTGGTCCGCATCGCGACTGTGCTCCGCGAATTCGGCCACCACGTCGCCGTGGTCGCACCCCGCTATCCCGGTCACGTGTCGACCGATCAGGCCGAGCTGCGTATTCCCTCAGCCGCGTTTCCGCCCTACCCGGCGATTCGGCTGTCGCTGCCGCAATTCGGCGCCGTCGCGCGATTCCTGGATGCGTTCAAGCCGGATGTCGTACACGTCGCCACCGAGGGTCCGCTCGGCCTGACCGGGCGGCGCTATGCGGTGCGGCGTGGCATCCCCCTGGTCACTTCCTATCACACGAATTTCCCGCAGTACGCGCGACACTACGGGGCTGGGCTCGTCGAGCCGCTAGTCTGGAAATGGCTGCGCTGGTTCCATCGGCCTGCGGTGCTGACCCAGACGCCCGGTGAGGCGGTGGCGGACGAGCTGCAGCGTCGTGGCATCGGACGTCCCGTCGTGTGGGGGCGCGGCGTCGACACCGTCCATTTCCATCCCGCGCGTCGCAGCACAGGCTGGCGGCGTTGGCTGGCCGGTGGCGACGATACCGCCATCGTCCTCCACGTCGGGCGGCTCGCGCCCGAGAAAAACATCGACGTCCTCGCCGCCGCGTGGATCGCCGCGCGCGAGCGAGTGGGCCAACGTGCCACGTTCGTGCTCGCGGGCGAAGGTCCCGAGACGCGCCGGCTGCTGGCGCACCTGCCCTGGGTTCGGCAGCTTGGCTTTCTCGATCGCGCTAAGCTCGCGGATGTCTATGCGAGCGCCGACATCTGCGTCCTCCCTTCGAAAACCGAGACGTGCGGCCTCGTGGCGCTCGAAGCCATGGCGTCAGGCCTCGCCGTGGTTGCCGCCGACGCGGGGGGATTCCGCGAGAGTATCACGAACGGGCAGAGCGGCATCCTCGTGGCCCCCGAGGACACGACGGGGTTCGCCGCCGAGATTCTTTCGCTCGTGATCGCGCCGCAGCGTCGCGCCGACATCGCAAAGGCGGCGCGGGCAGCGGCGCTCGCGCGCGACGTCGCCCCGGAGAACCTCGAGCTGCTGCAGCAGTACACGACGGCCGCCGGCCTGTCGGAAGCCGGAGCGACCCCATGCGCCGCGTAGTCCTCGTCCTCGCCGATGGCCTGCGGCCCGACGCGATCACGCCGACCGACATGCCGTCGCTCGATGCCCTGTCGCGGACCTACACGACCGCGCTGCGCGCCAGGACGATCCGCCCCAGCCGCACGGTGGCCGCGCTCGCGTCGCTCGCGACCGGCGTCGCGCCGAAGACGCATGGCCTGATCGAGCCGGGGCTGGGATTCCTCACCCGGCTTCCGACGCTCCGCCCGCTCGCTCGCGAGCTGACCCGCGGCGGGGTGTCGAGCCAGGTCGTGGCGAGCGAGCTGCTCCCCGCCGAGCGTGCGGTGCTGTGGGCACTCA
>Ga0209438_1000437_pt1 | contig 12650 bp, 14 predicted proteins | sample GraSoi_2013_20cm_FD_185825 | JGI IMG/M metagenome (GOLD analysis project Ga0209438, IMG submission 185825) | Grasslands soil microbial communities from the Angelo Coastal Reserve, California, USA - Sample 9_17_2013_20cm (SPAdes) (version 2) | ecosystem: Environmental > Terrestrial > Soil >...
CCTATGCCTATGATGATTTCTTCGACGGCGTGTTCTGGGGCCAAACCGGCCCGCCGCCTGAATACAGCTATGCATATGCACCGCCAGGCGCGCGCGCGGCCCGCCCGACGTCTGCCGCTTTGGAAGAACTTTGCACCCAGCCCGGCACCGGCATCACGGCTTGGCCGCTCGCAGAAATCAACAGCAAGGTCGGCTTGAATGCCGACCAGAAGCAGCTTCTTGATCACGTGCGAAGCGCGGGCCAGAAAGCCGCCAGTGCATTCAAGGCCTCTTGCCCGGCGAAAAACAATTTTGCGATGACGCCGCCTGGTCGCCTGCAAGCGATGACGTTGCGGCTCACAACCACGCTCGAAGCGGTGCAGACCGTCCGACCGGCGATGGAGGCTTTCTATAACTCGCTGAGCGATGAGCAAAAGGAGCGCTTCAACAAAATTGGGCCGAAGCCATCCAAGGACAACGCCGGTGTCAGCCAGACGTCGGCGCAGGATGGCAAGAGCTGCAGCGGACCGAAAGCCGGACTTGCAAATCTGCCGATCGAGCGGATCGAAGACGCGGTGAAGCCGACCGATGCGCAAGAACGCGGTCTGAAGCAGCTTCAGAATGCAACCGCCAAGGCAGTTTCGATCATGCAAACTGCCTGCCCCGAGGACACGCCAATCACTCCGCCCGGGCGGCTGGAGGCCATGGAGAAGCGCCTGCAGGCCATGATTGATGCAGCTGATACGGTGAAGCCTACGCTCAACGACTTTTTTGGATCGCTGAGCAGCGAGCAAAAGGCGCGCTTCAACCGCATCGGCGGCGAACTTGCGCAATCCGGCAACTAGTTGTACCCTCACGTTGAGTTGAAAATAAAGAGGCGGCCCTTGTGGCCACCTTTTTTGTTTGCCCGTGGTGCGGAGGATTTAGAAGCGATCACTCCGGACGTTAGTCACGAAAATAGATGCGCTTGACGCGCCGGGCTAGGGCGAAACCCTCCCCCATGCGGCACTTCCGAAATGGGGCAAAAAGGGCATTTCCGCGTTTGCGGATCGAGTCGGCCGGGGTCTCTATTATAAGTACGGCAATGAGGACAAAATTTCATCGAACTCGTGACAAGCTTGGGCTGTTCGCCGCCGGGCGTTTGTCGCTGCGCCGATGTCATCGAATGCTGACAGCTTCGATCGTAGCATCATCACTCATTGTGCCCCTGGCCGTCGTTGAACCCGCCTGGCCGAAAGAAATAGAGCAGGCCCGGAGGCAGCCCAAACCTTCAACATGCGATCGCTCGCAATTTCGCGTCGTGCTGGACGTCGGGCATACAGTGGATGCGCCGGGTGCCATCAGCGCCAGGAACGTGCCGGAATACGACTTTAATCTCCGGCTGGCCAAGTATCTTGAGCGGAGCTTGATTGAGGACGGCTTTACCAAAACCGTCCTGCTGGTTACGGGGGGCCGCGCAAGACCAAGCTTGTTCGCCCGCGTTGCCAAGGCAAACGGTTTGTCGGCGAATCTCCTGGTTTCAATTCATCACGATTCGGTGCCGGACTCGTTAATGGAAAGCTGGGAATTCGAGGGCAAGGAAAGCCACTTCAGCGACCGATTTAGGGGCCACTCGATTTTCGTCTCGTACGAGAATCCCCATATAGACAGAAGCTTGCTGTTTGGCCGTCTGCTCGGAAATGAATTGAGGGATCGGGGCTTGCAATATGCCCGTCAGTACACGCAACCCATCATGGGTCGATACCAGCGCAAACTGATCGACCCTGATGCGGGCGTTTACCGATTCGACGAACTCATCGTGCTTAAGAGAACGCAAATGCCCGCCGTGTTATTTGAGGCGGGCTCGATCATCAATCGCGACGAAGAGCTTGAAATGGATTCCCCTGCACGCCTTGAGCTGATCAGGGCATCGCTTGGAGCAGCGGTCGAGAAGTTCTGTAACCTGTCGGTGCCGGTGCCGCGTCCACGACCGGGGAATTCGGCTACGCGCTAACCCGCGTCCCAATTATTGGGCCGCGTCCCGCGGGCGAAAATTTTCGATCAGCCGCAGCAACACGCGCGCGCCTGCATTGACGTCAGCCAACTCGACATGCTCGTCGGGATGATGGCTGATGCCGCCACGGCATCGCACGAACAGCATGGCGACATCGGCAATCTCGATCATCGCCATGCCGTCATGCCCCGCCCCGCTCGGCAGTTCGAACACGCGACAGCCCTCGCCTGCAATGGCCTCCGACACCTGGTCCTTGAGCCACGGCGCGCAGGGCACGGTGCGGTTCTCGTGGGTGACATCGACTTGCAGCTCCAGCTTGCGGCGTCTGGCGATACTTTCGATTTGGCGGACGATGTCGGCGACCGCGAGCTTGCGGTGCGGATCGGAAGGCGCGCGGATATCGATGGTGAACGATACCTGCCCCGGAATGACGTTGGTCGCGCCGGGCATGGCGTGGATGTATCCGACGGTCCCGACCAGCCCGCTTTGGCCGCTCCGGCAGAATTCCTCGATCGCGACAATGCATTCCGCCGCACCCGCCAGCGCGTCGCGGCGCAGCGGCATCGGCACGGTGCCGGCATGGCCGGCCATGCCGGTCAGGCGTGCCGCGAGCCGGGTGGCGCCCGATATCGCCGTGACGACGCCGACCGGCACATTGAGGCCTTCCAGCACCGGCCCCTGCTCGATGTGCAGTTCAAGGTAGGCAAGCAGTTCGGCGCGGGTCCTTGCAGCCGCTCCGACATGGCCGGGGAGGCCGAATTGCGAAAGCGCGTCGCGCAGCGAAATTCCTTCGCTGTCCTTTACGCCAAGCACGCTCTCGTCGAACGTTCCGGCGACCGCCCGGCTCCCCAACAGCGTGGACGCGAACCGGACGCCCTCCTCGTCGGCGAACCCGGTCACCTCGATCGCGAACGGCAATCGGCGTCCTCCTCGGTGCAACTCGGCGACGCAGGAAATCGCCGTGATCAGTCCGAGCGGGCCGTCCCATTTGCCGGCGTCGCGAACGGTGTCGTAGTGCGAGCCCAGCATCAGGCACGGCGAGCCCGCAACCTCGCCCTCGTAGCGGCCGCAGACATTTCCGATGGCGTCGAGATGCGCGCGCATTCCGGCATCGCGCATCCAGCCCAGGATAAGGTCGGCCGCCGCGCGATGCTCTTTGGTGAGGAAGATGCGCGTAAGATGCTCTGGCGTTTCGGAGATCGCTGCCAGTTCGTTGATGCGGCCAACGATCTCATCGCCGAGCGACGCTTGGCGTGGCCCGGCGCTCGCCTCCTTCATCTCGCCCATGCTTTCCACCGAACCTGGGTAAATGGATCATGCATTATTATTGACCAACAATGCGCATTGAAAAAGGCTCCGGGCTGGGGCCCGATGTCGAAGTCCTGATCGCCGCGGGGCTCATCGCGGCGCCATCGCTTTTCACCTGGAGACGATCAGGTGGTTAGAACTTCACGGTGATGCCGGAATAGAGCGACGACTCGGTGCAGGAGCCGTTGCTCACGGTAACGGCGCCCAAAGTGGCAGTGCAGGCCAGGGCCCGGTTGTGATCGAGGCCGAACTTGTTCTGCCAGTAGCGGTACGCCACCCAAACATCAACGAAGTGGGTGTATTTTGGCCCCCAAATCGCCTTCGAGGCGTCGAAGGTCAGTCGGATCGGTTCCGAGTTGAACTCGACCGCGCTGTTGTATACGCCGTTCGCCGGATTGTACGGCAGCGGTTGGGTGTCCGTACCCTTCCTGCCGTACCAGGCCATTCGGCCGCTGATGGAGAAGTAGTCCAGGCTCGGAGGTAAAAAGCCGAGATCCATTTAGTAGTTGGTTTCCACCGCCCAGGCCGGCTTGAAGGAGGTGTTACCGTCGAACAGGCAGCTCACGCCCGGAATCGGGCCCGAAAAGCCACTGTTGCACTGGGCGAATGAGTTGTGGTTCGAGAACTCCCAGTACACCAGGGGCGCTACGTTGAAGTAGCCCTTGTAGGGCAGGTCGAACTGGAACTGCAGACCGCCGACGACATCGCGCTTGGCAGCGCCAAAGAACCGGTTCTCGGTGTTGGCGTCCATGCCGACTTCGAACGAAATGTTATGCAGCGGGCCGATGCTGAAGGCCTTGGTATTGAAGATTTCGTTCCAGCCGAAGGTGCTGCGGAATAGACCGTAGATTTCGGTCGCCCCCGCGCAGTTTGCCGGAGCAAAGGTGATACTGAGACCGGCGTTGATGCACGGGTCAGCCGGGTCGTTGTGATCCGACTTGAACAGCGAGATGGTGAAGAAGTTGGTGCCGTAGGCCCACGCGTCAAAGTGGGTGAAAGAATAGACCGACTTTGCGGTCTTGGCGTTGATCGTGCCGTTCGGGTTGACCGTAAACATGCCAGGTTGGGCACCCGTGAAGATGTAGGAATAGGTCACCCGGTCATCGATCACGAAGAAGAACGGCACGTCGGGGGCCGGCTTCGCGGCCTTGACCGGCAAATCTGCGGCGCTGGCGAAGCCGTTCGGTAAAAGCGTCGCAAGCGACAACAGCGCCGCTGCAATTGCTCCGTGACGATAAGACATCTGAGTACCCCCAAAGTTGACGATCTGACGATCGAGCCCGTTGAACGAACCCTTGCGCCGTTCACTTGACGTGAAAAGCCTCAACTTTCCCCATGGCTTGCCGCAGGTTTTATCAAGAATGGCCCGCAGGTCATCGGGTTACATGCAAACCGGCGTCGGTCGCTGGGCTACAATGGCAAACTCGGCACCACGATTGCCGGTAGAGTTATGCCTATTTTTATTGGCTTTTTGCAGTGAACTGGCGCTGCGCAAGCACAAGGGTGAATCGCTCAAGGTGAAGTCCGCCGCCCCTCCGCACGATTGAATGACGCTGCTCATATTCGCAGCGGGCCTGGCAGTGCAGTTCCGATTTGTCTCGACCGTCACAATTTTGCAACAGACGGTTCGCTGTCGGCGCCGCTTCGTCATGCGCCGCGGCGGCAACCGCGCGAATATTCGAAAATATTCGCGAGCACGGTCGGTAAGTCCCTGCATGCGTTCAAATCTGACAAGGTCTTCCGCGACATTCGCCCTTACGATCCGATATCGAACGCGTTGGCGGCAAGATGCGAAAGATTGGCGTGCCAGTGCTGCGCGATCTGAAGGCGCGTCGGCACCCACACGTGCCCACGGCTCATGATGTAATCGAGAAACCGCATCAACGAAGCCGCGCGTCCCGGCCGGCCCGTCACGCGGCAATGCAGGCCAACCGACATCATCTTCGGCGACGTTTCGCCTTCGGCATACAGAACGTCGAAGCTGTCCTTGAGGTAGCTGAAGAACTGGTCGCCGTTGCCGAAGCCCTGTGGATTGACGAAGCGCATGTCGTTGGCATCGAGGCTATAGGGAATGATCAGATGCGGTCCCGCCGGTCCCTTGATCCAGTACGGCAGATCGTCGGCGTAGGAGTCGCAGGAATACAGAAAGCCCCCGGCTTGCATCACCAGCTTCACCGTATTGATCGACGACCTTCCGGTGTACCAGCCGAGCGGACGCTGTCCGGTGACCTCGGTATGGATGCGGATGGCGTCGGCGATCTCTGCGCGCTCCTCGGCCTCCGACATGTCCTTGTGATCGACCCACCGCAGACTGTGGCTGGCGATGTCCCAGCCGGCTTCCTTCATGGCGGCGACAACTTGCGGATTGCGTTGCAACGCGGTCGCGACACCAAACACGGTGGTCGGCAGCTTGCGCTCGGTGAAAATCCGCCATAGCCGCCAAAAGCCGGCACGCGAGCCATATTCGAACATCGACTCGATATTGGCGTGACGCTGCCCAGGCCATGGCTTTGCACCCAATACGTCCGACAGGAACGCTTCCGATGCGGCGTCGCCATGCAAAATGTTGTTTTCGCCGCCCTCTTCGAAATTGACTACGAACTGCACGGCGATACGCGCGCCGCCGGGCCAGCCCGGATCCGGCGGGTTGCGGCCGTAGCCGTGGAGATCCCGCGGATATCTGGCTTCAGCCATTTAGGCGGCCTCGAAGCGGACTCTCTGCGCACCCTTCCACAGCACGGTCTTGCCCAGCTCGGGCAAATTCTCCAGGCCCGAGGTCAGCGTGATGAAGTGATTGCCCGCGAGCTGCCCCATCTTGCTGGCGAAGCGCACACCGCCATAGGCCAGCAAAATCTCGGTTTCGCTGATGCCGCCGGGATAGAGGATGATCTGGCCCGGCGCGGGATAGCTGGTGTGGTTCTCGTAAGAGACGCCGAAATCGAGATCGCCAAGCGGCATCCAGACCCCCTCGCCGCTCCAGCGCACATGGATGGCCTGGCTCTCTAAAGGCATCACCTTGCGAAATGCCGCGCAGGTCTTTGGCGCCAACTGTTCCTCAAAACGGGCCTGGAAGATGAAGTCGCCGGCGTGGATAATGAGTTGGCTCATCCATGATACCTGTGATGCCTAACGAAGGGAGCGCTCGGCGAAATAGATTGCAGCCGAAGCGACCGGAAGCAAGGACCATTCCCGCGCAGGGACAATTTTAGGTCCTTTTGCGGCTCCCGGCAAAGGCCGATCGCGCGCGGCGCCGGGTAAAGCGTATTCGTTTTTAGAAAAGCCGTTGCTATTCGCCCGGTCTCTTTCTCTCATAGGACCAGCCGAAAATCCCCCCGCGCTGCACCTCCGGCTCCGGAGCCGGCGCCTCCCTGGTTTCAGCCAGCGGCGGCGGTGGCGGCGGGGCCGGCAAATTCTCGCACTTCATCGAATAGACCAGCTTGCCGTCTTCGGTCCGGCCGATCGGCGCACAATTGTCCGCTCGCGCGGCCGCGCCCTTGGGTAACGGTTTCGTTTGCGCCCAAGCCGGCGATGAGATCAGGAGAATTGCAAGTAAAAGCTTTTTCATAATTTCTCAAGGCGGGCGTCGTGGCCTGTGCCATTGAACCGGATCAGCTAAAGGAAGTCCATCAGAGTCGGCCTGCTTCGACCAGGAAGACGTCGGTTCGCCTGCCGAATAGTTAGCCGAAAGACTTCCTTTCGCCGCTTCGTGATTGGTGGGATCGTAATAATTCGCATCAGCCATCGTTACTTGGAGAACAACGCGTCGAGGTGCGAGACGCCTTTTGTCTCGCAACCGCACGCTTGAAGGAGATTTGCGATGCGAAAGATAATCCTGACAGTTCTCGGTTCGGCGTTGCTCGCTGCGTCCACCGTCCAGATCGCCGCGGCTGCCGAGCATAACAAGGACCGAAGGATCTACCGCGCGCCGGCGCCGGTGACTGAAGGCTTCCGTAACTCCAACGCCTATTGGCCTGCGCCCTACGCAGAACCCGACTCGTCGCGTTACCAGAACGGCGCGGAGTCGGCGCCCGCTGGTCGCTGAACGACACGCTGAATTAGAAAAGTCGGTCGCACGTGGCGGCCGGCTTTTGAATTGCAGCATTGTCACGAGCGGCTGGCGCCGCAGTCTTACCCGTCGATGATCGCCACCGCCCGGGTCCAGCCTGCCGAGGCGCGTTCGATCTTGACCGGAAAACATGACACGGTGAAACCGGTCGACGGCAATTGCTCGAGGTTGTGCAGCTTTTCGATATGGCAGTAGCCGATGTGGCGTCCGGCCTTGTGGCCTTCCCAGATCAGGCTGGCATCCCTGGTTTCGGCGTATTTCTTCGCGGTGTGGACGAAGGGTGCGTCCCAGCTCCAGCCGTCGATGCCGGTCAAGCGCACCCCGCGCTCGAGCAGATACATCGTCGCCTCGTAGCCCATGCCGCAGCCGGAATTGACGTAATCCTGCCGGCCGTATTTGGCGCCTGCGCTGGTGTTGACCACGACGATCTCGAGCGGCGCAAGGGTGTGGCCGATACGCTTCAGCTCGTTCTCGACATCCCTTGCCGTCGCCACATAGCCGTCCGGCAGATGCCGAAAATCCAGTTTTACGCCCGGCTGCAGGCACCATTCCAGCGGCACTTCGTCGATGGTCCATGAGCGCTCGCCACGGTTCATGGTGGGATGAAAGTGCCAGGGCGCGTCGAGATGGGTACCATTGTGGGTGGAAAGCTGCACCTGCTCGACCGCCCAACCCTGCCCATCCGGCAAATCCTCCGCCTTCAAGCCTTCGAAGAACTGCAGCATGCGCGGCAGGCCTTGCTGGTGGTCGATATACTGGATCGTGGGATGGCCTCCCGGCGGATCGGCCGGCACATCGTTTTGCAGCGGCACGGAGATATCGATCAGTCGTCTGGCCATGGGCGTTTCCTCGGAAAAATTCAAAGGCTTGCGGCGTGACATTGCGCGCGAACTTGCATGATTTGGTAGCGGATTAACCAGCGCTGCCCAATGAGGCGGCATGAAATCTGACAGCTTTTAAGCTGCCACCGTAACCCGATGATAATACTCAATTTTTACCGCAGGCCCGGTGGCATACAACTGGCATACAAGTTGCTTTTATTACCGGGCAATGCCGCCGATTCCTGTGCAGTTGAGTGTTCGGAACGTCAAGAAGTCCTTTTCCGGCAAGGCCGGCGAGGTACGGGTGCTCGACGACCTCAGCTTTAGCATCAACGAGCGCGACTTCGTCAGCATCATCGGGCCCAGCGGCTGCGGCAAGACCACGATCTTCAATATCATCGCCGGCCTGATCGAACCCGATTCCGGCTCCATGCACTATCGCGGCGAAGAGATCGAAAGCCTGCGCGGCCGCGTCGGTTACATGATGCAGAAGGATCTTCTGTTTCCTTGGCGTACCGTACTCGGCAACGTGCTGCTCGGGCTCGAGACACGCGGCGTCGATCGCGATGAGGCCGAAGGCAAAGCCCGCGAATACCTCAAGGGGTTCGGCCTCGCTGGCTTCGAGATCCGAAAACAGTGTCCGGCGGGATGCGCAGCGCGTGGCGTTGATCCGCACCCTCATTATGGACCCAGACATTCTCTTGCTCGATGAACCGTTTTCCGCGCTGGACTACCAGACCCGCCTCTATCTCGAGGGCGTCCTGAAGGACGCGGTGGAGACTTACCACAAGACCGTCATTCTGGTGACACACGACATCGATGAGGCGGTCGCACTGTCGAAACGCGTCGTCGTGCTCAGCGGGCGTCCCGCCCGCGTGAAGATCGTGCACGACATCGATATCCGCGCGCCCTCACCGATCGCCGCCCGCAGCGACGGCCGGTTCTCGGGGTACTTTCATTCGCTCTGCGCCGAGCTAGACATCCAGACCGAGAAAACCGCTTGACCCTCACGATGCCCGGCACAGCCGCTGTGCAAAAGCAGAAAACGCGCGGCGCGCGCCGCCGCGTCAGCTTCGATACCACGCTCGGCCGTGCGCTGCTGCAAGCAGCAGCGGTGATCGGCTTTTTCACGCTGTGGGAAATAGGCGTCCGCGCCGGATGGATTTCCGCCTTCTTGGTGGGATCGCCGGCTGGCATTTTCAGTTTTGCTTACAAAATGTTGCTGAGTGGCGAGCTCCTTTCGGACACCTGGTATACTTTGTTCGAAGCGATCCTCGGATTTATCATCGGCACCATTTTCGGGTCTTTGCTGGGACTGGCGCTCTGGTACTCGGTATTTGTGGCACGGCTGGTCGAGCCTTTCATCGTCGCCATCAACAGCGTGCCTAAGATCGCGTTGGCGCCGATCGTCGTTCTCTGGTTCGGCACGGGGCTGGTGTCAAAAGTTGCATTGTCGGTATCGCTGACAGCCATCGTAGCGCTGATCGCCGCCTACCAGGCTGCAAAGGACGCCGACGTCGACCTGCAGTCGTTACTGATCTCGATGGGTGCGGATAAACATCAGGTCTTCTTCAAGGCGGTGGTACCATCGACGTTGCCGTCAATCATCGCAACGTTCCGGATCAATGTCGGCTTCGGACTGGTCGGCGCCGTGGTGGGCGAATTCATTTCATCGCAGCGCGGGCTTGGTCACCTGATCTACACCGCGTCCAGCCTGTACGATCTCAACACCGTCTGGGTGGGACTTTTCACGCTGATGATCATGGGGTTCGTCCTCTACTACGTGATCGACATTATCGAGCGGACTAGTTTGCCCTGGAAACAGTCGAACATCACGCATCAGGTACAAGTTTGAATCCAATATCGAACATACGGAGACGTCAAATGTGGTTGCTTACGCGTGTCGCTCGCGCCATCGCGCTTATCGCCATCCTGCTCGCCACGCCGGCGCTCGCCGAAAGCAAAAAGGTCACGCTGTCGCAGGCGTTCCAATCGATGCTGTATCTCCCGCTCTATGTCGCGATCGACGAGGGGTTCTTCACCCAGCAAGGCCTCGACCTCACCAAAGAGACCGCAGGTGCGCCAACCGTCGCGCTCTCTGCCGTGATTTCCGGAAGCGCGCAGTTTTCGATCCACGGCCCCGAATGGACGGCGATTGCAGCTTCCAAGGGCGCCCCGGTCAACATCATCGCCAATGTCGTGAATGGCGCCGCGGTGTGGATCGCGACCGCGCCCGACGTCAAATTTGATAGCATCAAAGACGTCAAGGGCCAAAAAGTCGTCACCGGGTTGATGCCGACGACCAGCACTTCGCTGTTCATGAAGCTGCTCAAGGAAAACGGCATGGACCCGAAAACCGGTGTCGAGATGATCCAAGTGGCGATCGGCTCCGAACCCGGACCGTTTGTCGCAAAACAGGCGAATATTGCGGTCATGTATGAACCGGGCCTTGATCAGGCCGTCGCCAAAGGCATGAAGGTCGTGCTCGGATTTCCGAAATCTTATGGCCCCTATGCATTCTCGACCGTAACCGCGCGGAACGATGTCGATCCCGATACCGCGCAACGCGTTGTCAACGGAATGGAAATGGCGATGCGCTTCATGACCAAGAACGAAGCCAAGACCGTCGAAATCGCCAAAAAGGAATTTCCGACGCTTGATCCCGTGGTGGTCGAGGCCGCCGTCAAGCGCATGCTCGGCGATGGCGTCTATCCCCCAAGCGTGGACATCACGGCGGATGCACTAAAAGTGTCCATGGATACCCAGATCGCGCTCGGCAACCTCGCGAGCCAACCGGACTACAAGGCCTTCGTGGTGAAGAAATTCATCGACCAGGCTCTCGCGATGAAGTAGGTCAGTGCGCGGCCCCTCTGCCGCGCACTCCGGCTTTTATACGAGCTTCATCAAGAACTATTTTGTCTGGAACTTGCTGACATGACAGACCCGACTGCGCGCTCCGCAGCTGATACTGGCGCGGGGGTTCTCGAACTCCTGCGCCTGTTCAAGGACGATCAAGCTTTTGCGGATCAATACGCCGCCGCAGGGCTGGAGAAGGCGAACGCCCTAGAGCCCACCCTGAAGGCATTCGAATATCTTCCGCAAAATACCGCACGCCGGCCGGGTCCGTTGTCGGGTATTCCGGTGGCGATCAAGGATATTATCGCAACCGCCGACATGCCGACCACGAACGGATCTCCCATCTACAGCGATCACGTTCCTGCCGCGGACGCCTGGGTCGTCGAGCGGCTGCGCAATCTCGGCGCCACAATATTCGGCAAGACGGTTTCGACAGAATTTGCCTGGCGTCATCCCGGACCGACGGTTAACCCCTGGAATCGCAAACATACGCCCGGAGGATCGTCGTCGGGGTCCGCGGCAGCCGTCGCAGCCGGAATTGTCCCGCTGGCGTTGGGCACGCAGACGCTGGGTTCGGTGATCAGGCCGGCGGCATTCAATGGTGTCGTCGGTCTCAAGCCGAGTTTCGGCGCGGTCCCTCGCACCGGCGCGCATCCCTTAAGTCCTTCGCTCGACCACGTCGGCTTCTTCGCCCGGCGCGTCGACGATGTCGCACTCGCACTGTCGCTGCTTGCCGCTTCAAGCGACCGCGATCCGCATGGCCGTCCCATTCCCGGCTTTCATGTCGACACCGACAAGGGTGTGCGTCCCCTGGAAAAGCCGCGACTCGGTATCGTGCGTTTTGAAAGATGGTCACGGGCTGAACCCGAGCAGCAGATGGCGTTCGAAGCGGCGATCGCAAAATTGCGCGACGCGGGTGCCGTTTTGGAAGGGCTTGAGTTACGCGAACTCGACCACGCCAACTGGAACGCGATCAACACCATCCTTGCCAGCGAGGCCGCACTGATTTTCAGCGACCTCGTCGAACGGTATCCCGACCGCACCAGCGACCGACTGAAAGAGCTTGTTCAAGCGGGGAAAACCTGCTCCGCGTATGATTATCTCGCCGCCAAAGCGCTGCAGGAAAAACTGCGGTCGCGTTTCGCAGCCGATATCTCAGGCTTCGACGCCGTGCTGACGCTGCCGGCCTTTGGCGAGGCGCCGGAAGGCCTGGGCTATACCGGCGATGCGGAATATTGCGCGCCATGGACTTTTCTCGGCGTGCCCGCGGTGACGCTTCCGGTCGGATTTGGCAAGCACGGCCTTCCGCTCGGCCTTCAGATCGTCGGCCCGTATCGGGAGGACCATCGATTGCTGCGCGTGGCAAAATGGACTGAAGATGCCCTGAGGTTTCAACCCGGCATTCCGAGCATCCATTAGCCCGAAATCTTTCGTCGGAATCGCACGAAACCGAACAGCCTATCAGACGGCCATACCGGAAATCATCTGACGCGAAGTCTTTCGCATTGCGCTGCCCGTGTCGCGCGCCGCAAGCGCTACGGGGCTTATCCTTGCCGGGCCTAGGGCTTGCGCTCAATCGGATGAATCTCGACGGCCCGCAGCCGGCCCATGCGCAGCACATCCATCT
>Ga0209438_1000438_pt1 | contig 12636 bp, 13 predicted proteins | sample GraSoi_2013_20cm_FD_185825 | JGI IMG/M metagenome (GOLD analysis project Ga0209438, IMG submission 185825) | Grasslands soil microbial communities from the Angelo Coastal Reserve, California, USA - Sample 9_17_2013_20cm (SPAdes) (version 2) | ecosystem: Environmental > Terrestrial > Soil >...
TACCGAGCACCTCGTGGATCCCAACATCCAGCTGCACGTGGCCCTGCGGGACGGCAGCCTCGCCGGGTGGTACGAGCTGCGCCGGGTGCCCGAGGATGGTTCGGTCGAGATCGCCTACTTCGGGATTGTCGCCGCTGAATTCGGTCGTGGACTCGGGAAGCACCTCCTCTCGTGTGCGGTGCGCGACGCCTGGGCACTGAGGCCACGGCGCGTATGGTTGCATACCTGCACGCTGGATCATCCCAACGCGCTGCCCAACTACGTCAAGCGAGGGTTCGCGCCTTATCGCAAAGAAGTGTACGAAGTAGATTCCCCCGCGTGAACTTCGACTTTCAGCTGACGCGCAAACGCAAGCTCATCATCGCCGCCATCCTGCTGACGCCGATCCTGTTGTTCGCGCTCTACACCTGGTCGGCGTTGCATTGGAGCTACTCGGAAGGAGAACGGGCGGGTACGTGCAGAAGTTCTCTAAGCGCGGCTGGCTCTGCAAGACGTGGGAGGGTGAGTTGGCGATGGTCTCGATGCCCGGGACGATGTCCGAGAAGTTCTACTTCACCGTGCGGGACGACGTCACGGCGGAGCACGTCAACCAGTCGCTCGGCAAGCGCGTCGCGCTCAAATACCAGCAGCACAAGGGTGTTCCCACGACGTGCTTCGGGGAAACCGAGTACTACGTGATCGCCGTGAAGGTGGTGGAATGAGCGCGAACTCGTTCGGCAGCCGTGCCACCCTTAACGGATACGAAATCCACCGCCTCGATGCGCTCGAGAAGCGCGGTCTGCCGGTGGCCCGGCTCCCCTACTCTCTCAAGATCCTGCTCGAGAACCTGCTGCGGCTCGAAGACGGGCGCGTCGTCCGCGCGGAGGACGTAGAGAAGCTGGCGCGCTGGGACGCCGCCAAGACCCCCGACGAAGAAATCAGCTTCATGCCGGCGCGCGTGCTGATGCAGGACTTCACGGGCGTGCCCGCGGTGGTCGATCTGGCCGCGATGCGCGACGCGATCGTCCAGATGGGCGGGGACCCTCGCAAGGTCAACCCGCTGCTCCCCGCCGAATTAGTCATCGACCACTCGGTGATCGTGGACGAGTTCGGCACCCCGACCGCCTTTCATACGAACGCCGAGCTCGAGTTCCAGCGAAACCGCGAGCGCTACGCGCTGCTCCGGTGGGCGCAGAAGACGTTCAAGGGATTCAAGGTCGTGCCACCGGACACCGGCATCGTCCACCAAGTGAACCTGGAATACCTCGCGCGCGTCGTCTTCACGACGGACGGCCCACGCCAAGCCTACCCGGATACGCTCGTCGGCACCGATTCGCACACCACCATGGTCAACGGGCTAGGCGTGCTCGGCTGGGGCGTGGGCGGCATCGAAGCCGAGGCGGCGATGCTTGGCCAGTCCGTCTCGATGCTGATCCCGCAGGTCGTGGGATTCCGGCTGACGGGACGGCTGGCCGAGGGCGCCACCGCTACCGACCTGGTGCTCACGGTCACGCAGATGCTGCGCAAGAAAGGCGTCGTCGGAAAGTTCGTGGAGTTCTACGGGCCGGGCATCGCAGCGCTGACGCTCGCCGATCGCGCGACGATCGGCAACATGGCCCCCGAGTACGGCGCGACCGTCGGCATCTTCCCGGTCGACCAGGAGACCCTGCGCTACCTCGAGTTCACGGGCCGCCCCGCCGACCGCGTGCGGCTCGTCGAAGCCTACATGAAGGAGCAGGGACTCTTCCAAACCGCGGACACACCCGAGTCGGTATACAGCGATACGCTCGAGCTGAATCTCGCGACCGTGGAGCCGAGCCTTGCAGGCCCGCGGCGCCCGCAGGACCGCGTCGCGCTACGCGAGGTGGGGCGGAACTTCCACGAGACGCTGCCGACCCTGATGAAGGCGAAGCCGACCGCGCCGCCGCCGGACGTTCGCAACCATTGGGAGGCCGAAGGCGGGCACACGTTCGGCGGCGGGGCGGTAGTCGCGGCACCGCCGACGCCGACCCACGGCGAGCTGAGCCACGGATCGGTCGTGATCGCCGCGGCGCTGGTCGCGAAGAAGGCCGTGGAGCGGGGACTCAACACTCAAGCCTGGGTGAAGACGAGCCTCGCGCCGGGCTCCAAGGTCGTCACCGATTACCTGCGGCAGGCGAATCTGATGAAGCCGCTCGAACAGCTGCGCTTTCATCTCGTGGGATACGGGTGCACGACCTGTATCGGGAATTCCGGGCCCCTCCCCGAAGCCGTGTCGGCAGCGGTCACCGAGGGTGAGCTCGTCGTGTGCGCGGTGTTGTCGGGGAACCGCAACTTCGAAGGCCGCATCCAGCAGGAAGTGCGGGCGAATTATCTCGCCTCGCCGCCGCTCGTCGTCGCCTACGCGCTCGCGGGCAGGATCGACATCGAGTTCCATACGCAGCCACTCGGTACCGGCAAGGACGGCAAGCCGGTCTTCTTGCGTGACATCTGGCCCTCGACCAAAGAAGTCGATGAGGTCATCCGCACGTCGATCAAGTCGGCGATGTTCCAGAAGTCTTACGGCGAGGTGTTTCAGGGGGACGAGCGGTGGCAAGGCCTCCCGGTCCCCGAAGGCGACCGGTTCGCCTGGGAGCCCGACTCCACCTACATCCGGCGCGCGCCGTACTTCGATGGCATGCCGGCGCAGCCGCAGCCGGTCGTCGACATCCGGGGCGCGCGCGTCCTGTGCCTGCTCGGTGACAGCATCACCACCGACCACATCTCGCCCGCCGGCTCGATCCGGAAAACCCTGCCCGCCGGCCAGTATCTCATCGCGAAGGGCGTCGAGCCGGTGGACTTCAATTCCTACGGGGCGCGCCGCGGCAACCACGAAGTGATGGTGCGGGGTACCTTCGCCAACGTACGTCTCAAGAACCAGCTCGCGCCGGAGACGGAGGGGCCCTTCACGGTCCACCTGCCGGGCGGCGAGCAGATGACGATCTACGACGCGTCGGTGAAATACCAAGCCGAAGGCACGCCGCTCGTCGTGCTCGCCGGCAAGGAATACGGCTCTGGGTCGTCGCGCGATTGGGCCGCCAAAGGGCCGCGCCTGCTCGGCGTCCGCGCCGTGATCGCGCAGAGCTACGAGCGGATTCACCGTTCGAATCTCGTGGGCATGGGGATCCTGCCGTTGCAGTTCTTGGCGGACCAGTCGCCGGCGTCTCTTGGACTGACAGGCAAGGAGCGCTACGATATCACCGGGCTCCTGGAGCTGCCGAAGCAGGTGACCGTCAAGGCGACGGCGGACGACGGCAAAGTCACGGAGTTCAAAGCCACGGTCCGCATCGATACCCCGCAGGAGCAACAGTACTACCGGCACGGCGGCATTCTCGAGTACGTGCTGCGGCAACTCGCCAAGCCATGACCGGGGTGCGAGTACTGGTCGGCACGCGCAAGGGCGCCTTCATCCTGACGTCGGACGCCAAGCGCACGCGGTGGGACGTGAGCGGTCCCCACTTCGCGGGCTGGGAGATCTACCACATGAAGGGGTCACCCGCCGACCCGAATCGCCTTTACGCCTCGCAGTCGAGCGGGTGGTTCGGGCAGGTGATTCAGCGGTCACGCGACGGCGGCAAGACGTGGGAGGCTCCGGGCGGCGACGTGACGCCGCAGCCCGGCGAGATGCCCAAGGGCGAGAGCAACAAGTTCGTGTACGACGTCACGCCGCAAACCGGCAAGCCGCTCACCACACACCAGTGGTACGACGGCACGCAGCACCCCTGGGAGTTCAAGCGCGTCTGGCACCTCGAGCCTTCCCTCGCGGATCCGGACACGGTGTACGCCGGCGTGGAGGACGCGGGGCTGTTCCGCTCGAGCGACGGCGGGACGACGTGGCAGGAGCTGGCCGGGTTGCGGGGACACGGCACGGGACCCCAGTGGCAGCCAGGCGCCGGAGGCATGTGCCTCCACACGATCCTCTTAGATCCCGCCGACCCGAAGCGGATCTACGTCGCCATCTCGGCCGCCGGCGCGTTCCGCAGCGACGACAGCGGCAACACCTGGAAGCCGATCAACCGAGGTCTCCACTCGCAGTACATCCCCGAGGCGACCGCCGAGGTGGGCCATTGCGTGCACCGCATCGCGCTGCACCCGTCGCGCTCCAAGGTGCTGTTCATGCAGAAGCACTGGGACGTGATGCGCTCGGACGATGGCGGTGACTCGTGGCGAGAAGTCAGCGGCAATCTGCCCAGCGACTTCGGGTTTGTGATCGACGTGCACGCCCACGAGCCGGAGACGGTGTACGTGGTCCCCATCAAGAGTGACTCGGAACACTATCCGCCCGAAGGGAAGTTGCGCGTGTACCGCAGCCGCACGGGCGGGAACGAGTGGGAAGCGCTCACCAAAGGACTGCCGCAGCGCGACTGCTATGTGAACGTGCTGCGCGACGCGATGTGCGTCGACCGGCTTGAACCGTGCGGCGTGTACTTCGGCACGACGGGCGGCCAGGTATATGCGTCGGCCGATGCCGGCGACAGTTGGGCGCCCATCGTGCGCGATCTTCCGGCCGTGCTGTCGGTCGAGGTGCAGGCGCTGCCGTGATCCGCGTGGAGCTGCCGGCACACCTGCGGACGCTGGCGCGCGTCGAAGGCGAGGTCACGCTCGACGTCCCGGGTCGGGTTACACGGGCGGCGCTGCTCGACGCGCTCGAGGCCCGCTATCCCGTGCTGCGCGGGACGATCCGCGACCACGTCACCGCGCGGCGCCGGCCGTTCTTGCGATTCTTCGCCTGCTCGCGGGATCTCACACAAGAGCCTCCGGACGCGCCGTTACCCGACGCGGTGGCCTCGGGGGTTGAGCCCTTTCTCGTCGTTGGGGCAATTGCTGGCGGCTAGCCGGGGGGGGGGCGTCTCCGTCCTGCTGCTCGTCGCGCTCGCGAGCGCTTGCGGCCGTGGGGGGCCCCTCGCCCGAGTGTGGGTGACGACGGGCGATCAGCGCAAGCTCCTGTCCCACGAACCCGACGTGTCGTTTTCGACGCGAACGCCGGCGGCGCTGCCGACCATCACCGTCGACGATACGGTGCTGTATCAGGAAATGGTGGGATTCGGCGCCGCCATCACCGACGCGGCGGCGATCAACATCAACCGCTTGGACCCGGAGCGCCGCGAGGCCCTGCTGCGCGACCTGTTCGACCCGGACAGCGGCATCGGCCTGAGCTTCACCCGCCTCACGATCGGCGCATCGGACTTCTCGTCGCGCCACTACAGCTTCGACGATGTGCCACCCGGCCAGCGCGATCCAACACTGGCACGGTTCTCGATCGAGCCGAATCGCGCCGACGTGCTCCCCGTGGTGCAGCGCGCGCTGGCAATCAACCCGCACCTCAAGGTCATGGCGTCCCCCTGGAGCGCCCCCGGATGGATGAAAACCAGTGGCCGCCTCACCGGGGGCACGCTGTGGCCCAACGCCTACGGCCTCTTCGCGCAGTACCTACTCAGGTATGTGCAGGCGTACGACTCCCTGGGCGTGCCGATCTACGCCCTCACGGTGCAGAACGAGCCGCGTTTCGAGCCGACGAACTACCCCGGCATGCGGCTCGATCCGCCCGACCGCGCCCTTTTGGTCGGCAAGTACTTGGGCCCGCTGTTCGAGCGCAAACAGATATCCACGCTGATCCTCGACTGGGACCACAACTGGGACGATCCCGACTCGCCAATCCGCGTGCTCGGCGACAGCGTCGCGCGCCGCTACATCGCCGGCGTCGCGTGGCACTGCTACAACGGCGACGTGTCGGCGCAGGGCCAAGTGCACGACTCGTTCCCCACCAAGGACGCCTATTTCACGGAATGCTCGGGCGGCGACTGGGCACCGAAATTCGGCGACAACCTCGTGTGGGATGTCCGCAACCTCATCATCGGCTCGACGCGCAACTGGGCGCGGGGCGTGCTGCTGTGGAACCTGGCTCTGGACGAGTTGCACGGCCCGTTCACGGGGGGGTGCGGGAACTGCCGCGGCGTCGTCACGATCAACTCCCTCTCCGGCGCCGTCACGCGCAACGTCGAGTACTACGCCTTGGCCCACGCCAGCCGGTTCGTGAGGCCGGGGGCGCGCCGGATCGGATCGACGTCGGGGGTGGCGGGACTCGAGAGCGTCGCCTTCCGGAACCCGGACAGTTCGATGGTGCTGATCGTGGTGAACACGGGCGCCGAGGAGCGCCGCTTCGCGGTGCGGTGGGCGGGTGAGGGGTTCGTCTACGCGCTGCCGGCGGGCGCGGTGGCGACGTTTACGGTTGGCCCACGCCCAGCGCGTCCGCCACCCGGTTGATGTAGTTGAACCAGGCGGCGATCAGCGTGATCTGAAGGATGCCGCGGTCGTCGAACCCCGCCTTGCGCATGGCCGCGTGATACTCCGGCCCGATGCGTGTCGCGTCCCGCGTGAGCTGTGCCACGTAGTCCAGCATGACCCGGTCCTGCTCCGAGATCGGGGCCTTGCGGTAGTCGTCCTCCAACGCCGCCACCAGCTTCTCGTCCAACGTGATCCGACGCAGAAACTCTGCGTGGGAACTGATTCAGTAGCGGCAATGATTGGTGACGGACACGACCGTCGTGATCATCTCGTGCTGCCGCCGAGTGAGTGGCAGCTCCGGCGACGTCAGCACCCCGAACGTGGCGAACGCGTGATGCAAGGCGTCCGGGATGAGACTGTGCGACGCGACGATGCCGGACATGCCGTCCGGCGTGGGATGCACCGGGTTGGCGTATTCCTTGGGATAGAGCGCGCGCTGCGCCTCGACGGCGCGCCGCAGCTTCTCGTCCCCTTGATCCAGCGGGATCGTGCGAATCCAGGTCATTGTGTGTGTTCTCCTCGGCGAAACACGACAAAATACACGGGAACCCCGAGTGCTACGATCCCGACCCCCAACGCCGCCTGCACGGGGCTGTGGCCCGCGAGCAGGAACAGCAGCCCGGCGACGAGCACCAAGAAGATCGCTGGCGTCACCGGGTAACCGGGCGTGCGGTAGGCCGGCGCGGCTCCCTCGCGGCGGCGCAGTACGAACACCGCGGCCACCGTGAGCCCCACGAACAGGACCGTGATGAAGATGAAGTAGGATACGATCTGACCGAAGTTCCCCAACAGGACCAGCAGCGACGCCAGCGCCGCCTGCAGCGTAATGGCCCGTGCCGGCGTGCCGAAGCGCGGGTGGACGGCCGCGACCGCCTTGAAGAACAACCCGTCGCGCGCCATCGCGAAATAGGCGCGTGGGAGAGCCATGAGAAGCCCCAGGATGCTGCCCAGCACCGCGACGATCACGATCCCCGCGAACACGCGGCCGCCGGCGGGTCCGAACAGCGCCTCACCCGCCTGGGCGGCGAATGTCTCGCCGGATGTCACCCGCTCCAGGGGAACGAGGTACAGGAACACCGCACTGGTCAGGATGTACACGGCCGTGATCACCGCCACGCCGATCGCGAGCGCGCGTGGCACCGTCCGCTCCGGATCCTGGGCTTCACCGCCAAGCTTACTGATCTCCCACCAGCCGCCGAACGCGAAGAACGCGCTTACCAGAGCGGAAGCGAGGGCGATCGGCAGCGCATCCGAACCGGCGCGCTGTGCGACGAAGGGGACGAAATTCGACCAATGTCCGAGCCCCAGTCCCAGCGCCAAGATCGCGATCAGCGCCAGCGCGCCCAGTTTGAGCGCCGTCAGCCACTGCATCAGACGAGAGCCGAACCGCACGCCGATGATGTTCGCCGCGGCCAGCACGAGGATCGTGCCGATCGCGACTGCCTTCATGCCGATCGCGGAGAGGGGCACCACGTAAGCCACGTAGCTGGCGAGTCCGACCGCCAGGACCGCAGTGATCCCCGGGTCCATCACGAGCATGCACTTCCAGCCGTACAGAAACGCGACCACGGGCCCGTACGCGCGCCGCAGATAGACATAGCCGCCACCGGCTTCGGGGAGCCGCGCCGCGAGCTCGCCATAACACAGCGCGCCGATCAGGGCCATCGCGCCCACGATGAGCCAGACGACGAGGAGCCAGAAGGGCGAGCCCAGGGTCCGGGCCATGCCCGCGGGCGTGAGGAAGATGCCCACGCCGATCACTTCGCCGACCACGAGTGCGGTGAGAGAGGCGAGGCCGAGTTGGCGACGTAACGGTATCCCTTCACCGGACATACAACTATCCTTCCTCACGGAGTGTCCAATACTCATCCCTAAACAATGAGATGCCAATGGCCCTGCTTCGGAACGCCTCGCTGGCCGCTTCTAGTCTACTGTTCGCGGCGTGCGCGACGACGCAGCCGTCCGTGCCCCTCGTGGGGCGCTCCGCCGACATCGCCGCGCTCGCCGGCGAGTGGACCGGTGAGTACTCGAGCACCGAATCCGGCCGGAGCGGCAGCATCACCTTCACGCTCCGCGCCGCCGCGGACTCCGCCGTCGGCGACGTCGTCATGATCCCGGTTGGCTGGGGGCGGCCGCTCGCGCCGTGGCGCGGCGAGGCAGCAGCCGTACCCGCCGCGCGCCCCATGACCGAGGTGCTGACGATCAGCTTCGTGCGCGTGGATCAAGGGCGCGTGAACGGCACGCTCGCGCCGTATGCCGATCCGCAGACGGGGGCGCGCCTCCTCACGACCTTCAATGGCCAGATGAGCGGTAACACGATCACGGGGACGTACACCACGCGACTGACGTCGGGAGAAACGCAGACGGGCCGCTGGAGCGTCCAGCGGAGGTAGCGGCCACCGCTTCAGCTACGGCTCTCCCGCGCCACCGTGGGCGTGGCGAACACCGGCTTCGGCGCCGCCGGCAGGCCCAGGTGGGCGCGCGCGCGGTTCAAGGCATCGTCGATGTTGCCGTGAATGTTCTCCTCACCCAGCTCGTCGTACATCCCGGAGCGTTCGAGCGCCACGACCGGCTGGGCGTGCACGTCGGCGAGAATCACGAGCGTGCCTTCCTGGCGGCTGCGCCGCACCACGTCGCGCAGCGCGTGTAACCCGGTGGAGTCGATCGCGGGGACGTGGCGGAGCCGCAGGATCAGCACCTTCGGCTTCCCCGCGATCCGGCCCACCCGATCCTTGAACATCTCGGCGGCCCCGAAGAAGAACGGCCCCGTGATCTCGTACACCTGCACGCCCTCAGGCACGACCCGCCGCCGCACCGCGTTCGGGTCGGTCTCGAAGTCGTCGTTGGGGTCGATGAACTCGTGCGTCAGCACCTGGATGTTCGTGACCTCGGCCATGCGGCGCATGAAGAGGAATGCCGCCAGCACCATCCCGACTTCGATCGCCACGGTGAGATCGACGAGCACGGTCAACAGGAACGTCGCAAGCAGCACGGCCACGTCGCTCTTGGGGGCCCGGAACTCGGAGGCGAACGTGCGCCACTCGCTCATGTGGAACGCCACCACGACCAGGATCGCCGCGAGCGTCGCCAGCGGGATGAACGCGGCCCAGCGCCCGAAGAACAACGTGATCAGAAGCAACGTCAGCGCGTGCGTGATGCCGGCGATCGGCGTGCGCGCACCCGCGCGAATGTTGGTTACCGTGCGGGCGATGGTGCCGGTGGCGGGCATGCCGCCGAACACCGGCGACAAGATGTTGGCGAGGCCTTGCGCCATCAGTTCGTCCGGCCTCCGTTCTTCACGTTCGTGGCCGTCCGCGCGATGGCTCCTGTCGCTGGCATGCCGCCGAAGATCGGCGAGACGATGTTTGCCACGCCCTGGGCGACGAGCTCCATGTTGGAGCGGTGTCGCCCCCCGATCATTCCGTCCGCAACAACGGCCGACAGCAACGACTCGATCGCCGCCAGCATGGCGATTGTAAACGCCGGACCCGCCAGCGACGCGATGAGGGCCAGCGTGACGTGCGGCAGGGACGGATGCGGCAGGCCGGCGCGAATCACGCCAAACCGCGCGCCGATGGTCTCCACCGGAAGGTGCAACAGGTGGACGAGCACCGTCGTGACGATGAGCGCGACGAAGGGCCCCGGGATGCGGCGCTCGATCTTCGGCCACACCAGAATGATCGCGAACGTGGCGACCGCGACGACCAGCGCCCACGGATTCACCGAATCGAACGCGTGAGCGTAGGCGTCCCACTTGGCCACGAACGGCGCGGGCACGGCGTCCATCTCGAGGCCGAGGAGGTCCTTGACCTGACTCGAGAAAATGATGAGCGCGATGCCGCTGGTGAATCCGATCGTGACCGGATACGGGATGAACTTGATCGCCCCGCCCATGCGAACCAGGCCGAAGACGACGAGGATCACTCCGGCCATGAGCGTGGCGACGAGGAGACCGTCGACGCCGTAGCGCTGCACGATCCCCGCGACGATCACGACGAAGGCGCCCGTCGGGCCGCCGATCTGCACGCGGGAGCCGCCCAGCGCGGAGATCAGGAAACCGGCGATGATGGCGGTGTAGAGGCCACGCTCCGGAGTCAGCCCGCTCGCGATCGCGAACGCGATGGCGAGCGGCAGCGCCACGATGCCGACGATGACGCCGGCGCCCAGGTCCCGGGCAAACTGTGCGCGGGTGTAGTCCTTGAGCGTGGTCACCAGCTTCGGTACGAGCACGCGGGGATAATAGTAGATTCTCGGGCGTGATCCTATCGATCGCCCTGGCCATCGCGATTCAAGGGCTTCCGCCGGACTCGACGGTCCAGCGGATTGTGAAGGAGCGGCTCAGCGCCACGCCGTTCCGGGGCATCGTCGTGGGCCTGCTCGACTCCGACGGGAAGGGCCGCGTCGTGGCGGTGGGCGTCCCCGCCGACCGCGTGTTCGAGATCGGATCGATCACCAAGACCTTCACGGCGTCGATTCTCGCGGGGATGGTGGCCGATGGCTCCGTCCGCCTCGACGATCCCGTCGCCAAGTTCCTGCCCGCGTCGGTGCGGGTCCCCTCGCGCAACGGCCGCCAGATCACGCTGGTGGACTTGGCGACCCAGTCGTCCGGCCTGCCTCGTCTCCCCTCGAACATGGCCCCGCGCGACTCGGCGAACCCCTACGCCGACTACACGCCCGAGCAGATGTACGCGTTCCTCTCGAGTTACGAGTTGCCGCGGGATCCCGGCGAGACATATGAGTACTCGAACCTCGGCGTGGGCCTGCTCGGGCACGCGCTCGCGCTCAAGGCGGGAATGAGCTACGAGGATCTCGTGCGGCGGCGCATCCTCGTGCCGCTGGGCATGCGCGAAACCGCGATCACGCTCTCCCCTGCCCTGCGCGCGCGCCTCGCGCCCGGTCACGACGCGGAAGGACACGTCGTGTCCAATTGGGATCTTCCCACGCTCGCGGGAGCCGGCGCGTTGCGGTCGACCGCCCAAGACATGCTCACGTTTCTCCGGGCGAATCTCGATTCCACCAGTGTGTTCCGGCAGACGCACGTGTCGCGCCATGCGACCGGCACCGCAGGCCTGACGATCGGTTTGGCATGGCACATTCTCACCCGTCCTGGGGGAGCCTCGATTACCTGGCACAACGGCGGGACGGGTGGCTACCGCTCCTTCACCGGGTTCGACCCGGTCCGACGCGTCGGCGTCGTCGTGCTCACGAACGCCAACATCGGTGCCGACGACATCGGGTTCCATCTGCTCGACGCGACGATGCCGCTCCAGGCGCCGCAGAAGGCCCGCGCGGCGATCGCCGTCGACTCCCTAGTGCTCGACCGCTATGTCGGGGAATACGAGCTGGCCCCGTCGTTCCATATCGTGGTGACGCGGGAGGGGGTGGGACTCTTCATCCAAGCAACCGGGCAGCGGAAGTTGCCGATCTACGCCGAATCGGTGTCGGAGTTCTTTCTCAAGGCGGTGGATGCCCAGATCACGTTCGGCGGGGACGGGATGGTTTTGCACCAGAACGGGCAGAACCTGTCGGGGAGGAAAGTTCGCTAGGCAGAGAGGCGCCGGTCGGAATCGAACCGACGAATCGAGGTTTTGCAGACCTCTGCCTTACCACTTGGCTACGGCGCCGGGAGGAGGAAGTTAGCCCTGGCCCTTGAGCAACTTCAAGATCTCCGTGCTCCCCTGGTCCGCCGCGAGTCCAATCGCGCTCTTGCCTTCGTCGTTCTGCACCTTGGGATCGGCGCCGTGCGCCAGGAAATAGCGCGCCAGCTCCAGGTCCTTTTTGTTCACCACTTCGTGCAGCGCCGTCCACCCCTTGTGCTGTTGCGCGTTGATCGGGGCACCGGCCTCGACGATCATCTTCACCGCCTCATTCGATCGACCGGCGACCGCCGCGTGGATCGCTGAAATACGCATCGGGTTCTTGGCGACCTGTGCCACGTCGGCGCCGCGCGCCAAGAGCAGGCGGACGGTGTCCGCGTACCCAAAGAACGCGGCGAGGCCGAGGGGGAAGAAACCGTCGCGGGAGTAGGCGTTGACGAGACTGGGATCCGCGTCGAGCAGCTCAGCCACGCGATCGCTGCGGCCCACCGAGGCCGCGTCGAAGATGTCGAGCGTCGGGCCGGCGGCGAGCAACACGGCAACGAGGTCGTGCTTATGATGGTATTGGGCGATCAACACGGGTGAATGACCCATCTCGTTTCGCACGTCGACCAACGCCCGGTCGGCCGCGAGCAAGGCCTCGAGCCGTGCTTTGTCTCCCGCGCGAATGACGTCGAAGATTTCCATTAGAACCTGAACCCCCTGCGTAACGCAATCGCCCACCCCGTCCCCGCGCCGAAACGATAGCCTACGGCCA
>Ga0209438_1000440_pt1 | contig 12633 bp, 9 predicted proteins | sample GraSoi_2013_20cm_FD_185825 | JGI IMG/M metagenome (GOLD analysis project Ga0209438, IMG submission 185825) | Grasslands soil microbial communities from the Angelo Coastal Reserve, California, USA - Sample 9_17_2013_20cm (SPAdes) (version 2) | ecosystem: Environmental > Terrestrial > Soil >...
GCGCGCGGTGACGTCGGCGGCGATGCAGGTCTCGTCCTCAATACCGTGGGTGGATTAACCAGCCTGGTCGCGGATATCGCTGCGCGCGGCACCCCGCGAGGAAACCGGCCGGAAAACAAGGACGGCGCGGCGATGGAGAAAAATGCCACACCTGCGAGATTCCGGCGTCAGGAGGGCTAGCCGGGCGTGACCTTGCCCGCCCTCGCCGCTATACAACCCGCGCGCAAGGCGGAGATGACACACGGTTCCCGATCTTGCGGGACATGCCATATCACCGTCACTTGGGACGGCACCGACACGCCGATTCGCGGTTTTGGGCTTACGAGCGGACCTGACTAGCCGATGCCGATAACGATACTCGATCTCGTCCTGCTCGCCGTGATGCTGATTTCCGGCTTGCTCGCGATGGTGCGCGGCTTCATGCGCGAGATCCTGTCGATCGCGGCCTGGGGTGCTGCGGCGGTGGTCACGCTTTATGCATTTTCGAAGCTGCTGCCGACCGCCAAGACCTATTTCAACAACGACACCGTCGCCGCCGTGGTGGTGGTCGCCGGCGTGTTCATCAGCACCCTGATCGTGGTTTCCATCGTTACCGTGCGGATTTCCGACATGATCCTGGATTCCCGGATCGGGGCGCTCGGATTCCTGTTCGGACTGGCGCGAGGCCTGCTGATCGTGGTCGTCGCGTTCCTGTTCTTCAGCTGGCTGGTTCCGGACAAGCAACGGCCGGATTGGGTGACCGGGGCGAAGTCCCGGGTGGTGCTGCAGGGAACTGGGGATTGGCTGATGTCGCTCTTGCCGGATGACCCCGAGAACACCATCTTGAAGAGATTCAAGAAGAATAAACCAGATGATGAACAAACTGACGCCGAACCGGCGACGCCGGCCACCGGCGATGGCTATACCAAGCCTGCCCGGGACAGCCTCAAAAAGCTGATAGAGAAACCCGCGGCACGTTGATATCAGGCCAAAAAGAGAGGCGCGATGGACGAGATACAGAGCCCTTCCGATGAAGCCGCAGAAAGCGACCTGAACCTCGGCGACCTGAACCTCGACCCAACCAATCTGAACCTGCGAGATTCCGACTTCCAAGATTCCGGCTTGCAAGATTCCGGCTTGCAAGATTCCGATTTGCAAGATTCCGATTTGGAAGGCGACACGCTGCGCGAGGAATGTGGCGTGTTCGGCATCTTCGGCCACCCCGATGCCGCCGCGATCACCGCACTCGGATTGCACGCTCTGCAGCATCGCGGCCAGGAGGCCGCGGGCATCGTTTCCTTCGAACGAGGCCGATTTCACTCCGAGAGGCGGCTCGGCCTCGTCGGCGACACCTTCTCCCGCCGCGAGGTGATCGACCGGCTGCCGGGCACCTCGGCGATCGGCCACGTCCGCTACTCCACCACCGGCGAGACCATCCTGCGCAACGTCCAGCCGCTGTTCGCCGAACTCAATGCCGGCGGCTTCGCGGTCGGCCATAACGGCAATCTCACCAACGGACTGACCTTGCGCCGCGAACTGGTGCGCAACGGCGCCATGATGCAATCCACCACCGACACCGAGGTCATCCTGCACCTGGTGGCGCAGTCCAAGCGCAACCGCTTCATCGACCGCTTCATCGAGGCCCTGCGCGCGATCGAGGGCGCCTACTCGCTGGTGTCGCTGACTAACAAGAAGCTGATCGGCGCGCGCGATCCGCTCGGCATTCGCCCGCTGGTGCTGGGCGAACTCGACGGCTGCCCGATCCTGGCGTCGGAGACCTGCGCGCTCGACATCATCGGCGCGAAATATGTCCGCGACGTCGAGCCCGGCGAAGTCATCGTGTTCGACGAGCAGGGCGCGCAAAGCCATAAACCGTTTCCGCCAAAGCCGCCGCGGCCCTGCATCTTCGAGTACATTTACTTTTCGCGGCCGGATTCCATCGTCGGCGGGCGATCCGTGTATGAAGTCCGCAAGGCGTTTGGCGCGCAGCTCGCGCGTGAAAGCCATGTCGAGGTCGATGTCGTGGTGCCGGTGCCGGATTCCGGCGTGCCTGCAGCCGTCGGCTACAGTCAGCATTCCGGGGTGCCGTTCGAGCTTGGCATCATCCGCAACCATTATGTCGGCCGCACCTTCATTCAGCCGACCCAGAGCGTGCGCGAACTCGGCGTGCGCATGAAGCATAATGCCAACCGCGCCGCGATCGAAGGCAAGCGCATCATCCTGATCGACGATTCGCTGGTGCGCGGCACCACCTCGAAGAAGATCGTCCGCATGATGCGCGATGCCGGCGCCAGGGAAGTCCACTTCCGCCTCGCCTCGCCGCCGATCATTCATCCCGATTACTACGGCATCGATCTGCCCGACCGTGGCGGATTGCTGGCGGCGACGCATAACCTCGAAGAGATGCGCGACATCATCGGCGCCGATTCGCTGGCGTTCCTGTCGATCGACGGCATGTATCGCGCCATGGGCGAGCCCGGCCGCGATCCCCTCAATCCGAAATTCGCGGACCATTGCTTCACCGGCGTCTATCCCACCCACCTCACCGATCACACCCAGCACGAGCCGCAGCCGCGGCAATTGTCGCTGCTGGCGGAGGCGAGCTGAGGCCAAGCGTTCTATTCCTAATTCGTCATGGCCGGGCTTGTCCCGGCCATCCACGTCTGTAAAACCCACAGCGCAAGCAAGACGTGGATGCCCGGCATCGCAGACAAGTTTACGCAGTCTGCGCAAAGCAGACTGCTATGGCCGGGCATGACGGAGAAGTCTACTTCGATGACAACACCCCTCGCCTCCCGTATCGCTCTCGTCACCGGCGCCTCGCGCGGCATCGGCTATGCCACCGCGCGCGCGCTGGCCAAAGCCGGCGCGCACGTCGTTGCCGTGGCGCGAACCCAAGGCGGCCTCGAAGAACTCGACGACGAAATCCGCAAGGGTGGCGGAGCTGCGACCCTGGTGCCGCTCAATCTGACCGACTTCGACGGCATCGCACGCTTGGGCGCGGCGCTGCATGAGCGCCACGGCAAGCTCGACATTCTCGTCGGCAATGCCGGCGTCGCCGGCCCCTCCTCGCCGCTCGGGCATATCGAACTGAAGCCGTGGAGCGACGTGATGGCGATCAACGTGTCAGCGAATTTTCAGTTGATCCGATGCATGGAACCGTTGCTGAAAAGGTCCGACGCCGGCCGCGCGGTGTTCGTCACCTCAGGGGCCGCAAGCAAGGCCAGCGCCTATCTCGGTCCGTATGCGGCCTCGAAAGCCGCGCTCGAAACGCTGGTGCGGGTGTGGGCCCGGGAAACCGCGGCGACGGCTGTGCGCGTCAACCTGTTCGATCCCGGCCCGATCCGGACGCGCATGCGCGCCACCGTGTTCCCCGGCGAAGACCCGTTGACGCTCGATACCCCGGACCAGGCCGCCGAATTCATCGTGCCGATGTGCGCGCCGGACTGGACCGAGACCGGCAAGTTCTATGATTACAAGACGCGAAGCCTGATGAGTTTTCGCGCACCGGCTTAGCGTCATGATGGGCACTGCGTTTTCCTCATATTCAGATGTCATCCCCGCGAAAGCGGGGAACCAGTAAACACCAACGCCGGTCATTACTGGGTCGCCCGCCTTCGCGGGCGATGACCGCTATTTGTGGAGCCGTCGCTGCGCCCGCCAGCACATGCCCGCCCCCCGAATTGACTCCCGAACCGCTCCGCTATTCACTTCTCGCCAAGCGGGAAAACCGCAGCAAAGAATACGGGAGGATGCCATGACGCCGATGCACCATCGCCGTTATCAGAACCATGCCGTCGCACGTCTTTCCAGGAACATTGCCGTCTGCATCGCCGCCGCTGTGCTGATCGGCACGCCGGCGCTGCCGCGCGCCGCGCAGGCCGGTGAGATTCCGACCTTCGCGGTCGATGCGGCCTGGCCGAAGCCGTTGCCGAACAACTGGATCCTCGGTCAGGTCGGCGGCATCACGGTGGACTCGCAAGGACACATCTGGGTCATCCACCGGCCACGCTCGCTGACCGACGACGAGAAGGGCGCGACGCTGACGCCGCCGCGCTCGAAATGCTGCGTCTCGGCGCCGCCGGTGCTGGAATTCGACACCGACGGCAATCTGCTGCGCTCGTGGGGCGGCCCCGGCGAAGGCTATGAATGGGTCGGGCGCGAACACGGCATCGAAGTCGACGAAAAGGGTTTCGTGTGGGTCGGCGGCAATGCCGATAACGACAACGCCATTCTGAAATTCACGCTCGACGGCAAATTCGTGATGCAGATCGGCGCGCCGAGCAAGGGCAGCAACGACACCACCCAGCTCGGCAAACCCGCCGAGACCGCCGTAGACAAGGAGGCCAACGAAATCTATGTCGCCGACGGCTACGGCAACCGCCGCGTCATCGTGTTCGACGCCACCACCGGCGCTTACAAGCGGCATTGGGGCGCCTACGGCAATCCGCCAAACGACGACAAGCAGCCGCCTTACGATCCGAAAGCGCCGGTGTCGCAGCAATTCGCCAATCCCGTGCATTGCGTGAAGCTCGCCAATGACGGGCTGGTCTATGTCTGCGATCGCATCAACGACCGCATCCAGGTGTTCAAGAAGGACGGCACCTTCGTGAAGGAATGGTTTTACGAGAAGAACACGCTCGGCAACGGCGCGGTATGGGATATCGCGATCTGGCCCAATCCGAAGCAGACCTATCTGTTGAGCGCCGACGGCGAGAACAACGAAGTCCGGGTGCTCAATCGCGAGGATGGTACCGTGGTGGGCAGCTTCGGGCGCAACGGCCGCAACGCCGGGCAATTCCACTGGATTCACGCCATGGCGGTGGACGCCAAGGGCAACGTCTATACCGCCGAGGTCGATACCGGAAAGCGGATCCAGAAATTCAGGCTGACCTCGGACGCGCTACGATAGGCGCATTGCAGCGCGGCGCCAGAAGGGCTAACGGGACCAGGATCGTTTGGTCGATCAAGTCCTTGGCAAGACCTTGGCATGGCTCCGCAAAGAGAGCGATCCTGGCGTCAACATCTGGAGGAAATTAATGAAGACAACGCTCGCGCGGCGCGCCGCCGCGCTTATCGCATGTGCCGGATTGGGGCTCGCTGCCCCCGCATTTGCCCAGGAAAAAACCGTCAAGATCGGTGTGCTGAACGACATGTCGAGCCTGTATGCCGACATCGGCGGCCCCAATTCGGTGGTCGCCATCAAGATGGCGGTCGAGGATTCCGGCCTGCTCAAGAAGGGCTGGAAGATCGACGTCCTCAGCGGCGATCATCAGAACAAGCCGGACGTCGGCGTCAACATCGCCCGGCAATGGCTGGACAGCGACAAGGTCGATGCCATCGCCGATACCCCGAATTCCGGCGTCGCACTGGCGGTGAACAATCTCGTTCGCGAGAAGAACGCGGTGCTGCTCAACTCCGGCGCCGCCACCGCCGATCTCACCGGCAAGGCGTGCACGCCGAACACGGTCTCCTTCGCCTACGACACCTACATGCTGGCCAACGGCACCGGCAAGGCGCTGACCAAGGCCGGCGGCGACAGCTGGTTCTTCCTCACCTCGGACTACGCGTTCGGCCACGCCTTGGAGCGGGATACCAGCGCGGTGGTTACCGCCAACGGCGGCAAGGTGCTGGGCGGGGTCAAGCACCCGATCAACACTTCGGATTTCTCCTCGTTCCTGCTGCAGGCGCAGGCCTCGAAAGCCAAGGTCATCGGCCTCGCCAATGCCGGCGGCGACACCACCAACGCGATCAAGCAGGCGGCCGAATTCGGCATCGTGGCGGGCGGCCAGAAACTTGCCGCGCTGCTGCTGTTCGTCAACGACGTGCATTCGCTGGGCCTGAAGACCGCGCAGGGCCTGTCGTTCACGGAATCCTTTTACTGGGACATGAACGAGCAGACCCGCGCCTGGTCCAAGCGCTTCATGGCGCTGTCGCCAAAAGGCACGATGCCCTCGATGACCGTGGCGGGAAACTACGCCGCCGTCCTGCACTACCTCAAAGCCATGGAAGCGCTTGGCGGCAACCCGCATGACGGCGCCAAGGTCGTCGCCAAGATGAAGGAGATTCCGACCGACGATCCCTTGTTCGGCAAGGGACCGCTCCGGATCGATGGCCGCAGGATCATTCCGGCCTATCTGTTCGAAGTGAAAAAGCCCGAGGAGTCGAAATATCCCTGGGACTATTACAAGACCATCGCCACGATTTCTCCGGAAGACGCCGCCAAGCCGCTCGAGGCAAGCGAGTGTCCGCTGGTGAAGAAGTAACGAACAACTCGCAGCCGGCCGGACTTGACGTCCGGCCGGTCGCGGCGGTCAGCAAGCTGAAACCACGCCTAGAGCGGGATGACTTTTCTTCGAATCGTCATCCCGCTCTATCTTTTTGTTTGAGCATGATCTTTCGGAAAACCGGTTCCCACTTTTCCGGATCATGCTCTAAGCCGTCCGCATCGAGGCAGATTCGACCAGAGTCAATTTGCTGAATGGAACGCCGGCTTTCAAAAGTCCATCACGATAATGGGCGATGTCCTCAGGCGTTTTCCAGCGGAAATTCCTTAAGTGCCGTTCGACGGTGAGGCCAGGAAAATTGCCGAGCAGGACTTGCGCCGCCTTTGCCGCTTCCTCGGCTCGCCCCAGTTGCGCCAGTGCCGCCGCCCTTACCGCGAGCACCTGAAGATGATTGGGATTTAGATACAGCGCTTCGCGCGCCCAGGACAGCGACGCATCATATTGTCCCACCAGGTAGTGGCTGAACGCGTTCAACGCCGCCCATTTATATCGGGGGTCGCTGTTGCCGCGCTGCACGGCCGCCGAAAACAGTTCGATGGCCTGCCGATGCTCGCCGATCACGAGGTGAGCTATTCCGAGTACGCCGCGGGCACCCATGTCGTACGGGTTCAACTTGACCGCCCGCTTTGCGGCTTCCATCGCCGCCTCGTAATTCCCGTCCATCGCATGCACGTAGGACAAAATCGCAAATGCGAATGACGAACGCGGATCAAGCCGAACACTGCTTTCCGCGAGATTCATCGCCTCGGTCCACAATTGGCTGGTACTTTTGATCCATCCATACTGCACGCCCTGCACCATGATGGTTGCGAGATAGGCGCGTGCGATTGAAAGCGCCGGATCGAGCGCAATGGCCTCCCTGCACAGATCAATCGAGGCCTCGAAATCTGCTTTTGTGTGCTTGTAGTAGTGCGAAAGCCCCCTTAGAAACCGATCCCATGCGGTCAGATCGGTGGACGATGACCGGGCCGGGGCGGATGCTTCCGCACGATATATCTCCGGGGCCAATGCAGCGGACAGGCTGGTGGTGATTTCATCCTGCATCGCGAACAGGTCGCCGATGTCCCGGTCATATCGACCGGCCCATAATTGCTCGCCATTCTCCGGAGCGATCAGTTCGGCGGTGACGCGAATCTTGGTTCCGGCACGCCGCACCGAACCCTGGATCAAGTAGGTCGCGTCAATCTCGCGCGCGATCAGGCGCGCGCTGAGACTTTTGCCCTTGAACGAAAAGGTCGAGTTTCGGCTCAGCACCCGATAAAACGATTGCAGGGAAAGCGCGTGGATCAGGTCCTCGGTGAGCCCGTCGGAAAAATATTCGTCGGTGCTGTCGCTGAGATTGGCGAACGGCAGCACGCCCACGATCGCGGTTCGATATTGCGCCGGCAGGTTCGAGGTGTTTTTGGATTCCCGACCGCTGGTGTCGGATCCGCCCGGCTCCCAGGTCCAGACATGCACCGGCTCTTCGATGTTCTTCAAACGATGACTGCCGGCGTCGACAAGGGTGGCGCTGAGATGCTTGCCGGCCTCATGGTAGGCCTTCGCTGAAATGGCCACGCCGCCGGGGACAGCAATCGCTTCAATGCGGACCGCGACGTTGACGCCGTCGCCGAATACTTCGTCTTCGTCGGCGATCACATCCCCCATGTGGACGCCCATACGGAATTGCATCACCCGGTCTGCCGGGAGATGGTCGTTCCGTTCCGCCATCAGCGCCTGCATCGCGATCGCGGACTCGATCGCCTCCACGATGCTCGGAAACTCCACCAGGAAACCGTCGCCGGTGTTCTTTACCAGCCGGCCGCCGTGATTGAGGATGATCGGGTATATCGCGCTTCGATGGGCCTTGAACGTGGCGTGTGTGCCAGCCTCGTCGGCGCCCATCATTCGCGAGTAACCGGCGACGTCGGCGCAGACTATCGCCGCTAGGCGTCTCTCCATTCTGCCGTGCTCCTGAACTGGCAGAGACCACGGTACGTGGTCGGCTAGCCGAATCCAATGATTTTAAAACACAGGGTTCCCAGCGGGAACCGGTCAGACGCAGATAATGCAATCCGCCTGGAATTGCCGTTTGGAATCACCGGCTATTCCCTGAAGCCAGCGTGCGCGCTGCGATCAGCAATGCCAATAGCATGAGCAGCGCCGCCAACAAGAATGGCGCCCCCGGTAATTTCAGCGGCGCCTCGTTGCCGATGAAATAGGCGAATGTCAGTGTGAACAGAAACGGCCCGACAAGCTGGGACACGCTCTGCACGCTATTGGTCGCACCTTGCAGCTGGCCCTGCTGGTCCGGCGCGACCAGTTGCGTCGTCAGCGCTTGTGTCGCCGCGCCTGCGACGCCCCATAACGCCATCACGGGTATGCCGAGCCAGAACAGCGGGCCAGTCGGCGCCGCGCCGTAAATCAGAAAGCCAACGGCGCCGCAGCCAAGGCCCAACAGCAGCGCCCGGCGCTCGCCGAAACGCCGCACCATCGGCCCGATCGCAGCACCCTGCACTGCTATTGAGCAGATGCCGACCATGGCCAGTGTCAGACCGACCGTCGTTGTGTCCCAGCCATATCGATAGGTCGCATAGAGCACGAAGGTAGAGGGCAGGACCACATGCGCGACCTGGGCCAGGAAGTTCACCACCGACAGCCCGGCGAGCACCCGGTCGGAGCGCAGCAGATGCAGCGCGCCCAGCGGATTTGCGCTCTTCCAGCGGAACGGCGAGCGCCGATCCGGCGGCAGCGATTCCGGCAGGATCAGCAAGCCGTAAAGCGTGTTGGCAAAGCTCAGGCCCGCCGCGACCCAGAACGGCAACCGCGGATCCATGCCGCCGAGCAGCCCGCCGACCGCCGGTCCGAGAATGAAACCGGCGCCGAACGCGACACCGACCTTGCCGAACACCGCGGCGCGCTGCTCGGCCGGCGTCACATCCGCGATGTAGGCGAATGCCGTCGAAACACTTGCCGAGGTAATGCCCGAGATCACCCTGCCGACGAAAAGCCAGGTCAAGGACGGCGCCAGCGCCATCAGCACATAATCGAGCGCGAGCCCGAGATTCGACAGCAGCACCACCGGCCGCCGGCCGAACCGGTCCGAGAGGCCGCCGAGGACCGGCGAGAAGAAAAACTGCATCACCGCCCAGGCGGTGCCGAACAGACCGAAGATCCGCGCGGCGCTCGCGGTATCGTTGTCGACAAAACTTTCCACGAGCTTGGGCAGGATCGGCAGGATCAAACCGAGCGCGAACATGTCCAAGAGGATGGTGATGAAGATGAAGGCCACCGCTCCGCGGCGTGGCGCGCTTGCCGATGGCGCCGCGATGATGCTCGCGGGCGGTTGGTCAGTCATGAGTTGCGCTTGTGGTTGCGGGCGGAGGGACTGGCAGCGGGCACAGATTAACGCACGCACGGCTTGGATAGCAATGCAGGCGAGCCCGCGGGTTCCGGGCAAGGGCTATCGCATATGACCAACTTCAGCCGTGCGCTGATACAGTCGTGGCCTCGCACGATATCTCAGCGGGTCGTCCCTGCGAACGCAGTGTGAAATATATCTCCGACCTCATCCTGAGGAGCTTGCGAAGCAAGCGTCTCGAAGGATGGACGCAAAGCGCGGACTCGCGGCCATCCTTCGAGACGCGCGCAAAGGCGCGCTCCTCAGGATGAGGTCCGGGATATATTCACCTCCCGCGCAAATCTTCAGCACTCACTCACGGGCTTTCGCAGCGGCTTCCCTGATATCCATCGGCGTGGCGCCGTAGATCCGTCGAAAGCAGCGATTAAAATATGAAAGGTCACCAAATCCAGCGTCGTAGGCAATCGCGCTCACCTGCCTTTGCACGGACTGAGGCTCGCTGAGCATGCGATGGGCGCTGGCCAGGCGCCGCCCGAGCAGGAAGGCGGAAAACGTGGTGCCATCGCTCTCGAACAGTCTCTGCAAATAGCGCGGCGTCACGCCGAGATACGCCGCAACGCTGCCGATCGAAATATCCCGGCGGTTGATATTCTCGACGATATAGGTCTTTGCTGTTCTTAATCGGGCAGCCCCCATCCCGCGACTTCTTGCGACGCCTTCGGCTTCGCGGGTCGCTCCGAGCGCGAGCGCCGCTAGATCGTGCATGTGGGTCGCAACATGATGTCGAAGAGCAGGCGTCTCCACCGCGAGATCGTCATCCAGCAAGGTCTTCGCGTAGCTTGTCAGAAGCTTAAGCGCGGCCGTATCCCGGGGTATGTGATGCATGATTGCATCGTCGACATCGACGACCATCGGCGACAGCATCGAGTACGGAATTCGAATCGCGATAGATTCGCCGAAAGAACGGCGGTCGAATACGATCGCCTCGCCGCTGCTGATCAACACCGCGTCATTTTCGCGAAGCGTGACCTCACGGCCGCGCGCAGAAACAATGACGCTGCCGGTCTGATTCACGAGGAGCGAGAGATCGTCGTTGCCGTCAGCGATCATCTCACGCGTACGTACTATTCGGGCGGCCGTAAACCGGCCCGACACCAGTTGCAGTCCCGGCAAGGCACGCGAGGTCACAGTCGCGTCAAGCGAAGCGTCGTCAGGGGGCTCGATCTCAGCCCTCAGCACGGTGTGGCGGTAATGCTCACGCCAGGTGGCAACTCGCATGTTTTCCGGAAGATCGGCTGTCGAGAATCGAACTGTCGCGAAGCTCTCTGGAACGGTCACGTGGGTTACTTCCGATAGGCCGGTCATGATGGCGGCAATATCAGCCATCATCCCGCGATTTGTTGGCCCCCCGGCAACGTTGATAGGTCACGGTGGAACCGGTCGCTTCCCCCAATCAGATGATGTTTGTTGCAGCGCAGTGATCAAAATAAGTTGATGAGGCCGCGGTCGCGCCGGCGGGGGCATTCGAACCACATTTCTGCCGGATTTAGAACAAGATACGTCGGGAGCGGCCGATTCCGCTGAGGACACTTGCTAGCCGGCCGGCGCCGGTCTTTACAAACAAGCGCCCGAGGTGCGTCTTGACCGTGCTTTCGGCAACGCCGAGGGCGACCGCGACCTCCGGGACACCGCCGACTTCGACGATCGCCATCAGCACCCGCAACTCGGTCGGGGTCAGATTGTAAGCGCGGGCGATGATTTCCGGAGGAGATCGGATTTGCGTTGCCACCTTGCAAATGAACAGGGCCGCAGTTGCGGAGTAAGCCTTCCCGGCAAGACGGCGGGCACCGGATGTCAGCGGGAGGACATGCGCGACATAACATGAGCCGTCCTGCGCCTTCAGCGGCAAGGCAATTCCCCGAACTCCGATTGCCGCATCGCCACTCCCGGCGGCTGCAAACAGTTCGCGAAGAGCCTGATCAATCTTCGCATCGCTTGCAACGATCCGCCCTCCCATCGTGGACAGGAAGTCGCCGGCGTCGAGAATGATGTGACAGGCGGCATTGGCGTGAACGATGCGTCCACCCGCATCGACAAGGCACATTCCCGCGCTGAGGCCGTCGAGTATATCAGCGAGGCTCGCAGCATCCGCGGCCCTGAGATCGATAAGTCTGCCGATCAGTACGGCCCGGCGGATGTGTGGAACGATAAGGCGCATGCGCCGGCGCGCTTCGTCGTCGACAACACCATCGCTTTGGTAGCGAAACACCCCGAACATTGCCGCGGTGGTCACCGATTTATCGAGCACCGCCGTTACGGCATCCACCATGCCCTGTGGCTGGACCCACTCCTTGTAAAACCGCGTTTCCAGGAACTCCTGGTAAGGCATGATATCCGCCACTGCCATCGGTTGCTCGACATCAGAGAAGTATTGGGCGGTGGTGAAGGGGTCGAATTTTATGTATTTGTTGAAATAGAGCTTTCGGTAAGGACCCGATATATCGCTGGAGTGATAATAGACAGTGCCGGTCAAGGCGGTTGGGCTCTTGGAAAAGATTGCCGCCACCGGGCCGCCGACGAAACGCCCGGCCTTGCCGAGCACGCCGCTCCACAGCGAGGGATCGAGCGCTGCATCATAGATCTCGCCGATGAGTTCAGAGAGCTGCTCTGCCTGATCCATGGTCATCCTCGAAGAAGGACATCCGGGCCGGCCCTGCTTTTTGTCGCCGTCGTTGCTGTCTTTGGCTTTCGCTTTGGGCCTCGACTTGAATAGCGCACCCGACGCATCTGTTTGCTCCCTTGAGGATAGGGAACCACCACTGAAATCAGTATTGTTTGTCACGAATGAGCCACACGCGATTTTGGACCAGACTCTCTGGAGCCCGGACGGACGGCAGCGCCAAGGCGCGCGCCGTTACTCACGATCTGGATAACCCCTACACGCACCGTTGACGCCCCGCTTGGGCGCAAGCGACAGCGAATTGGTGAGGAACGAACTCGGTGGGGGCGATTGATATGCCGAAGGCA
>Ga0209438_1000441_pt1 | contig 12628 bp, 10 predicted proteins | sample GraSoi_2013_20cm_FD_185825 | JGI IMG/M metagenome (GOLD analysis project Ga0209438, IMG submission 185825) | Grasslands soil microbial communities from the Angelo Coastal Reserve, California, USA - Sample 9_17_2013_20cm (SPAdes) (version 2) | ecosystem: Environmental > Terrestrial > Soil >...
CGTTCGCCACCTGGCAGGCCGAGCGGGTAATTGGGGATCATGACCGCAACACGCTTCGCTTACGCCTCGACCCGGAGGGAGAGCCGGCGGGCCTTGAGCCGGGCATGACTGTTTGGATCGAGAACTAAACGCAGGGAATTAAAGCCCCTCGCGAATAGAATTTAAAATGCCGGTCGTTGCATCGATGACTTTCAACGCCTCCTGCGCCTTCCCCAATCCCACCGGGTATTTGGCACACTGCTCGGACAATGCAACCAGCCGTTTTCTTTCGTTTGAGAGAATGCTACTGGTCTTGTCGACCGCAAACTTCACTACGCTGCGCGTGGCATTGTCATCGCCAACCTCGGTCAGATCCTTCTGCATCGTGATCAGATATTCGTAGCTGGCGAGCTCGTCCGAGATCTGGAGAAGCTCTCGAATAGTCGAGTTGATACAGCCTGCGTCTCCGCTGGGCACTTCGGGCCGCTTTGCCGTCTCGACGAGATTGGTCATGAGGTTCGTAAATAGCGGCTTCAAGCTCTCGGCCTGTTTGAAGTCGGTCTCAGAAAGCACGCCGGCTGCCGAATTACCAGCACAGAGGAGACCCAGCACGAGGCCTGCCGTAAGCATCGCTTTTCGTTCGTGCGTTGCATGCACGTGCCTGCCCTTCTCGAGCGTCATGCGATATCCAGCCTTTGTTCTCCAGTTGCCGGCGCTTATTGTTAGATCGTCCGTTCTGTGCGAATATGCCCTCAGCCTGATCTCATGCTCGCAGACATCTGGGTCTCCGGACAACCCGAGAATAGATGGATGACCACTGCGCCGCAACGGACTTATCGCGCCGCAGCTCTGGAGGGGGCAGTCTCTCCGGAGCAGCTTGACGATCTCGTGGTTGTCAGCAGGCCGGCGGACTGGATCATTGTCCTGGTGGTCTTGGTCGCGGTCGCGGCCGCGTTGGCGTGGAGCATCTTTGGGCGTGTGCCCTCTCGGGTTTCGGGCGAGGGAATCCTGATTAGCAACGGCGGCAAGGTGGTGGATGCGGTCGCCGCCGCTGCGGGCCAGCTGCAATCTGTTGCTGTTACAGTCGGGGACCATGTTACCCAGGGGCAGCCGATCGCCCAGATAGTTCAGAACGATATCGAACAGAAGCACAAAGCGGCAGTGGAAGTGTTTCACACGCGTGAATACGAATACAAGGACCTCAACTCCAAAGTCGCCAGGGAGCTTGCAGCGAAAAGCCAAAATTTCCAAAAACTAGAGGCGGCACTTGAACAGGTTATCAGGGCAACTAGCCAGCGCGTCGATTACCTCCAGGTTGACGTCAGAAATCTCGAGAATCTGCTCGCGAAGGGCTATACGACGCGGCGCAGTCTCGAGGAGCGTCGTCAGGAATGGACAGATGCGCAGCAGCGTCGAGCCGATGCTCAAAACGAGATCCTGAAGCTCCGTACGCAGAAAACGGACTTGGAAACACAGCGCGAGCGGGAGATCGGACAGTCGGAGTTCACATTGAACGAAGCTCGCCGGCAAATGAATGCCGCCGCAGAGCTGTTGAGTCAGAACACGCGGGTGCTTAGTCCGATTGAAGGGCGTGTCGTCGAGGTCAAGATCTCCCCCGGCTCTGTCCTTGCGATCGGCACAGCAGTGGCCGCGATCGAAAGCGAAGGCAAGGAGCTTCAGGCCGTCATCTATATCGCTGCGGAACATGGCAAACAGGTCAAACCGGGAATGTCGGTTCAGCTCGAGCCGACCACGGTCAAGCGCGAGGAGTTCGGGATGATGCTGGGTACTGTCTTGAGCGTCTCCGATTTTCCGATGACGCCGCAGGGGATCAACGCCGTACTGCACAACGAAAACCTTGTCTCCCGTTTTTCCCACAATGGGGCGCCCTATGCCGCCGAGCTGGCGCTTGAACAGGATGCCTCTACCAAGACAGGCTATCGCTGGGCCGTGGGCCAGGGACCCGACACTCACTTGACGAGCGGGACCCTGACGCGCGCAGAAATCACGACCCGTCGGCAACGGCCACTCGATCTAGTGATCCCGCTGATCAGGTATCTCACAGGAATCGATGGATAGGCCCTCTCCTCCTGAGCCCTCCCTCGGACGCTCGCGGCTGGGAAGCCGCTTCGAAAAACTGTTGCGCGAAAAGGTGAAAAGTACGCCTATCATCCTGCAGATGGAGGCAGCGGAGTGCGGAGCTGCGGCTCTTGCAATTGTCCTCGCCCATCATGGCGCCTGGATCTCCCTGGAGCAGCTTCGTATCGCATGTGGCGTGTCGCGCGACGGCAGTAAGGCGAGCAACATCATCCGCGCGGCGCGTCGCTATGGACTCGTCGCAAGGGGCTATAGCGTCGAGCCTGCTGCACTCGGCCAGCTCACGATGCCTTGCATCATCCACTGGAATTTCAAGCACTTCGTGGTGCTGGAGGGCGTCAGCGGCAGGCACGCCTACATCAACGACCCCGCGACCGGTCGCCGCCGTGTCAGCATGGCGGAACTCGATCGCGCCTTCACGGGCGTCGTGTTGACCTTTGAGCGCGGCGAAGAGTTCAAGAAGCTCGGCGCCAAGCCGAATGGTATCGGCCTGCTTCTGCGTGAGCTGCGTCGCAGCAAGTCAGCGGTTGCGCTGCTGGTGATCGCGAGCACGGCTCTCGTGATACCCAATATTATCGCTGCCGGTTTTTCCAAAATATTCGTTGACGACATTCTCATCCAGCGCATGGACAGCTGGCTTGCGCCACTCCTGATCGGAATGGCACTGACGGCGACATGCCGCGCGGTGTTGGTTGTGGTTCGCCAGTCGGTCCTGCTACGGCTGCAGGCCAAGCTTGCCGTTGTCACGACGAGCCGATTCCTTTGGCGCTTGATGATGCTGCCGTTTGAGTTCTTCACGCAGCGCCATGCCGGTGATGTCGCCAGTCGGGTTGCCTCCAATGAGCAAATCGCCCGCCTGCTGTCGGGCGGCATCACCATGAACGCGCTTAGTTTGACGTCGGTGCTGCTGTTTGGTGCTGCCATGGCAGTCTACGATCTCACTCTCACGGCCCTTTGCATCGCGATCTCGTTGGTGAATGTCCTCTTGCTGCGGCTGGTGGCAGCACGGCGGCAAGAGCTCAGCTACCGGCTTGCGGTAGAGCAAGGCAAGCTCCTCGCTGCCACTGTAGGCATTGTGCGTACCATCGAGACCATCAAGGCGAGCGGTCTCGAAGACGACGCCTTCAGTAAGTGGGCCGGTCTTCAGGCCAACAATTTGAACGCTGTGCAGAAGCTCGGCGCATCGGCCATCATAATCGATATGGTTCCGACGCTGCTCTCGGGGCTGACAATCGCGACCATCCTTGGCCTCGGCGGCTTGAGGGTCATTCAGGGCTCGCTGACACTCGGCGGCCTGGTTGCATTCCAATCCCTCGCGGCAAGCTTCGCCGAGCCCTTCGGCAATCTCGTCAATTATTTCGGCGGGTTGCAGACAATCAAGGGAGCGCTTGAGCGACTTGAGGATATTTACAAGTACCCTCTTCGATCGGCACCACCGGACAGGGCGACCAGAGATGATTTTCCGCCCAAGCTTGCGGGCAGTGTTGAGCTTCGCAACATCAGCTTCGGGTATTCCATTCTCGAGCCCCCGCTTCTCGACAATTTGTCGCTCGCGATCCCTGCAGGATCTCGCGTCGCGCTTGTTGGAGTTTCGGGCAGCGGAAAATCGACACTCGGCAGGTTGATCTGCGGGCTATACCAGCCCTGGTCCGGTGAAATTGTTTTCGATCGATGGGCACTGGAGAATATCCCATCGCAGGAATTTGCAAACTCCGTTTCCTATGTCGACCAGGACATCTTCCTTTTCGAGGGCAGCGCGCGAGACAATTTGACCCTATGGGATTCAACCACTGAGGAGAGCGACTTGGTCGCCGCGGTCAAAGATGCGCTGATCCATCACGACCTGGCGACGCGTCCGGGGAACTACGATTGCCACGTCAATGAGGGGGGCGGCAATTTCAGCGGCGGTCAGCGTCAGCGTATCGAGATAGCCCGAGCGCTTGTCTCCAATCCCTCTATTCTGGTGATGGACGAGGCCACGGCCGCACTCGATCCAATCACCGAGAAGGCCATCGATGACAACCTCCGGCGGCGGGGCTGTACCTGCATCATCATCGCGCATCGACTTAGCACGGTACGCGATTGCGACGAGATCGTTGTGCTGGAGCGTGGGCGGATAGTCGAACGTGGCACCCACGAACAGCTCATCGCGTTGCAAGGCACTTATGCGCGACTCGTGACAAACGAATGAGCAATTCCCTCGACAAAGACGAATTTTCCGCAGCCGCACCGATCGCGAGCCTAGGTCGGCGCCGCTTGGCTGTCGACCCGCGGCGCCCCATTCTTCTCAATGACCGCGATGAGGTGCTTCGGGTGATCACGGGTCATGTCGACGTCTTCGCGATGGAGACTAGCGGCACCCGCCATCATCTGTTTCGGGTTGAGGCCGGCGAGGTCGTCCTCGATCTGCACACTGCCTGTGAACAATCCCCCGGTCGGCTGCACATCGTCGCAATTGGAGGGCCGGAAGCCGAGCTTGTGGCCGTTTCGCGAACCGAAATTGAGTGTTCTGACGAGCTTTGCAAGTGGATTACCTGTCTCTCCGAACTGACGGTCATGTCGGCCGCATCGGATGATGGTCCCGAATTGATTGGCGGCGAGGCGATAGAATTGCAGGCGGGCGAGCTTTGCCGCGGCCCAAAGCGGAGCGTCGTGTGGGCACAAATCGAAGCGGGTTCTGCAAGTCCTTTCGATCTGGATCTCGATCTTGAGCCCGCTAGTCCGCCTGTCCCGCTCACGGCGAGGTTCGGGCTCGAAGCTCGCGAATACGGCTGCAAGATGGCAATCAGCGCAAATGCGCCCGAAGCACCGCTGCTCTGGTCTGCAATCGACCAATACCATGTGGCCATTGTTGCAAATGTGGAGAGGACGATCGGACGTGACCTGTTGCTGGAACGGCAGCGGCTCAGCCGTCGGGCGGAATTCACCCATGCGCGGACACGCCACACGCTCAAGGAACTTTCCGATGTTATCAGCAAGCAAACTGAACGGACCAAAATCGACCCGGACACTGTCGCCGACCCCCTGCTCGCCAATTGCAAAATCATCATGGAGTTCCTGGGAGCCACGATCACGCATTCCCGTCGAAGTGATCCGGCGAGCAACACCTTTGATGACGTTTTGGAGATCGCTCGGGCATCACAATTTCGAATTCGCCGCGTTCAGTTGCGCGATCGCTGGCAGGAATCCGATGCTGGTCCCCTGTTGGCCTGGCATGGGCGTGATCGAACACCGGTTGCTCTGATTCGTGACCGCGGCCGATACGCGATGGTCAATCCGGCGAACGGGACGAGCCAGGCTGTCGCCGCTTCGACGGCGAATGAGATTGCACCCGAAGCCATCAGCTTCTACAGCGCGCTGCCAGCACATCCTCTCGGGTATCGCGATTTGCTCTTCTTCGCTGCGAGAGGGCTGGACAGCAGCATTTTTCGTATCGCATTGGCAGTCGTCGCAATCGGGCTGTTGTCGCTCGTTGCGCCGCTTATGACCAATCTCCTGGTCAACTCGGTTATTCCCCGCACGGAGATCGACCAACTCGTGGTCTGTGCGGCGGCCCTTGCCGTCACGGCGGTCGCAATGGGCTGCCTCCAGGGGATGCAAGGACTGGTTACGCTCAGGCTTGAAGGTCTCCTGGACTACAAGCTTCAAGCGGCTCTCATCGATCGACTGCTCAGGTTACCCGCTTCCTTCTTCCGCAACTACACGACAGGTGATCTGGTGAACCGTTCGCTAGGCATCGAATCGGCGCGCCAGATTTTCACCGGACGTGTCTTGCAAGGCTTTAGCGCGGGTCTGTTTGGCCTGTTCAGCGTCGGGCTCGCCTTCTATTACGACCTGAAGCTCGGCCTGGTCGCGTTGTTGCTGGTCATCGTCAGGGCGGCGGCGATCCTGATCACTGGCGCCGTGCGGATCTACTACGAAAGCAAGCTTTTCAACCTTCAGGGCAAAATCAGCGGATTTGTGCTGCAATTGATCGCTGGGGTCAGCAAGCTTCGAGTAGCGAACGCCGCGGATCGGGCGCTGGCCCGATGGGCGGGGCAGTTCGCTGTTCAGAAGCGCTACTTCATCACCTCTCAACGGATAGGGAATGTTCTGGTGGCGTTCGAGATGATTTTCCCGACGATCGCCACCTTGATCATCTTTGCGTTGGCCGCGCATACCGGCAGTCAGCTGATGACCAACCTTGGCGCATTTCTCGGATTTCTTGCCGCATTTGGTCAGAGCACAGCAGCCTTCGGCAGTTTGGCATCGAGCGTGAGTGAAACTCTGGTAGCGGTCCCACACCTCATGCGCCTGAGGCCGATCATTTCCGCCGCCGCCGAGATTGCAGAGGATCGGAGAACACCGGGAGAGCTGTCGGGGGAAATCGAGCTTTCAGGCGTCACGTTCCGCTATGTGGACGGCGGCCCAAAAGTTCTCGATGACGTCACCCTGCGGATTGCGAGAGGAGAATACGTTGCGATCGTCGGACCATCCGGTAGTGGGAAGTCCTCGCTGCTGCGATTGCTGCTTGGATTTGAGCAGCAGGAAGCCGGAACCATCTTCTATGACGGAAAGGCGCTGAATACGCTCGATATCAGTACGGTCCGCCGTCAGCTTGGGGTCGTGCTGCAGGATACGAAGTTGGCAACAGGTACCCTGTACGAAAACATTTGCGGCGGCGTGCAATTGACGCTGGACCAGGCACAGGAGGCCTCGCGATTGGCAGCGCTCGACGTCGACATCGCACAGATGCCGATGGGAATGCACACGTTGGTCGCTGAAGGCATCAGTACCTTGTCCGGCGGACAGCGCCAACGCGTTCTGATTGCCCGCGCCCTTGCTCGCAGACCGCGGCTCCTGCTCTTCGATGAAGCCACGAGCGCCCTCGATAATCAGACGCAAGCCGTAGTTGCCAAAACGCTCGGGCGGCTTGACGTTACGAGGATTGTGATTGCTCATCGGCTGAGCACTATTCGCGACGCCGATCGGATCGTGATGATGGTAGATGGAAAAATAATGCAATCCGGCAGCTACAAAGAGCTGATACAGGCGGACGGACCGTTTTCGGAGTTCGCGCGCCGGCAACTCGTATCATAGCAAAATCAGCCTCGCGTCACGGACAGGCCCTGCGAAATCGGCCCTCAAGGTTTTCACCGCCACGGCTTCTCCCTTGGCCGATCCCGAGGGACCATCCCTCATCTTTCGCGCAGCCTTACGACACGTTAGTTAGCTCATGAGGACCTCCTTTCGTATCTCTGCAACGCACCACACCCCAACCTATTTGGGAGATGCAGCCACGGCGAATGCTCGACCTCGCCAGCGGGTCCATCAAGGACTTGAATCTGCCGATAAGACGGTTGACAGCGCCCGGGCGTTCGGCCGCAATGGCCTGCCAGCCTGAGGTGGCGCATGAACATCCAGACCCGTCCGGACCCGGTCGCCCGCGCGCGCGAGCTCGGGGCCGAGATTACCGCCGCAGCCGACGAGATCGAGCGCACGCGGCGCATCCCCGAGGCGGTGCTGGGGCGGCTCCATGACGCGCGGCTGTTCCGCATGCTGCTGCCGCGCTCGGCCGGGGGCGACGAGACGGAGCCTGCGGTCTACCTGGCGGCGGTCGAGGAACTCGCTCGGCACGACGCCTCGATCGCGTGGAACGCATTCGTCGCCAACAGTTCCGCTCTGATCGCCGCCTATCTGGAGCCTGCGGTCAATCACGCCATCTTCGCTGATCCGCGCAGTATCGTGGCCTGGGGACCTCCAAACGCTTCGCGCGCGACAGCGGTCGACATCGGCTATCGCCTGACCGGCAAGTGGGATTTCGCCAGCGGCTGCCGGCAGGCCCGTTGGATGGGCGCGCACTGCCCTGTGCTCGAAGCGGACGGCACGCTGCGGCTCAACCGCTTCGGCCGGCCCACAGTCCGCACGCTGCTGTTTCCGGCGAGCGAGGCGACCCTGCTCGATACCTGGCGCACGATCGGGCTGTGCGGCACGGCGTCGGACTCCTATTGTGTCAACGACGTGTTCGTATCCGAGGCGTTCAGCACCACGCGCGAGGACCCGACGCTGCGCCGCGAGCGCGGCCCCCTCTATGCCTTTACCATGCAGGGCCTCTACGCGACCGGGGTCGCCGCCGTGGCACTCGGCATCGCGCGCGCCATGCTGTCCGAGTTCATCACGCTGGCCTCCCGCAAGGCGCCGCGGGGCCTCGCCCGGCTCGCCGACAATGCCGTCGTGCAGGCCGACGTGGCACGCGCGGAAGCGCGGCTCGGCTCGGCGCGCGCCTACCTCATCGAGACGCTCACCACGATCTATGCGCAGGCCGACGACGTGGCGCCGATCGATGTCACCGATCGGGCCCGCGTGCGGCTCGCCTGCACCAACGCGATCCAGGGCGCGGTCGAGGCGGCAGACTTCGCCTACAAGGGAGCGGGCGTCGACGCGATCTTCCCGGGCAGCCCGTTCGAGCGCCGCTTCCGCGACATGCACACGCTTTCTCAGCAGATCCAGGCACGCACCGCCCATTTCGAACAGGTCGGGCGGATCCTGCTCGGCGTGCCGCCCGAGGAGTTTCTTTAGAGCATGATCCGGAAAAGCATGCCCTCGGGCCACGACCCGATGGGTGGGAACCGGTTTTCCCTCGGGACAAACGCGAAGCGTTTGCCCGGAGATCATGCTCCAACAAAAGGATGAGATCATGACCCGATTCAATCCAATCGGATCATGATCTGGTACTGACTATGAGAGATCGATGAGTCGCTTGCTGCCCATGCTTCGAGACGCTCGCGTCGCTCGCTCCTCAGCATGAGGTTGTTGTGTTTCAACAAGTTAGACCTCATCCTGAGGAGGCCACGAAGTGGCCGTCTCGAAGGATGGGCTGCAATATCGATTTGTGATTCCAGGTACTAGTGTGACGAAGGTTCGCCAGACCCAAGCGTCGATGATCCAATTCGGACCGCGCTGCTGCCACGTAGGGCTTCCGTGATTTCTCTCACAGATAGAAAAACCACCCTCCGGTATCAAGCAGGAGTGAGACACTGGCTTGCTTTGAGCCAGATGTTGTTCACATGGAACTCCTGAGGAGGGAAGTCATGAATGAAGTGCGTGAACTGATCGATACGGAACTCGACGCCGTGTGTGGAGGGGGGCTCGTCGACATCAGCTTCGGCGATATCGCTATACAGCCGCAGATTGCTACGCAGATTGGTGTTGCTGTCGGCGGCTTTAGTGTCTTCGGTAACGGTGGTAGCGCTAACGTCACGCAGCTGATCGCTGAGATGGGCGTCATCTCGTTCGGTAAGTGACGGATGCCCGCACACTCCCTGGCTGCTGCCAGGGGTGTGCGGACATAAATTTCAATCGAGAATTCTCATCGACACGAGCACCCTCGCTCCATGAATTGCGGGAAGAGGGTCTCGACACGGTGTCGATGCCCAACGAGCGTACCTGCCGCGAGATGCTCATCCCACAGCGGATGGGCCCGGCCGGGTCCATCAAAAGCGATCAGGAAACCATCCCCCGCCGTGTTCACCTCCCGGCCACGGAACCGCGCCAACTCCCTTCGCACAAGGACGTGGTGTTGCTGCAGCAGTTCACCCCATTTCCGGCCACCCATCTCTGCTGCCTGCTTTGTAGAGTCGACGATATCGGTGAAAAGAATTGTTGCCAAAGTTCGATCCGGCTCGGCGCCATGACGAATCCCCGTGAGAAATTCCTCGATCTCATCGAGCAGCGCGTCCGAATCTCCCACGTATGGGGTATGATCCGCGCCGGCCAGCTCAGCCAAACCGTGTACTCGTAAACCCGGTAGCTTGACGCACCGAAATTGATATCCGCCTTACTCCTAAAGCGACGCGGCTGCTACGCAGCGTCGAAATGACGCGATAGGCCGTGAGCCGCATCCGCATCCATTTGATCAGCTTGGCGCGCTGTGTCGTACAGTCTTCGTCAAAAAATCTGTTTCTGTGGTGGATCGACCAAGGTATCGGTTGCGCAGCAACGTGATTGAGACCAACTGCCGGATGTGTTCGGTCCCTACACCACTTGCTACGACCGCTTCGTTCGCTGGCGACGGGCCGGTTTCAGCCCATAGCTCTACCGGGCCCGCAATATCGTTGAACGCTTCTTCGACAGGATCAAGCAATGTCGTCGAGTCACAACGCGCTACGACAAGCTCGCGACCAACTTCCTCGCATTCGTTCAGCTTGCGTCAAATAGGCTTTGGCTCCGCGCTAATGCGTCCACGCCCTGGAGCAGGATGACCTTTCTTCGAATCGTCATCCCGCTCTATCTTTTTGTTTGAGCATGATCTCCGCGCAAACGCTTCGCGTTTGTCGCGAGGGGAAACCGGTGCCCACTTTTCCGGATCATGCTCTGGATGATTGAGGTGCCTGAGACTGCCAGATTCGTTTGAGGCATGCGAGAGTCGATGCCAGATAAATCAGAAGCGCCGTGGGAGCACACACACAGCGTAAATCCAACCGGTCATACCAAAGCTGACTGCCACTGTAGGGCTTCCGTGATTTCTCTCACAGATAGAAAAACCACCCTCCGCTATCAAACGCGGGTGAGGCGCTGGCTTGCTTGAGTCAGATGTTGTTCACATTAAAACCCCAGAGGAGAGAAGTGATGACTGTAGTGCGTGAACTGATCGATGCGGAACTCGACGGCGTGTGTGGCGGTTTCTTCGACACGACCAACCTGAACCAGTTGACCAACAAGATTATCGCAAACGTGCAAACTAACACCCAGAATGGTGCGGCCGTCGGCGGCAGCAGCTTCTTCGGTGCCGGTGGTGCCGCTAGCCTCGTGCAGGCGGCCTCTAACTCGGCCACCAACGTGAACGGCTAAGTCACAGCTCGATCGGCTAAGTCTCGGATGCCCGCACACTCCCTGGCTGCTGCCAGGGGTGTGCGGGTGCTCATTTCAATCGAGAATTCTGATGGACACGAGCACCCTCGCTCCATGAATTACGGGAAGAGGGTCTCGACACGGTGTCGATGCCCAACGGGCGTACCTGCCGCGAGATGCTCATCCCACAGCGGATGGCGGGGTGCATGTTCTCGCGCGTGACGTTCTCATCGAGGCTGATTTCGAAGGCGTCGTTTGCGGTGTCGATGACACAACGGATCGGCTATCCCTCAATCGCTACACGGCAGCCCTGACCGCATGGGAATGGCTGCAACGCGAAGAGCACCTGTTTGGCGCGTTCGAAATTGCCCACCATCGTCCGAAGGCACGGCCAAACAGCGTTTGTGTCGTTCATCCCAAAACTGGCGAAGAAGCGTGGTGGCCCCTTTTCGACGAAACGGGCAAGGAGCTATTTCCGGAATTGATGCCGGAACTGGACGCCATAAAAGAGCGGACGGTAAGTGGTCTCGTATTCCGGCACGATCACGACCATCGCCGGGGCCGAGTTCCCCTGCCCTGGATAACACCACGTGGCGGACTGGATTATCTGCGGGCTACCGTTAAGCGCATCGTTAGAGCGGCCGGGCTCCGCGACGAGCTTAGCTTCACGTCGTTTCGCCATGGCGGATTTACTGAAGGAGCAGACTCCGATCTTTCCGATGCCGAGCTTCGCGCAGCGGGACGCCACCGCTCAGCGCGGCAGTTGCCCACGTATGCCAAACACACTCGCAAACAGCTAATCGCTGGCGTTCAAAAGCGCCGCGCGGAGCGAACAAAACCAGCCGGTTTGTCGGAATGACGGCCAAAAATTTGTCGGAATAGAAGCGTGGCTAAGCCACTAAGTCCTTGAAAAGCTTGGTGGGCGCACCCGGGCTCGAACCTGGGAGCCGATGATTAAGAGCTAACTGGGTCACCAGCTCTGTCAATGGGTTAGGTGCCGCATACTGTGGGTTTCATGGGGTTAAACCGGCGCTTGCCGCATGGCGCGCCACCGAGAGATTCGCGGATATGTCGTTCTCAAGGAGACTTTTCCAGACCTTGAGCGTGACTCGCGCGCGGCCTGGTCCCGCCAGCCGGGCCCACGGCGAGGGTCCTGAAGTGGTCGAGCACGAACAGGCGGATCGCGGACGACAGGTTGCCTTGCTGACGATTGGTGTCGATCTCGCCAACCATCTCGGACAACGTCACGCTGCGCTCGTGGGAAATCTCCTTCATGCCGTTCCAGAACGCCTCTTCGAGGCTGACGCTGGTCTTGTGGCCGCCAACCACGATCGAGCGCTTCACGACAGGTGATTTCATGGTACGCCTCCTACACGATTGGTCTCAATCATCCCCGATGCTCGGCTGACGGTAAATCCGTAGTACTCCGGGGACGGGTGCTCGAATCAGGTCTACGGGTAGGCCGGCTAGGGGAAGAGGGACGACGCCACCGGCGGAAGAAATCAGCGGCGCTCTCGGTCTCGGCACTACCTTGGGCGTTTGCCTTTGAGTACCCTCTTTTTCAGGAGAGGCCTCTGGCGAACACGCGCGCCACTGTTCTCCACATGCCTTTTGCGAGCCCGCTTCCCGTTCTCATCTTCAGCAAAGAAGCCTCGCGTTTTTGCAGGCTCAATCTGGGTCCGCAGGGTGCTCAAATTCCAGCCCCATGTCTGTGTATTGCTGT
>Ga0209438_1000444_pt1 | contig 12615 bp, 10 predicted proteins | sample GraSoi_2013_20cm_FD_185825 | JGI IMG/M metagenome (GOLD analysis project Ga0209438, IMG submission 185825) | Grasslands soil microbial communities from the Angelo Coastal Reserve, California, USA - Sample 9_17_2013_20cm (SPAdes) (version 2) | ecosystem: Environmental > Terrestrial > Soil >...
GGTCAGGCAGTAGTCCGCGTCGAGCGCGTCCCAGTGCTGAGCGCACACGTGCCCGGCCCCCAGGGTGCCCCCGGCCTCCTCGTCCGCGCAGGCCAGGTAGACCAGCGTGCCCCGCGGCCGCCATCCACGGCGCGCCAGGGTCTTGAACGCGACCGCCTGGGACGCGGTGATGTTGAGCATGTCGAGCGCGCCGCGTCCCCAGACCTCGCCGTTCACCTGCTCGCCTCCGAAGGGATCGCGCGTCCAGGTCTTGGGGTTCACCGGCACCACGTCGGTGTGGCCCATCAGGCACAGCGTGGGCGCCTCCGGATCGCTGCCCTCGATGCGGGCGACCAGGCTCGTACGACCCGGGGCCGCCACCGGCTCGTAGACCTCGACGTCGAGGCCACTGCCCCCGAGGTAGGTGCGCAGGAGATCGCTGGTGCGGACTTCCTGGCCGGACTGCACGGTGCCGTCGTTCACGCACTGGTTGCGGATCATCTGCTGCAGCAGCTCCACGGTCTGGCCGGTCAGGGCGTCGCTCATGGGTCGGTATCCTAGCCAGCGCGCCGCGCGTTGTCGAGGGCGCTCACGGGCGCTCGAAGACGGCCTGGATCGACACGACGCGGCCCTCGGAGCGGTTGCGGTGACCCGCCGCGATGATCGCGTCGATCGCGTCGCCCATCACCAGGCGCTGGATGCTGTGGGCGGGCACCGCGGCCCCGGTGGCCGGCCCGGTGGTCTCGCCGGTCATGTCCTCCCACGCGCGCGCCCGGAAACCGGCGGCCTCGATCACCGCGCGCATCGCGTCCGGCGTGCGGAGGAAGCTCGTCGATGGATCGCGCGCCCACATCACGGGGTAGACGACCGGCTGCACCGGCCCGGCCATCGGCTCCTGCACGGCCAGCCGCCCGCCCGGCCGCAAGACGCGATGGAATCCCGCGTACAGGCGCTCCTTGTCGGCGATGTTCATGCCGCTGTTCTGCGTCCACACCAGATCGAACGCGCCGTCGGGGAAGGGGAGGGCGAGCGCGTCGCCGACCTGGTGGGTGACCCGGGCGTCGAGCCCCATCCGCGCGGTCAGGACCTTCGCGGCCCGCACGTAGGAATCGGTCAGATCGATCCCGGTGACGTGGCAGCCGAACTCGACCGCGAGCGTGCGGGCGGGGCCGCCGAAGCCGCCGCCCACGTCGAGGACGCGGGTTCCGGGCCGGATCGCGGCGAGGCGCGCGAGGCGACCGGTGACCGGCTTGCCGCCGCCGTGGAACTGGTCGACCGGGGCAAGCGCGTCCACCGTGAGGGCGTCGAGGCTCACCCCGCGCGCGGTCAGCGCGGTGAGGATCGCTTCGGCGAGGTGCTCGCGCCCCCAGTACTGCGCGATGCGGTCCGCGTCGGCGGTCATGGCCGCGCGGCACCGTCGCGACGCCGGGCCAGGTTGGAGGCCTGCGCGAGCAGCGTGTACTTGGCGAGGGTGTCCGCGGCGAGGCGCGCGGGTCGGCCGCCCTCTGCGACCAGGGCCAGGAGCTCGGCCAGCACGAGCGGGAAGTGTCGCTCGTGGCCCGTGTCGAGCGCAGGCGGCACGCGGACCTCCCACCCGCGGGCGGCGGGCGCGAGCGAGAGGCCGGGATGCGCGTCCGACCACGCGGCGAGCGCACGCTCGAGCGCGGCCTGCACGGGGCCCGGCTCGCCGCGCGGCTCGACCGAGAGGTGACGGCGGAACCCGGTGGCCGGCCCCTGCTCGACGCGGATCACGCTGCGCGTGCCGCGGATCACCGACCGATGGGCGTCGCCCCCGCCGGGCGGGGTGGACAGCTCCCAGCGCGTGTCGAGGGCCACCCGGACCGGCCCGGCGCGGAACGAGAGCTGCGCGTTGCCGCGATAGGCCAGCTCCGCCCCGCTGACCACGGAGGCGAGCTCGGGCGGGAACTCGGCCACGCCGGTCACACGCGCAAAGAGTGCCCGCGGCACCGGCGTGCTCGAGGTGCGGGCGTCGAGCAGCTCGAGCGCGAGCGCATCGTCCGCCGGGCCCGGGGAGGCGGCGCGCACGAGGCGCTGGGCCTGATCCACCATGTGGGTCGGGATGTCGGCGATCCCGTCGCCCTGGACGCGGACGTCGAAGTACCAGGGCGGACGCCGGAGGGGGCGGCCGTTGACCGTCTTCTCCAGGTGGTGGACGCTGGTGATCTCGATGCCCGGCTCGTCGGCACCGCCGTCCGCGAAGCGGCCGAACACCGGCTCGTCTCCCGCGAGCCGGGCGGCGAGGATCGCGGTGATCTCGTGGCGCCCGGTCATCATCTCGACCGCGAGCGGTCCGGCCGCGAGCACGCGGCGGAGATCGTCGAGCCCGTCCGGGCCGGCCATCCAGGGCTTGTCGGCCAGCACGTGAAAGCCGGCGTCGTGCAGCCGGCGGATCGTCGCGAGCTTGCGGTCGTTCCGGCCGGCGAGCACCACCACGTCGCCGGGCCTCTCGGCCACCAGGCGCTCGAGCGACCCCTCGCCGGCGTGGACATCCACGCGCCAGGCGGTGGGGCGCTCGCGGCGCCGGTTGAACGCGTCGACCAGGCCGAGGAAGTCGTCCAGCTCGGGGCCCTTCGGCGCGTGGACCACGAGATCGTCCCGGATCTGCGGATGTCGGTCGCCGAGCGTGAGCGCGGCGTGGAAGTGGCCGGGATCGAGAAACACGAGGGTGTGCACGGGCTACCGGTTGAGGCTCGCCATGCGGTCGAGGAAGGGCAGGGCGTCGGCGAGGCGCCTTGGGGCCACCATGATGACGCGCTCGACCCCCAGGTCTCGCAGGCGGGCGAGCGCGTCGGGCCTGGGCGGCTGGAACGCGAAGACGGAGACGGAGAGCGTGTCGAGTCCGCGGCCGGCGGCCTCCGCCTTCTGGCGCAGATCCGCGATGGCGGTCGGGAGGTCGTCGAGCAGGACGTCGATGGGAATCCACCCGTCGCAGTACTCGACCACGCGGGCGCGGCCCTGGGCGGTGGCGCCTCCGAAGAGAATCGGCGGGTGCGGCCGCTGCACCGGCTTCGGGAACGAGATCGCGCGGTCGAAGTTGACGAACTCGCCGTGGAACGACGTCTCGTCCTGGGTCCAGAGCGCCTTCATGGCCAGCACCCGCTCGCGGAGCACCTGCCAGCGCCGGTCGAACGGGGTGCCGTGATCCGCCATCTCCTCGCGGTTCCAGCCGCCGCCGATGCCGAAGAGCACGCGCCCGTTCGAGAGCCAGTCGAGGGTGGCCACGCTCTTGGCGAGCACGATGGGGTCGTGCTCCACCACCAGGCAGATGCCGGTGCCGAGCCTGATGGTGCGGGTCGCCGCGGCGGCCGCCATCAGGGAGACGAACGGATCGGCCATGTGGTAGTACGGCTTGGGCAGGGGCTCGCCGCCCGGGTACGGGGTGAGGCGGCTGGCCGGGATGTGGGTGTGCTCGCCCACCCAGAAGGACTCGAAGCCCCGCTCCTCCGCGGCGCGGGCGAGCTCGTCCGGCCGCGCGCCGTACTCCACGTTGTAGCTGAAGAGGCCGAGGTGCATCGCGCCGTCGCTCAGGGTCCGCGGCGCCGACGGCCGGGAGCGTAGACCTCGGGGTTGACGACGTGCAGTGGCCGCTCCTTGGTCAGGACCCGGGCGACCTCCTCGCCGCAGCGGCGCGGCACCTGGGCCACCGCCGGCGACGAGAAGTAGGCCGCGTGCGGGGTGAGGATGACGTTGTCGAGACGGCGCAGCGGGCTGTCGGCGCCGAGCGGCTCCTCCTCGAACACGTCGAGCGCGGCGCCCGCGAGCCAGCCCTGCTCGAGCGCGCGCGCGAGCGCCGCCTCGTCGACGACGGGGCCGCGGGAGGTGTTGATCAGGCACGCGGTGGGCTTCATGCGCCGGAGGAAGGCCTCGTTGATGAGGCCGCGCGTCTCGTCGTTCAGGAGCGTGTGGACCGAGACGTAGTCGGCCTGTGCCGCCACCGTGGCCAGGTCCGCGCGCTCGACGCCGAGCGACGTGAAGGGGGCGTCGTCGACGTACGGATCGCAGGCGATGACCCGCGTCTCCAGCGCCGCGATGCGACGGGCGAACGCGCTGCCGATGTTGCCCAGGCCGACGATGCCGACCGTCTCGCCGTGCAGCGACCCGGTGACCGGGCCGGGGACCCGTCCGCTCCACACCCCGGCGCGGATCTCGCGATCGAGGACCACGATCTTGCGGTTCCACGCGAGCAGCAGCGCGAGCGCGTGGTTGGCCACCTCGCGGATCCAGACGTCGGGCACGTTGACCACGACCACGCCCAGCTCGGTGGCGGCGGGAACGTCGATCACGTCGTAGCCCACCCCGGTGCGCACCACGACCTTGAGGCCCTCGAGCGATTCCATGACCCGTCGGGTGACCGGCGACGACGACACGATCAGGGCGTCCGCGTCCCGGGTGCGCTCGATCACCTCCGCCGCGTCGCCGATGAACGGCACGGACTCCATGCGCGCGGGCACCCGGTCGAGCGCGGTCTGGCAATCGGCGTAGTCGCGCTGGCCACGGCCCTGGATGACGTAGACCCTTGGAGTCTTGTCGGGGGGAGTCTTGTCAGGGGGAGTCTTGTCAGGGGGAGTCTTGTCAGGCACTGCGGTCTCCTTGGAGGAATGAGTTCGAGATCAGAACTGCCCGTGCCGGCCCGCGCCGGCCGCGAAGCGCCGCGCGCCCGCCTGGCTCTCGCCGGTATCCGCGGTGGCCTTGCCGAGCGCGAACTCGTTGGCCATCGCCTGGCGCAGGGGGAGCCCGACGCCCTCCCAGGCGGAGCGGCGGTCGCTTCGTACGCAGCGGGGCGGAAACGCCGCGATGGAGCGCGCGAGCGCCTCCGCCTCCTCGCGGGCGCGGCCGTCGGGGACCACCCGGTTGGCGAGCCCGAACGCGAGGGCCTCGCGCGCGTCGACCGCACGGCCGGTGAGGATCAGGTCGAGGGCCCGGGAGAGGCCGATCAGCTGCGGCAGGCGGACGGTGCCCCCGTCGATCAGGGGCACGCCCCAGCGGCGGCAGAAGACGCCGAAGATCGCGGTGTCTCCCGCGACCCGCAGGTCGCACATGAGCGAGAGCTCGAGGCCGCCCGCCACCGCGTAGCCCTCGACCGCCGCGATGGTGGGCTTGCTGAAGGCCATGCGGGTCGGACCCATCGGCCCGTCGCCCTCGGCGGACAGGGTGAGCCCGCGCTCGGTCCCGCGCGCCTTGAGATCCGCGCCGGCGCAGAAGACGCCGCCCGCGCCCCAGAGCACCGCCACGCGCAGCGAGTCGTCGGCCTCGAACTCGCGGAAGGCTTCGGTCAGCGCGCGGGCGGCGGGGCCGTCCACCGCGTTGCGCGCCTCCGGGCGATCGATCACGATCGTCGCCACCGTGTCACTGCGCTCCATCCGAATGGCCATGGTCCGCTCCCCGGCCGCGGGTCCTCGTCCGGGATCCGCGGCCCCCAGCAATCTACGGCTTTCCGCGCTTCGAGGCCAGCCCGGACGGAAGGCCGGGCTACAATGGGCCGGCCGTCATGCGAGGGGTGGAGCAGATTCCGTGGCTGTACGACGCCGTCTGTGCGGCGTTCGAGGCCTTCGGTCTCGCGCGCTGGCGGCGCTGGCTGGTTGCCGGGGCACGCGGGCGGGTGCTCGACCTGGGCTGCGGCACCGGTCGGAACCTGCCGCTCCTGTTGCCGGGGTCGGCCGCGATCGGCCTCGACCCGTCCTGGTCGTCGCTGCAGCGGGCCCGGCGCCGTGCGCCCGGGGTGCCCCTGGTCGCGGGGAGCGCCGAGGCCCTCCCGTTCCGCGACGCGTGCTTCGACACGGTGCTGAGCGGCCTCGTCTTCTGCTGCGTGCCGGATGCCCGGCGGGGCCTGCTCGAGGCCCGGCGCGTGCTCGGGCCGCGCGGCCGGCTCCGGATGCTGGAGCACGTGCGCTCGACCGAGCCGTGGAAGGCCCACCTCCAAGATTGGCTGCAGCCGGCCTGGACGCGCGTGAGCGGCGGATGCCATCCCAACCGCGACACCGAGCGTGTGGTCGAGGCGAGCGGCTTCGACATCGAGCCCGACGGGCGTCGCGCCCACGGCAACCTGCGCCGCTTCGCGGCGGCCCCGCGAGAGCCGAGTCCCTAGGGGAGACCCGATCATGGAGCGTCAAGCGGAGCAGCACGAGGCCGGGCAGATCGCGCGGACCCTGGAGACCGCGCACGACGCCGACGTGGCGGAAGCGCTGAACGCCATCGACCACGCGGCGGCCGCGCGGGTGCTGGCCGCGCTGCCGTTCGACCTGGCGGTGCGCGCGGTCAACCAGCCCGAGCTCGATCACCGGGCTCACCTCTTCGAGCACCTCCCCACCGACAAGGCGGTGGCCCTGATGACCGCGATGTCGGCCGATCAGCGCGTGGAGGTCTTCCGCGGCCTCTCCGACCGGGCCCGGGCGCGGCTGATGCCCACGATCGACGAGGCCACGCGCGCCTCGCTCCGCTCGCTCCTGAGCTACGCTCCGACCACCTCGGGCGGCATCATGACCACCGAGCACGTGGAGGCGCCCGCGACCTGGACGGTCGAGCGCGCTCTCGCTCAGATCCGCGGCGGCGGGCACCCGCACCGGCCGGTCTACGCGGTGTACGTGCTCGATCCGGTGGACCGGCGCCTCGTGCACGTGGTCACGCTCCGCGAGCTGGTGATGGCCGATCCCGCGCGCACGCTGCTCGAGGTGGGCGAGCGGCAGCCGCCGGTGACGGTCGGCCCGTGGACCCACCGGGAGGAGACCGCGCGCCTGATCGCCAAGTACGACCTGCTGGCGGTGCCGGTGGTCGACGAGGGCGGGCACCTCCTCGGCATCGTGACGGTGGACGACATGATCGACGCGATGGTGAAGGAGCAGACCGAGGACCTGCACAAGCTGGGCGGCGTCGAGGCGCTCGACGAGCCGTACACCAAGATCGGCTTCGGCACCATGATCCGGAAGCGGGCCGGCTGGCTCTGCGCCCTCTTCCTGAGCGAGATGCTCACCGCCACCGCGATGCAGTACTTCGAGGGCGAGCTGAGCCGGGCCATCGTGCTCACCCTCTTCATCCCGCTCGTGATGAGCTCGGGCGGCAACTCCGGCTCGCAGGCCACCTCGCTGATCATCCGCGCGCTGGCGCTCCGGGAGGTCACGCTGGGCGACTGGTGGCGGATCGCGATGCGGGAGGTCCCCGCGGGCGTGGCCCTGGGCGCCATCCTGGGCGCCATCGGCGTCGTGCGGATCTCCGCGTGGCAGGTTCTCGGTTTCTACGATTACGGGCCGCACTGGCCGCTGATCGCGACCACGGTGGGGGGAGCCCTCGTGGGGGTGGTGATGTTCGGCTCCCTCGCTGGCTCGATGCTCCCGTTCGTCCTCCGCCGGGTGGGCTTCGACCCCGCGAGCGCGTCGGCTCCCTTCGTGGCGACCCTGGTCGACGTCACCGGCCTCGTCATCTACTTCTCGGTCGCGTACCTGGTGCTGCGGGGTACGCTGCTCTAGCCTGCCGGCCCGCGTCGGGAACTGGCGGCGCCAACCTCCGCTTGCTGCGCTTGACCGGGGCGAGCCCGATCGAGGGCGGGATCCCCCTCATAGCGGACGGCAAGATCATCGGGGCTATCGGCGTCTCCGGCGGTACCGCGCCCCAGGACGGTCAGGCGGCGAAGGCGAGCGTCGACGGTCTGAAGTAGCGCACGCCCCTCACCCTGCCCTCTCCCCCAGAGGGGAGAGGGTGGGGGTCAGAATTCGACGGGGAGGGCTTTCAGGCCGCGGAGCGTCGACGACTCGCGCCAGGCGAGGGCCTCATCGGCGAGTAGGAGCCGCGGCATCCGTCGCAGCAGCGTCCCCAGCGCCAGCTGGCCCTCCACCCGCGCGAGCGGGGCGCCCAGGCAGAAGTGAATGCCGAAGCCGAACGCGATGTGGCGATTATCGGGGCGGGCGACGTCCAGTCGATCCGGGTCCGGGAAGTGGGCGGGATCGCGGTTGGCGGCGCCGATCGCGGTGACGACGAAGGCGCCTTTCGGGATCGTCTTGCCGCCCAGCTCCACGTCGGCGCTCGTGATCCGCGCCGTCCGCTGCACCGGGCTGTCGTAGCGCAGCAGCTCCTCCACCGCGCTGCCGATGAGGGCCGGCTCCCGCCGGAGGCGCTCGACCTCCGCCGGGTGCCGGAGCAGGGCGAGGAGGCCGTTGCCGATCAGGTTCACGGTGGTCTCGTGGCCCGCGATGAAGAGCAGCACGCAGGTCGCGAGCAGCTCGCCCTCGGTGAGCCGGTCGCCCTGCTCCTCGACCGCGATGAGCGAGGAGAGCAGGTCCGCGCGCGGGTGGCGGCGGCGCTCGGGGAGCAGGGCGCGGAAGTAGTCCGCGATCCCGCGGCGTCCGATGCGCCCGCGCTCCACGATCGACTCGTCGGACGGGATGCCGATGGCATCCAGGCTCCGGATGATGTCCGACGACCACTCCTTGATCTGCTCGTGGTGGCCGGCCGGCACGCCGAGCATGTCGCAGATGACGGTCACCGGCAGCGGGTAGGCGAGATCGCCGATGACGTCCATCCGCCCCTGGCGCTCCACCCGATCGAGCAGGAGGTCCACCACGCCCTGGATCTGCCCGCGCATGCCCTCGATGACCCGCGGCGTGAACGCCCGGTTCACGAGCGCCCGCAGGCGGGTGTGATCGGGCGGGTCGCGAAAGAGCATGGAGCGCGGGAGGCGGCCGGTCTCGGACTCCTCGCCGTACTGGGCCGAGAGGATGGCCTCGAAGCCGTCGCGCCCGAAGCGCGGGTCGCGCAGGGACGTGACGCAGTCCTCGTAGCGGGTGAGGATCCAGAGACCGAGCGCGCTCAGGTGGACGGGATCGGTCTCGCGCAGGTGCCGGTAGAACGGGTAGGGGTCGGCGTGGAAGGCGGGCGAGAGCGGATTGAAGAGGTCGGTCTCCGCCATGCGGCTCAGCTCACCATCGCGTAGGTCCGCTCGATGTTGGCGTGGAGCCCGGCGCGCCACGGCCGGTAGTGCTCGTAGGTCGCGAAGGCCTTCTCGTAGGTGGGGGCCAGGCGCGCGGGCACCCGCTGCTTGACCTCGTCCAGGCTCGCGCCGGTGGCGACCTCCTCGCGCACCGCCTCCACCATGTCGTGGATGTACCCGCGGAAGGTGCGCAGCCAGTCCCGCCCCGCCGGGTTGCCGTGGCCCATGACGATCGTGTCGAAGTCGAGCTCGGCCAGCCGGTCGATGGTGGTGACCCAGTCCTCCGGGTAGCCGTCGCCCATGTAGGGCGTCCAGCCGATGACCGCGTCGCCGGTGATGACCGTCCGCTCCTTCGGCAGGTAGACGAAGACGTCGCCCTCGGTGTGGGCGCGGCCCAGGTAGAGCAGGTGGATCTCGCGGTCGCGGCGGTAGAGCTTCATCGTGCGCTCGAACGCCATGGTGGGCAGGGCCGGCTTGAGCGCGCGCACCTCGGCGAGGTACGACTCGGCGAGCCGGAGATCGGCCTGGAGCTTCGCCCGCTGCTCGGTGCTGGTGGCCGCGGCCAGCTCGCTCCGGACCCGCGCCACCTCGGCGGGCGCCTGCCGCACGTGGTCCTGGATGCGCTTGAGGCCCTTCTTGACCATCGCCTCGCGGGTGAGCTGGTTGGTGATGATCTCCGCGCCGGGGTAGGCGGCCGGATAGACCTCGTTGCCGTGCCAGTGGTCCCAGTGGAAATGAGTGTTGACAACGAAGCGGACCGGCTTGGCGGTGAGCTCCCGCACGCGATCCACGATCACGCGCGCGGCGGAGGGCTTGGAATGGGTGTCGACGATCACGACCCCGTCGTCGCTCTCGATGATCGCGGTGTTGGAGTTGACCTTGTAGGCGGGGGCGGCCACCGCGACGTGGACGCCGTCGGCCACCCGCTGGAGGTCGAAGCGCGCGTCGCCCGCGGCGGGTCCTTCGTGAGCGCAGCAGTCCATTTGTGTGCTCTCCCTGCGCCCGATACTATGCGATGGCGACGACGCGCTCAAGCAACCCGAGGAGGGATTCATGGCGACGACCCGGACCGAGAAGGACACGATGGGAACGATCGAGGTGCCCGCCGACCGCTACTGGGGCGCCCAGACCCAGCGGTCGCTCGAGCACTTCCGCATCGGCGACGACCGCTTCCCGCGCGAGATCATCCGGGCCCTCGGCGTGCTCAAGAAGGCGTGCGCGCTCGTGAACCGCGAGCTGGGCCTGCTGCCGGAGGACAAGGCGCGGGCCATCGGGGCCGCCGCCGACGAGGTCATCGAGGGGCGCCTGGACGCGCACTTCCCCCTGTCGGTCTGGCAGACCGGCAGCGGCACCCAGACCAACATGAACGCCAACGAGGTGATCGCCAACCGGGCCATCGAGATCCTGGGCGGGCGGCTCGGCTCGCAGCAGCCGGTGCACCCCAACGACGACGTCAACCGGAGCCAGTCCTCCAACGACACCTTTCCGACCGCCATGCACATCGCGGCGGTGGAGCAGATCGAAGGGCGGCTCGTCCCCGCGGTGACGAGCCTGCGCGACACGCTGCGGGCCAAGTCGCGGGCCTTCGCCGACATCGTCAAGATCGGCCGCACCCACCTCCAGGACGCGGTGCCGCTGACCCTCGGCCAGGAGATCTCCGGCTGGACGAGTCAGCTCGACCGCGCCCTCGGCCAGATCCTGGCCGCGATGCCGGGGATTCTGGAGCTGGCCCTCGGCGGCACCGCGGTGGGCACCGGACTCAACGCCCCGCGCGGGTTCGGCGAGCGCGCGGCGCGCGCGATCGCAGACCTGACCGGGCGCCCGTTCGTGTCGGCGCCCAACAAGTTCGAGGCGCTGGCCGCCCACGACGCGCTCGTGGGGGCGCACGGCGCGCTCCGGACCCTGGCCGCGGCCCTCACCAAGATCGCCAACGACGTGCGCTGGCTCGCCTCGGGGCCCCGCTGCGGGATCGGCGAGCTGCGGATCCCCGAGAACGAGCCGGGAAGCTCGATCATGCCCGGCAAAGTCAACCCGACCCAGTGCGAGGCGCTCACGATGGTCTGCGCCCAGGTGCTGGGCAACGACGTCGCGGTCGGCTTCGGCGGCGCGTCCGGCCACTTCGAGCTGAACGTCTACAAGCCGCTCATCATCCACAACGTGCTGAACTCGGTGCGGCTCCTCGCCGACGCCTGCGCCTCGTTCGATACCCACTGCGCGCAGGGCATCGAGCCCGATCGCGAGCGGATCCGGGCGCTGGTCGAGCGCTCGCTCATGCTGGTCACCGCGCTGGCGCCCCGGCTCGGCTACGATCGGGCTGCCGCGATCGCCAAGAAGGCGCACGCCGAGGGGCTCACCCTCAAGGAGGCCGCGGTGGAGCTCGGGTACCTGACCGCGGAGGAGTTCGACCGGGAGGTCCGGCCGGAGTCGATGGTGGGCTAGCGGAGTCCGGGGCCGGGCGCCCGTTCAGCGGGCGGCCGGGGCCGCCGCGGCGGCGGCCTGCGGGTCCGTCATCTTGACCAGGACCTCGCGGAGGGTGCCGAGTCGGATCGGCTTCTTCACGACCAGGTCCACCCCGTCCGGCTTCTCGCCCGCCGCGTTCATCAGGTCGCCGAAGCCGGTGAGGAGGACGACCGGGGTGGCGGGAGACGCTTCCTTGACCATGGCCGCGAGCTGATCGCCGCCGACCTCCGGCATCGCCCGGTCGGTGATGACCACCGAGAACCGGCCCGCCTTGAACTTCTCGAAGCCGTCCCGCCCGTTGACCGCGGTCTGCACGGTGTGGCCGTCGCCGGTGAGGTACTCGGTGAGCACGTCGCGGGCGATCGGCTCGTCGTCGACCACCAGCACGTGGAGCGGGCCGCTCGGCGCCTGGGTGCGCTGCTGCACCTCGCGGGTCTGGACCGCGTCGGCGGGCAGGTGGAGGATGAAGGTGGTGCCCTTCCCGACCGCGCTCTCGATGTCGAGCGTGCCCCGGTGGCGCTTGACGATGCCGAACACCATCGGCAGGCCCAGGCCGGTTCCGCGCTCGCCCTTGGTGGAGAAGAACGGCTCGAGGCAGCGCCGGCGCACCTCCTCGGTCATCCCGGTTCCGGTGTCGCTCACCTCGAGGAACACGTGGGGCACCGGCGGGGTCGTGCGCGGCTCCTCGCCGGCGGGCGCCTCGCGCATGCCGGTCCGGATCCGGATGTTCCCGCCCTCCGGCATCGCGTCGACCGCGTTGAAGATGAGGTTGGTCAGCAGCTCGCGCAGCTCGGACTCGCTGCCGAGGATCTTGGGAATCGGGCGCATGTCGGCTTCGACCAGGATCGTGCGGCCGCTGCCGAGGGCCTCGTCGCGCCACCGCGGTCGGGTGAGGGCCACCGCCTGCTCGACCATCTGGTTGAGGGAGAGCGGGCGGTAGGTCTCGCCCTCCTCGCGTTTGCGGTAGAACTCCCGCAGGCGGCTCACCACGCTGGCCGCGTCCTCCACGCCGGTCATGATCAGCTGCAGGTACTTGGTGGCCTTGCCGGGCTCCTGGAGGATCTCCTGGTGCTCGAGCAGCATCTCCGCGTAGCCGGAGATCGGCACCAGCGCGTTGTTGAAGTCGTGGGCGAGGCCGCTCGCCATCTTGCCGACCGCGTTGAGGCGCTCCTGCTCGATGATGTGCCGCTGGGTGCGGTGCAGCTCGATGGCCACCGCGGCCTGCTTGGCGATGCCGT
>Ga0209438_1000447_pt1 | contig 12598 bp, 7 predicted proteins | sample GraSoi_2013_20cm_FD_185825 | JGI IMG/M metagenome (GOLD analysis project Ga0209438, IMG submission 185825) | Grasslands soil microbial communities from the Angelo Coastal Reserve, California, USA - Sample 9_17_2013_20cm (SPAdes) (version 2) | ecosystem: Environmental > Terrestrial > Soil >...
CGTTGAGGACGCCGCCGGCAGCCACGCGATGATCGTTCACCTGGACGCGATGCCGCCGTTCGGCCGTCGCGTAGGCCTGCTCCGCGAGGCGGAACCCGCCGACGCCGCGGCTGTGCTCGCTGTCGTCGAACAGGTCGTACCGAAACGTCAGCGCATCCGTCCTGTTCGGCCGGTAGTCCACGCGTCCCAGCGCGGTCGCGCGGCGTTCGGGCGCGGCGACGTTCTGCGAGACCGGTCCGTCGAGCGTCCACGCATTGACGATCGCGGTGTCGTCGTCGATCAAGTGTTGACCCGTGACGAAGAAGGACCAGGCCCGCCCGAAGAACGGTCCGCTGAACGCGGCTTCGTTCATCGCGCGGGTCAGATCCGGCTTCGCCGCGGCGAACGCATTCCGCGCCTGGAGCGCCGAGTTGCGGAAGAAGAGGGCGGCGCTGCCGTGATAGAAGCGGCGGGATCCACGTTCGGTTTCCACCTCCACGCGCGCCTTCCCGGGACTCTGGTACTCGACGGAGTAGGGGTTGCGGTTGACCACGAGACGATGGATGGCCGACGCCGGCACGTACGCGCCGCTTGTTTCGACACCGTCGACGACGACCGACGCGCCGCCCGTGGGCGAGCCCGCGGTGAACGCATCGACGATCGCGTGCAGGTCCTCCGCGTCGGTCGGCAGCCTGCGGATGCTCTCGGGGTCGAATTCGATCGCATCGGCATTCCGGGACGGCGCAAGAACGCCGCCCGACTCTTCGGCCGTCACCGTGACCTCTTCGTCGAAGCCGATCTGAAGCCGGATCGTCACACGGCCGTCGGGAATCGATCCGACGTCCACCTCCACGTCCCGTGGCTGGAATCCCGCGAGCTCCACGTGGAGGGTCGCGGCGCCGGACGGGACGTCGGCAAATGTGAACGCGCCGGTCGGACCGGTGGTCGCCTCGCCTGGATTGCCGCCCTGCGCGGTTCGGAGCACGACGATCGCGCCGGGGAGCGGGCCGCCCGCATCGTCAACGACGACACCCTGGACGGTGGCGGCCTGCGCGTGCACCGGGTGGGGCACGAGGATCAGGTGCACGAGCGCCAGCGCGGCGAGCGCCCTCATGCGGGCCACGGGACACCTCGCGATGCCCTGCCGCGGCTGACGGCGAGCATCGATCCGAAGTGAACGAACTGATGGCCCGTGAGCACGTCGAGCAGCTCGCGGAGCATCGTTCGATCGTGGTGTGTCATCACCGCGTGATGGAGCATCAGGCCGACGGGCTCGTGAGCGGCGTCCACGCAGGCGGCAATGGTCCGCCCCCACGTGTCGGGCCCGGTGACGGCCCCGCGGCGGCCCGTCCAATCGAGCGAGACGGGCAGCTCCGCGAGGTGCTCGACGTCGAAGCGCCCGGCGCTGACGTCGCACGACAACAGCTCGAAGTCGAGCGCGGCAAGACATCGGGCCGTCACCTCGGTGCAGCGGTTCCACGGCGGCGTGAAGACCGGATCGAGACGGTCGCCGACGAGATCGAGCAGCTGCCGCAGACCGGCGACAATGTCGCTCCGCTGGTCGTCCGCGGCGCGCGAGCGGCCGAACTCGGACTTAGGTCCCGCGCCTTCGTGGTCGACGTGCCGACGGCCGTGCTGATGCACCCTGACGGTGTGGTCGTCGCGCCGATGCAGCTCACGGGTAAACCCCGCGTCGGCCGCATCGGGAATCACGGCCAGGTCGATCGGCACGCCGTAGCTGCACGTCGTGTCGAGCAGCTCGCGCAACCGGTCGTTGCCCCACCCGCCGTCGTCGTCGCGGATGAAGATCGTCGTGGGCCGGTGGCGGCGATCCAGTACCGCGCGAAGCGGATCGAGCCAGTGACCCGTCATGCGGGCTCTCCCGCGATCGCGAACCTCCGCGTCACCTGCTCGCCCATCGCGGCCATCAGGACTTCGGTGCTGCGCCGCCCACCGTCCATGTCGAGCGCCATCTCCGCGCGCGACGCCGATGGCAGGCTGCCTACTGCTTCGGCCAGCGCGCGCGCACTCTCACCCGCGCGGACGACGCGGACGACACCCAGACGCTCCAGTCGATGGGCCCGCGCGGTCTGCTCCGAATCACCGTTCTCCTCGAACGGGACGACGACGGCCGGGACGCCCGCACGGACGATGTCGAGCGCCGTGTTGTAGCCGCACTGGCTCACCGATACCGACGCGCGTCTCATCGCGCCGCACATGTCGTCGATGCTGCGTTCGACGCGGATACCCGGGCGCCGCTGTGCCGCGGAGCGGACGTCCGCCAGCGTGCGCTCCGGGCACAGCGGTCCAGTGATGATGGTCATCGGCAGGGAGGCAAGCGGAAGGTCGTCGTGCGCCTCGATGGCCATCATGTAGAGCGCTTCGGCGAAGCGCCCGCCGCCACCCGACACGAGAATGCCGGAGCGCTCGACGTCCGGGTCGTGCCCGGGACGTTCCGCGACGACAAATCCCGTGTGGTGGACAGCAGTGGAGAGCGGCCGCGATGGGTGGAAGGTGTCGTGCAGCGTGGCAAACCGCGGGTCCGTGTGCACCAGCACCAGGTCGAACCATGCATCGACGAGCGCGTGCGTGCGATCGTCGTGCTCCTGTTGCTCCGGGCCGCGATCCACGAGCAGGTCGCGTACGCTCGTCGCGACGACGGGCCGTGGGCCCCGGCGCGTTTCGTCGAGCAGTGCGACGATCTCGTCGTGGAACTTGCGCCGTCCGAACGGAAACAGCTCGATGACGACCACGGCGGGCTGTATGTGGCGATAGACCTCGACCAGCCGCTTCCTGCGTTCGGCCTTGACGTGATCGACGGATGCTCCGGCGCCCGGCACGAACAGCTTTCCGGCGGCATCCTGAGCCAGCGGGGGAAGCTCGATCGTCTCGACGGCCGACGGAGGCGCAAGACCGGCCGGGGAGACGCCCCCGCTGACGAGCGTCACCTGGAACGCCTTCGCGAGCTGCGCGCCGAGAGCCCACGCGCGTGTCAGGTGTCCCAGTCCCAGCGAATGCTGGCAGTAGAGGAGGAGCGCCGGCCTTTCCGTCACAGCACCTCCAATCCGCGATCGAGCAGGCGCTCCGACGTGGCCAGCAGCGCGGGGAAGTGCTCCAGGCCGAGCGGCCGCACGCGCGTGACGGCCCTGGCCGCCCGTTCGACGAACAGCGCGGCGGCCGTGTGCCACGCGAGCGAATCGCGGCGCGGCAGGTCCCGATGGGAGCGGTACCCGACGAGAAACGCGTCGGCGCGTGCCAAGCACTCCCCGGCGGACAACTCCTTGGTCTCGCGGCGGTACAGGAGAGCCGCGAGCATGCTGGCGATGTCGGCCGCGGTCGCGCCGATCGCGACGTCTTCGACGTCGATGAGCGCCACCCGATCGGCATGGACGATGGCGTTCTTGGGGTGCAGGTCGCCGTGCAGACAGGCCTGCCCGTCGGAGGCGGCCGCGGTCGCCGTCAGGCGCGCCGCGAGATGATCGATGGCATCCGCCACGTCCGGCCGGCAGCCGCGCATGGTCGACGCTTCCGTCGCGAGATGCTCCGGTGCGAACCGATCGAAGCGCGGCGCGTCCGGCATCGCAAGGCCATGAAACGCCGCGACGGCCGCGCCGAGTCGTTCCAGGTCCGCGATCTCGTCGTCACCGCACGACTCTGCCATCCGCCGACCGGGCAGCGCCTCGAGCCAGAGCGTCCGGTGCGTGCTGGAATAGCCAAGCGGCTTCGGCAAGCACAGCCAGGGATTGAGGGGATCCAGCACCGCGCGCAGGTTCGTGTAGGTGGCGTAGTCGCGTGACGCCTGGTGCGCGGCCGTGATCTTCGCGTACGCGATCGCCACCTGTCCGCTGTCCTCGCAGGCGAGCGTCGCCGACTTCTCGGGCGCGTAGGCGACGAGCCGCTTATGCACCGGCGGGCCGGTATCGATGCCCGGCACGGCCGTGGAGGGATCCAGGATCGCCGCAAGCGACGCGATCTTGCGATCGTTGGGAAACACCCAGTACACCGCGCCAATCTCGAAGTCGTATGCGATGCCGCGGATCGCCGCGACGTCCTTCGTATCCGGGACCGAGCGCCGAAACACCTCTCCGCTCTTTGCGCCGGCAAACATGCGCGCGGCGATCGTGCGCTCGGCGCCATCGATGTCGGCGCGATAGACCGCGCGCAGGCTCCTGCCCACCTGGTAGTTGACGCGCGCGAGCGCGGGCTCACCGACGTCAGCGGGCGCGTCGATTCCAAGGGCCGACGCCAGCCTCCGACGCACGAGCGCGGGTTCGAGAAGCACGTCGCGGTACGGCAGTGCAGGGTCGAGGGCGAGCCGCACCGACGAGGTGAAGGTCATTGACGCACCTCGCGGCTCCACGCCGCCATCGCACGGCTGCCGTCGTCTCGCAGCAGCGCGACGCCGCCGTCGAGGGTCCACCTGACGCGGTCGCACGTGTTCGCGCCGGCGCCATGGCGGACGTGCGCGGTGGCCACGCCCTGCTCGAACCGCACGGCGAGGTCGGGCGCGGGCTCGTCCGCGTGCGCGAGGGGCATAAGGAGCGTCACGAATTGCGCGCTCGCGGTGCCGTCGGCCGTGAAGGTCACCACCGGCGCCTCGTGCTTCGTGCCGTACTCGAACGACACCCATCCTGGTTCCACACCCGGCGTGGCAACGCCCGCGACGACGATCGACAGCCGCGACGTCGACGCCCGGGCTCCGCCCCGGACGGACGCGATCGCCACGTCGCGCTGATCCGGCGTCAAGTGAAAGCGAAGCTGGTAGCGGTGCGGCTCATCGCCATCGAGCGAGTCTTCGATCAGCCAGTACTCGTCGTTGACGAACAGGATGCGGCGGCGATGGACGACGTCGTACACCGGCGAGAGCGCCTCGCCGCACAGCACGTCGAGGCCGCCGCCCGTCAGGCGGTGCTCCAGGTGCGCGCGCGCAACGGGTCCTTTGGGTTTGCCCCGGCGATAGGGCGTCTGGTCGGCGTCGTCGACGGTGACCGTGTTGTGCGCGGCCGTCCCCTTGAACCAGCGGCGCCACTGCGGCGGATCATCGCAGTAGGTGTAGCGGCCCGGATCGACGACGAGCGGACCGCCGTTGGCGGCAATCTCGATGTTGAGCGCATCGTAGTGCCCGTGGCCGCCGTCTCCCACGCTGCCGCAATCGAAGATGAGATAGCGTTCGTCCGCCATGTCGCGCCCGCGGTCGCCCCAGCCGCTGCGCTGGACGAAGTAACCGCCGTCGGGAAAGCTGGCGGACCGTGACGGCGGCGGCGCACCTGTTCGGCCCCGCGTCCCGATGTACGTGAAGTCCGGGCGTTCGAGGAGCCCGCCGGCGATCTGCAGCAGGTCGAGGTAGCTGCCGCCGTCGCTGTCGGACAGCGCCGGGATGGTGCCGTCGGGCCGATGACAGTGCAGCGCGAATTCGCAGGCGCGCGTCAGCCGCTCGTCGAAGGCAGGCGACAGCTGAATGCCGAAGCGGTGCGCGTTCTCGCGCATGCCGACGAAAGACCGGAGCACGACGTGGTGGTAATGCGTCGAGCGCTCGCGATGGACGCCGTCGGGCAGCACGTCGGCGAGGAGGTTCTCGGTGAGCGCGTCGATCGAGAACTGCAGGAGACCGCGGTCCGGATCCAGCGACCGCAGGCTGAGCGCGGCGACGAACAGCGCGTACAGCTCCAGCGTCCGGTGATTGCGCTCGCGCGTGAGGTGGCCGCGCAGGTACGCCACCTGCGCGCGCAGGCTGTCGGTGATGCGTGCCTCGAAGCCGGGCATTGAGGCCTCGACGTCGAACCGCTCGGCGAACCGTCCCCATGCGTACAGCCAGTTCTGGATGCGCCGGCCGATGACGTCTGTCGGGTCGTAATCGACCGGCACCTGCGCGATCCACGACGTGACGAGCCGCTGCCACGCCGTCAGGTACGCCGTAGCGCCGGTCCGTTCGGCCGCCGTCGCGAGATCGAGACCGTAATAGAACTTGCTCCACTCGAGCCGCCACTCCTTGTCGGGCGGCAGCGGTGCGCCAAGCCAGTCGGGCTCGAGGCCGAGCGTCAGCGTCATGCCCTGGATGGGAAAGCGGCCGGCGGCGACGGCGTCGGCGACAGCCACGCTCCGGTACACGTGCTCGAACACGCAAAACAGCCGGCGTGGCGATGCCGCCGTGAGGACCTCAGGCACCCTGCACGCCCTTCGCAGTGACGAGGCGCAGGCCGGATGGATGAACCGCGATGCGTCCTTCTTCGAGCCGGTAGATGACGTCGGCGTGGTCGAAGAGCGCCAGCCGGTGGGTGATCGCCAGGCACGTGCGCCCGTAACGCATCTGTCTCAGCGCCGACGCGATGATGGCTTCCGATTCGGGATCGACGTTCGAGGTCGGCTCGTCCAGCAGGAGGATCGGGCGGTCCAGCAGGAACGCCCGCGCGAGCGACAACCGCTGCCGCTGGCCGCCCGAGAGGTTGACGCCGTCTTCTCCGAGAGGCGCGTCCAGCCGGCTCGGTATGCCGCGGACGAAGTCGTCCATCGCGACGAACGCGAGCGCGTCCCATACCCGCTCGTCCGGGACCTGCTCGCCGGTGGGCGCCAGCGCTTCGCGCAGCGACCCGGCAAACAGGTGCGTGTCCTGCGCCATCATCGCGATCTGCCGCCGCAGCGATTGCACCGTGATCGCGGAGAGCGGGCGGCCGTCCAGGAGAATCTCGCCAGACGAGGGGTCGAACAGCCGGACGAGCAGGCTGAGCAGCGTGCTCTTGCCGGCGCCGCTCGCGCCGGCGAGCACGGTGAGCGTCCCGGGCTCGAGCCGCAGGTTCACGCCGCGCAGCACGGTCTTGCGCCCGGTGCCGTACGAGAAGCACACGTCGCGCAGCTCGATCACGCCTCGCGCACGCGCGATGGCGACGGCACCCGGCGCATCGCGCACGAGCGGCTGCTGATCGAGAAGCGCCAGCAGGCGCTCGCCGGCGGCCAGCCCCTTCGACGTCGTTTCCGCGAGATCGTTGAGGCGCTCGACCGGCTTCAGCAGCTGCGTGAGGTACGACGCGAGCACCGTCAGCGCCCCCAGCGTGAGCCTGCCCTGCAGCACCAGCAGCGCGCCGCCGGAGACCAGCACCGCCGTCGCGATGCCGTGCGCCACGCGGATGGCCCGCTCCATCTGGGACGCCGCGCGCGTTTCCGCGACGCCCGCCTCCAGGCAGTTCGCGTTCAGCCGGCGGAAGCGCTGTCGCGCGTGCTCGTCGCCGCCGAGCGCCTGGATCACGGGCAGGCCGCGGACGATTTCCTGCGCGAGACCGGCGACGTCGCCTTCGCGGCGGCGGCGCTCGCGCGATGCGCGGCCGAGGCGCGTGCCGTACACCCGGACGATGGCGGCGAGCCCCGGCATCAGCAGCACCGCGAACAGCGTGAGCGCCGGCTGCAGCCACAGCATCAGCGCCAGGGTCGCAGCGGTCGTCAGCAGGTACTCGACGATCGTGGGGATCGTCCGCGACAGGAATCGCACGAGCTGATCGACATCGCCGACGAGCCGCAGCGCCAGCTCGCCGCTCCTGTGGGTCGTGCGGATCGTCGGCGGCAGCCGTTGCAGGTGGACCATCATCCGGTCGCGCACCTCGATGTTGAGCCGCTCGCGGAAGCGAGCGGTCCGCGTCGCATGCAGCGATTCCACGAGCGCGCGCCCGGCGGCCAGGACGACCATCGACGCCGCCATCGCGAACACGACGGTCTCGGGCGAGGCGTCGCGCAGCCCGGCCGCGGCGAGCGCGCGCGGGAACGGCCGCTTCGACAGGACGTTGTCGATGATCACCTTCAACGGCCACGGCGCGGCGAGGCCGAGCACCACGCCCACGATGCGCAGCGCATAGGCCGAGGTCAGCAGCGATCGATGCTCCAGCGCGACCGGCGTGGCCCACCGCATCACGTCCCGCCAGGTCTTGCCCGTCGTCCCGCTCATGCGACCCTCCGGAAGAGCGCGCAGAGCTCTCCAATCAGCCGGTCGCCGTCGAACCGCTCGGCGACGGTGGCGCGCGCCCGCGCGGCAAGCGCTCGCGCGAGCGCCGGGTCGCGGTGGATCCGCAGCAGCGCCTCCGCGGTCTGCTCGACATCGTCCGGTTCGACGAGGAGGCCGGTGGCTTCGTGCTCGACCAGTTCGGGGATGCCGCTGATGGCGGTGGTCACCACCGGAAGACCGGCCGCCATCGCTTCGACGATCACGTTCGGAATTCCGTCACGATCGCCGTCTTCGCTGACGCGACACGGCAGGCAGAAGACCGTGGCGCCGCGCAATGCGTTCAGCAGGTCGGCCTGCGACATCGGGTCGAGAAGGACGACGCGGTCCTGCAGCCCGAAGCGCTCGATCGCGGATGACACCACGCTCGTCTGGTCGCCGCGTTCGCCGATGATGTGCGCCTCGATCGCGACACCACGCGCGGCGAGCCGTGCGCACGCCGCAACGAGGACGTCGAAACCCTTCTTGTGCACGTGACGGCCGACCGAGACAATCCGCAGCACGCTTGGGACGGGCGCGTCGCGCGCCGCGAGGTCGCGGGTCATCAGCCCGGCGAACTCCGCGTTGAGCCCGTGATAGACGCGGAACACCGGGGTGCTGCCCGCATGCGGGAGGAGGAATGCGCGGCTGGCGTCCGTGCAGGTGACCGCGAAGCGCGCCGCCGCGAGCTTCCGCCGGAGCAGGCCTGCGGGGTTCAGCGACGGTGTGTAGAGGTCCTTTGCGTGCGCGGTAAACGAGAACGTTCGTCCCGACATCATCGCAGCGAGCCACGCGACGGTCGTCGCGCCGTGACAGAAATGCGCGTGGAGGTGCGTCACGTCTGGTGCCTCGCGGAGGCGATCCGCAACCGCCACTGCCTGCAGGAACTCCTTGACGTACACCTTGCGAGGGGCGGACCAGAACGTCGCGCGGCTGCGCACCGCCTGCGCGCCTGCGGCAGCGGATGCGCGAAGCACGCCGGACGGCCACGCGCCCGCGGTCCGCGCGAGCGCGCCGGCAAAGATGGGCAGATGCTGCCGCAGCCATCCCCACAGGGGGATTCCGGAGACCGACGCGGTCTCGGGCAGGTACTCGGGCGACGCCTGGATGCGGTCGATGGTGGCATGGCGGAGCGTGGGATCGCCCCGCTTGATCACGAACAGCCGCAAGCGGACGCCGGCCTGTTCGAGGCGATAGATCTCGCTCGCGATGAAGAGCTCGGACAGGCGCGGGTAACCCTTGACGATGTAGGCCACCGCCGGGCCGTGCGGCTGTGTGCGCTCGACGCCCGCCGCAACGTGGCTACCCATACGCGTCGCGCAGCACGGATGCGAACTGCTTCGTGCAGCGCCCGGCGTCGAAACGACGTTCGACCATCGCGCGGGCGGCCGTTCCCAGCCGCCGGCGCCTGTCGGGGTCGCGGGCAAGGGTGGTGAGTGCGCGCGCCAGGCCGGGGGCGTCGCCGGCCCGGACGAGAAGGCCCGTTTCCGCGTTACGAACGGCCGAGGCAATCGCGCCGGTCTCGCTCGCGACGATCGCGGTGCCGGCCGCCATCGCCTCGAGCACGACGTTCGGCAACCCGTCGCGATCGCCGGTCGCGTCGCGGATGGACGGCACCACGACGACGTCCGCCGCCTGGTACTCGGACGGCAGCCCCTCGTGTGTGAGCGGCCCGCAGAAGGTCACGCGGTCGGCGATTCCGGCCGCCTGGATCCGCGCGACGAGGCGGTCTCGCTCCGGCCCGTCGCCGACGATGCGCAGTCGCCAGGGGAAATCGAGTCTCGATGCCGCGTCAACGAGGACGTGCAGCCCTTTCTTTTCGACCAGGCGGCCGACAGCCAGCATCGCGAAATGGGGCGAGGGTGCTCGGCGGCGCGCTGTGAAGCGTCTCAGATCGACGCCGTGCGGCACGATGGACACGTGTGCGTCGCTGCCGTCGAACTCGCGCGCCACGTCTGCGTTGCAGGCGATCACGCACGACGCTCGATGCGCGCGCGCGTGCAGCTCGTGACGCGCCACCTTCCGCGCGTCGCGCGCGTGAGCGCTGAACCCGAAGGGCACGCCGAGCCGCCGCGCGAGGTCCTCGGCGACGGCCGCCGGGGCGTGCGCGAAGTAGCCATGGACGGCGGCTACGGGAACGCCGGCGAGCTGCCGTGCGGCATCGGCCGCGTGAGACGCCGCGGTGTAGCCGGACAGCAGCGTGACACGTCCACGCAGCGCGTCCGCCGCCGGCTGGCAGGCGCCCTCCTCGCCCGGCTTCGTGCTGAAGATCGCGGCGAGCATGTCCCCGCGGTCCAGCGCCGCGAGCTCGGCGAGCGCGAACGTCTCGGACCGCCGTGGAAACCCGCTCACGACGACGACGATGCGGGGCGGCGTCACGACGGCACCCGCTCCAGCAGGGCCTCGACGCGGAGATGGATACGAGCGAGGCCGTCGAGATCCACGGACGGCGGCGTCGGCGGCCGCTCGAGGCGGCCAAGCACGACCGACATCAGCCGGTCGGGGCGAAGGTCGTCCGGCTCGACGACGTCGAACAGTCCGCGCGCGGCGAGCAGGCGCGCGCGCAGCAGCTGTTCGCCGACCGGCTGGCTGCGCGGGACGAGCACCGCGCGCACGGCGCACGACAGCAGCTCGCAGACCGTGTTGTAACCGGCCATCGAGACGACGAGATCGGCCGCCGCATAGCGGCTGGCCAGCTCGGCTTCGAAATCGACGAACGTGACGTCCGGCAGCGAGCCGAACCGTCGCGACAGCCGTTCGCGGGAGGCGGGCGGCAGCTGCGGACCGAACACGACGGTCGTCCGCAGCGCGACGCTGCGCGGCAGGGCCATCAGCCCCTCGAGATACGTTTCAATCAGCTCCGTGCCGTCTTCGCCGCCGCCGGTGGTCACGAGCACGCGGGGCGGTCCGTCCTCGCGCAGCGCGCGGTGCGTCGGCCGTTTCAAGTAGCCGCAGTACCGCGTCTTGCCCGCGACCTCCGGTGGGAAGCGGTATTCGACGACCGCGTCGAAGACCGACCGTTCGCCGTAGATCCACACCTCGTCGTAGTAGCGCGCGATGGTCTTCATGTCGTGCGCGCGTTTCAGCGACAGCTGCGTGCGCTCCGGCGTGTCGAGGATGTCGCGCATGCCGAGGACGATGCGCGTGCGGGCGCGTGCGCGGCGCAGCGAGCGCAGCGGATCGAGCAGCTCGCCGCCGATGCCGGCGGCGCGCTTGTCCACGATCAGGAGGTCGGGCGCGAAGCCGAGGATGGCGCGTTCGAGCACGCCCGATCGGATGTGCGCGACCTCGGAAGACCGCGTATTCAGGTACGCGGGCTCATACTGATCCGCGTCGGGTCGCGTCACGCACGGCAGCTTGATGTAGTCGGTCCGCGGCGGAATGCGGAACGCGTGAATCATCGGCGAGCCCGTGACGATCAGCAGCGAGGCGGACGGGTATGCGTCAGCGATCGTTTCCGCGAGCAGCAGCGTGCGGCGGATGTTGCCGAGACCGAATGTGTCGTGTGAGTACAGCAGCACCTTCGGCGATCGCGACGCGGCGTCGGATCGGTGCTCGTGACGGTCGGCTAGAGCGACACTGAACCGCTTTGTCATAGATGCGATCCATGTCCACTGCGCTGTTGCGCGCGCCCTGGTGGGGAGCCAGGAAACGCGCGCACGATAGCACGGAGATCGATGCTTTGAGATCGACTTACCAAAAATGAGCGCACCTTTCGGAAGACGTCAGCGGATCGCAGACGAGTTGCGCGACCGACGGACGGGCTGTCGAACTGTTCGGCGGAAGTGAACTGATGCGCTAACCGTGGATCACGCGCTGACGCAACGACGGCAGCACGAACGAGATCTTTCAACAGGTCGGCGACTGACCATTGCCGTCACATTTCTCCGATCGTGTGCGGCTAAGGTCCGGAGTTGGTGTCGCGTGGGTCGTCGTGAATGATGTTGTGGCAGTGCATGACGTAGCGGCCGACGAAGTCGCGGAGGCGCATGCGGACGTCGCGTCGCTACGCTCGACCATGCGCCGACCGCACCGTGGTACCCGGAATCAACACACCTTCCGCCAATTGCTTGGCGCGTTACGGGAAAACCCGATCGATTGAAAAGAAAAGGACCGGTATGCGCCGAGGAAATTCCCGGTGGCCGAAGATTTTGCCGTCAGCGTGCAGTTCCGACTTGACAGTCATCTTGACTCGCAGCAAATTACGCGTTCTTGAACGCTCACGCTCGATGGTGATTCTGTACTTGGAGTTCGCATGCTTCCTGCGCACCAAGTCACACCGGACAGCAATTCCGACATCCGGTGGGTCGAGATTCGCTGCTGCGGCTGCGGCCGGTTGCTCCAGAAGATCGAGCAGCATGGTCTTCGGCCGGGCAAACACATCGAAATAAAGTGCAGCCGCTGCAAGGCCATCAATCGGATGGTCGGACCAGAGCCGCTCTGACGTCACCGTCTCGCCGTTTCGCAGTCTGAATTCGAACAGAGGCCCGTGGCGCGCAGAGGCCCCAACGCGCGCGCATCGGGCTTTTGTTTTTTCGATCTCTTAATCTCTCAATCTTTCGAAGGAGAACCGCTGATGAGCAACCGTGATGTTCTCCGCTTCAATCGTCGAGACCTGCTGAGGCTCGGTGGCGCCGCTCTGATTGGTGGGGCCGC
>Ga0209438_1000450_pt1 | contig 12558 bp, 13 predicted proteins | sample GraSoi_2013_20cm_FD_185825 | JGI IMG/M metagenome (GOLD analysis project Ga0209438, IMG submission 185825) | Grasslands soil microbial communities from the Angelo Coastal Reserve, California, USA - Sample 9_17_2013_20cm (SPAdes) (version 2) | ecosystem: Environmental > Terrestrial > Soil >...
GGACGTGTCCAAGCGCGGGGCCGGCACCACCATCTGCGCCTTCTACGACGGCGCGGTCGGCCCCTACGTGAGCTACATCGAGAAGTTCCGCGGAGAGTTCGAGGCCCTGATCCCCCACGATGCCTAAGCTCACGATCGACGGCAAGGAAGTCGAAGTCGCCCCGGGTACCAACCTCATCGAGGCGGCCCGGCACGCCGGCTCCGAGGTGCCCCACTACTGCTATCACCCCGGGCTCAGCATCGCGGGCCAGTGCCGGCTCTGCATGGTGGACATCGAGAAGAATCCGCGCCCGCAGATCGGCTGCAACACCCAGGCCGCCGACGGGATGGTCGTGCACACGCAGACCGAGCGCGTGCTCGAGACCCGCAAGTCGATCATGGAGTTCCACCTGGTCAATCATCCGCTCGACTGCCCGGTGTGCGACCAGGCGGGCGAGTGCTGGCTGCAGATCTACTACATGCGGCACGGCCTCTACGATCCGCGGATGGTGGACGAGAAGGTCCACAAGCCGAAGGCGGTGCCGCTCGGGCCCCACGTCATGCTGGACGCGGAGCGCTGCATCCTCTGCTCCCGCTGCGTGCGCTTCTGCGACGAGGTGACCGGCGGGGGCGAGCTCGGCATCTTCAACCGCGGCGACCACTCCGAGATCGGTCTCTTCCCGGGCAAGACCCTCGAGAACAAGTACTCCGGCAACGTGATCGACATCTGCCCGGTGGGCGCGCTCACCGACCGCGACTTCCGCTTCCAGGTACGCGTGTGGTACCTCGACACCGCGCGCTCGGTCTGCAACGGCTGCGCCCGGGGCTGCAACGTCGAGGTGCACACCAACCGCCGCCGGCCGCACCACAACCAGGGCCGGCGCATCGCGCGGATCAAGCCGCGCCACAACCCCGACGTCAACCAGTGGTGGATGTGCGACGACGGCCGCTACGGCTTCCGGTGGATCGACGACGACAGCCGGCTGCTCGCCCCCACGAGGCGCGCGGCGGGAAAGGACGTCTCCCTCGGCTGGGACGCGGCGGTCACGGCCCTGGTGGAAGCCCTCAAGCGCTACCGCCCGGAGGAGATCGGAATCCTCGCCTCGCCCCAGATGTCGAACGAAGACCTCTTCGCTCTTCAGCGGATCGCGGCTCAGCTCGGGATCGGCGGGATCGATCACCGGGTCCCGCCGCGGGCGCCCGGCGACGAGGACAGCCTCCTCATCCGCGCGGACAAGAGCCCCAACCGGCGAGGGGCCGAGCTGATCGGGCTGGGCCAGGCGGACGGCCACGCGATTCTGGGCGGAGCGCGGCAGCGTCGCGTCAAGCTCCTGTGGGTCTTCCAGCACGACCTCCTCGATTCGGGCTGGGCCCAGGCCGACGTGACCGCGGCCCTCGCCGCGGCCGAGATGGTGGTGTTCCAGGGCCCGAGCGCGAACGCGACCAGCGCGGGCGCGCACCTGGTGCTGCCGAGCGCGGCCTACGTCGAGCGCGAGGGCACCTTCACCAACTTCCAGGGGCGCGTGCAGCGTTTCCGCACCGTGATGGAGCCGCTCGGCGAAGCGATGGCGGACTGGTCCATCCTCGGCCGGGTCGGGCGCGCGCTCGGGGGCACGGATCCGGTCTTCGCGGCCACCCGGGCCGAGCAGGTCTTCGCGGGCCTCGCCGGGCAGGTGCCCGCCTTCTCCGGCATGAGCTACCGCGGGCTGCGCGACGCGGGCCAGGTGGTGAAGGCGTGAGCGGTCTGGCCCTCGATCTCCTGCTGCAGGCGATCCCGGTCGGGTTCGTCATGTTCCTGGTGCTGAACTTCGGGGGGCTCCTCACCTGGGTCGAGCGCAAGCAGTCCGCGATCATGCAGGACCGCATCGGAGCCAACCGGGCGTCCATCTCGGTGCTCGGCCTTCGCATCCGCGTCCTGGGCCTGCTCCATCCGCTCGCCGACGCGGTGAAGATGCTCACCAAGGAGGACTTCACCCCCGCGCGCGCGGACGTCCTGCTGTTCAAGCTGGCCCCGTTCGTGTCGGTCTTCTTCGGCCTCGCCGCCTTCGCGTCGATCCCGTTCGGCGACACGCTCCAGATCATGGGGCGCGAGATCCAGCTGCAGGCGGTGACCCTCAACGTGGGCATCCTCTACGTGCTGGCCATGATCTCGCTCGGGGTCTACGGGCTGATGATGGCGGGCTGGGCCTCGGCCAACAACTACGCCCTCCTGGGCGGGCAGCGCGCGGCGGCCCTCATGATCTCGGCCGAGGTCGCGATCGGGGCCTCGATCATGGGCGTGGTCATGGTCTACGGCTCGCTCAACATGCAGGACATCGCGCGCGGGCAGGGCCAGCCGCTGCTGCCGCAGTTCTTCGGCGCCTGGATCCCGGCCTGGGGCGTGCTCACCCAGCCGGCCGCGTTCATCCTGTTCCTCACCGCGGGCATCGCCTCCACCAAGCGCATCCCCTTCGACACCCCCGAGGGCGAGTCGGAGATCATCGGCTACTTCGTCGAGTACAGCGGGATGAAGTTCGGCATGTTCGCGATGGCCGACTTCCTCGAGACGGTGGTGATCTCGGGCATGACCACCGCGCTGTTCCTGGGAGGCTGGCAGGTGCCGTACCTCCAGGCCTCCGGCTTCGTCTTCCCGTGGGGCGCGAGCGTGGCCCTGCCCCACCTCGCGGTGGTCGGCCTCCAGGTCGTGTCCTTCCTCACCAAGGTCGTGGTCATGCTCTGGTTTCTCATGCTCATCCGGTGGACGCTCCCGCGCTTCCGTTACGACCAGGCGATGCGGCTCGGCTGGCTCGCCCTGTTCCCCCTGTCGGTCCTCAACATTCTCGTCACCGCGCTGGTATTGCTCGCGGTGGGGAAGGGCTGAGCCGTGGCGTACCAGACCGAGAACACCCCCGCCGATCCGCGCCACTCGAGCCGGCTCGGCCTCCGCCAGCGCTTCTACGTGGTGGAGGTGCTGGTCGGGCTCGCGCTGACCTCCCAGCACTTCTTCGTCAACATGTGGCGGCACACCCTGAAGGTGGTGTTCCGGAGCAAGAGCGCCCGCGGGGCGGTCACCATCCAGTACCCGGACGAGCGCCGACCCTACTCGCCCCGGCTGCGCAGCCTGCACCGGCTGGTGCGCCGGGAGGACGGCTCGCCGCGCTGCGTGGCCTGCATGATGTGCGAGACGGTGTGCCCGGCCCACTGCATCTACATCGTGGCCACCGAGCATCCGAACCCGGAGATCGAGAAGGTCCCGGAGCGGTTCGACATCGACCTCGGCAAGTGCGTCTTCTGCGGCTTCTGCGTCGAGGCCTGCCCCGAGGACGCGATCCGGATGGACACCGGCATCCTGGAGTTCGCGGCCTACGACCGGGCGAGCATGGTCTACACCAAGGACACGCTGCTGGCGCTCGAGCCGGCCGGCGTCGACGGCGTCCCCACCTCGCCGGTTCCGATCCCCCCGTCGCGGAGACCGGCGTGAGCTTCGTCACCTTCTTCGTCCTGGCCGCCCTCGCGGTCGGCTCGGCGGCGGGGCTGCTCCTGCGCCGGAACCCGATCCACGGGGCCCTGTTCCTCGTGGTCAACCTGGGCACGATCGCGGCCTTGTTCCTGACTTTGCGGGCCGAGTTCCTGGCCGCGGTGCAGGTGATCGTCTACGCGGGCGCCATCGCGGTGCTCTTCGTGTTCGCGATCATGGTGCTGATCCCCGGCAAGGAGGAGACCGGGCCCGATCCGCTGCGCGGCCAGCGCCTCCTGTCGGTGCCGGTGGTGGGCGTCTTCCTGGCCCTGGTCGCGGTCGTGGTCGGCTCGGCCACCCTCTCGGGCGGCCCGAAGCCGCCGGTGGCGGGGGGCGCGGACGCGGTCGGGCGCGTGCTCTTCACCGACTACCTGTTTCCGTTCGAGGTCACCTCGGTGCTGCTGCTGGCCGCCATCGTGGGCGTGATGGCGCTGACCAAGCGCAAGGCCTAGGCCGGCGATGGTGCCCGAGTCCTACTACGTCGCGCTGTCCGCCGTGCTCTTCAGCATGGGCGTGCTCGGGGTGCTGATCCGCCGAAACCCGCTGGTGATCTTCATGTCGATCGAGCTGATGCTCAACGCGGCGAACCTGGCCCTGGTCGCCTTCGGCCAGCGCCACGGGACGACCGAGGGACAGGCTCTGGTATTCTTCGTGATGTGCGTGGCCGCCGCCGAGGTCGCGGTGGGCCTCGCGATCATCGTGGCGATCTTCCGCCAGCGCCGGCGCCTCTCGGTCGACGAGCTGAGCACCCTCCGAGGGTAGACCGCCCGCAGACGCAAGAGTGGCGCAGTGGCCTGGCGAGGTGCAGCCGAAGGCGAGCCGAGCGGATACCAGAAGAGAAGTACAAGGAAGTACACGGTAGCAGCGGCAGAACGAAGGCTCCAAGGAGAGACCGATGGCGCAGACGAAGACCGCACCGCCCCAGACCCGGCTCGACGGCGAGCTGGCGCGGCGGCTGCTGACCCAGATGGCGCTCATCCGGCGCTTCGAAGAGAAGGCGGCCGAGATGTACGCCCTCGGCAAGGTCGGCGGCTTCCTCCATCTCTACATCGGGCAGGAGGCGGTCGCGGTCGGCGCCACCTCGACCTGCCGCCCCGACGACTACGCGGTCTCGTCCTATCGCGAGCACGGCCACTGCCTGGCCAAGGGCTCGGACCCGCGCCGCATGATGGCCGAGCTGTTCGGGCGCATGGGCGGGCTGAGCCACGGCAAGGGCGGCTCCATGCATCTCTTCGACAAGAGCGTCAACTTCCTGGGCGGCCACGGGATCGTGGGCGCGCACCTGCCGCTCGCGGCGGGGGCGGGCTTCGCGATCAAGTACCAGGGGGGAGACCAGGTGGTGCTGTGCTACTTCGGCGACGGGGCGGTGCCGGAGGGCGAGTTCCACGAGTCGATGAACCTGGCCGCGCTGTGGAAGCTGCCGGTGATCTTCATCTGCGAGAACAACCGCTACGCGATGGGCACCGCGATCCACCGCGCGCTGGCCCAGACCGAGATCTGGCGCTTCGCGGAGACCTACGGTATTCCCGGCGAGGCGGTCGACGGCATGGACGTGCTGGCGGTGCGGGACACGGTGGGGCGGGCGGTCGAGCGGGCGCGCCGCGACAAGACCCCCACGCTGGTGGAGGCGCGCACCTATCGCTTCCGCGGCCACTCCATGCGCGATCCGGCCGGCTCGGTCTACCGCACCAAGGAAGAGGTCGAGCGCGAGAAGCTGCGGGATCCCATCGCCCTCTTCAGCGACCGCTGTCTCAAGGAGGGCGTCCTGACCGAGGCCGACCTCAAGAACATCGAGAAGGCGGTCAACGACCTGGCCGACGAGGCGGTCGCGTTCGCGGAGGCGTCCCCGGAGCCGCCGCCGGAAGAGCTGTTCACCCACGTGTACAAGGACTGACGCCATGTCGGTGATGACCTACCGCGAGGCTCTCAACGTCGCCCTCCGCGAGGAGATGCGCCGGGACCCGCGCGTGTTCGTGATGGGCGAGGAGGTCGGTCTCTACGACGGCGCCTACAAGGTCACCCAGGGGCTGCTGAAGGAGTTCGGCGACAAGCGCATCATCGACACGCCCATCTGCGAATCGGGGTTCACCGGGGTCGGGGTCGGGGCGGCGATGCTGGGGCTGCGGCCGGTGATCGAGATGATGACGTTCAACTTCTCGATCCTGGCCCTGGACCAGATCGTCAACTCGGCGGCCAAGATGTGCTACATGTCGGGCGGCCAGTACAACATCCCCCTCGTGGTCCGCGGTCCGGGCGGGCCGGCGGCGCAGCTCGCGGCGCAGCACTCCCAGTCGATGGAGACGTACTTCTACCACGTGCCCGGGCTCAAGGTGGTGCGGCCGTCGACCCCGGCCGACGCCAAGGGCCTGCTGAAGTCGGCCATCCGCGACGACAACCCCGTGATCTTCATCGAGGCGGAGACGTTGTACGCGGTGAAGGGGGAGGTGCCGGACGATCCCGACTTCCTGATCCCCCTCGGCCAGGCGGTGATCCGTCGCGAGGGCACCGACGTCACGGTGGTGGCCTACATGGGCATGCTCTACCGCGGACTCGAGGTCGCCGAGGAGCTCGCCAAGGAAGGTATCTCGGTCGAGATCGTCGACCCCCGCACCCTTCGGCCGATGGACGCCGACACCATCATCGGCTCGGTGCGGAAGACGCATCGGGCCGTCGTGCTCGAGGCGGGCGCGGGCTTCGCGGGGATGGGCTCGGAGATCGCGGCCCAGATCACCGAGAACGCCTTCGACGACCTCGACGCTCCCGTCGAGCGGGTCACCGGCGAGAACGCCCCGATGCCGTACGCCAAGAACCTCGAGCTGCTGAAGACGCCGTCCAAGGCCAAGATCGCCGCGGCTATCCGCCGGGTGTGCAACCGATGATCACCAAGGTGATCATGCCCAAGCTGTCGGACGCCATGGAGACCGGCAAGGTCATCAAGTGGCTCAAGAAGGAGGGCGAGGCGGTCAAGGGCGGAGACATCCTCGTCGAGGTCGAGACCGACAAGGCCAATGTCGAGGTCGAGGCGTTCGGCAGCGGCGTGCTTCGCAAGATCGTGATCCCCGAGGGCGAACAGGTGCCGGTCGGCGACCTGATCGCGGTGATCGCGGATCCGGCGGAGGACATCTCGAGCGTCGCCGCCGGCCCGGCCAGGCCCGCGCCCGCCGCTCCGGCGGCTCCGGCCCCCACCGCCCCGGCCCCCGCCGCGCCGGCTGCACGGCCCGCCCGCGTCGCGGCGTCGGCCGCGTCGCCATCCGCCGGGCCGCTCCCCGCGATGGAGAGCTACCAGTCGGTGCCCGCGACGACCACGGTGGTGCCGATGGCCCCGGCGGCCGCCGCGTCCGCCCCGGCCCCCGGCGGCCGGGTCAAGGCCTCGCCGCTCGCGCGCAAGATCGCGGGCCAGACCGGCGTCGATCTGCGCCTGATCCAGGGGACCGGCCCCGGCGGGCGCATCATCCGCGCGGACGTGGAGGCGGCCCGGACCGCGCCGCGCCCGGCCGCGGCCCCGCCCGCGGCCGCCGCCGCGACGGGCCGCCCGCAGGCGGTGCCGGCCCGGCCCGCGTTCGTCGTCCCGCCCCGGCCCGAGGCGGAGTACGAGGACGTCCCGATGTCGCCGATGCGCGCCGCCATCGCCAAGCGCATGCCGATGTCGAAGGCGCCGGTCCCGCATTTCTACGTCACCTCCGAGGTCGACATGGACGCGGCATGGGCGCTCCGCGAGCAGCTCAACGGGCTCGACGGCCAGCCGAAGGTCTCGGTGACCGACATGGTCATCAAGGCCGCCGCGCTGGCGCTGCTCAAGAACCCCGGGGTCAACGCCCAGCTCAACGGCCAGGCCATCCGGGTTCACCACCGGGCGCACATCGGCATCGCGGTGGCGCTCGAGCAGGGACTCATCACCCCGGTGCTGCGCGACTGCGACGTCAAGCCGCTGGGCCGGATCGCGGTCGAGTCGCGCGATTTGGCCGACCGCGCCCGCGGGGGCAAGCTGCGAGCGCAGGAGATGTCCGGGGCCACCTTCTCGATCTCCAACCTCGGCATGTTCGACGTCGAGGAGTTCTCGGCCATCATCAACCCCCCCGAGGGCGCCATCCTCGCGGTGGGCTCCGTGCTCCAGAAGCCGGTGGTGGACGACGGGGAGATCCGGGTCGGTCGCCGCATGAAGATGACCATCTCCTGCGATCACCGGGTGATGGACGGGGCGATGGGCGCCCGCTACCTGCAAGACCTCAAGCGGCTGCTGGAAGAGCCCCTGCGCCTGCTGGTGTAGCCGGTGGCCACCCAGGCGTTCGACGTGGTGGTGGTGGGTACCGGGCCCGGCGGCTACGTGGCCGCCATTCGCTGCGCCCAGCTCGGGCTCAGCGTGGCCACCGTCGAGGACGACCGCCCGGGTGGCGTCTGCCTCAACTGGGGCTGCATCCCGACCAAGGCCCTGCTCCGCAATGCCGAGGTGGTCGGCCTCTTCCAGCGCGCCCAGGAGTTCGGGATCACGGTGGGCGAGTGGAAGGCCGACTACGCGCAGGCGGTGCAACGCTCGCGCAAGGTGGCCGACCGCATGGCCAAGGGGGTCGAGTTCCTCTTCCGCAAGAACAAGATCACGCTCTTCCCGGGCCGGGGGACGCTCAAGAGCGCCCGCCTCGTGGAGGTTGCGGGCAAAGACGCCGCGGGCAAGGACTCGGTCCAGAGCCTCGAGGCGCGCCGGGCGGTCATCCTCGCCACCGGCTCGGAGCCCCGCTCGCTGCCGGGAGTGACCATCGACGAGAAGCGGATCATCTCCTCGACCGGCGCGGTCACCAACGAGAGCCGTCCCGGATCGCTCGTGATCATCGGGGCGGGCGCGGTGGGCATCGAGTTCGCCGACGTGTACGCGGCCTACGGCGTCTCGGTCACGGTGCTCGAGGCGCTGCCGCGGGTGCTGCCCATCGAGGACGAGGAGGTCTCGGCGCAGATCGCGCGGCTCTTCTCCCGCCGGGGCATCACCATTCGCACCGGGGTGCGCGTCAAGTCGGTCACGCCCGGCGCCTCCTCCGTCGCGGTGGCGGTGGAGGCGGAGGGCAAGACCGAGACGATCGAGACGGACCAGGTGCTGATGGCGGTCGGGCGCGCCGCGCGCACCCGGGGGCTCGGACTCGAGCCGCTGTCGGTCGCCACCGAGAATGGCTTCGTGACGGTGTCGTCCAGCATGGAGACCTCGGTGAAGGGCCTCTACGCCATCGGGGACATGGCGGGCCACCAGATGCTGGCGCACAAGGCGATGGCCGAGGGGGTGGTGGCGGCGGAGACGATCGCGGGCCAGACTCCGCGCCCGGTGGACTACGGCAACGTGCCCTCCTGCACCTACTGCCGCCCGCAGGTGGCCTCCATCGGCGTATCCGAGGCGATCGCGCGCGGGGGCGGCCGCGAGATCGCGGTCGGCAAGTTCCCGTTCACCGCCAGCGGCAAGGCGGTCGCGCTCGGCGACACCGAGGGCTTCGTCAAGGTGGTGGCCGACAAGAGCACCGGCGAGATCCTGGGCGTGCACATCGTCGGTCCCGAGGCCACCGAGCTGATCCACGAGTTCGCGGTGGGCCGGACCCTCGAGGCCACGCTGGAGGAGATCGTGCACACCATCCACGCCCACCCCACGCTCTCCGAGGCCGCGCTCGAGGCGACGCTCGCCGCCCTCGGCCACCCCATTCATATATGACCGCCCTCTCCCCCCTGGGGAGAGGGCAGGGTGAGGGGAGGCCGATCGGGCAATGGACTTCAAGCTGACTGCCGCGCAGGAGGCGCTCCGCATCCGAGCCCGCGAGCTGGCCGACGGGATCTTCCGCGCGCGCGCCGCGGGCTGGGACGCGACCGAGCAGTACCCCTGGGACAACGTGAAGGACCTGGTGCGGGCCGGCTTCATGGGTCTCACCATCCCGCGCGAGCACGGAGGCGCCGGCGCCTCGATCCTGGACGTTCTCCTGGTCGTGGAGGAGATCGCGCGGGTGTGCGGGGTCACCGCGCGCATCGTGGTCGAGGGGAGCCTGGGCGTAGTGGGCGCGCTCGCGGCCTACGGGAGTGAAGCGCAGAAGCGCCGCTACTTTCCCTGGGTGCTCGACGGCGACAAGCCGGCCATCGCGATCACCGAGCCGGAGGCGGGATCCGCGGCCACCGATCTCGTGACCCGGGCCGACGAGGCGCCGGAGGGCTACGCGCTCACCGGCGAGAAGCACTGGATCACCGGCGCCGGGACCTCGCGGCTCTACCTCGTGTACTGCCGGATGAGCCGCGCGCCGGGCGCCGCGGGCATCGGCGGCATCCTCGTCGAGCGCGACGCTCCGGGTTTCCGCATCGGTGATCGCGACCACACCATGGGTCTCCGCGGCATCCCGGAGGGGCGGTTGCACTTCGACGGCTGCCGCGTGCCGAAGGATCAGGTCCTGGTGGGTCCGCCCGAGGGGGTCAAGCAGTTGATGCAGGCCTACAACAGCCAGCGCCTGGGCGCGGCCACCGTCGCGCTCGGGCTGGCCCAGGGCGCCTACGAGCTGGCGCTCGCCTACGCGGGGCAGCGGCGGCAGTTCGGGCGGGCCATCGGGGAGTTCCAGGGCATTCGCTGGAAGCTCGCCGACATGGCGATCCGGCTCGACGCGGCCCGGCTCCTCATCCATCGCGCCGCCGCGAATGCGGGCGACGGCTTCCCGGATGCGCTCGAGGCGGCCAAGGCCAAGACCTTCGCGGCCGAGATCGCGCAGGAGGTGACCGGCCAGGCGCTGCAGATCCACGGCGCCGCCGGGTACGGCCGCGGGCTGCCGCTCGAGCGGATGGCGCGTGACGCGCGCATGTTCGCAATCGGGGGCGGCACCGTGGAGATGATGCGGAACCTCATCGCCGATCGGCTGCTGCCTACGCGGGCTGACTTCCGGCGGTAGGGCTGGCGCCCCTCACCCTTTCGCCCCTCCCCCCTCGCCCTCCCCCTCTTACCCCTCACCCTGCCCTCTCCCCAGGGGGGAGAGGGAGAGGTCAGGGGTGGCCGCCTTGCATAAAGGGGAGCTGGAAGAGCATGAAGTAGCCGTTGAGGGTGAGCGCCGCGCCGATCACGGCCAGCCCCAGGCTGAACGAGAAGATCAGCCCGGAGCGGGCCAGGATCGAGACCGACGCCATCACGATCGCGATCTGCAGCAGCGCCTCCGCCACGAGGAAGTACGGATCGCGGGCCGCGAAGCCGTCCCGCTGGTGCTCGAGCGCTTTCGCCGCCTTCTCGATGTCCTTCTTCTCGACGTTGTAGCGCTTCTCCTCTTCCTCGAGCTTGGCGAGCAGGCCCTCGAGCTTCTTCCGGGCCTCGGGCTTGAGGGTGGCGTCACGCTCGACGAGGTCGGCCTCGAGCCGGAGCTTCTGCCCGCGGTAGAGGTGCTCGCGGATGACCTTGGCCTGGTAGAACGCCCACTGGTCGGAGGACTGCTGCTGCGACAGCAGCATCTCCTTCATCGCGTGGTTGCCGCCGAGGGCCGCGATGGCCAGGACCACCGCGAAGACGGCGGTGACCAGCGCGACCCGCCGGCTGAACCGATTCTCGGCCTGCTCGTGCAGCTCCTCGGGCTTGGGAAGCTCGACCTCGGCCATCGGACCAGGGCGCTCAGTTGCTGGAGCGGCCCCGCGTGATCTCGTCCTTCATGGCCGAGCGCCCCGCCTCGAAGGCGGAGGTGAGCCGCTGTGCCTGCTCCTCGAAGTACTCGCGGCCCTTGTCGAAGAGGTCGCCGGCCCGATCCTGCGCCTGGCCCGCCGCCTCCTGGGCGCGCTTGAACAGGTCGCCGCTGTGCTCGGCGAGCAGCTCGCGCGTCTCCCGCCCGGTCTTGGGCGTCAGCAGCACCGCCGTCGCCGCGCCCGCGATGGCGCCCAGGAAGAACCATCCCAGATAGCCCGCCGCGTCGTTTCCACGCTCTTCGCTCATGGTCTTCTCCTTTTCGCCGCTCGGTCGTTCAGTGCCGGTGCTTGAGCCGGGTGAGGAACACCTCGACCCCGCGCTTCACCCCCGCCGCGACGCCGGCGTACTGGCCGATGCGCGTGAGCCCACCCACCGCGCCCACCACGCGCGCCGCGGTCACCGAGATGTCCTCGACGCGCTCCACCACCGAGCCGATGCGGTCGAGACTGTCGTTGGCCTTGTGAGTGAGCTTCTGCAGCTCCGCGGTCAGGTTCTCCAGTTCGGTGGTCATCGGGCGGATATCGCGCTCCACGATGGCCAGGACGCCCTCCGCCCGCTGGGCGGCGCGCTTGAACGAGATCAGCATGGATATGAGCACGACCGTGAGGGCCACGATGCAGGCGAGGATCACAGCGACCGCCAGCGGGGTCATCGGGCTTCGAGTATGGCAGGGGCTCCCGGGCAAGTCAAACAAACCGGGCAAGAAGCGCCCGCATTCATTGACTTTCCGCTTTCCGGACCCCTATACTCCAGCAGCAGAGGTCCCCCTGCCATGTCCCTCCACGATCGCTTCGACGAGCTGAGGCGCCGCAACGAAGCGGCAGAGCTCGCCGGCGGCCCTGATCGCATCGCCCGCCAGCACGGGGCCGGCAAGAAAACCGCGCGCGAGCGGATCGAGCTGCTGCTCGACAAGGGCTCGTTCGCCGAGATGGATCGCCTGGTCGTCCACCAGACCCACGACTTCGGGATGGACGAGCAGCGGATCCCCGGCGACGGGGTGGTCACCGGCGGCGGCCGCATCCACGGGCGGCCGGTGTTCGTGTTCGCCCAGGACTTCACCGTCTTCGGCGGCTCGCTATCCGAGGCGTACGCGCGGAAGATCTGCAAGATCATGGACCTCGCGCTCAAGACGGGCACGCCGATCGTCGGGCTCAACGACTCGGGCGGCGCGCGCATCCAGGAGGGCGTGGTCTCGCTGGCCGGCTACGCGGACATCTTCCTCCGCAACACGCTCGCCTCCGGCGTCGTCCCGCAGATCTCGGCGATCATGGGCCCGTGCGCCGGGGGCGCGGTCTATTCGCCCGCCATCACCGACTTCGTGTTCATGGTCAAGCACAGCTCATACATGTTCGTGACCGGGCCGGACGTGATCCGCGCGGTCACCCACGAGGAGGTCTCGTTCGAGGAGCTGGGCGGC